>Ga0209254_10003176_pt1 | contig 15000 bp, 14 predicted proteins | sample FrelakmetDIP11DI_FD_187148 | JGI IMG/M metagenome (GOLD analysis project Ga0209254, IMG submission 187148) | Freshwater lake sediment microbial communities from the University of Notre Dame, USA, for methane emissions studies - DIP11 DI (SPAdes)... | ecosystem: Environmental > Aquatic >...
CCCTGTTTGACCAGGTGATCGCCGAATCAGCCGATCCGGAAGCGATGAGCCGCACCTTTGCCGAGATCCATCCCCTGGAACGAGCGGGGCGCCCCGAGGAGGTTGCCGCTGCGGCCTCCTTCTTGCTCTCCGAAGAGGCCAGCTTCATCAGCGGTCAGGTCGTGGCCGTCGACGGCGCGGCGACCGCGCGTTGTTTCCGATTCCCTCCCGACGCGGAGTTCGTGAGCAAGTACAAGATCCAAGGCTAAGGTGAGCGGAGGCATCATATGGGCGCCTTTGACGGCAAAATCGCCATCATCACCGGTACGGCTCAAGGCATCGGCAAGGCTACCCTGGAGCGGTTTGCCAGGGAGGGGGCCAAGGTAGTTGCTGCGGACATCAAGGATCCGCAGGGGCAGGCGGCAGTCAACGCAGTTCGCGCGGCGGGCGGCGATGCCATCTATGTGCATTGCGACGTCGCGGTTGCCGTCGACGTTGATGCCCTGGTGCGCACAACTGTCGAAACTTACGGAGGCGTAGATGTTCTGGTCAGCAACGCTGCCTACGTCACCTACACGCTGCTGGTCGATACCAGCGAGGAGGAATGGGACCGCGTCATCAATATCAACCTGCGCAGCGCCTACCTGTTGAGCCGGCGGTGTATGCCGATCATGGCTCAACGCGGAGGGGGAAGCATCGTCCTGCTCTCCTCGGTGCATGCGAGAATCACCGCTGCGACGGTCACACCGTATGTGGCAAGCAAGGGTGGCATTGTGTCGCTCACCCGGTGCCTGGCCCTCGAGGCCGCACCCCATCAAATCCGCGTCAACTGCATCCTCCCCGGCGCAATTGCCACGCCCATGCTTCTAGAGAACTGGGGCGATGTTCCAGAGGAACAGCATCCCCTCGTGCCGCGGATCCCGATGCGACGCATCGGCAAGCCGGACGAGATCGCCCGGGTCTGCCAGTTCCTGACGACCGACGAATCCTCATACATGACCGGCACGGAGTTGCTGGTGGATGGGGGCTTAGCGGCTCATTTCGACTGAGGATGCAACAACGCTGCCGGCGACACATCTCGGCAGGAAACGGATCTCACCTCACCGCTACAAGGAGAAAGGGACATGAACGTCAAGAAACGGTCACTACTCGTCAGTGTATTGCTGGTGCTTGTGGTCTTGACCGCCTGTGCCGCACCCGCACCGGCTCCCGCACCCACAGCGGCGCCAGCCGCGGCACCTACGGCGGCGCCAGCCGCCGCTGAACCGACCCAGGCGCCTGCGGCGCCCGCGGCCGCGGAGGGCCTGAACTGCGATACCATGAAGGGTGAGGCCCTTGTCTGGGTGATGTCTTTCGACCCGCACGTCAACGGCTGGAACAACGTGGCCGAAGGCTTCATGAAGAAGTACCCCAACATCAAGGTAACTGTCGAGGGGCAGGGCGGTCAGGGTGACATGCTGGCCAAATACGTAGCGGCTCTCTCCTCCAAGAGCGGCGCCGACATCTTCACGACTCCGGGTAACATGGTCTACGAGTGGTCGATGACCGATCAGATCCTGCCTCTCACGCCGAAACTGTGGTCCTACGAGGATGCCAAGAAGGCGCTGTGGCCCGAGTACATCCTGCAGTCGCAGGTCGGGAACCAGGTGTGGGCATTCGGCATCCCGGATCCCCCGGGCGATACGGGCCTGATTGCCAACCTGGATGACCTCAAGGCCGCCGGGCTCGAAAAAGTCGAGAAGTTCTCCAACACCGAACAGATGCTGGACTACGCCAGCAAGCTTGCGAAGACCAGTGACGGCTCACTCACCCGCGCCGGTTTGAGCGCTCGGGAATCCAACTTCGGCACCTACATCTACAGCTACATCGCCGACCAGGGCGGGCAGTTCTGGGACAACAAGACCCAGAAGTTCGACTTCAACACACCCGAGGCGAAAAACGCCATGCAGCTCATCATCGACCTCTTCCAGAAGTACAAGGTCGATGATTATAAGCTGCCTAACGCACTGGATGGCCTGCTGAACGATACCGTTGCCATGGCCTACATGTGGCCCGAGTTCATGCCGTTTGCCAAGGGCGCGGCGCCGGACATGAACATGGGCTTCATAATGAAGCCTGCATACTCCGGGGACAAGCCGGCCATCTTCTCGCACGCTGATACCTGGAGCACTGTCATCCCGGCCTACACCAAGAACGCCGATCTGGCGTATTGTGTGATGCAGTACCTCGCATCAGATGAAGGCCAGCTCCTATTCCTGGATGCGAACCCGGGCCTCTCACCTCTGCGCAGTCTTGTACTCACCAACGATTACTACAAGACGGGTAAGGGCGCGTATCTCAAGCCGGTCATCGAAGCAATGAAAGCCGGTAACATGCGCTATTGGGGACCGTGGCTGGATGGCAGCACGCTCCAATACGACATCCTCTACGCAAACATCGACGCCATGATGAACGGCCAGGTGACTGTGGAGGAAGGCCTGAAGAAGCTGACCGACGCGCTGAACAACCAGGTCGCGCAGTCGCGCCAGCGCGTGCCTGCCGCGCCGGACACCAACGTGTTCTTCGACAAGCTGCCGGACGAGCTTTCGACAGTTTCCCAGTAAGCTAGTATAGCTTGGCGTAAATCCACCCAGGTTAGTCATTGCGAGGGCCGCAGCCCCGAAGCAATCTCGGGCTTCAAGGCTGGGATTGCTTCGTCGGGCTACCGCCCTCCTCGCAATGACTAACCCAAGGCACAATTCAGCCGAAGTGTACTAGTCGTGGCTCGCTGTCAGGAGCAGCCAAGGGATACTCAAAGCCACCCAAAATGGCTTAGGGTGATCGCCCGGGCTGCCTTGACAGCGAGCTACCGCTGAAATCTGCCCGCCTGGGGCCCCGCGTCCCGTTTCAGGAGATCAGCCGCCCATGTCACAAGCCAGTCCTTCAGCTTCACATCGGCCTCGCCCGGCGCACAGGCGCAACCCAACCTGGACCTGGTTTCCCTACGTGGTGCTTGCCCCCATGATGCTCTGGTTTGCGATCTTTATCCTCTATCCGGTCGTTTATTCGCTGTGGACCAGCCTACATCTGTGGACACCCGCGTTGGGGGCGGCCAGCCCATTTGTAGGGTTCAAGAACTACATTGACCTCTTCACGATCGATCCGTTTTTCATGACCGCGCTCAAAAATACGCTACGCTACGGCCTGGTGGTGACCGCCGTCGTCGTTCCACTGGGCTACTTTCTGGCGTTCGGCTTGCGGCAGATCAAGCAGGTCAGCAACGCATACACCTTTGTGTACTTTCTGCCCTACCTGATGCCCGCCACCATCATCGGGATCCTCTTTGGCTTCTTTTTTCAGCCTGTGTTTGGGACCGTCAACTACCTGTTGGGGGCGGTGGGTCTGCCCAAACCCGGCTGGCTCCAGGATCCCAGGCTGGCCATTTGGACGGTCGCGACCGTGGAAATGTGGCTGCGTATCGGGTTCGCTACTTTGATTACCTATTCGGGGCTGGCTGCGCTGCCCCCCGCGCTGTTCGAGGCCGCCCGTATCGACGGCGCGGGCACCTGGCGCATCTTCCGCTCGATCACAACACCGCTGATGTCGCGCGTTCTGGTCTTCGTTTCCGCGGTGACGATGATCACTGCCCTCCAGACCTTCGACCTGATCTACGTGATGACCCGCACCGGCGGCGGCACCGGCGGGTCGCCCGGCGGTCCGGGCACCAGCACCTACACGCTGGCGCTGTTGGTCTACCTGGAAGGGCTGCAGCGCTTCAAAGTGGGCCCGGCAACGGCCGTGTCGAGCATGCTTCTGGCGATGGTTCTCATTTTTACGATCGTCCAGCTCCGGTTCTTCAAGGCCAAGTGGGACTACTATCAGGATTAGGGGGAGCCGCAATGACCGCTAAAACATCTTCCCGGTTGGATCGTCGCAAAGGATCCGACTATCGGCAAGCGCTGTGGCACATCCCGCTGCTGATCGTGGCGCTGGTGATGTTCTTCCCCTTTCTTTGGATGGTTCTTTCCTCATTCAAGACTACCAAAGAAATCGTGGCAATCCCACCCACCTGGTGGCCGCAGAATTTCGTCACTATCGGCTATCAGCAGATCTTCACCAAGCTGCCCATTGCGCGCAACTTCCTGAACAGCCTGATTGTCTGCTCTGTGACCACGGTCACCGCCTGCTTCACCGCATCGCTGGCCGGATTTGTGTTTGCAAAGTACCAGTTCAAAGGCCGCGAGCTGTTTTTCTACTGCCTGATTGCTACCATGATGGTGCCAATCGCCGTGGTCGTGCTGCCCCTATACGGCCTCTTCACCCGTCTCCACCTTCAGAACACCTACATCGCGCTCATCCTGCCGCTGGCGATGAGCGGTTTTGGCGTGTTCCTGATGCGCCAGTTCATGGAAGGCATTCCCGACGAGATGATGGCGGCGGCGCGCATCGACGGCGCTACGGAATGGACCATCTACCGGAAAATCGCGCTGCCGCTGAACCTGAGCCCGCTGGCAGGGGTGGCGGTCTTCACGTTCCTGACCAACTGGAACCAGTTCTACTGGCCGCTGGTCATCACCACCAAGCCTGAGATGCGGATGCTGACGCAGAATGTTGCCATGACCGCGGTCCAACTGGGTCCGCGCTACGATACCCTGATCGCTGGCGCAGTGGTGTCGGTCTTGCCCATCGTCATCCTGTTTGCGCTGGCCATGCGCCAGGTCGTCGAAAGCGTGACCTTCTCCGGCGGCAGGTGAGGCGGACGGGGTTGCGCCTGGTTGATCCATACTTGCAGGGAGGTAAGTGCGATGAACAGTGTGCAGCGACTGGCAGGCAAGGTCGCCATTGTCACCGGTGGCGGTGATGGGATCGGCAAGGGCATCTGTGAGCTTTTCGCCGACGAAGGCGCAAGGCTGGCGGTGATCGACATGATCGATCAGACCGGCAGCGCCACCGTTGAGGAAATCCGCAAGGCGGGTGGCGAGGCGGCTTTCTTCCGTTGCGACGTCGGGATCGAAGAGGACATAGCCGCGATGGTTGAAGCGGTGACTGGCGCCTTCGGCGGCATTGACATCCTCATCAACAATGCCGGCGTGCATCTTACCAAAGGCACCCTCGAGACCTCCACAGCAGAATGGGAGCGCTGCCACGCCGTCGACCTGCGCGGTGTGTGGCTCTGTACCAAATACTGCGCGCCGTCGATGATAGCAAGAGGCAAGGGCGCGGTGGTCAACATTTCCAGCGTCCAGGGCGTCCAGACGATGAAAAACTTCGCCGGCTACGCCTCCGCCAAAGCGGGCGTGATCGGCCTGACGCGGAACATGGCGCTGGACCTGGCGCCGCACGTACGCGTGAACGCCATCCTGCCCGGCTATATCTGGACAACGCTTTACGACCGTTGGCTCGAGCGCTCCGGGGATGCCGAGAACCTGCACAAGTCAGTGGTGGATCTGCAGCCCATGGCGCGGATCGGGACGCCGCGCGACGTGGCGCAAGGCTGCGTCTACCTGTGCAGCGATGAGTCGAGCTGGGTGACCGGTACATCGCTAACCATCGACGGCGGCCTCACGGCGCGGATCCACAACTAGCATGAATCCTCGCCAGCGCCTTCAGGCTGCCCTGCGGCACGAAGAACCGGACCGGGTTCCCGTTGACCTGGGCGCGTCCACGAGTACGGGGATCTCCGCGCTAGCCCACGCTGACCTCCGCCGTTGTCTGGGCATTGGGGATCCGCTGCGCGTTTACGAAGTCGTCCAGCAGATCGCCCAGCCTGAGAACAGCGTGCTCGATCGCTTCGGGGTGGATGCGATCAGCATCGGTCGCGCCTACGACACGGCGGACGCCGACTGGTATGACTTCGTGCTGCCCGACGGCACGCCGGTTCAATTCCCCGCGTGGTTCACCCCGCGGGCTGGCTCCCACGGTTCGATCGTCATGCTCGACCGGGCGGGTGAAGCGATCGGCGTGATGCCGTCGGGCGCTACCTTCTTTGATCAGGTGCTCTATCCGTATGTCGATGGCTACCCCGACGACTATCGCGGCCTTGCCGTCGCGCAGGCCCGCACCACGTGGGGTGCGTACCCCGCGGCCCCGTGGATCCATGCGGCGCGGCCCGACTTCTGGACCGACCTCCGAGCGCGCACGCTGGCGTTGAGACAGAGCACCGACCGCGCCCTCGTTGCTGCCGGACCCGGAAAGCTGTTTGAATGGGGCTGCTTCCTGCGCCGCATCGACAATTTTCTGATGGACATCGCGCAGGCCCCGGCTGAAGTTGAGCGCTTCTGCGACGCGCTGCTCGAACGACAACTACCGGCCTTGGAAAAACTGGGGCAGGCGGTGGGGGACCTGGTCGATGTCATCCGCCTGGGCGACGACTTGGGCATGGATAGTGGACCGCTGCTCTCCCCGCGGGCGTACCGTCGCATCTTCAAGCCGCGCCATAAGCTGATCTGCGACACTGTCAGAAAGTACACGGACGCGCCGATCTGCCTCCACTCGTGCGGCAGCATCCACGCGCTGCTGCCCGACCTCATCGAAGCCGGCTTCCAGGCGTTCAACCCCGTGCAGATCACCAGCCGCAACATGGAGCCGTGGCGGCTCAAGCAGGACTTCGGCAAGGACGCGGTGTTCTGGGGCGGCGGCTGCGACACGCGCCACGTCCTCAACCACGCCACACCCGCAGAGGTCAAGGCCCACGTGAAGGCGAACCTCGAGGTATTCGCGCCGGGCGGAGGCTTTGTCTTCGCTGCGGTGCATAACATCCTCCCCGACGTGCCGGGGGAGAATGTCATCGCCATGTTTGAGGCTGTCGAGGAATTCAGTGGCCGCGCTTGATGCCCCCATCGAATGGCTTGAAGCCAGTCGTGTCATCGTGCCTCTGGCGGAACGGATCAGCGCCCCTGGCGTGGAGGTGGCCGAACGCGAGTTCGTCGTCGTGCGCGCGGCCGCCGGCGGGGAGGTTGGCTGGGGATACGGCCTGACTCGCGGCGCATTGCTGGATGACACAGTCATGCGCCACCTTGCGCCCCTCGTCATCGGTCGGTCCGCGGGGTCCATTCGTGCGATCTGGGACACGGCGCGGCGTTCCGTGGCTATGCTCGGGGAGTGCGGCATCTTTGCCCGTAGCCTCTCGCTCGTCGACCTGGCGTTGTGGGATCTCCAGGGGAAGCTCCTCGCCGCGCCGCTCTGGCGGCTACTGGGCGGCAGCACGCCTCGCGTGTCCTGTCGTGCGATCATGGGCTACTACCGCCGCGATGACCCGGTGGGCGTCGTCCGCCGCGAGGCGGAACGACTCGTTGCGGCTGGGTATCGAACATTCAAGATGCCCATCGGCCTCGACGTTGCGCTGGATTGCCAGCGCCTGGCCGCGTTTCGCGAGGCAGCCGGGCGGGATGTAGGGCTGGCCGTCGACGCGGCGGGCGCCCTGGGCTCCATCAAAGACGCACTCGCCGCGTGGCGCTGGTTGGAGCCGTTCAACATCGAATTCCTGGAAGACCCCTTCCCTGCGACGGCGTGGCGGCAGGCCGCGCGCCTTGCGCAGGCGGCTCCGTTCAAAGTGGCGTTCGGCGAGTCGGTCGTTGCGCCCGAAAACCTTGGCCGCCTTGCGGGCGACAGCGGTGTGGACATCCTCCGGCTGGACGCCACGGCGCACCTCGGCGCGACCGGATTCATGATGTTTGCCAACATGGCGCTCGAGAACCGCCGCGGCGTCTTCCCCCACTACTTCCCCGACCTGCACGCGCCGCTTGCAGCCGCGCTTGGGGGCATCGAGATCGAGGAATCGCCGCCGGAAGCCGACACCGTGGGCTTCCGACAGTTGCGTGCTGCCCAGCCGGCCATCGTTGGCGGGGCGTGGCAGGTGACCGATCGGCCAGGCTTCGGCATTGAGTGGGACGAAGACGCAATCGCACGCTATACCGTTGCCCGCAGCCACCAGGGGGCCGAGTGAACACTACCGGGGAGCTGGCAGGCCGCGTGGCGGTCATCACCGGCGCCGGCCGCGGCATCGGGCTGGCTGTTGCCCGGCGCTTTGCTCAACAGGGCGCGATCATCATCATCGCCGACATCAGCGACGAACGCGGTGAGCGAGCCTCCGAGGAGCTGCGCGCCGAAGGGTTGAGCGCCCATTACCTTCCCCTCGATGTCACCGATCCCGATGCGGTTGAGGGGGTGGTGCGGCGGGTAGCGAGTGAATGGGGACGCCTCGACGTTTGGGTGAACAATGCAGGGTTGGCCGAGCACGGGCCGTCTGAGGCGCTGTCGCCCGCGTCGTGGCAGCGCAGCATCGGCATCATGCTGTCCGGCGCCTTCTACGGATGCCAATCAGCCGGGCGGGTCATGTTGGCGCTTGGCCGCGGGAGCATCATAAACGTCGCTTCGGTCAACGGACTGGTGGCGCAGGCGGGCCGGGCGGCGTACTGTGCGGCAAAGGCGGGCACCATCCGGCTGACCGAAGTGCTGGCTGCGGAGTGGGCGGGGCGCGGGGTGCGCGTGAATGCCGTCGCGCCCAGCGTCTTCCCTACAGAGCTTATCGTGTCAGCACTGCAGACAGGAGCGGCGACGCTCGATGGTTACGTCGGCCGCACCCCGGCCCGCCGCCTGGGCGAATTGGAGGAGCTGACCGGGACGTTCCTCTTTTTGGCCTCCGATGCGGCGTCATACATCACCGGACAGACGTTACGGGTAGACGGTGGCTGGGTGTCTGACCACTATCTCTAGGTGAAGAGAGGACGGAGCAAGATCATGGCTGAGTTGGATGGTATGCTGGCGCTGGTGGCGGGGGCATCCCGGCCGCACGCCGCCACCTGTGTGAGGGCGCTGAAACGGGCGGGCGCCCGGCTCGCGCTCGTGGATCACAACGAAGCGACAATTGCTGAGTTGGCGGGATCTTTGGGTCAGCACGACCGCGTAGACACCTACCCCGGCAACCTGTCCGCGGCGTCTGCTGCTGTCGTACTGAAGCGCATCGAAGAACGGCAAGGGACGGTCGACATCCTCGTGACGTGCGCGGGTGAGCCGACCGTCGCACCGTCGGTCGAGTTGAGCGGCGAGGACTTCGCCGCGGCGCTGGTCAGCAACACATTTCATGCATTCATCTGGTGCCAGGCAGTCGGGCGCAAGATGGTCGCCGCGGGCCGGGGCGTCATCGTCAACGTCACCGGGTTGAGTGGCATGGGCGGCTGGCCCGGGTGGCTTGCGCAAAGCGCCTCCCTGGGCGCCATCCATAACCTGACCCATACCCTCGCCACCGAGTGGACGCGCCATGGCGTGCGTGTGAACAGCTTGGTTCCGGGTATTGCCGAACGGGACTTGTCCGATCTGCTCAAGACGCCCGAAGCGCCAGACCGAGAGACGGTCTTGCGGCGCATCCCCAGTGGCCGCTTCGCCACCGACGATGATCTGGGCAAGGCCCTCATTTATCTCGCCCGCCCCGAGGCCTCGTTCATCTCCGGCGAGATCCTGCGCGTCGACGGCGCATGGGACGTCTGGGGCCGTTACTACGCAGTCGATCCCCACGCGGGAAAGAGGTGAGACATGGCCGGCAACGTTTTGGACGTGGATTTGGGCGGTCAGGTTGCCGTGATTACCGGCGCGGGTCGGGGCTTCGGGTTGGACTTTGCCCGCGCCTTCTGTGAGCGCGGCGCTACCTCGATTATCGCTGAGCTGCTGCCTGAACTGGGGCGCGCGGCGGAGCAGGAGCTGCAAGCCGCGGGTCATCACGCCTATTTCGCGCCGTTGGATGTCAGCGACCCGCTCGCCGTCGAAGCGCTGGCGCAGGAGACACGGGCGCGACACGGCGGGTTGCACATTTGGGTCAATAACGCTGGCTTCGCCCGTCACATGTCCTCCGAGGACGTGCCGACCGATCTGTGGCAACGCGGGATCGGCGTCATGCTGTCGGGCACGTTTTACGGGTGTCAGTCGGCAGGCCGCATCATGCTGGCTCAGGGCCGCGGGGTCATCGTCAACATCGCTTCCGCTAACGGCTACCTGGCACAACCGGGCCGTGCTGTGTACAACGCCGCCAAAGCAGGCGTTATCCACTTGACGGCTACGCTCGGCTGCGAGTGGGCGCCGCGCGGGGTGCGCGTCAACGGCATCGCGCCCAACGTGTTCATGACCGAACTGGCGCGCGAGTCGATCAACTTTGCAGGCGCGGCCAGCATGGAAACCTACATTCGGCGCTGCCCGGCCCGCCGGCTGGGCGAAATGCCCGAGCTTATCGGGACGATGCTGTACCTCGTCAGCGACCACTCCGCGTACCTGGTCGGTCAGACCTTGCGAGTCGACGGCGGCATCGTGTCGGACCATTATCTCTCATGAGCCAAAGGAAAGGAAACATGGATGCACTGCGTTACTCCCCGACGATCAAGCGCCTGATTCGACAGGATCCCCCCGAGCAACTCGGACGCCCGACGCGCTTGTTCCTGGAACAGGCCGTACGCGAGGGGCGAGTCGATGATGCCCGGCAGTGGCTGGATTACCTGGCGCTTGAGGTCGGCGGCATTCACTACCTGCTCGGCGCATGGTGCTGGTACATGGTGCGCTACTATCTTGACCGTATCGGCGAGGCGTCCTGGCCCGACTTGGCGCACGAGAGCATGGCTCCCTGGCTTGGAACGACGGGCGGGTTGCCAGGCGCGCCGGTCGCAACGGTCATCTGCGAGGGGAGTAACGCACAGCACCGGGTGGAAGGGCTGCCCTGGCCGGTGTATCTGACGGCCGGCGACAAGCGCTTCCTGGTGACCTTGGGCACGCCGGCCGAGCAGGAGGCGCGCCGAGCGGCGGCCCGGGTCGAACTCGACGCGGCCATCGCGGCGGGTGATTTCGGGACCTTCACCCGCCTCCTCGACGCCTGGCGGGGTGAGGATCGCTTCATTCATGACGTCCTGTCCGACTGGGTATGGGCGCTGATGACCATCTTGGGCCACCATTGGGGCGAAGCTGCGCTGGGCGACATCCAACGCGCCACAGAGGAGCCCTGGGTGACCGTGCGCTACGCGGCCATCCGCAACATCACGCCCGAGGAGAGCCTCCAGCTTTCCTCGGAAGCCCATCGGGGCCACTTCGCCGGCCCGGCGCGCGATGGCAGCCTCACAATCATCGATGAACCCGACCGCTACGTCCTCCGGCTCGACCAGTGCGGCAGCGGCGGTCGGATGGTGCAGGGCGATCCGGTGGTCGGCAACGGCTCGCGCCTGGACCCGCCCTACAACTTCATGCGCATCGAGGGTGCTTACACCTGGACGTGGGGCCTTCGCGGCGTGGGCGCCTACTGCTCGCACTGTGCGATTGTCAATCAGATCCTGCCCATCGAGTGGCTGGGGACTCCCATGCGCGGCACGGCGTTTTCCGACACGGCCACAGACCCGTGCCGGTGGTTCATCTACAAGCGCCGAGAGACCGTACCGGATGAGGCCTTCACGCAGGTCGGCCTGCAGCGACCGACGTCAACCCAATGAGCGATCAGACCTATCGAAGATACGCTGCCTGCAGGGGGATGCTATGACCATGACCTCTCGCGAACGGGTCACCGCCGCCTTCCAACATCAGGAGCCCGACCGGCTGCCCTGGTGCGAGTTGCTGGTGGACCCGTTTCTCGTCACTAAGTTACTGGGTTGGGGGCCGCAGAATCAGACCTTCAGCCTGGAAGATCAACAATACACCGCGGATGAGTCGCGCCAGGTCGCCGACACCTTGGGGCTGGATAACCTCTCGTATATCCTGCGCGCACCGGTCTACGCCGAAAAACACCAGGGCCAGGATGGCCGGCTCTTCTACGGGGAGGGGTTGATCCGGTCGCGCGCGGACCTCTCAATGATCCAGCTTCCCGACCCGCGCAAGGCGGAATTCTGGGCGCCGGTAGAGCGGTTCGTGCAAGAGAAGGGGGACTACTCGGCGTGGCTGGTCACGCGCATGGGCATCATGCCGGCTATGCTGGGCATGGGCACCACAGGGTTCTCGCTGGCGCTTTTCGATGACCGGCCCCTAGTCGAGGAGATCTTCGACATCTACCTGGAGTGGACTTGCCTAGTAGCCGAACACGCCGCGCACATCGGCTTCGACGCCTTCGTCACCACTGACGACGTGGCCTTCGGCAGCAGTACATTCTTTTCGCCCAAGGTCTTTCGCGAGCTGTGCATGGATCGTCTCCGCGAGCTCGAGACCCATCTGACCATCCCTTGGGTATTCCACAGCGATGGCAACATGATGCCCTTCATGAAAGACCTGGTGACGCTCCAGATCGCGGCATTCCACCCCATGGAGTCGGGCGCGATGGACCCGCGGGAGACAAAGCGGCTCTACGGCGACCGGTTGTGCCTGATGGGCAACGTGAACCTCAATACCCTGGGCGCCGGCACGCCGGAGGAGGTCGAAACGGAGGTCAAAGGCCTGATCCGTGACCTGGGACCGGGGGGCGGGTATATCATGGCCAGCGGCAACAGCCTGGCCGGTTACCTGGTGCCGGAGAACGTCTTGGCAATGCGAGATGCCATCCGCAAGTATGGAGCGTATCCGATACGAGTGTCGTGAACCGCGAGGAGCGAGTCTCAGCAACAGCCGCACCGAAGAGAGAAGATCCTATGACTCCGGAAAGCACGCCCATGACCGGCCGGGACCGCTATCTGACTGCCTTACGCGGCGGCGCGCCGGACCGCGTCCCGCTCCATGAATTGCACTGGAGCCCGCGCTTTATCCGTGAGACCTTGGGGCAGCTCACCAGCCCGCATCACAATGCCGACGACGAGATCGCGATGGCTCGCGCGACCGGCGTCGACATGGTGTGGACCGCGCCGCTGGGCTTCACAGCGCTGACCAACGTGCAACTTCACGGCGAGGAGTTCGTTGACGAGTGGGGCACCCCTTGGGGCTCCAACGAGCAGTCATGGCCAGCCGCCTGGTCCAAGGATGATATCGTGAAGAGCCGTTCCGACTGGCTCAAGGTGGATTTCCCCGACCCGGACCTTCCCGCCAGGATGGAACAGCCCAGGCGCTTCATCGAGCTGGCGCGGGGCGAGCTGGCGGTGGTTGGAGGGGTCCGCGGGCCCTTCTCCGCAGCCTGGATGTTGGCCGGCCTGGTCAACATGAGCACCTGGCTCTACGATGACCCCGATTTGCTTTCCGACATCCTACGCGAAATGGGGCGCTGGAACGCGCAACTGGCGCTCAACATGATCCGCGCGGGGGTCGATGCCATCATCATCCACGATGATTGGGGGATGAACAAATCGACGTTTATCAAGCCTGATGACTGGCGCCGCCTGGTCTTCCCGTGCATTGCCGAAGAGGTCGAAGCGGTGGCGGCGACGGGCACGCCGGTGATCTTGCACAGCGATGGCAACCTCAACCGCATCATGGATGACATCATCCAGCTTCGCATCGTGGCACTCAACCCCATTCAACGCGGCGCCAACATGGACCTGGCGGCCATCAAGCGCCTGTACGGCAGTCGACTGTGCCTGATCGGAAACCTGAATACGGCTCAAACACTGGCCTATGGCAGCCCGGACGATGTCGAACGTGAAGTCCTGGAATGCCTGCGGGATGCAGCACCGGGCGGAGGTTACATTCTGGCGCCCGACCACAGTTACCACAGCGCGATACCTACTGCCAATATCTGGCGCGCCCTCGATACGTGCAAACAGCACGGCAGCTACCCGCAGCAGCTTGACGCCATCGAGGCGCGGCTGACCGAGCTCATCCCCGCGACACAACGCCGCGAGGGCAGGAGTGTCCCATGACTGATGCCAATCCTGTCGCGCGTCTGGCCGCGACTTGTGCAACCACGGAGTTATGGTGGGATTCGTCCCCGCTGATCTACGAAGACTGGCTGGCCGGTCCCGGCCAGGACTACCGCGCAACTGGCCTTTTCCAACCCGGCGCACCTCACGATGACTTCTCGCCGGCCAGCCTTTTGCAGGGCGCAACGACCAATCAGCCGCTCACCTGGCAGGTCATCGAAAGCAGGCCGGACGCCTGGCTGTCGTGGCTGGCGGCACGGCGCAAAGCCGGCGAGGATCTGACCGGTGACCGCGGTCTGTGGCCGTTGTTCATCGAGATCGCAGCGCAGGGCGCCGACCGGTTGAAGGAGATCTTCGAGGCGTCGGGACGGAAACGAGGGCAGATCTGCTGCCAGGTGGATCCGCGTGACATGACTGATGTGGAGACCATGGTCACACAGGCCCGGCGCATCCACGCGGCGCGGCCCAACATCATGGTCAAGATGCCGGGTACCCGCGAGGGGATCGAAGGGGTACGCGTGCTCACCGCCGAAGGGGTGCCGACCAATGTGACCCTGGGCTTCACCGTGGCGCAACTGGTAGCGGTGGGGCAGGCCGCTGCCGCAGGGCTGGCTGAGGCCCACGTGCGCGGCACCGATCTCCGCAACTGGCGCTCCTGCGCCGTCATGATGCTTGGCCGCTACGAGGACGCCCCCGAGTTCCGAGCTCAGGCCGCTGAACTCGGTATCACTCTGAGCGACGCCGACCTGCGCTGGGCCGGCATCGCGATCTTCCGTAAGGCGCACCGTCTGTTCCATGAACGCGGCTACCCCAGTAAACTGATGGCAGCCTCACTGCGCGTCGGACCGCGCGTCGACGGCGAAATGCGGGTCTGGCATCTGGAGAAGCTGGCCGGTGCAGACGCCGTGCTCACCGTCTTCCCCAACATCTGGGAAGCCTTTATCGCCAACTACGCCGGGCGTGAGTTGGCGCCGCTGATCGACGAGCCGATTTCGGATGAAGTGCTGGAGCGCCTGCTGCAGGTACCGTACTTCGCGCAGGCCTACGACGAGCACGGCATCCTGCCCGAGGATTTCGTCTCGCACCCAGCACTGCAGGCCACGGCGGCTAGTTTCTCTCAGGCCATGGCCAAGGTGGAAGAATTCGCCGCCGCCTAGTTTTTGGGTTGATCACCGATAACGCCCTATGACCGAACATGCGGCCGGAGCGGAGTTGAGCAAATCCGCGATTGAGGTTATGATCGTCTGGACGCAAATCAGCCACGCTCAGGACACTGCCATGCTAAACGACCTCGACCGCATCC
>Ga0209254_10003177_pt1 | contig 14998 bp, 10 predicted proteins | sample FrelakmetDIP11DI_FD_187148 | JGI IMG/M metagenome (GOLD analysis project Ga0209254, IMG submission 187148) | Freshwater lake sediment microbial communities from the University of Notre Dame, USA, for methane emissions studies - DIP11 DI (SPAdes)... | ecosystem: Environmental > Aquatic >...
GTATGATCCACGGCCCTCCGCGCCCCCGGTGACCATGAAAACCCCTCCCGGCCTGCAGCCGTTGATCGACGACGGCGTGATCGACGAAGTCCTCCGCTCGCTCAAGAGCGGCAAGGAAGCCACCGTATACCTCGTGCGCTCGGGCCCGCACACGCGTTGCGCGAAGGTCTATCGTGACATGGCGCAGCGCAGCTTCCAGAAGCGGGCCCTGTATCAGGAAGGCCGGGGCGTGCGCGGCAGCCGGCAGGCCCGCGCCATGGGCAAGAGCACCGGCTTCGGTCGTCGGGAGCAGGAGACCGCCTGGAAGAACGCCGAAGTGGACGCGCTCTACCAGCTCATGGCCGCCGGCGTGCGCGTGCCGAGGCCGCTCGGCTACTTCGACGGCGTGCTGGTCATGGAACTCGTGGCCGACGCGGACGGCAACCCGGCGCCGCGGCTCGGCGAAGTGGAGCTCTCGGCCGAGACCGCCCGCGCGTTCCACGCCGTGCTGATCCGCGACGTCGTGCGCATGCTCTGCCTCGGGCTCATCCACGGCGACCTGTCCGAGTTCAACGTGCTCGTGGCGCCGGACGGCCCGGTGATCATCGACCTGCCGCAGGCGGTCAACGCGGCCGGCAACAACGCGGCGATGTCGCTGCTCGAGCGCGACGTCAACAACCTGCGCACGACGCTCGGTCGCTTCGCACCGGAGCTGCTGGCCACCGAGTTCGCGCGCGAGATGTGGGCGCTGTTCCAGCAGGGCGAACTGCGGCCGGACAGCGTGCTCACGGGCGTGTTCGCGCTCGAGGAAACCGTCGTCGATCCGAACGACGTGATGCTCGTGATCGACGACGCGCGCGAGGAAGAGATCCAGCGCCAGCTACGGCTGGCCGGCTAACGCAGACCCGGCACCACGTAGCGGACGGCCGCTCCGGGCCCGACGGGCAGGTCGAAGAATACCCAGCCCGCGGTCATCAGCAGACCGATCACGAGGAACCCAAGGGAATACGGCAGCATCGCGGCGATCAGGCTCCCCATGCCGAAGCCGGGGACCCAGCGCTGGCAGAACACCAGCACCAGCGGGAAATAGACCAGCAGCGGCGTGATCGGGTTGGTCACGCTGTCCCCCATGCGAAACGCCGCGGTGGTCATCTCCGGCGAGATCCCGAGCAGCATCAGCATGGGCACCAGCACGGGTGCGAGCATTCCCCACTTCGCGCTGGCCGAACCAATCACGAGATTGATGCTGGCAGCCAGCACGACGATGGCCGCGACGAGGACCGGCGCAGGCAGCTCGAGAGTCCCCAGTCCCGCGGCCCCGTTGATGGCCAGGATGACCCCGAGGTTCGACCAGTTGAAGAGAGCGACGAAATGCGCGGCAACGAAGGCCATCACGATGTAGTAGGACATGCTGGCCATGCCCTCGCTGATCATGCGGATCTCGTCGCGATGGCCTCGGTTCACGCCGGCCGCGCGGCCATAGGCCACCCCGGTGACCAGGAACAGCAGGAAGAACGCAGCCACCAGGCTCTGGAAGAACGGTTGCAGCGACTTGATGCCTCCGCCGTTCTTGGCCGCGGCTTCGTCGAACAGCGGCGCGCCGCCTTCGACTCCCGACCAGACCGCCGGCCAGACGAGCAACGCGAACAGCAGGACGACCACGAAAGCGCCGAAGCTCGCAGCGCGCAGACCGCGCTTCTCGGCAGCGGTCAGGTCAGTGCCCACCGTGGCAACGGGCGCCTCGGCCGTTGGCGTCCACTCGCCAAAGCGCGGCGCCACGACGCGTTCGGTGACGAACCAGCCGAGCGGCACCATGAAGAACGTCATGCCGGCGATGAAGTACCAGTTGCCTGCGATGTTCATCTTCCAGTCGGGCGCCAGCAGCTGGGCCGCGGGCTCGGTGATCCCGAGCAGCAGCGCATCGAGCTGGCCCGGCAGCAGGTTTGCGGAGAACCCGCCGGCGACGCCCGCAAACGACGCCGCGATACCGACGATCGGATGCCGGCCGGCAGCCGCGTACAAGGCTCCGGCGAGCGGGATCATCACCACGAAGGCTGCGTCGGCAGCCTGGTTGGCCATGACCGACACGAAGATGACGATCGGCGTGAGCCACGTCGTCGGAGCGCCCCTGACGGCGGCACGCATCGCTGCGCCGGCGAGTCCCGTGCGCTCGGCGATACCGGCCCCAAGCATCACCAGCAACACGTAGCCGAGCGGTGCGAATCCCGTCAGCGTACGCGGCATCTCGACGAACAACCGCTCGAGATTGCCGCTCGCGAGCAGGCTCGTCGCGCGAATGTGCTGCTGGGTGACCGGGTTCACCGCCTCCCACCCCGCGGCAGCGCCGACGACGCTGAGTGCGATCACCGCGGCAATCAGCCAGACGAAGATCAGCACCGGGTCCGGAAGGCGGTTGCCGGCGCGCTCGATCGCGTCGAGCACCTGCTGCCCGCGCGAGACGCGGCGTTGCCCAGGTGCGTCCGGCGTCGCGCGCGGCGGCGTCAAGGCGTGACGCCCGGCGGCGGGCTCGCCAGCCACGCCTCGGCGATACGCACCCACGCGCTGCCGCCGAGCGGGATCAGGTCGTCGTTGAAATCGTAGCTCGGGTTGTGAAGCATGCAGGGGCCGAGTCCGTGGCCGCCGTCGCGGTGCTCGCCGTCGCCGTTGCCGATCAGGAAGTAGCAGCCCGGCTTCGCCTGCAGGAAGAAGCTGAAGTCCTCCGCACCCATGGTCGGGCGGAAGTCGAGCACGTTCCCGGGGCCGACCAGCTCGCCGAGCACTCGCCGGGCGAAATCGGTCTCGGCCACGTGGTTGACCGTCGCGGGGTACTGGCGGCGGAAGGTGAACTCGCACTCGGCGTCGAAGGCCGCGCAGGTCGCCTCGGCGATGGTCTTGAGCCGCCGCTCGATGAGCTGCAGCACCTCCTCCGTGAAGGTGCGGACCGTGCCCTCGAGTACGCAGTCGTCCGGCACGACGTTCACCGCCTCGCCGGCGTGGATCTTGGTCACCGAGATCACGCCGGTGTCGAGCGGGTGCTTGTTACGCGTCAGGATGGTCTGGAAGGCCTGCACCATCTGGCAGGCGACGGGCACCGGGTCGATGCCGTTGTGCGGCATCGCCGCGTGCGCGCCCTTGCCGCGGATCGTGACCTTGAACTCGTTGCTCGAGGCGAACGTCGGGCCCGGGCAAAGCGCGAACTGCCCGACGCCGAGGCCCGGCCAGTTGTGGGCGCCGAACATCGCCTCCATCGGGAAGCGCTCGAACAACCCGTCCTTGATCATCTCGCGCGCACCGCCACCGCCCTCTTCCGCCGGCTGGAACACGAGGTACACGGTGCCGTCGAAGTTGCGGTGCTTCGCGAGGTGCTTCGCCGCAGCGAGCAGCATGGCCGTGTGGCCGTCGTGCCCGCAGGCGTGCATCCGGCCGGCGTGACGGCTCGCATGGGCGAAGCGGTTGTGCTCAGTCATGGGCAGTGCATCGATGTCGGCGCGCAGGCCGATTGCGCGGTTCGAGCTGCCGTTCCTCACGATGCCCACCACGCCGGTCGTGCCGAGCCCGCGGTGGACCGGGATCCCCCAGCCTTCGAGCGTGCGGGCGATGACGTCCGAGGTGCGGTTCTCCTCGAAGCACAGTTCCGGATGGGCATGGAGGTCGCGCCGCAGCGTGGCGATCGCCGCAGCGTCGGCCAGAATCGATTCGATCATGCGCATGCGGGTGGGTTCCGGGGCGGGATGGCGGTCCCGGATCGTGCCTGATTTTGCAATGGGGCGACAACGACGGCCGAAGCTGCCGCCGATCATCGATCGTCGATGACTCGCTGGTGGGCCGCTATTTCCCCGCGAACAGGGCGCGCAGGCGCTCCAGAAGCGTGGTCGGCCGGCGCGGCGGCATGGCAGCCGGCCGCGTGGGTGGCATCCTGAGGTGTGGCGTCCTGACCGATGGCGGCGTCGCGACCGGCGTGGTCTTGCCGGTCGGCGCGTTGTCGTAGGGATTGAAACCGCCGCAGGGTGCCACGTTGAGCCGGGGCTCTTCGATCACCGGCTGCTTGACGATGACGGTCCTTTCGAGGGAGAGCCCGGGCGCTTGCAACTTCTGCACCCGCGTCGTGCTTGCGTCCCGACTGTAGACCCCGGTCGCTGTCTGCCATTCCCAGATGGTCGTTCCCCGACGATCAAACACCGGGCGACCGGACGACGGCGCGTCCGGCGCATCGACGTCCGGGCTTTCGATTTCGTCCCGGGAGGTACCCGGGTGCGACTTGTTAGCGAGCTGACTCACGTTTCATGTACCCGTCCGGCCTGCCCAGCCGAGATTCGCCCAGCAGCGTGTCCGGATCTTCTACGAATCGCTGCGTTGGCGCCGCCGATCGCCGCGGTTACCTGCCGATATCGTGATGCGGCGCACATCCGCCGGCAGACGATCGGTCTGACGGGACCGCCCCCTGTTGCGCCATCTCTCAGTTCTGCTGCGCCGAGATTCTCCTTATGTCATTCGCCGATTAGGCTCGGTCAGGTGCCACAGCAGTGAGTCCTGATGGATCCCTCGACCGGCCCATCCCGCCCGGGTGCCAGCGCGCAGCCCCACGCCACGAAGCGCAAGTCGCTGCGAGCGGCCTACACGGCGCTGCCGCTCGTGGAGCAGTTCCGCCTGAATGCCGCCGCGGCCGTGGTAGCTGCGGTGCTCGTGTTCCAGTTCGTCGGTGCCGCGTGGGACATGCGACGCGCCCACCTGCAGGCGCTCGATCTCGCCGAGTCGCGGGTGAGCGCCATGGCGGCGCGGCTCGAGCAGGCTGGCGGCGGTGCGCTTGACGACCTGTCCGGATACCCTCAAGTGCTGTCGGCCGCATTGAGTCTCGAGAGCGGCGAGATCCTGCAGCGCTACGTCCGCGAAGACCGCTCCCGTCCCAGGGCCCCCGTATGGACTTCGCGGCCGCCGGGCTGGTGGTACGGACTCAGGTCCTACCTCGCACTGGCGCCGATCTACGTCGGCAGCGAAGTGCAGCTGGGACTGCAGCTTTCCGGCAACGTCAACGTGGTGATCGACCACCGTTACATCTGGCGCGCAGGCGGGGCCCGCCTCGTGCAGACGCCGCTCGCTCTGTTGCTTGCCGCACTCGCCGTGTGGTTCGCGACCGGGGCGCTGCGTCGGCAACTCGAGGCGCTGGTGGAGCCGCTCATCGATACGATCGCGGCCGACGCCGCGGGGCCCGGCGGCAGGCGCGACCGCCTGGACGTCGACGCGGGGATTGCCGCCATTGCGGCCCGCTTCCAGGCGATGACGGAGCAGATGGCCCGCTACGACCGCGACCTCGTGGAAACGCGACATGCGGCCGGCCGACGCATCCTCGAGCGCACCCGGGAGATCGAGGAGAAGTTGCGCAAGTCCGAGGCCGTGATGCGCTCCAAGGACGAGTTCCTCGCCAACATGAGCCACGAGATCCGGACGCCGATGAACGGGGTGATGGGCATGGCGGAGCTGCTCGCGGGCACCGAGCTCGACAAGCGCCAGCGGCGGTTCGTGGACTCGATGCGCGCGGCGGCCGAGACGATGATGCAGATCATCAACGACATCCTCGACGACTCGAAGATCGAGGCCGGCAAGATGGACCTCGTGCTCGAGCCGTTCGAGGTGCGCGAGCTCGTCGAGCAGGCGGCGCAGCTCTACGCCGGACGCGCCGAGCGCAAGAAGCTCGAGATGATCTGCCGCATCGAGCCCACCGTGCCGAGCGTCGTGCTGGGTGACCTGCTGCGGATCCGGCAGGTGCTCGGCAACCTGCTCTCCAACGCGGTGAAGTACACCGAGAGCGGCGAAGTGGAGTTGCGCATCGGCCTCGACGACCTGCGCGACAACCAGTGTCGGCTGCACTTCAGCATCCGCGACACTGGACCCGGCATCGCTGCGCACGACCAGAGCGGCGTGTTCCAGGCCTTCACCCAGGTCGGCGGCACTTCGCGCATCGGGGGCACCGGCCTCGGCCTTTCGATCGCAAACCGCCTGGTGCGGCTCATGGGCGGCGACAAGATCGACCTGCGCAGCGAGGTGAGCCGGGGCAGCACCTTCTCGTTCGTTCTCCCGTTCGAGGTCCGCGAGGCCGCGCCGCTACCGAACGCCGCGGGCGACGAGTTCAGCGGCCTGCGCGTGCTCGTCGTCGACGACAACTCGACGAGCCTGCTGCTACTCGACGAGATGATGTCGAACTGGTCGGCCGACGTCACCCCGCTCAATCGCGCCAAGGCGGCCGTCGAGCGCCTGCGCGAAGCTGCGGCTCGTGACCGCACCTTCGACGTGGTGCTGCTCGACCACAGCCTGCCCGACGCTCCGACGGAAGAGATTCTGCGCACGATCCGGCTCGAACCGGCCCTCGCGCAAACCTACGTCGTGCTGCTGAGCGCGCTCGGCTTCGATCCGTCGTTCGAGGGCGGCCGGGCCATCGCCCCGGACGCTACGATCGGCAAGCCGGTGCGCCAGCAGCTGCTGCACAGCGCCCTCGCCGCGTCGCGGCAGCCACGGGTCCAGGAGGTCGCCCAGCCGCCGCCGCCCGACAGCGCGACGACGCCTGCGGTACGCCGCACGGCCTCCCTCGGCCTGCGCGTGCTGGTTGCGGACGACAACGCCATCAATCGCGAAGTTGCGGTTGCGATGCTCGAGATCCTCGGCTGCAGCGCGGTCCTCGTGGGCGAGGGACGCGCCGCCGTGACCGAGGCACAGCGGCAACGCTTCGACCTCATCCTCATGGACTGCCAGATGCCCGGCATGGACGGTTACGCGGCCACTGCGGCGATCCGCAGCGACGAGGTACGCCGCGGCCTCGCGGCCACACCGATTGTCGCCCTCACGGCAAACGTGCTGGCGCGCGATCGCGAGCGCTGCCTCGCCGCTGGCATGAACGACTTCCTCGCCAAGCCTTTCAAGGCCGAGCAGCTGGTCGAACTCCTCGAGCCAATTGCCGCGACGCGCACGGCCGTGCCGAGCCATGTGCCGGCCGAACCGACCGGCGACGTGCCGGCCGTCGGATCGGTCGCAAGGGCGGCGGCCACGCCCGAACCGGCGGAACCCGCCGGTGGGGTTCAGGCGCCGGAAGAAGCGCAGGACGGCGGCCCGATGCTGAGCGATGCCGAGGTCGCCGCCGTCTTCGAGTCCCCGACCGCGAGTCAGGACACGGCCATGCGGTTGATGGTTCTCGACCCGGAGCAGGTGCTCGCCATCCGGGGCCTCGGCAAGCCGCAACTCTTCGAGCGCCTTTGCGAGGTGCTGTTCGCGTCGGCGAGCGACGCGTTCTCGCGCATCGACGAAGCGCTGGCCGGGAACCGACTCGACGACCTCGCCGAGGCCGCGCACGCCCTCAAGTCCCCGGTCGCGAACCTCGGGGGCCGGCGCCTTGCCGAGATGCTCGAGCGCTGCGAAACGCTCGCGCGCAGTGGCGGCGACGGCGCCGCGATTCGCCGCATCGCCACCGGGCTCAAGCCCCACTACGCCGCGCTGGTCGCGGCCCTGCAGGCAGAAATGCGCCGCGCCGCCGTCGGCTGAGGGACCCGATCCATGAAGCACCGCAAGACGACGACCATCCTGATGGCTGACGACGACCCGTCGCACCTGATGCTGACCGAGGCGGCGCTGGCCGGCGCCGGCTTCATGGTCCACACGGCCGCGGACGGCGAGGAGGCCGTGCAGCGGTTCGGCGAGCTGAACCCGGACTGCGTCGTTCTCGATGTGCAGATGCCGAAGATGACCGGCATCGAGGCCTGCCGCGCCATCCGCCAGCAGGCCGGCAACCGGCTCGTCCCGGTGCTGATGCTGACCGGGCGCAACGACCTGACGGCCATCAGCGACGCCTATGCCGCAGGCGCGAGCGACTTCGCTCAGAAAGGCCTGAACCCGAGGCTGCTCGTCGAGCGCGTGCGGTTCCTGCTGCGCGACCGCGAGCTGCGCGAGGAATTGCGTTCGAGCCAGTCGAAGCTGCTGCTCGCACAGCGCATCGCCCGCGTCGGGCACTGGGAGCTGACGGCCGACGGACAGACGCTCGATCTTTCGCCGATGGTCGGTGAACTGCTTGGACTCGACGCCGCCCGCATCGACGGGTACGAGCAGTTCGTTTCGCTGCTCGACCCGGAGGAGCGGGAAGTCGTGCGGTCCTCGTTCATTGCCTGTGCCACCGGCAACGGAGGGTTCGGTCTCGACCATCGCGTGCGCACCGCGGACGGCTCCACGACCTGGCTGCACCAGGAGGCGGAGCTCGTCGAAGGCATGGCAAGCGCCGACGGAGGCGTAGTGATCGTCACGCTGCAGGACCTGACGCGGCTGCACGCCGCGGAGGAGTCCGTGCGCCGGCTCTCGTACTTCGATTCGGCGACCGGCCTGCCCAACCGCCGCCACTTCTGCGAGGAGGCGGTACGAGTACTCGCCGAGACCGAGGGCAGCGTCGCCGCGGCCGTCGTGGCGTTCCGCGTGCATGCTTTCGATCGCATCACGCAGGCCCAGGGGCGCGAATTCGGCGAGCGGCTCGTCACAGAGGCAGGCAGGCGCATGGAGGAGGAGCTGCGCCGCATCGCCCAGGGCAGGACGATCGTGTGGCATGCCGGCCAGTCGCCGGTGTGCCGCACCGCCGAAGGGGAACTGGCGGTGCTGGTGCGCAGTCGCGAGACAGCGGATCACGTCGCGACGGTGACCCGCGCGTTGCTCGAGTCGCTGTCGGCCAATGCGCTGCCGGCGGACTCTGGATTCACGCCGGCGATCAGCGCCGGCGTGGCCCTGGCCGGAGCGGACGGCTCGGACGCAGCCGAGTTGCTCGGCAAGGCCCACGCGGCAGCCGAGACCGCCACCTCGCCGCGCACCTGCGCGTTCTTTTCGCCGATGCCGCAGTCACGACTGCGTCGCCGCCTCCAGATCGAGTCGGCGCTGCGCGCGGCCGTGGCGCGCGGCGAGCTACAGCTGCACTTCCAGCCTCGCGTCGCGGTGGCCACGTTCGAGACGACCTGCCTCGAGTGTTTCGTCCAGTGGGACCACCCGGAGTTCGGCTCAATGAATCACGACGAGTTCGTGGCGATTGCGGAGGAGTCGGGTGTTGCCGAGGACATTGGCCGCTGGACCATCGACGAGGCCTGCAGGCGACTGGCAGGCTGGCGCGAGCACTACGAGCACAAGTTCCGTGTGTCGGTGGGCCTCGGCGGACGCCAGCTGCGCGACCCGGGCCTCCCACGCACCGTACGCAGCGCCATCGATCGCCATCGGATTCCCGCCGACGCCCTGCAGCTCGAGGTCTCCGAAACGAGCCTGGTCGATGCCCCCGACGCCGTGCGCGCCGCGCTGGCGGAACTGCACGGCTACGGCGTGCGCATCGGCCTCGTGGACTTCGGCACCGGGCATTCCTCGCTCGGCCAGATTCGCCGAATCCCGTTCGGCTCGATGAAGCTCAACCCGGGGCTGGTCGCCAACCTCTACATCGACCCCTGGACGCAGGGCGTGACGGCCGCGGTGGTCGCGATGGCACGCGCGATGAACATCCGTGCCGTCGCCGACCGCATCGACGACGCGGCAACCCTCGACATGCTGCGCGCACTCGGCTGCGACGAGGTCCAGGGCCGCCACGTCGCCTCGCCCATGAAGGCGCGGGAGTTCGAGCACTGGCTCGAGACCGGCGCGGCCATGCACCTCGCACGGGACAGCGCCGCGGAGATCACCCGGGTGCTGCAGGGGATCGAAGTCTCGGATGACGGCCTGACCATGACGGGATAGCCTCGGGGTTGTGAACTACCCCTGCCTGCGTTCCCCATGCTCGCTGCCCTGACCGTCCTGCTCGTCTATCAACTCGTGGGCGAGATCCTCGTCGTGGCGTTGCGCCTGCCGGTGCCGGGCCCGGTCGTCGGCATGGCCCTGCTGTTCGCCTCACTGATCCTGAGGGGTCGCGTGGCGGAGGATCTCGGCAGTACGGCGAACGGCCTGCTGCGCCACCTGTCGCTGCTGTTCGTGCCGGCCGGCGTGGGCGTGCTGGCGCACCTCAACCGGCTCGCCAGCGAGTGGCTGCCGATCACGGTCTCGCTGGTGTTCAGCACGCTGCTCACCATTGCGGTGACGGCGCTCGTCATGCGCGCGCTGCTGGCGCGCCGCGGGCAGGATCACCGACCGTGACTCCGCCGCTCGCCGAGCTCTGGGTCTATCTCTCGGCCACGCCCCTGCTGTTCCTGACGCTCACCCTGGTGGTCTACCAGGGCGCGTACTGGATCTACCGGCGCGCGGGCTTCCACCCGCTGCTGAACCCCGTTGCGATCTCGGTCGCGGTGCTCGTGGCCCTGCTCAAGCTGACCGGGACGCCGTACGAGACGTACTTCGGCGGCGCGCAATTCGTTCACTTCCTGCTCGGCCCGGCCACCGTAGCCCTGGCCGTGCCGCTGTACGCGCAGCTGGGCAAGCTCAGGCGCGCACTCTGGCCGATCGTCGGGGCGCTGCTGGCGGGCGCCGTGACGGCGCTCACATCCGCGGTGGGCATCGCGTGGGCCTTGGGCGCGAGCGACCTCACCCTGCTGTCGATCGCGCCGAAGTCCGTGACGACTCCGATCGCCATGGGCATCGTCGAGCGCCTCGGCGGCCTGCCCTCGCTGACGGCCGTGCTGGTGGTCTGCACCGGCATCATCGGCGCGGTCGGCGCGAAATACGTGCTCGACTCCCTACGCATCACGGACCAGGGGGTGCGCGGCTTCGCGCTCGGCACCGCCGCGCACGGTATCGGCACCGCGCGCGCTTTCCAGGAAAGCGAGGAGGCGGGCGCGTTCTCAGGCCTCGCCATGGGGCTCTCGGGACTCGTCACGGCAGTGATCTTCCCGCTTGGCGTGTGGCTCGTGCGCGCGCTCTCCTGAAGCCGGGGCCTGCGCCGACGAGGCGACGTGCGGGCTTGGTATGATCGGCGAAACCGAGCCGTAAGCACCCGATGTCACTCATTTCCCGCATTCTCGGAAAATCCCACCCCGCAGCCGGCACACCTGCCGACACCCGGCCGGAGGCCGCCGCCGCATCACCGCCACGGACCGATCCCGAGGCGCGTGTCCGGGACGAGGACGCGAGCCTGTCGCAGTCCCTCGAGGCCGGCGACCTGGCCGCGGTCGCCCGGTGGGTGCTCGAGGGCAGCTCGACCCGCATCCGCCAGAGGGCGGCCCAGCACGTCACGGATCCGGTGCAGCTGCGCGAACTGATCCGGGCGACCCGCCACGGGAACGACAAGACCGTCCATCGGATCCTCACCGAAAGGCGGGATGAACAGGCCGCCGAGATCCGCAGGCTCGAGCACCAGCAGGCCGAGGTGGAGGCGGCTGCAACGGCGATCGCTCGGCACGCCGGGCAACCGTGCGACGCGTCGTACGCCGGCACCCTGGCACGACTCGAGGCGCGCTGGCGCACGATCGAATCGAACGCGACGGCGGACGCTCGGGCCGAGGTGGCGCAGCACCTGCAGGATGCTCGCGAGGTCATCGAGCGTCACCGCCAGGCTGTCGAGGCGGAGGCGGAGCAGCGGCGACAAGCCGCCCTCGCCGCCGACGAGGCGCGGCGCCAGCGGGAACTCGAGGCCGAGGCCACCGCGTCCGCCGCCGCAGAGCGGGCCCGCGTTCTCGAGACCGGGCGCCAGGCCGAGCGCGAGGCCGCGCAGTCGAAGCGGGCGGCGGACGATGCCGAGGTGCGTCACCTGCTGGGACTCCTACGCCAGGCACAGACGGCGCTCGATCAAGGCGCGACGGCACGCGCCGCCCGACTCCGCGAGGTCATCGCGGGCAAGCTGCCGCAGGCCCCTGCCCTGCCCGAGTGGTATGCGCGCCAGCTTCAGCACGTCGATGAGCGACTCGACGAGCTGAAGGACTGGAAGACCTTCCGCGTCGAGCCGAAGCGGGCCGAATTGATCCAGCGGATGCAGTCCCTGGTCGGCGCCGAGATCTCACCCGAGGAGCTCGCGCGGCAGATCCGCCGCCTGCGGGACGAGTGGCGGACCCTCCACCGCGGCGCGGGCGAGGAGCCCACGCCGGAGTGGCAGCAGTTCGACGCGGCGGCCGAGCGCGCCTACGAGCCCTGTCGCGAGCACTTCGCCCGGCAGGCCGAGGTGCGCCACGTGAACCAGGCGCGGCGCGAGGAACTGCTCGAACGCCTGGCGGCCTTCGCGGCGGCACAGGTAGGCGACCAGGCCAACTGGCCCCTGATCCGGCAGGTCATCTTCGAGGCGCGCGGCGAATGGCAGCAGCACGCGCCGGTGGACCAGTCGGTGGTGAAGGCGCTGCAGGCACGCTTCCATGCGCAGCTCGGCGAGCTTCAGGATCGCCTCGATGCCGAGTACGCCCGCAACGTGCAGGCGAAGCGCGACATCATCGCCCGAGCTGCGGAGCTCGCGACGCTCGAGGACACGCGCCAGGCCATCGATGAAGCGAAGAGCCTGCAGCGGGCGTGGAAGACCGTCGGCATCGTCCCGCGACCGCAGGACAACGCGCTCTGGGAGGCGTTCCGGCGCAACTGCGACGCCGTATTCGAGCGCAGCTCGCAGGCCTGGGCGGCGCAGGGCGCCGCGCTCGAGGCCAACCAGGCGCGGGCGACCGGCCTGTGCGAGGCGCTGGAACGCATCGCCGGACTGACCGGCGAGCCGCTGGCATCCTCCGTCAAGCAGGCGGACGAACTGCTTGCTGAGTTCGACGCCCTCGAATTGCCGCGAGCGTCGGCGCGCGCCCTGGGCCAGCGATTCAGCCAGGCGATCGATCGCTACTCCCAATCCATGCGTCGACACCGCGAGGAGGCCGCGCGCCGCGGCTGGACCGACCTGTTTGCAGCCGCCGCCCAGGTGAGAGCATTGGCGCTCGCCACCGCACTCGGCCGGTCGCCGGACGAATGCGAGGCACTGCGGGCGACCGCCACGGCCGCGGTGGCGGAGCTCGCGCACGCGCCGAAGGGGATGCGCGCCGTCCTCGAACAGCAGGTCGAGAAGATCGCCGCCGGTAAAGTCAGCGCCGACCTTGCTGCGAACGAGGCGGCCCTGCGGCTGCTGTGCATACGCGCGGAGCTGCTCACGGACACGCCGACGCCGGAGGAAGACCTGCCATCGCGGCGCGAGTACCAGATGCAGCGCCTCGTCGCGTCCATGGGGCGTGGCGAACGCCCCTCGCCCGCGGACCTCGACGACCTGGCGCGCGAGTGGCTCGCAGTCGGCCCCGTGGAGACCGCGATCCACGATGCGTTGTTCACCCGGTTCGCGCGCTGCCGTAACGGCAACCCGAGCTGACGATTGATCGCGGCCTGCGCCGCAAGGGGGAGCCCGCCGTGATTACCCTGTTTCACCACCCCAAGACCCGCTCGACGCGCTTCATCTTCCTGCTCGAGGAACTCGAAGCGCCCTACCGGTTGCAACGCGTCACGATGCGCCGGTCGGACGGCGGCGGGGCCGTCGATGCCGCCAATCCCCATCCGCACGGCAAGGTGCCGGCGATCTCCGACGACGGTGTGGTCGTCTTCGAATCGCCGGCCATCGCGCTGTACCTGACGGACCGCTTTCCGAAGAACCGCGTGGGGCCGACGGTAGGTGAACCGTCACGCGGCGCCTACCTCTCGTGGCTGTGCTACTACACGGGCGTGCTCGAGCCGGCGTTCATGTCGAAATTCATGAACGCGGACGTGCCTCGCGGGACCGCGGGCTGGGTTCCGGTGGACGAGGCCATGGCGGCGGTGATCGACGTGCTTTCCCGCGGGCCCTACATGTTGGGCGAGCGCTTCAGCGCAGCCGACGTGCTGTACGGCACGACCTTCGCGATGTTCGGCCAGAGCCCCGTCATGCCGAAATCGCAAGTCATCGACGACTACGTGAAGCGGATCGTCACTCGCCCCGCGTTTGCGCGCGCCCAGGCGCTGGACGAGGGCGGATGAGCGCAGGCATCGAGCGTCGGCGCGTGAAACGCCTGCTATTATCGGGCAATCGACAAAAGGGGGACATCATGAACGCGACAACAAGCAAGGTCCCGCGGCACCTGTGGATCGTGGGCGTGCTCACGCTGCTGTGGAATGCCATCGGAGCCTTCGACTACGCCGCGACGCAGTTCCGCATGGAGTCGTACATGAGCCAGTTCACGCCCGAACAGCTCGAGTACTTCTACGGGTTTCCAGCCTGGGCGGTCGCTTCGTGGGCGCTCGCCGTATGGGGCTCGCTGCTGGGCTCGTTGAGCCTGCTGCTGCGCAAGGCCTGGGCCGTGTGGTTGTTCGGCCTCGCCCTGGTCGCCATGGCGCTCACCTTCCTGTACAACTTCGTGCTCTCGGACGGCCTGTCGATGATGGGCACGGGCGGCGCGATCTTCACGGCCGTCATCTGGGCGATCGCGATCTTCCTGTTCTTTTACGCACGGGCCATGGCGAGGCGCGGGGTGCTGCGCTGAAACGACCGACCACCGCTCGTTGATCAGGCTCGCCGCAGCATCAGCACGTTGCCAGCGACGGCCAGCGACGCGCCGATGAGCGTCAGTCCGTCCGGACGAAAGGCCTCGAAGGCCATCGACACCACGAGCGCCAGCAGCGGCGTCATGACGCCGATGGTCCCGGCGGGCCCGGGGCCGATGCGCTCCTGCAGCGTCAGGAAGCAGGCGAAAGTGAGCACCGAGCCTGCGAGCGCGAGATACAAGAGCGAAATCCACCACGAGGCGACCGCCGGCAGCGCAAAGCTCTGCCCCTGCAGTAGCGCAACGAAGACACACACTGCAGCGCCGTAGAGCATTCCGAAGCCGAGTGCTGGCCAGAAGGGCAGTCCGCGCGAGCGGTTGCGGCTGGCGGCGAGGCTGCCCACCGCCGAGAGCAGCACCGCGCCCACGGTGAAGACCGCGCCGAGCGTTGCGTCCTCGTCGCCCGCCGCTCTGCCGAACTCGCGCCAGAACATCAGCGCAACACCGGCGAGGCCAAGCAGGCCGCCGGCGACGAAGCGCGCCCCGATGCGTTGTCCGAACAGCGCGTGGGCACCCAGGCCCGTGACCAGCGGCGAGGCCGAGTACCCCACCGCCACGAGGCCCGACACAATGTG
>Ga0209254_10003178_pt1 | contig 14995 bp, 12 predicted proteins | sample FrelakmetDIP11DI_FD_187148 | JGI IMG/M metagenome (GOLD analysis project Ga0209254, IMG submission 187148) | Freshwater lake sediment microbial communities from the University of Notre Dame, USA, for methane emissions studies - DIP11 DI (SPAdes)... | ecosystem: Environmental > Aquatic >...
AGAAGTGCCTTTCCGGACCTCCCGGGATAACTCCGATGACTGTGAGCAAGCAGGCCTGGGCCCTCATCGACAAGAATCCGGCCGCGCCTCGCTGGTCTTTTGTGGCTCTGCTCGACTGGCGCGAGATCTATCTGAAGGGGGGTCGCTTCCCGTTCACCCCCTCGATCTCCGATGTGTTCGGACTGGAAGCCTGCCTCGACTGGGTGCTGGAGCAGGGCATCGACAATGCCATTGCCCAGCACACTATCGCCGCGGAGGCCTGCCGGGCGGGAGCGAAAGCCATGGGTCTCAAGCTGTGGGCCAGGAGCGAGGCCATTATGTCCACCTGCACCACGGCCATCACCGTTCCCGAGGGGTTGACCGACATCCAGGTGCGCAATCATGTGCGCGAGCGCTACGGGGTACAGATCTCAGCCGGCCAGAACGCCGGCAACCTGATCCGCATCGGTCACATGGGCGTCACAGCGCGGTCGTTGTACCCGGTCGTGGGGCTTTCCGCCGTCGGTCGCAGTCTCACTGACCTGGGGGCGAAGGTCGACGTGGGGGCTGGTGTCGAAGCTGCTCTCGAGATCATCAGCAGGGCTGCCGCACGAGGAGGTGCCAGTTGAGCCACGTGGAGTTCGACAAGGACAAGTGCACGGACTGCCGCATGTGCATGCAGATCTGTTCGATGCACAAGCTCGGGCGGGTTACGCCGGCAGCGGCGTGCATCCAGATCGATAGGGAGCGCTCCAAGTACTACGGCGACATGGGCTGCCGGGTCTGCGACATGACCCACGAGCGGGCCTGCGTGGATGCCTGTCCGGTGGAGGCGCTTATCTACGAGCCGGATCTGGACGTGGTCCGGTTCGACGCCGAGTTGTGCACGGAATGCCTGGCCTGTCTGGACGTCTGCCCAAATGTGGCGAGAGATGTGAAGTCCGGCCGGATAATGATCTGCGACCTTTGTGACGGCGACCCCTTGTGTGTCAAGTGGTGCCCCGAAGGCGCGCTCTCATGGGGGGCAGAGGCATGAAATACGGCGGATACATGGGCAAGTTCCTCACCGTCGATCTTTCGACCGGTGCCACCGGCACTTGGGACACCCCGGACGAAATGGCGGAGAAGTACCTTGGCGGCCGCGGGTTCATCGCCAAGATGCTCTACGATCGGCTGGCGCCGAAGATCGATCCCTTGGGACCCGAGAACGTGATCATCTTCGCCACCGGCCCGGCGACGGGGACTCTGGTGCCCACCACAGGGCGGATCGCCATCGGCGTGAAGAGCCCACTCACCAACACCATCTCGGCAAGCTACCTGGGCGGCCACTTCGCCGGTCAGGTGAAGTACGCGGGCTACGACGGGATCATCATCACGGGGGTCTCGCCGACGCCGGTGACCCTGGTGATCGATGACGACAGAGTCGGTCTGCGCGATGCGTCGGGCATCTGGGGCAAAGACACCAAAGAGTCGCAGGACATCCTGCGGGCGGAGTTGGGCGAAGGCTTCGAGATCGGCGCCATCGGCCCGGCGGGAGAGAATCTGGTGCCCATCGCCACCTTCATGCACGTGCAGAGAGCAGCCGGTCGTGGTGGGTCCGGAGCGGTGTTCGGCTCCAAGAAACTGAAGGCTGTGGCGGTGCGCGGCACGGGCGGCATCAGCGTGGGGACGCCGGCGGAAGAGTTCATCCAGGGCTGCAAGGAGATGCACGACATCATCATGGCCAATCCGGTGCGCCCCGCCTTCCGGTATGCGGGTACGACGGGCATGCTCCCGGTGATGAACGAGGTTGTGGGGTTGCCCTACATGAACCATCAGGACGACAAGGCTCCGGATGTGAGCTTCATCCACAACGAGGAGATCTACAAGTACGTCGACAAGATCGAATCATGCGCCGGCTGCAATGTGTTCTGCGGCGCGGTGGTGGAGTTCGAGCGAGGTGGGAAGCGCTATCGCACCGAGCGCTTGGATCACGAGTCGACCTGGGCTCTCGGTCCCAACTGCGGGATCGTCGATCTCCCGGCTCTCATGGAAGCCAACATGCTCTGCGACTATCTGGGCCTCGACACCATGAGCGCGGGCGGCGCGATCTCCTGGGCCATGGAGATGACGCAGCGGGGTCTGCTCAGCAAAGAGGAGACGGACGGCCTGGACTTCAGTTTTGGCAATGCCGACGTCTTGGCCCCTGCCATCCGGAGCATGGCCGCCCGGCAGGGATTCGGCGATCTCCTGGCCCGAGGCAGCCGGGAAGCGGCCCGGCTCGTCGGTCGGGGTGAGGAATACGCCATGCAGGTGAAGGGGCTGGAGATGTCGGCCTATGCGCCCCGGGGCTTCACCGGCATGGGCTTGAGCTTTGCCACCACCAGCCGAGGAGCCGATCACAACAAGGCCTTCACGGTGGCGGCCGAGTTTCTAGGGGTGCTCGGGAACTACGACCGTTACGCGCTGGAAGGCAAGCCTCATCTGGTCAAGACCATGCAGGACAGCACCTGCATCATCGACTCGCTCATCATGTGTATGTTCACCGTGGACCTAGGGATCGGCATCGATCTGTATGCCAAGTGCGCGGCTCTGCCCACGGGAATGAGGTTCACCGAAGCGGACGTCTACACGGTGGGTGAGCGCATCAATACGGTCGAGCGCCTGTTCAACATGAACGAGGGGTTCACTCGCGCTGACGACAATCTTCCGCCGCGTTTTGCCAGAGAAGCGGCGCCGTCCGATCCGGGGCACCACACCTTGGACGTGACGGCCGTTATGGACGAGTACTACGCGGAGCGCGAGTACGACAGCGAGGGTGTGCCCACTCCGGCTCTGCTGGAGAGATTGGGTATCTAGCCGGTTTTCGGATGCTTCTGGCCGAGGAAGAGGAGGAACGGCTATGCGGGTGGAGGTAGCCTTGTTTGGTCAATACTCGCGGCTGCTCCCTCCGGAGAGCAAGAACGGGCGTGCGGCTCTCGAGGTGGATCAGGCGGCCACGGTCGGCCGAGTGCTGGACCGGCTCCAGATACCTCCCGAGGGTCGGACCTACGTGACGGTGAACGACAAGCATGTCGGTCAAGAGACCGTCTTGTCGGAGGGCGACGAGATCCGGGTGATAGTCCCGCTCGGCGGCGGTTGATGGCCTGCCGGCGGGCGAGGGCGGGCGAGGGCCCTGGGGAGCAGTGTGAATGATCAGACAGGCGCGCAACAAAGGTATTCCGCTGTACTACCAGGTGATGCGGAGCCTGAAGGAGGACATCCTTTCGGGACGCTGCGCCCCCGAGAAGCAGCTTCCTTCAGAGGCTGAGCTCACGAAGATCTTCAACGTGAGCCGTGTGGTGGTGCGGCAGGCGCTCGAGATGCTGGAAGATGAGGGTCTGATCGTGCGAGTCCGGGGCAAGGGGACCTTCGTATCCAAAGACGCGGCGGCGGATGAAGCCCCCGTGCTCTCCGGTTATATCGAGGATTTCCTGCGCGTAGGCTGGGCCCTTGAGGTGAAGGTACTGGAGTTCGGGCTCGTCAAGGCCAGTCCCGATCTGGCTTCGGTCTTCAAAGTGGCGGAGGCCAGCGATCTCTTCCACGTGAAACGGCTCCGCCTGGTCGAGAGCCGGCCGTTCTCGGTCGTCGAGAACTACCTACCCTACGAGTTGGGAAGGCATATTCCCATGGCGCTTCTGGAAGACGAGCCGCTCATGACCCTGATCGAGAAGCATGTGGGGGTCTCCATCGAATGGGCGTCCCAAGTCTTTCAGGCGGTCTCGGCGGACGCCGATCTGGCCGCCCTTCTGGATGTCGACGTCATGGCTCCCATCTTGAAGATGACGCTCACTGCATACACCGCGGAGAGCGAAGCGGTGAATTTCGCCAACGTGTACTACCGGTCCGATCGTTACAACCATCACGGCTACCTGCGCCGGCGGCGAACAAGCGACCATCTGACGTGGACCGCGGTCGAACGCATCCACGCGATGGGGGCTTGAGTCCAGACGATCTCAGAAGGAGGATGGGCATGCGGGCTTTACGTCTCATGGCGGCGGGGGATCTCAGGGTGGACGACGTACCCGATCCCCAGATCAAGAACGGCAAGAACGCCGTCCTCGCGGTCACCAAGACCGCCATATGCGGAGCCGATCTCCTGCCCTATTGGGGCTATGTGCCGGGTTTCGAATGGGGCACCACGATGGGGCACGAGTTCGTCGGCGTGGTTAAGGAGGTGGGCGCGGCGGTCGCTCAAGTCAAGCCCGGTGACCGGGTCGTGTGCTCCTCGATGACCTCGTGCGGTGTGTGCTGGGCCTGCCGCCGTGGGATGCAGCCACAGTGCGAGAACCGGGCTCTTTTCGGCTTTTCCGGGGCGTACCCGCGGTTGGACGGAGGCCAGGCCGAGCAGGTGCTGGTCCCCAACGCCGACCGCGACCTGTGGCTACTCCCGCCTGAAGTGTCCGATGATGCCGGGGTGTTCGTGGCCGACATTCTCTCCACCGCCTTTCGTGGGGTCGAGCAGGCCGACGTCAAGATGGGCGATACGGTAACGGTGGTCGGATGCGGTCCTGTCGGTCTCATGGCCATCCTGAGCGCACGGCTCATCGCGGGAATGGTCATCGCCGTGGACACGGTCCCAGCGCGGCTCGAACAGGCTCAGGCCATGGGGGCGGTGACCATCGATGCCTCGACTCAGGATGCCGTGGCCGCTGTGATGGACCTCACCGGCGGACGCGGTGCCAAGGCGGTCATCGAGTGCGCAGGCGGAGTCCCTGCACTCACGTCGGCCATGCAGATGGTCCGGGTCCGGGGCACCGTGAGCGTTATCGGCGCTCACTTCGAGCCCGATTTCCCCTTGGATGCGGGAGGCATGTTCGCCAAGGAAACCACCTTGAGGTTCTCGATCGGAGCTCCAACCGACGATCGCGAGACAGTGCTCGACCTGCTCCGCCTGGGCAGGATCGATCCCACGCCCACGATCTCCCATCACATGAGTCTGGAAGATGCGCCCGAGGCCTACAAGCTTTTCGAGGCTCGGGAGGCCACCAAAGTGGTGTTGACGCCCTAGCCGGTCTCGGGGGCGTCCTCAAAGCGAGGCGAGACTCGAATGATTACGTATAAATGTATTAGAATGATGACAAGTTAGGAGGGCAGTACATCATGGCGAACGCGCAGTTCTTTTTCTTGGGTACGAGGCTGGTTCACGGTCTTGGTGCGGTCGCGGGCCTCGCGGGGCACGTGAAGGCCCTGGGCGGTACCAAGGTCTTCTTGTGCACGGACAAGGGTCTCAGCAGCGCGGGGGTGACCGAGAAGGTCGCCGGCGTCTTGGCGGCGGATGAGATCCCGTTCGTGACTTTCGACGACGTGCCGGAGGATCCCGGGGTCGCGGTGGTGGATGCGGGGGTTAAGCTTTTCCAAGAGGAGAAATGTGACCTGGTCGTGGCTCTCGGCGGCGGTAGCCCGATGTGCGCGGGCAAAGGTATCGCCCTGGTGGCCATGAACGGAGGCAAGCTGACCGACTACGAAGGATTCAACAAGGCAGCCAAGGCTCCGTATCCCGTGATAGCGATCCCCACGACCGCCGGGTCGGGCACCGAGGTGTCGAAGGTCAACATCCTCACCGATGAGGCACGCAACTTCAAGATGTCCTTTCTGGACGAACGGACCTTCCCGAAGGTCGCTCTTCTGGACGGGGAATTGATGGCGTCGCTTCCGGCAAAACCGGCGATCGTGGCCGGCATGGACGCACTGGCCCACGCCCTGGATGCCCTGTGGTCCGTCAACTCCACCCAGATATCGGACAGCCTTGGTGTCGCGTCCGCGGCCACCATCTTCGAGACTCTGCCCCGGGCGGCGTTCACCGGCGACCTGGCAGCCAAGCAGAAGATGCTGGAGGCCAGCTCGATTGCCAACATCGCGCTGGGGACGGCACTCCCCGGCTTGGCTCACGTGCTGTCGCAGCCCCTGGGCAGGTATCACATGGCTCACGGCCTGGCCACGGGCATCATGCTTCCCTACACCATGGAGTTCAACCTTCCCGTGGCCGCGGCCAAGATGGCGCCCATCGCCCGGCTGCTCGGCGAGAGCGGGAGCGACCGGGAGCTGGCTGAGGTGTTGCTCGAGCGGCTGTGGGGACTCATGGGCGAGTTGGACTTCCCCACCTTCCTCGACCCCGAAGTGGTGAAGGAAGAAGACCTGCCCGTCTTGGTAGAACAGTGCACCAAGGTCGTCAACTACCGCCTGAACGTAAGGTTTGCTTCTCCCGCCGATCTCACCGGTCTGTATCTGTGCGCACTCGGAAAGGAGTGACAATGGAGGCGACACCTCGTGGCTCCTGGTGGGGCAGGATCCTTTTCGTCGATGTTGGTACCGGCGAGACGCGGGAGGAAGCCCTGGACTGGGACGCGGCCCGCGATTTCATCGGCGGGCGCGGCCTCGGAGCCTACTATCTCTTCAAGCATCTGGTGCCGGGCACCGACCCCTTGAGCCCGGACAACCCACTGATCTTCGCGGGGAGCCCCATGTCGGGCACCTCCTGCCCCGGCTCGGCCCGGGGCGCGGTGGTGACCAAGTCGCCCCAGAGCGGGATCTACACGTTCGCGATCACAGGGGGCGAATTGGGACCGGCCCTCAAGCGGTCGGGATACGACGTGATCATCCTCACCGGCAAAGCCGAGAAGCCGGTCTACGTGGAAGTGGGTCCGGACGGCGCAGAACTACGTGACGCTTCTCATCTCTGGGGCTTGGACACTCAGTTGACCCAGGAACTCATCAAGAAAGAGCGACGGGGTGAAGACCTGGCCATCACCTGCATAGGGCAGGGAGGCGAGCGGCTGGTGCCTTACGCCTGCCTGATCAACGAGCGTCGCGCTCTTGGCCGGGGCGGTCCGGGTGCTGTCATGGGCTCGAAGAACGTGAAGGCCCTTGTGATCAAGAAAGACGGACCCGCGGCGCCGCTCGCCGATCCGGTGGCGTTTCGCGAGGCTGCGCGAAACGCCACCTTCCAGTGCCGCGACAACCCCTTTACCTCGGGGCCACTGAAGACGTTCGGGACGGTGAGCACTGTGGCAGTCACCGTCAACGGGGCCATCATGCCGGCAGACAACTGGCAGCGCATGACCACTGTCGAGGAGGGCAAGAACCTTTTCGGCAACGTGCTCCGCGAGAAGTTCTTGGTCAAAGACGTGGCCAGCGGCGAACCCTGCAACATCAAGTGCTCGAAGATCACAGTGGTGAAGGACGGACCCTTTGCCGGCGCCTCGACGGAAGGACCGGAGTACGAGACCATCTATGCTTTCGGCACCGGCTGCGGCATCTTCGACTTCGCGCCCATCATCCAAGCCGACGTGATGTGTGACCTCTACGGCATCGACACCATGTCGGTGGGAGTGACCATCATGTTCGCCATGGAATGCTACGAGAAGGGTCTCATCACCAAGGAAGACACCGGCGGCATCGACCTGCGTTTCGGCAATGCCGAGGCCATGGTGAAGCTGGTGCACGACGCTGCTTTCCGGCAAGGCTTCGGCGAGAAGATCGCCAGGGGCTGTCGGGCCCTGGCTGCCGAGATCGGGCAAGGCAGCGAAGCCTTCGCCATGCACACCAAGGGCGTGGAGGTCGGCGGGTACGACCCGCGGGGCGCCAAGGGCATGGCCCTGGTCTACGGCTGCGGCCCGCGGGGCGGCTGCCACCACGCCGGTGGCTACACCGTCCAGTTGGAGTTCACCAATCCCGATATCGACCGCTATGCCGACTCGGGCAAAGCCCCCATAGTCCTCATGACCCGCAACCGGAGAGCCGCGGCGGCGGACTCGGGCGGTACCTGTGCCTTCCTCACCGTGGGCATGGATAACGACGTCCTCGCCGGCATGCTCTCGGCGGCCACCGGCAATCCTTTGACGGTGCAGGACATGATGCTGGCGGGCGAGCGGATCAGCATGCTGGAGCGCGTACTCAACGTGCGCGAAGGTCTGCGGGCTGCAGATGACGTCATTCCCCGGCGGCTGATCGAGGAGAGCGTCCCCGACGGACCGACCGCGGGACACATGGTCGATTGGGATCTCATGCGCAGTGAGTTCTATCAAGCCAGCGAACTGGACCCGATAACGTCGCTCCCCACCAAGGATAAGCTCGCGAAGATGAACCTGACCTGGGTGCTCGACGATCCTGTGGTCGCGGCCCTGGCCGGCTAAGGAGGAGAAGTGGCCTATTACCGCGACTTCAGGGAGTACGTCGCGAAGTTGGATGAGATGGGCCTGTTGCGGCGGGTCTCCACCCCCATCAACAAGGATACGGAGTTGATGCCGCTGGTCAGGCTCCAGTTCCGGGGACTACCGCCGGAACAGCGTACCGCCTGGGTGTTCGACAACATCCACGACGTGCTGGGCAAGAAGTACAACGGGTCTCTGGCTGTCTGCGTGCTCGGCGGAAACCGCGCGATCTATGCGGCAGCCCTGGGCTGCGAACCGGAAGAGATCAGCAAGAAGTGGGCCCAGGCCCACCAGAGCTGCATCGAGCCGAAGCTGGTGAAGGACGGGCCCTGCAAGGAAGAGATCCACGTGGGCGACAACCTGCTCGAGCACGACGGCATCCTGGAGTTCCCCCATCCCATATCGACGCCCGGCTTCGATCCCGCGCCCTTTTTTACGTCGCCCTACTGGGTGACGAAGGACCCCGAGACCGGCCAGCGCAACATCGGCACGTACCGGGCCATGGTCAAAGGACCGGCCCGCACCGGGGTGATGGCCCACCAGTCGCAGCACATAGGTATCCACTTCCAGAAGATCCAGCGGCAGGGTGAGCATCGCCTGGATGCCGCGGTGGTCATCGGCTGCGCACCGGCCGTGGGTTTGTGCAGCGTGGCCAAAGTGCCGTACTCGGTCGACGAATACACGCTGGCGGGAGGTATCGCGGGCGAGCCCATCGAGCTGGTGAAGTGCGAGACTGTTGACCTGGAGGTGCCGGCGACGGCCGAGATCGTCATCGAAGGCTGGGTGGACACCACCTTCCGGGAGAAGGAAGCCCCCTTCGGCGAGTACACCGGGTACATGGGCGGCCGGGTGATCAACCCGGTCTTCAACGTGACCGCCATCACCCACCGTAAGAACCCCATCTATCAGGCGTTCCTCAGCCAGTTCCCTCCCTCAGAGAGCAGCCTCATCCGCAAGCTGGCCTATGACGCCGCCTATCTCAAATTCCTGCAGCACGACTGCAACATCCCAGGCGTGCTCGATGTGCAGTTGCATGAGTCCACGGGCAGTTACGGGCTGATGGTGATCCAACTCAATAAGACCCATCCGGCCCAGCCTTGGCAGGCTTTGAACGCGGCCGTGGCCTTCGATCCCACTATCGGCAAGGTGATCGTGGCCGTGGACGACGACATCGATCCCAACGACGCCGACGCCGTGAACTGGGCCATGGCCTTCCGCATGCAGCCCCACCTCGACACTCGGATCACCACCGGCAAGGCGTCCATCCTCGATCCCTCGTCGGCGCCTCCGGAGGCTTCGGTGGACGTACAGCGCTTTCCGCCGCCGGTGGGGACGTCGTCTCTGCTCATCGATGCCACGAGGAAGTGGGGCTACCCGCCGACGTCGCTCCCGGCCAAGGAGTTCATGGAGGCGGCGCTCGAACGGTGGCAGGCGGAGGGCCTGCCGGCGCTCAGCCTCAAGAAACCCTGGTTCGGCTACGAGTTGGGCCACTGGACGGATGAAGAGCGCGAGGACGCCGCCAAAGCCATCCGCGGCGAGTACCTCGACACCGGCGAGAAGCTTCAACAACATCGCGAGGATCTGTGAGAACCATTGAAGGAATTGAAGGAGGGCACTGATGGCCGATCTATCCGTCGATTTTGCGGGTCTTAAGCTCAAGAACCCGTTCATCATCGCGTCGTCCGAGCTGACCAACAAGATCGACAAGATCAAGATCGCCGAGGAGAACGGGGCGTCGGCGATCAGCACCAAGCTGACCTTCTTGCAGATCCCTCTGTACGCCCGTCCCTATCACATCATCGAAAAGGAGGGCGCCTTCTACTCGCCTTCCGGTGAGCGCATGCGGGTAGATCAGACCCAGCGACTCGTCCAGCAGTGCAAGGAGCAGACCGACCTCAAGGTCATCGCGAACATGATGGGTCCGGGTGAGGATCTGGAGGGCTGGGCGAAGCTGGCCCGCGCTCTGGAAGAAGCCGGCGCCGACATGCTGGAGCTCAACATGTCCTGCCCGAACTTGGGTCTGATGGCCAAGCAGATGGGTGTGGACGAGGAGCCGGAGTTGGGGGCGACGCTCGGCAAGGACCCGGTGCTGGCCGGGAAAGTGACCAAGGCCGTCACCGACGCCGTGAAGATCCCTGTCATGCCCAAGATGACCCCTGAGGCCAACACCATGATGGTGTCGAAGTCGGTCCAGAAGAACGGCGCCGCGGCCGTCTCGGCCATCAACTGCCCACAGTCGCTGCCCCCGCTGGACATCGACCACGGTGGCCGGCCGTTCTATCCCTCCACCAATAACCAGTCGTATGCTGGGCTCTGCGGTCCTTGGATCCGCCCCCTGGCCTACCGGCACGTGGCCCAGATGCGCACCGTCTGCCCCGACCTGCCCATCGCCGGCGGCGGCGGGCTGATGAACTGGCGCCATTCGGTAGAGATGATCATGTACGGCGCCACCGTGCTCACTTACTGTTCGCTGCTCTACCTCAAGGGCTACAAGGCCTTCACCAAGATAGAGCCGGGCATGCACAAGTTCATGGACGAGCACGGCTACAAGACCCTGGCCGACATGCGGGGGATCGCGCTCGAGTACATCGTCACCCCCAAAGAAGTCGACTACATACCGATGCTGCCGGAGTTCGACCTGGAGAAGTGCAACGGTTGCGGGCTGTGCGCCGCGCCGGGGCATTGTGAGTGCATCGAGATCGTGGACAAGAAGGCCGTGCTGGTGCAACCGAAGGAATGCTATTCCTGCGCCGTCTGCTACTTCCTCTGCCCGAAAGACGCGATCATCATGAAGAACGCGCCGATCGAAGAGACCCGGGCAGGCGTGGCGCTGATGGAGCAGTGACCGGCCGCGGGAAGGAGTGTGAGGCATGAAGGCTTTTGAATACCTGCGTCCGGCGTCGATCGAGGAGGCGTGCGCGCTCCTGGCCGCCGGCGATGGCTCGGTGAAAGTCCTGGCCGGCGGGACCGATCTGCTTGTGCAGATGAAACAGGGGAAACTCCAGCCAGAAGCGCTGATCAGCCTTAGGGACGTCCCCGGGCTGTCGTTCATCCGGCTGGATAGTGACGGGGGCCTTTCACTGGGGGCGGCCACTCCTCTGGCGATGGTGGAGAACTCACCTGAGTTGATCAAGGGCTTCCCGGCCATTGCGGAGGCGGCCTCATGGATCGGTTCTGTGCAGGTGCGCAGCCGGGCCACCGTGGGAGGAAACCTGTGCAACGCCGCTCCCTCCGCCGACATGGCCCCCATGTTGATCGCATTTGGAGCTGAGGCGGTCATTGCTGATGGAGGCGCCGAGCGCACGGTGCCGCTCGAAGACTTCTTCACCGGACCGGGCCGGACGGCGCTCGGGCCGGGTGAGCTGCTCAAGGCCATCAACGTACCGCCGGCGCCCGCCGGGAGTTTTGGAAAATACGTCAAGGCCTACCGGTCCGCGATGGACCTCGCCACGGTGGGGGTGGGGGCGCTGGTTGTCTTCGCGCCTGGATCCGCGCGCTCCCCGGGTGTCGTGGAGGACGTTCGCTTGGTCCTCGGGGCCGTGGCGCCCACGCCCATCCGTGCGCGCGAAGCCGAGCGGATGCTGACCGGTCACACGCTGGACGAGGAGGTGATCGCGCAGGCGAGCCGCAAAGCCGCTCAAGAAGCCCGGCCGATCACCGACGTACGCGCCTCGGCCGAGTACCGGACCACCCTGGTGGAGGTCCTGTCTCGCAGGGCTCTTCTTGCGGCGTACTCCTGGGCCGGAAAAGGAGGACGAGAGTGAAGAGAGAGCTGCACATAACGGTCAACGGTGACGAGTACCATCTTTTCGTCGATGTGCGCCGCACCCTCCTCGATGTGATCCGGGAAGACATCGGTCTGACCGGCACCAAGAACAGCTGCGGCGCGGGTGAGTGCGGCGCCTGCACGGTATTGCTCGACAACGAGCCGGTCAACTCCTGCCTGGTGCTCGCTCACGAGGCCGATGGGCAGGACGTGGTGACCATCGAGGGCCTTGCCCAGGGAGGCGTGCTTCATCCGGTCCAGGAGGCCTTTGTGGAGCAGGGCGCCATCCAGTGCGGCTTCTGCACGCCGGGCATGGTCATGTCCACCAAGGCCCTGCTCGACCGGAAGCCCAATCCGACCCGGGACGACATCCTCCATGGGCTGAAGGGGAACCTCTGCCGGTGCACAGGCTACGTGAAGATCATCGACGCCGTCGAAGCGGCGAGCTGCCTGCTCGGGGAAGGGGAGTCCGCATGAACACCTGCGTGATCGGGAAAGGACTTCCGCGCATCGACGCGGTCCCCAAGGTGACGGGTGAGGCGCAGTACACCGTCGATCTCAAGATGCCGGGGCTACTCATAGGCAAGATCCTGCGGAGTCCGCATCCCCATGCCCTGATCAAGTCCATCGACACCTCGGCCGCGAAGGAGCTCAAGGGGGTGCGGGCGGTCATCACGGCCGCGGACGTCCCCGAGAACCTCTTCAGCTTCTATCAATGGCTGGCCGACAAGAACATCCTGTGTCGCAGCAGGGTCCGGTACGTGGGTGACGAGGTCGCCGCGGTGGCCGCTGTTGACGAGGATACGGCCGAAGAGGCGCTCTCGCTCATCAAGGTCGAGTACGAACCTCTTCCCGCGGTCTTGACCCTGGAGGAGGCGATGCAGCCCGGTGCGCCCCTGGTGCACGAGGACAAAGAGAGCAACGCGACTTGGAGTGTTCAACGCCTGTTCGGCGACCCGGACAAGGCCTTCACCGAGTGCGACTATGTGGTCGAAGGCACGTATGTCACCCACCAGGTGGCGCACACCTGCTTCGAGGTATCCAACTGCATCGCCAAGTGGGACGCCAAAGACCGGCTGACCATCTGGACGAACACCCAAGCGCCGCACACGCAGAGACAAGAGGTGGCTCGGATCCTGGGCATCCCCAAACGCAATGTGCGCGTCATCAGCTCTTACATGGGCGGGGGTTTCGGCTCCAAGCTGGTCATGGACATGAAGCTGCCCATCGCCGCCGTTCTGTCGAAGATGTGCGGGCGTCCGGTGCGCATCGTGAATACGAGGAGCGAGGAGTTCACTACCGCGAAGACCCGCTATCCCTACACCATGTATCTGAAGACCGGGGCCACCAAAGACGGCCGGATCGTGGCCCGGGAGCTCAAGGTGACCGCGGATGCCGGCGCCTACCACGATAAGGGCCCGGCCACCATCAACTTCGCCAGCATGATGTTCGGCACCCTCTACAACGTGGCCAACATGCGCTTCGACGGTCAACTGGTATACACCAACAAGGAGATGGGCACTGCCTTCCGCGGCTTCGGGAATCCGCAGGTTTCCTTCGCCACCGAGACACAGCTGGACGAACTGGCCGAGAAGATGGGCATGGACCCGCTGGAGCTCCGGCTCAAGAACTCCAACCAGGCCGGTGTGGAGACCGCCTGCGGCGCCGAGGTCTGCGGGTGCGCGATGACCGAATGCATAGTGGCCGCGGCCGAAGGCATCGAGTGGGACAAGAAGAGGGGCAAGAAGGCGAACGGCAGGCTGCGCGGCGTGGGCATGGCCAACATGGTCCATACCGGTGGCGGCGGACGCTTCTACGGATACAACTCGGCGGAAGCCTTCGTGAAGCTCTCGGATGAGGGGACGGTGACCCTCATCACTTCCGCCCTCGACATGGGCCAGGGAGCGCATACGGCCATGGCGATGATCGTGGCCGAAGAGCTGGGAGTCAATCTGGGCGACATCAACGTGCTGTCACACGACACCGACCTCACGCCCTACGACCTGGGCTCCTGGGGGAGCCGGGCCACGTTCATGAACGGCAACGCCGTTCTTGCGGCAGCCCGGGACGCGAGGAACGCGGTGGGAGAGGCCGCGGCCGAGATGTTGGAGGCCGACGCGACGGACATTGTCGTGGAGGGAGGCAAGGTCTGGGTCAGAGGCTCGGAAGAGAAGCACGACCTGGCCGAGATCGTCGAGCACGCGGTGAACGCCCATGGCTCTCCGCTCTCCGGGACGGGCAAGTTCGTCGACTCTCTGCCCGCGGGGTATACGATCCCCACCGCCTTCATCAAGAACATCCCCTGCTTCTCGTTCGGCACCCAGGCGGCCGAAGTGGAGATAGACCCGGAAACGGGCAGGGTGAAAGTCCTCAAGGTGGTGGCCGCCCACGAGACGGGTACCACCATCAACCAGACCATGGTCGAGGGGCAGATCGAGGGCAGCGTGGCTCAAGGTGTGGGCTACGCTCTGGTGGAGCAGTTGATCCGCGATGAGAGCGGTAAGATCCTCAACGACAGCTTCCTCGATTACAAGATCGCCAACATCGGAGACATCCCGGAGATCGTGGCCATCGGGGTGGAGAGTCTGGGCACGAACGGCCCCTACGGCGCGAAGGGCATCGGAGAGCCGGGTCTGGTCCCGACTGCCCCGGCGATAGCCAACGCGATCTTCGACGCGATCGGGGTCCGGTTCTACGAATTGCCCATCACGCCTGACAAGGTACTGAGAGCACTGGAAGCGAAGAGATCGAAGTAGTCACGTGCAGTAGTCACGTGCAGGCCACCGCGCACGCCATGCTCTCCGGCGCCCTTGGTCTGGGGCGCCGGGAATTGGTGGCGCTGGTTGGTGGGGGCGGCAAGACCGGCGCACTCCGCCTTCTTGCCCGCGAGTTGACCGCGCCTGGACGCCGCGTGGTGGCAACGACGACGACGGCCATGTTCCTCCGAGAGTTGAGCGAGGCCGGTCCGGTGGTCATGGGCGCGACCCTGCCCGACTTACTGGCGGGCGTCGAAGAGGCTCTCGCACAGGGAGCGGCGGTGGGGGCCGCGCGCATGCCTGTCGACCAGGACAAGGTGATG
>Ga0209254_10003179_pt1 | contig 14995 bp, 15 predicted proteins | sample FrelakmetDIP11DI_FD_187148 | JGI IMG/M metagenome (GOLD analysis project Ga0209254, IMG submission 187148) | Freshwater lake sediment microbial communities from the University of Notre Dame, USA, for methane emissions studies - DIP11 DI (SPAdes)... | ecosystem: Environmental > Aquatic >...
CGCTTGAACATGGGAAGATTTTATCATGAGCGGTCATTTTCAATCCGGATATAATAAATTCGTCATTTGTAGAATCTCATCAATACTGTTCCTAATAATATGTAAGGATATCGGGAGGTAAAATGCCAAAACGAATGATCCTAGTGGCTGGTAATATCGGTTCCGGGAAAACTTCCCTCACCGAACGAATCGGGGAACGTTTGGGTTGGCACACCGCTTATGAATCCGTGTCGGATAATCCCTACCTGGCTGATTTCTACGCAAATATGCATGCCTGGTCATTTCATCTTCAAATATTTTTCCTGGGTCACCGGGCGCAGCAGCATCTGGATCTGTGGAAGGACCCCCAGTCTGCGATCATCGACAGGTCGATTTATGAAGATGCCTTCATTTTTGCCAGAGCGTTGAATCATCTTGGCAACCTGAACGAACGTGATTACCAGACCTACAAACAAGTTTTCGAGATGGTCGTGAAAACCCTCCCTCCCCCTTCCCTGCTTGTTTATCTGAAGGCGCCAGTAGATATTCTCGTCGACCGAATCCGCAGTCGGGGCAGGAAGATTGAAACGGGAATCACTCCGGAATACCTGGGTTTGCTGGATAGTTTCTACGAAGAATGGATCCGCAGCTTTGATATATGCCCTGTGCTCACTCTACGTACAGATAATCTTGATTTTGTTCATAAAAACGAGCACATGGAAACGGTTGTTGCGCGTATCAACGAAAAATTCGCTGGGAAGGAAGAAATAATTCTCTAAACATCCTTGGATGAATATTCCCTCCTTGTTCGAATGAAACCATCTCTAAAAAAGATGAGTAAATACAAATGGTTTTCCAAGCTGTTGTGCAACTTTTCCTACCCCCGGTCGTATACAAAGCAGATAACTTAAAGATCGGGAGCCTGGATTGAGTTTTTCGGAAACCGAAATTCTGCAAAAGGCCCTGCAAAAAGATGATGGGGCTTTTGCGGAACTGGTCGAAAAATACCAGTCTCCGGTATTTAATTTATGTTTTCGGATGCTTGGATCCGAGGTTGAGGCGGAAGATGCCGCCCAGGAAACATTTTGGAGAGCGTACCAGGCACTTCATAGCTATGATCAAAACCGTTCTTTTATCACCTGGCTTCTTTCCATTGCAGCTCACCTCTGCATCGATTATCAGCGTAAACGTAAAATTCCGGTCATCGAGATCGACGAGTTTGAGGAATTTGAGGTTACCGATTATCGTCCCCAACCTGAGGCGGTCATGATCCGCCGACAGGAAGAGGAAATGCTAGCGAAGATGCTCAAAGGATTGGGTGAGGTGGACCGCGCGGCGATAATTCTACGGTATTGGCAGGGTTTCTCAGAAGAGGAGATCGCTTCTTCTCTTTCCCTTTCCGTCAGTGCGGTAAAAAGCCGCTTGCACCGCTCCAGGCTTCACCTCGCAAAGGAAATAAGAATAAATGGAAGTCAATTATTCGTAGAAAGTGAACATAATGGAACACCAGCCCTATAAAACCTGGTTAGCAGATGGTTCCTCACTCTCCCCGGACGAGAAGGCGTTGCTGCACGATCATCTCATTTCCTGCCCGGAATGTGCTTCACTTGAGAAGGATCTGCAAACCCTGGATGCATTCCTCGGCAACAGTCTCTCACACTCTCCGGTGCCGGGATTCACTCGCCGGTTACTTTTTTCCCTGCCCGAGCGACGGGAGAAGGAGCAAGTCCGCCAGGTACGGAATTGGATGATTGGTATTGCCATAGCTCTCGGGATAAATTTGATATTAATCATAGCTGCCACAGCAATCACGCGGACTACCTCAGTCTGGATAATTAATCTCGCCGGGACCTATGCGAACATTATTGGTCTGATTCAACAAACAAGATATATTTACCAGACAATCAGCCTGGTGATCCCACCACAAATCTGGGTTGTCGCAATACTGGTAATGCTTGCATGGGGACTGGCTGGCTTGGGATTGTGGTTATGGTCACTGCGGGGAATTCTCTTTTCAGGAGTAAAAAATGACTAGCCGAAACAAGATCCTGCTCTTTATTCTAATAATTAGTATTTGTATTTCAGTACCATCAGCTGCCGTTCAAGCAAGAATCCTTCAGGCACAAACCTATGAGGGAGATAAATTCTTGGTCGGCCAATCCTTCACCCTTTCTGAAGGGGATATCCTGAATGGCAACCTGGTTATGATTGGTGGAACCTTATCCACCGAAGCAGGCTCATTGATCAATGGTGATTTGTTTATAATGGGAGGCACCCTAACGCTCGCAGGAAAGGTCAACGGCGATGTCATTTGTCTGGGCGGCACTGGAAACCTCACTCCGACCGCCGAAGTGACTGAGAACCTTGTTTCCACCGGTGGATGGTTGAATGTTTCTCCCGGGGCAAAGGTCTTCGGAACAACAAGCATCAATACCCCAGGCGATACCAGCTTCGACTTTTCCAGGATCGTAAGCAATCCATCTCAAGCGGAAACCACTCGAAATCCATTTAGTGAATTGCTCTGGAGTATTTTCCGGACCCTGGCGTTATCAGCCATGGCCGCGATCGTAGTGCTTATATTCCCAAAACCTTCTGAGAACGCTGCGGAAACAGTTCGCAGCAGCGCTGCAGTTTCCTGGCTGATCGGGTTCCTGACAGTTTTCATCCTCCCACTCGTGATCGTATTGATGACAATTACGATCATCCTGATTCCAGTCATCCCTATATTCCTATTCGTACTGATCATTGGGATCATGTTCGGATATGTTGCTCTCGGATATGAGATTGGTCGGCGACTTGAAGAAATGATGAAGGCAAACTGGGCTCCCCCGATTACAGCCGGGATCGGAGTTTTCCTGCTCAGCCTAGTAATACATGGAATCAGATTGATTCCATGTATGGGATTCATTTCAGTATCAATTGTTGTTCTGATCGCACTTGGTGTAATTATTCTCAGTAGATTTGGTACCAGGAAATACCCCCTGCCACCCCGTACTTTCACCTCTTCGGTTGTTCCTCCGGCGTCAACCGGGATTGTTCAATCCGCCGATAAAGCTAATGCGGATTCACCCAAGTAAAAAAATCACTTTTCCTTACCCAATTCATTTGAAAAACTTCCCCCAAGGGGAGGTTTTTCAAATTGCCCCCGTCTTGTTCAAACCACAATTTTCGTCTATGATTAAGTAATGGAACCTGAAGATGCAATAATCTATCCCTCTCCTGCGCCTTTCATAAAAGTAAAAGGTACTCACAGGGAGATTGGCCGGCAACTAGGTGAAGCCGCCCGCCCTCTAGTCGAGCACAGTATAGCCAGCGCAAAGGTCCTGGTAGATATCACCTACAGTCAGCTCCAATTGGACTGGAAGGGGGCCAATATCCAAGCACGGAAATATCTTCCATTCATGCAGGAGCGATATCCTCAATATGTTGAGGAGATCATAGGGATCGCTGAAGGTGCGAATGTCAGCTACGATGACCTGGTCGTCCTGCATGCCATGGAAGCAGTGACCATGGATGCCCTCCATCTCACCAAGTGCACATCCTTCGGGGTCGATGAGCAACATACAGCTAACGGGCATGTTCTGGTTGCCCATAATGAAGACTGGATCCCGGAAGATGAATCTGATGTGATGATCGTCCAGGCAGAACCGGATGATGAACCGCCCTGGATTGGAATGACCTATGGCGGTTTACTACCGAATATCGGATTAAACGCAATCGGCCTCGCTCAATGTTGTGATTCAGTTTACCCAAACGACTGCAGGATTGGGATCCCCCGTATCATCGCATCACGGGCGGTACTCGGTTCCCGTTTAATCTCGGATGCGATCCGGCACATGATTGTCCCCCTGCGCGCTGCCGGATACAACCACATGCTGGGTCATGAAAGTGGGGAACTTTACAATATCGAGGTGTCTGCCCGCCATTTTGCGCTTCTCCGTTCCGATGATGGCTACATCGTGCACACCAACCATTACCTGGACCCGTTGATGCAGTCCATAGAGGATGAATCGGATGAACTAATCAGCACCAGAGTTCGGTTCTCCCGGGCTATGCACTTGCTCAAAAAAAACGGTCAGCATACTGTACAAAGTCTTCAAACGATCCTCCGCGATCATGTCAACTATCCCGATTCAATCTGCAATCACTCCACAAATACCAATGATCCAATGGATCGCGAGAAAACGATTACGAGCATGGTCATGGACCTGACCTCCAGGCAAATATGCGTCGCCTGGGGCAGTCCCTGTAAGAACAGCTTCCACACTTACCAGTTGGATGCCTAAGCCAATTTTTCGCGATTTCAACTGGTAAAAAAAAATCAAAAGATTAAATCACATTTTTTAGTGCAGAGACTTGAGATTTTTCTCAGGTGGATGAATTCTTGCACATCATACAATGAATCAAGCATCAAAATCTTCGAAGGAGAATTTGGAATATAATTTTTCCAGAGGATGGATAATGAAACAATTATTGCAAAACATGCGCAATGGAAAGACGACGGTCGAAGAGGTTCCAACCCCCATCGTTCACCCCGGTTCCATCCTCGTCCGGGTGGAAGCGTCCCTTGTTTCTGCCGGGACGGAAAGGATGCTTGTCGATTTTGCAGGGAAGAGCCTTATCGGAAAAGCAAAAGCCCGGCCTGATTTTGTGAAACAGGTGATGGATAAAGCCCGCCGGGAGGGTATTCTTAATACTGCCCAGTCTGCAATTAACCGGTTAGAACAACCCATAATGCTTGGTTACGCCACATCAGGAGTGGTGATGGCTGTCGGAAAGGGTATATCCGGGATTACTCCGGGCGAGCGGGTGGCCTGCGCAGGCAGCCACGCTGTCCATGCCGAATACAATCTAATCCCAAAAAACCTGTTCGTGAAAGTACCCGAACGGATCGATGCGGAATCGGCTGCATTCACCACCCTTGGTGCAATAGCCCTGCATGGATTCCGTCTTGCCCATCCGCAAGTTGGTGAAAATATCGCCGTGATTGGACTGGGTTTGCTCGGACTCCTTGCAACCCGGATTGCGCTTGCTTCAGGTTGCCGAGTTTTTGGGACAGATATTGATTCGGAAAGAGTCAAACTGGGGAAATCCTCCGGTACTGTATGTGCAATGCGTGACAGCGCAGAAACAGCAGGGCGTACTTTCAGCGGTGGAAAAGGTTTCGATGCAGTACTTATCTGTGCGGATAATCCAGGCGATGATGCGGTCAAACTGGCCGCAGAACTCTGCCGCGACCGTGGAAAAGTAATCTCCATCGGTGCAGTCGGCTTAAACCTCACACGCAAGCAATTTTATGAAAAAGAGATCACATTCTTAGTCTCCCGATCTTACGGGCCGGGTAGATATGATCAGGTTTACGAAGAAGAAGGGCTCGATTATCCCTACGGGTACGTCCGTTGGACAGAAACACGCAACATGGCAGCATTTCTTGGATTGATAGAATCCGGTAAGCTTGAAGTAAAGTCATTAATCACCCACAGATTCAAGATCGATGACGCTGCTAATGCTTATAAAGTGATCACGCGTAAGACAAGGGAGCCATTTTTGGGTGTCTTGCTCACCTATCAATCAGGTATTGAAGAACGACCATCGCGAGCCATTTTCCCGAAATCAAAAAACGCTTTACCTGCTTCAGATCTGAATTTGGGTGTTCTTGGTGCGGGAAATTATGCCCAGGCCGTTTTTTTGCCGGTCATCCGTAAGACCGGCCGGGTTAACCTGATGGGTATCGCGTCTTCCAGCGGGGTGACCGCCCACCATGCTGCGGGAAAATTTGGATTTTCCTTTGCCAGCGCAGACGAAAACGAGATCCTCGCCGACCCAGATATTAATATCATCGCCATCCTTACCAGACATGATGAACACACCCGCCAAGCGACTACCGCAATAAAGAATCATAAACATGTATATTGCGAAAAACCACTCACCCTGGATCAAGCAGGGTTGGAACAGGTCAGAAGAGCGATCAAAGTGGTCCCTGATTCCATTTTAACAGTCGGATTTAACCGCCGTTTCTCCCCAATGGCAGTCAGGATGAAGGGATTCCTTTCCAGTCGAACAGAACCGCTGATGGCGAATTACCGCATTAATGCGGGTTTCCTTCCCATCACCCACTGGCTTCATGATCCGCTGCAGGGAGGCGGCCGGATCGTAGGGGAAGCCTGCCATTTTGTGGACCTGCTTACGTTCCTGGTTGGTAGCATCCCCGTATCCGTTCAGGCATACGCCCTTCCGGATGGTGGGATCTACCGGCAGGATAACGTATTGATCACACTCACCTATCCAGATGGATCAATTGCGAATATTACCTACCTTGCAAATGGCGATAAATCGGTTTCCAAGGAAATATGCGAGATATTTACGGAAGGTAGCATCGTTAGTTTGGATGATTTTCGGCTTCTTAATTTGACCCGAAATGGAAAAACTGAAAAGATCAAATCCGGAAACCAAGATAAAGGCCACCAGGCTGCCTGGCAATCTTTCATTACCTGCATTCGAAAAGGTGAAAATCCGCCGATCCCTTACGATGAAATATGGGGTGTTCACCGGGCTGTTTTCGCTGCGGTTGAATCTCTTCAATCTGGGAAACAGGTAATCCTTTAATACCGGATCATTTTTTGGGTCAAAAACGCAACCTCCCCTTAATTTTGAAGACCCTGAAATACCTGGGAGTGAGACCGCTTGCTAATCTTGGCCTTTACCGCCTTGGCTTGATCAGCGGTCATTACCGCAGGGTTACCTCCAGGCTGGCAGCGCTGCCAGATATCTCCCAGGTAGAGCCGACCTGGTTATTGATCCCGCCAGATCGGAAAAAACTGAGCAATATCATCGGAGATCAAAAAAAAGCGGTCCTGGATCATGCGGATAAGATCCTCCAGGGGATTTACCCGCTTTTCGGAGGACCGGAAAAAATAATAAACCTCTCTCCCACCCCGCCTCTCCCGGATTGGACTGAATATGAAACTGGTAAGGCTGGCAGGGAAATTGAAGATATCAAATTCATCTGGGAAGGCGCGCGCTTCTGCTGGGCAGTAAATCTCGCTCAGGCTTACCAACTCACGGAGGATGACCGATACTCTGAAAAATTTTGGCAGTTATTTGATACATTTCTCGAGAACAATTCCCCTTACAACGGTCCTAATTGGGTCTCAGCCCAGGAATCAGCGATCAGGATCATTACTGTCTGCTTCGCCATGAGCGTGTTTTCAAGCGCACCTGGGTTTTCCGAAACAAGAAAGAAACGCGTTTTGGAGTTCCTGATCCAGAACGCCAACCGAATTCCACTCACCCTGCCCTATTCTAAGGCACAAAACAACAACCATCTCCTCCTTGAGGGAGCCGGATTGTATACCGCCGGGATGATCTTAAAAGGTTACCCCAATAGCCATCGGTGGAAGATACAAGGTTGGCATATATTCCAGACTGCTGTGCAGGACCAAATCACCCCCGTTGGCGAATACTGTCAGCATAGCATGAATTACCACCGGTTAATGCTTCAAGCATCCCTTTGGGTTTGGGCAATAGCAAAGAAAAGCGGTGAATTCTTTCCGGAGAAAAGTTTATCCCGGTTAGCATCTGCGGCATGCTGGTTTGCAGAAATGATCGATCCGATTTCTGGAAACGCGCCGAACCTGGGGAGCAACGATGGTGCATGGCTCTTCCCTCTTGGGAGCAGGAATTTCTCCGACCAGCAGCCCACCGCTCAGGCAGCTTCACGAGCGTTCACCGGTCACCCCATTCTCACGCAGGGGAATTACGATGAGTTGGGAACATGGTTTGGAATCTCCGGCAATGGCTTTCTAGCAGAAAAACCTGACTCAGGTGTTCAAGGTGGGAATATCCGTGTTGGAGACTCTACTAGCTGGGCAAGTTTAAGGGCAGTACGATATACCAATCGTCCCTTCCAGTCAGACCAGCTTCATCTGGACCTCTGGTTCCGTGGTCTGAATATTCTCCTCGATGCCGGTACCTTCTCCTACAATGCTCCACCTCCCTGGGATAATTCCCTGGCGGGTACCGTCGTTCACAACACCATCTTAGTTGACGGGTTGGATCAAATGACCTACGGGGGACGTTTCCTCTGGTTGGATTGGGCGCAGGCTCACATCTTGGACAAGGATCAAAATCATTGCATCGCTGTCCACGATGGTTACAAGCGAATCGGTGTGATTCATCAGAGGGAAGTGAGAAGAATTTCCCAATTGGAATGGTTGGTGAAGGATTCGCTCACACCCGATGGAAAAACACCCACGCATGAATTCATCCTGCAATGGCTGCTCCCGGATTCGACTTACAGATGGGGCAATAACCTGCTCGAAATTAATATACCAAGTGGTACTTTGAGAATAGAAATCAAGACGAATACATCTTCCGAAAAAGATCGGTATCAATTACTACGATCCGGCGTATTGATAGAGGGACGGGGATCTGCCCCTGAGATTTGCGGATGGTTTTCTCCTACATATGGCCAAAAAATCCCAGCCCTCTCCTTCCGGGGATTATTCACTAGGCTGCCTCCACTTGAGATCACCACTACTTTCCGGTTCATTCCAGCACCTGGTAGATAAGTTAGAATAACTCGATGCATATCCTCCTGATCCACCAGGCATTCGTTACCATCTCTGAACCAGGGGGTACCCGGCATCATGAGCTAGCAAGGGCACTGGTGCAAAAAGGACACACAATCACGATCATTGCCAGTGCAGTGAGTTACCTCACCGGTCAGGCTGGGAAAGTCAAAATCTCTTGGAAAACCATTGATAACCTTGAGCAAGGGATCACCCTTATCCGGGTATACACCTACCCGGCTTTGCATAAAAGCTTTGTGCATCGCGTGATCAGCTTCTTCAGTTTCATGCTTACATCATTTTTAGCAGGATTGGCAGTGAAAGGAGTGGATCTAATTTGGGGAACCTCCCCGCCGATCTTCCAGGGTTTCACTGCCTGGTTGGCTGCCCGCTTAAAAAGAGCTGTTTTCGTTTTTGAAGTGCGGGATCTCTGGCCGGCTTTCGCGATCGCTGTTGGGGTGCTCAAAAACCCGGTGTTAATCCGGCTTTCCCTATGGCTTGAAAGTTTTCTCTATTCGCAGGCGAATACGGTTATTGTGAATTCGCCGGGTTTTATCGAACATGTCAGACTCAAAGGTGCAAATCAAATCGAATTGATCCCAAACGCTGCTGACCCGGACATGTTTATGAATCGTGGTCTTAAACCCGCTTTCGATTGGGGAGTAAATCTGGAAGGAAAATTCATCTGCCTGTATGCAGGCGCGCACGGTCTTTCTAATGATCTCGAGGTTATCCTTGAATCAGCAAAAATCCTGAAAAATGACCGGGATATTGTTTTTATCCTGGTCGGCGATGGTAAAGAAAAACCTAAGCTTCGACAGAAAGCCAGGGAATTTGACCTGAATAATGTCATTTTTCTTACTCCTGTACCCAAAGATCAAATGATCGGTGTCATTGCTGGCTCCGATGCCTGCATCGCAATCCTCAAACCGATTGAACTTTATAAAACCACATATCCGAACAAGGTATTTGATTATATGGCTGCTGAAAAACCAGTCATCCTTGCGATCGATGGAGTAATTCGGGATGTTGTAGAGAAAGCGAACGCCGGTATTTTTGTCCCACCCGGTGATCCGGATAAGATGTCCGAGGCAATCCTTTATCTGAAAAACCATCCTCAAGAGACTGTGAAAATGGGGATGAATGGACGCGAGTATGTAATTGAAAATTTCAATCGCGCCTTTATTTCTGACCAGCTTGAAGAAGTTTTTTGTGACGCAATGCTGGCTTCGAGAAAAAAGGTTGAGGGTTGACGATTAGCTTTCAAACCGCCATAATACGGTTTATATTTATTTTTTAGTGGCTCAATTAATGACACAATCGGACCAACGCAATCAACCATATGCGCTCGAATCCAAGGATCTGGCAATTTATTATTCCAATTTCCGTGCGGTTAAAGATATCAATTTGAAGGTTATCCCACGCAAGATCACTGCGATCATCGGACCTTCAGGCTGCGGAAAAAGCACCGTCATTCGTGCCTTCAACCGGATGAATGATTTTATTAGCGGTTCTTACATGGAAGGAAGCATCCTTTTCCAGTCCAGGAATATCGTTTCACCGGATGTAGATCCGGTAATGGTCCGCCGTAAAATCGGGATGGTTTTTCAACGGCCAAATCCCTTCCCAAAAAGCATCTACGACAATATAGCCTGGGGAGCCCGCATTAATGGTGTCAAAGGAAATATGGATGAGCTTGTCGAGCGATCTCTTCAGGACGCTGCCCTTTGGGACGAGGTTAAGGACATCCTTAATCAGAATGCGCTCGGTTTATCCGGTGGTCAACAGCAGCGTTTGTGCATCGCCAGGACCCTGGCGGTGAAACCGGAAATTATCCTGATGGATGAACCCTGCTCCGCCCTGGACCCGATCGCAACATTAAAGATCGAGGAATTGATGCGGAAACTATCCGCGACATATACAATAATAATTGTTACTCATAATATGCAGCAGGCTGCCCGCGCTTCAGATTTCACAGCGTTCTTCAACATGGATACAGATCGAGCAGGGATCATGGTTGAATACGGAATCACCACCCAAATCTTCACGAACCCGCGGGATAAACGGACGGAAGATTATATTACCGGGAGATTTGGATAACATCCCCGGAGAAAATGAGGCAACATGCCAAGAGAAACCCTTGATAAGAACATCCTCAATATCAAAGAGGAAATCATCATGCTCTCCAGTATGGTAGAACAGGCGATGCATACCTCGATTGGATTATTTAGGAGCAGAAATATTGTTTCAGCCCACCGTATCCTCGTCGAAGATGCTGATATCAATGGAAAAAGGTATGCGATTGAAAATGCCATCCTGATACTTATCGCAACCCAACAGCCGATGGCGCATGATTTGCGCCTGATGGCGGCAATCCTCGAGATTGCAACTGAATTGGAACGGATGGGCGATTACGCCAAAGGTATTGCAAAGCTTGTCATCCGTCTTGGAGATTCCGATTATCCTGTTCCTACAACGGATCTTGAAAAGATGACTGAACTGGGGATCGGAATGCTTCACAATGCAATCACAGCTTTTGTGGAAGAAGACTACAAAAAAGCTGCAGTTCTCCCGCAAGAAGACGATAAGGTGGATGCCTTGTATGTGAAAGTCTATCAGGATACAATCGATAAGTTAAATGCACTTCCATCTTCCGCCATCCAGGCGCAACTGATGTTTGCAGCTGCTCATAACCTGGAACGCTTCGCTGATAGGGTTTCCAATATCTGTGAGAGAACTGTTTTTATCGCAACCGGGGAATTCATGGAGATGGAAAGCGAAGAATCGGATGATTTTTTCCAGAATGAGGATGAAGATTAGACAGTAGGAACCAAACCCGGATTAGATAATGCTATAATGAGAGCCACAATTTTTGTGGTTCTCATTTTTTTCGAAAGAGGTTCGCATTGTTAAAATCAAATCCACATCTAGGCCGCCTGATCGTTGTGGAAGGGATCGACGGTAGCGGAAAATCCACGCAGATTGATCTCCTCACCAAATGGTTGAGGAAACAAGGGAAACTGGTTTATTTCAGCGAGTGGAACTCATCTGAACTGGTTAAAAGCACCACACGCATGGGCAAGGCTGAAAAAATGTTCACCCCCACCAGTTTTAGTCTGCTCCAATCCACGGATTTTGCCCACCGTTGGGAAAATAAGATTCTGCCGATGCTAAAAGCAGGGGTCATCGTCCTCGCAGATCGATATTCTTTCACTGCCTTTGCCCGGGATGTTGCCCGCGGGGTTGACCCAACCTGGGTGAGGGACCTGTATTCATTTGCAGTCATGCCAGACCTGGCATTATATTTCCGCGTGTCTTTGGATGTCGCGGTAAAGAGGATCCTTTCATCCCGGGCAAAGATCAAATACTACGAAGCTGGAATGGACCTTGGGCTATCCGACAATAAAGTCACAAGTTTTAAAATGTTCCAGCAGCGGGTTATCGACCAGTATGACAAAATGGTTGGTGAATTTGGTTTTAAGGTGATTGATGGCTCCCTGTCTGTAGAATTGCAGCAAAAAGTGGTGCGAGAAGCAGTGAGTAAAGTCCTGGAAGGCTGGGGAGGATTAGTGGATCCAAGTTTTTCCCAAGCGCGAAAAACATCTTCACAATCCAGCATGGGGAGGAAGCCATGACTGATCCGAAATTTTACGGGGCTGGTTTCCCCTACAAGAAATTCAAACCAAATGATATGCCGGGAAAATTGATTGTTCTGGAAGGCACTGATGGCGTGGGACGGTCCACGCAGATACAATTATTAAGGCATTGGCTGGAAGATGAAGGTTTTGCCGTTTCGGATACCGGCCTTCGCCGGTCTCCCCTCACCCAGCCTGGACTAAATGCTGCCAAGATGGGTCACACCCTCAGCCCGCTCACGATGAGCCTATTCTATGCTACCGATTTTGCAGACCGCCTTGAAAACCAGATCATCCCTGCTCTGGAAGCTGGTTTTTATGTGCTCTCAGATCGCTATTTTTATTCAACCATCGCGCGTGATGTCGTTCGCGGTGCGGACCCGGATTGGGCGCGTAAACTCTACGGTTTTGCTTTGAAACCGGATATCGTTTTTCTGCTAAAAGCAGATGTCCAATTACTGGTAAAACGGCTCGTCACCGACAGGGGTTTTGATCATTGGGAATCTGGTATGGATATTCGCTGCGCTGATAATTTATATGACAGTTTCTGTACCTATCAAGGTGAGTTGATCCAGCAATTTGACGGGATGGTCAAAGAATTCAATCTCATAGAAATTGACGCCACCCGATCGCCGCAGGCAGTTCATAATGACCTTAAACGAAAGATCAAATCCAGGATTTTAAATCATCCCTGAACCCATTCAACCTTATTTGCCTGAGGAGGTGGATGAATGTTAGAACCGGTGGAGATTAAGAAGCCGGAAAAATCGACCTCGGATTTGAATACAAAAGGGGATCCGGGGATTCGTTCATTTGGTGCATCCATTCTTATCCAAAGTGTACAGGCACTTGAAAAAGAAATCGAGGGGATTCGCACCACAGTAGATATCGAATACATCCACCGTATGCGGGTGGCATCCCGCAGGCTGCGTTCGGCATTAAGCATTTTCAAGGAAATCCTTCCAGAGAAGAAACAAACAGGGTGGGCTCGGACAATCCGCCAGCTTACACAAGCACTGGGGGAAGCCAGGGATACAGATGTCCAAATTGATTTATTATTTAATCTTCAAAAAACAGTAAGCGAACCAAAATACAAGCCTGGGATGAACCGGCTTTACCTCAGGCTTACCCAAAACCGCGCCCACCTCCAACAGGATGTCTTCTGTGCATTGGATGAACTCATCAAGAGCAAAACCTGCGAGCAGATTACCTCCCGGTTTGTGCAAGCAGGTGGAGAATCATTAAATCCCACCCCCCCTCTTTTTCAGCTTGCGTATTTAATTCTAAATGAAAAATTGAATGGCTTTATGTCTTATGAAGTTTATTTACGCCAACCGGATAATACTGCCATGTTGCACGCCATGCGTATTGCTGCTAAACGGCTGAGATATGCCATGGAGATTTTCGCCCCGATCTACACTGATGAACTCTCCCGACCCTTGCAGGCTGCCAAGAAAAGTCAGCAGATACTCGGGGACCTCCATGATTGCGATGTTTGGATCAGTTTTCTCCCCGGATTTGAGGAGAAGGAGCGCGAGCGAATCCGGAAATTCTACGGTCACAGCCGCCCGGTTTACCGCATTACTCCGGGAATCCAATATTTCCTTGAAAACAGGATCTCAGCCAGGAATGAAGCATACAGGAGCTTTCTCAAAGCCTGGCGCAAATGGCGCGAGGAGGAGCTTTGGTTGGGTTTACGGGAAGTGATCCTCCTGAGCGTACCTGCGGTTCCACCCGAACAACATCCAACCATAGACACAGTATCATCAGAGTTGGATTTACCAGCTACCCAAATTAATTCCTAATTTTTGATTAGATTCGATTTTCACTTTCAGATTATTATTCTTGAAAACTCTGTAACTTATTTTCATCCACCTCATCAAATAAAGTAAATAAAACAAAAGGAGAAATTGAGATGAAAAGAAATGAATCGGGGTTAGATCGGATTATACGCGTGGTGGTTGGTTTGGTTTTGATCGGTTTATTTGCAGGTCAGGTTGTCACCGGTGGGTTGGGATGGGTCGTTTTGTTCATCGGTGCTGCCCTCCTAGGAACCGGAATCATCGGTTTTTGCCCACTTTATGTTGCCCTTGGTCTCAACACCAATAATAAAGCCCGGTAGGAAATGATTTTTAAAGAGCGTTTGAAAAACGCTCTTTTTAATTGGAGGAACCAGTATGAATATTCCAGCTCTGGAAAAAATAATTAGAGGTCCCGGAAAATCGATCATCCTGGAATTTTGGGCTCCCTGGTGCGGTCCCTGCCGTGGCATGGCACCCTTTCTGGAAAAAACCGAAGCGGAATTTAATGATCAAGTTAACCTGGTGAAAATCAATGTTGATGAGAACCAAGAGATCGCCAGGGCCATGAAAATAATTGCCATTCCTTCCATGATTGCTTATAAAGATGGGAAGGAGCTATTTCGGAAAACCGGCGCTCAAAACGGAGAATCCCTGCGGTCATTCTTTTCAGATGCAGCAAACGGTGTGACAACCAGACAAAAAGAAATTTCCCCCATCAGCCGGGTAATCCGGTTCCTGGCTGGAATGATCGTTTTCGGGGTAGGTATTCAAAATAATTTCAACTGGATATTAATCCTTGCAGGCGGCTTGCTAGCATTCTGGGCATTCTACGACCGCTGTCCAATTTACAATGCAATCAGCGGTTGGTTCAAATCAAAATTGCCCAGCCAGGGGTAAAAAAAATAACCGGGAAACCGGGTTTTTTTATAGGCCTTCGAAAAGGTCCTTTTCAATCCGTTTTCCTTCTGGTGGAGGATATGCCCGCATATAAGTCTCATTCGCAGAGAAA
>Ga0209254_10003180_pt1 | contig 14992 bp, 13 predicted proteins | sample FrelakmetDIP11DI_FD_187148 | JGI IMG/M metagenome (GOLD analysis project Ga0209254, IMG submission 187148) | Freshwater lake sediment microbial communities from the University of Notre Dame, USA, for methane emissions studies - DIP11 DI (SPAdes)... | ecosystem: Environmental > Aquatic >...
AAAAGCACCTGCGCCAGCTCGTGACCGCCCGATGAGAACTGGTACGTAATTTTTCCTTGAGGGGCGAGAGTCTCGACTTCCAGTTGGTCTAATTTACGGGACAGCAAGACGCAGCGCGCTACTCTTTCCCAATCGATCATTTCCAACTCCATTGACCTCACACTCCGGCGGCTGAATGTGCCAGGCGATAGCGGACTTCACGGCTCCGGTACCAGAGCCAGAAAGTCTGGGTGATCATGCTTACAGTCAATGCCAACAAGCCATAATACAATCCTGTTGTCGTTCCAAGCGAAACACCTGCCGCTAAAATTAATGCACTGGTTACCAAATATATCACCACCGATTCGGTTATGCCGCGCGTTTGTCTGCCGTACAGGATCACACCCTGGTACCAGCTCTGGAGTGCCGCCAGCAGCGGCATGGGTAGTGCAATCCAGATGCCCTTTCTTGCCAGCTCGGATAGCTCTGGTGAGAGAGCCGACACTTTTTCGAACCAGAAATTCGCCAGCGGTGTAGCCGCCAGCACAAATAAGGCCAGGGTTGTAATGCCGCTGAGAGCCCACATGAAGCGCAGCAGTACCTGGCTGGCATGCGGCTTTTCCAGCAGAGCGACGACCACCTCGTTAAAGGCGATTCCTAGGCTGCGCAGCATGAATATCAGCCCGGTGACCACCGGCCAGACCGCCAGTGAAGGGAGCGAATCCGGCATGCGGCTTAATGCGCTGCTGCCGATCGGATTCGACAGCAGGAAGATCAAGGAAGTCATGGCCAGGGGTATATAGAAATCCCAAAAATCTTTCCATGACAGAGCCGGGAAAACAACCGGGGCAGGTTTTACTTCATTATCAAGCACGGGTCGAACCACCAGCCCGATATAGATTGCCTCGCACACCACGCCCGTCGCCACCGCACTGGTAGCCACTACAATCCCCGGGAGACTCTGGCTCAAGTAGCCAATCGTTAACACCACCAGGTTCGTGCCCAGGCGGACCACGGTGCCCAGTCCGATGGCCTTCGAATGCCCGAAGCGGATCAAGACCCCCTGGTTAAAGCGGCGAAAGGCAATCGACCAGGTCCAGGGAGTCATGATCATCAACCCGATCCTGGCAGGTTCGACGATCTCCTCCGGTGCTCCGATCACGCCTTCCACCAGCCAGTAGTACAGCGGTGTGAACGCCAGCAGAATATGCAGTGCAGTCAACGAAGCGCCGGCAGCCAGCATGAATGTCCTCAGCCTGGAATAAGATGCCCAGTCTTTGCTCAGCGCTGTGGATGCTGCCAGCAGCATGATAATCGGGGCTTCGATAATCAAGGATAGCGGGAATACAATGCCCCCATACGCAGCCAGGTTGATTTCCGGGTTCGGTAGCCGCGCGACCACCGCGCTGACGGCTGGAAGCTCGGTTCCCATCAAGAGCCAGCTGGCTGCCAGGGGCCACCATGAAGTGAATACCTGGTTCATCGTGAGCCAGGTTGAGGGGGTCTGTCTTTGCAAGGAAGTCCTCATCCGGTAGGGTTTATGGTGATCGAGGTTTTGCGATAGTTGAGGTACCCTTCCGCTGAATAAAACAGCAGTGCCAGCCAGATGAGAACGAATCCCACCAGGGTGGCACGCGTAAAAGGCTCATGGTAGATCGCTACCCCGAGTATAAATTGGATCGTCGGTGCGAGGTACTGTAACAACCCTAAGGTTGAAAGGTGGATTTTTTGTGCGGCGCTGCCGAATAGTAACAGCGGCAGTGCAGTGACCAGTCCGGTGAAAATTAACAAAATATCCGTCGTTGTGTCCAGGTGTCTGAACGCACCTTCCCCGGTGAACTCAGCGAACAACAGGAAACCCACTGCCGGGAGGAACATAATCGCTGTCTCCAGGGTCAGACCCTGCAATGAGGCCAGGCTTGAGGTTTTCTTAACCAGGGCATAGAATGCAAAGGTAAAAGCCAGCACCAGGGCGATCCAGGGCAGGCGTCCAAGTGCGATTGTCAGGTAAAGCACTCCGCCGGCTGCCAGGGCAATCGCAATCCATTGGGTAGACCGCAGGCGCTCGTGTAAGAAGACAACCCCAAACAGCACATTCACGAGCGGGTTGATAAAGTACCCCAGGCTGGTCTCCACGATGAATCCCGAATTCACACCCCAGATATAGGTCAGCCAGTTGGTTGAAAGCAAGACTGCTGCAATGATGAAAATCAGGAATGACCGGGGATTGAATACTGCAGCCAGAATAGGCTTCCAGGATTTCCTGAATGAGATCAGCCCGGCCAGCAGGAAAAATGACCACAGGATGCGGTGACTCAATATCTGGAGCGCTGGAACTTGCTCGAGGAGTTTCCAATAGATCGGCAGGAAACCCCATAACAGGTAAGCCCCGACTGCATAGATGATGCCTTTATTCTTCACAATACACTCTTTGGAACCGCCTGGCAGTATTTATTTTCCAAATGGGTTCCGCCACATCAGCCAGTTGTGGACACCCAGAATCTTTACTTCACCAATTACACGAAATCCGAGTTGTTCTTCTTGATGCACCACACTTTGCTGATCAGTCTCCAGGTACGCGGGGATACCTTCCCGGTCGAATGAATCCAGCGCCCTGACCACCAGCTGCTTGCCGATCCCGTGGCTGCGTTGATCCGGTAAAACACCGATCGGGCCCAGGTGCCAGTGCTTCTCATGCGGGTCCAGGCGGGAGGAAGCAGACTGCAGTGATAAACCTCGCACGGAATTCCAGCCTGTCAGTGGCAGCATCCAGCGTGCCAGGTAAAGCGCTTCAGTGAAAGTGGGCTGGCAGTGAGGCCACGGAAGCATGCTGTGGACTCCCACGATTTTCCCATCCAGGCGCGCTATCAGGGTTTTGAAGTGTGGGTTATGAAGATACATGAGGTACAGGGCTTTTTCAATCCTGACCCTCTGTGCCTCGCCGTTTCCGCCCCACAGGGCGATTGAGTTCAGAGTCGGTGTAATCGCAATGCTGAGAACATGCGCGGCTTCTTTTAAGTCTTCACTGGCAGCATTATCAATAAGTATCTCACTCATCTGGGACCATACCTGGAGGCGAATAACAAGACATTATATTACAAACTGACAATCTGCTGCTTCAACGTTCTCAGCTACCAAGGAGCATGTCACTGGATTATTAGAAATACTTGTAAACCATCAAAAATACTTGACAGGAAGTCCGGGATTTGCTATGCTATAACTACCGACCGTTCGGTAGGGAAAAAGTTGACCCGCGACGAGCTGCTCGAAGCTTCTGCGTTGATCTTCAGTCATAAGGGCTTTCATGGAACTTCCATGCAGGATATCGCCCAGGCAGTCAACCTGCAAAAAGCTAGCCTCTATTACCACGTATCCAGCAAACAAGAAATCCTGCTCGGTGTGCTCGACAAAGCTCTCGATTTGCTCATCGAAAGGATGCAGGGTGTTATCGACCTCCGTCTCCCTCCGGATCAAAAGCTGCGCCAGGCGATATGCACTTACCTGGTCAGCCTGATTGAACATCGCGATCTGGCCTCTGTGTTGCTGCTCGAACATCGTTCCCTGGAAGCGCAATATCGCCTCCAGCATACGCCCAGGAGGGATCGTTTTGAGCACATGTGGAGAGACCTGGTCGTGGAAGGTCAAAATCTCGGCGTTTTTGAATCCCAGGATCCCGACCTGACGACGCGCGCCATCCTGGGTGTGATGAACTGGACCATCACCTGGTACAGCCCCGGTGGTGTCCTTTCCGTTGAGGAAATTTCCTACCAGTATGCTGACCTGTTTTTGCAGGGTTTAATTCCACGAGTTGAGCTTTGAGTAAACTGGTATTTAATTTCTTGCCAGGAACATAACAATTTTTATTTCATATCCTGAAATTTGGAAGGTGGTGGCATCCAACAGCCTGATAATCAACCATTAAGTTAATAAAGAATAAACAGAAGGAGCCAAAACATGTATTCTTTCGAACCCGACGACGAACAAAAGATGCTGGTCGATGCCATGAATAAATTCGCAATCAACGATTTGCGAGCCAAGGCCAGCGAAAATGACGAAGAAGGGCATCTCCCCCCATTTCTTGTGGAAAAGGGGTGGGAGCTCGGTTTCTTACAGGCTTCCATCCCCGAGCAATACGGCGGTTTTGGAGAAAGGTCGGCGGTCACGGGTGTACTGGCGGCTGAAGAAATGGCCTACGGCGACCTGGCTGGTGCACTGGCTGTCATGACCCCGGGGTCCTTCGCGATCCCGGTCTTATTGGTCGGCAGCGAGGAGCAGAAACAGAAATACCTGCCCGCCATTGCTGAGGCAGAGTGGTCTCCTTATACTGCCGGTATCATCGAGCCGTATTTCGATTTTGATTCCCTGGATTTACGCACCACTGCCGTCGAAGAGAATAGTCAATTCTTAATCAACGGCGAGAAGATGTATGTGCCCTATGCTGCCGATGCTGAGGCGCTGATAATCTATGCAAAGCTGGACGGTAAAACCCAGGGATTCATCCTCCATCGTGACGCCGATGGGTTGGAAGTCGGTGAGCGCGAGAAGACTTTAGGCTTATATGCTTTACCGACTTACCGGGTGCGTTTGAAAGGCGTTCGTGTTCCCAAATCAGATCGCCTCGGCGGTGAACAAGGACACGATTTTGCCCCAATCCTCGATGCCATGCGCATTGCCCTGGCAGCCATGGCTGTGGGTGTTTCACGCTCAGCGCTCGAATATGCCCGCGATTACGCCAAAGAGCGTGAAGTCTTTAAAGTGAAAGTTGCACAGAAGCAAGCCATTGCTTTTATGATCGCTGAAATGGCAACCGAAATAGAAGCCATCCGCCTGGTCGTCTGGGAAGCCGCCTGGATGATGGACAAGGGAATGCCAGATGCCTGCAAGCAGGCTTACCTGGCCCTGAATGGGGCGATGGATATGGCCATGATGGTCACAGATCGTGCGGTTCAGGTTTTGGGTGGTCATGGTTATATTCGCGAGCATCCCGTCGAGCGCTGGATGCGAAATGGTCGTGGAATTGCAATGTTGAACGGCCTGGTGATCGTCTGATCCTCCCGGGTCGTTGAGTGGAAAAAGGAGTGTAAAAATGATTGAATTCGAGATCCCCAAACCGATTGCAATGGCCAATACAGCTCTCGAGACGGTGGCTGTCAATATGATGCGCACCAAATCGCGTTATTTCGACGAACACGAGCACGAAATCCCATGGGATTACATCAATTTTATGCATATGGCAATGAGCCAGACCGGAGCTGGGGCATTGGCGCCTCCCCAGGAAAAGAAACCGGACCCGGATGGAAAACCTCGCCCTCCCATCGGTTACCAGAGGCTGACTTTCATGCTTGAGATGCTTTCCTGGGGCGATGTCGGCATGTACCTGGTCACACCCGGCGGCGGCCTTGGAGCTGCTGCGGTAGAAGCGGCCGGTTCTGCGGAGCAGAAACAGCTTTTCCTCAAGCGTTTCTCGGGTGAGAAGCCTGTTTTCGGGGCGATGGCGATGACCGAACCCCAGGCAGGTTCGGATACTTCGGCCATCTGTTCCACTGCAGTTTTGGATAAAGAGGCTAATGAATGGATCTTGAACGGCGAGAAAATCTTCGTCACCGCCGGTCATAAATCGCTGTGTGAAAGCAATGGCTTTGTGGTCGTGTGGGCTACCATCGATCCCTCTGCTGGCAGGGCGGGCATGCGCGGTTTCGTGATTCCAGCCGGCATTCCTGGCGTCTCGGTGACCAAGCTCGAGAAGAAAATGGGCATCCGCTGCTCTGACACCGCCTCCATCGTGATGCAAGATGCACGCGTACCTTTCGAGAACATGCTGGGAAGCCTGGAAATCGTGCGCGATTCAGGGACAGCCAAAGGCTTTCAGAAAGCCATGGCTACCTTCGACGCCACCAGGCCGCTGGTTGCGGCGACTGGCATCGGTGTTGCCAGGGCAGCCCTGGAATTCCTGAAAGAAAAGTTATCAGAGCAAGGCATCACCATCCGTTACGGCTTACCCAGGCAGAAGCTGACCAATATCGAACGCGAGTTCATCGATATGGAAGTCCAGCTGCGCTCGGCGTGGCTGCTCATCGTCAAAGCCGTGTGGATGGCCGACAACCACCTGCCGAATTCCATGGAAGCTTCCATGTCCAAGCTGCGAGCCGGCGATGCCGTGACCCGCATCACCCAGAGAGCTACGGAAATCATGGGACCACTTGGTTTCAGCCGGGAATATCTCCTGGAGAAGTGGTTCCGAGACGCCAAGATAACCGATATTTATGAAGGTACCGGCCAGATCAATCGCCTGATCGTTGCCCGGCATGTTCTGGGTTATTCAGGCAGCGACTTGCGCTGATCTATCCGCAGCCCATTGATGGTTTCTTTGCACCTTAACAATTAAATAGAGGTTGAACCGGATGGCAATCACCCGCGCTAAAACCGGATTTCGCCTGTGATTCGTCACCTGCCAGCCTGCAATTCGGAAAAAACCTGGTTTGGCGTAAAGAATTCCTTAAAGTCAGCCAGCACTGCCGGGTAGACTATTTAGCCTGGATGTCCTTGCTGTTAGAATCTCGAATGTCGTCCGTGCCGGCAAGGAGAGGTAAAGATGCATGCTCAATTTTCGAGAATCTCAATCGGCCTGGTGCTGGTTGCCCTGCTTCTGGCAGCCTGCCTGGGATCTACCGATCAGGCTACCCCGCTGCCAACCGACCTGGCCTATACCGAGGCTGCTAAAACGATCGTAGCCGAATTAACCCAGAACTCCCCTGCTGCAACAGCAACCCTGACCAAACCGGCGCCGACCGCGGAACAGCTGCCTGCCACCAGCACACCTCTCCCAACCAGGACCCCTGCACCAACGCTGCCGCCGCCCACTCTCCAAATTCCGCCCACCGCAACCCCAGCACCCGACGTTTCGCAGGATTACCGGTTGGCGTTTTCGGATAACTTTGACCTGGGAGATTCGGGCTGGTACCTCGAAGACACCAAATATGTCAAATTTGGGTTTTCTCACGGTGGCTACACCGTAAAGAACCTGTCTGAATACGCCTGGAAGGTGAGCGCCCGTGTAAATAAGAATATGCAGTTTTGGGACACGCGCGTTGAAGTGACGGGTTCAAGGATGGTGGGCTCGTTGGATGGTTTCTACGGTGTGGTGTGCAATTTTGCGGACCTCAGCCATTATTACTTCATGGCTGTGAGCTCGAATGGCTGGTACGGGATTGGGAAAATGTATTTCAGTATTCCTTATATCCTGACGGAGGGGGTGAATACCAGCGTAGTCCGCACCGGTAATGCTCCCAACCATATCATCGGCGAATGCACGGAACACACGCTGGCTATGACAGTCAACGGCAATATGCTGGCTGTAGTCCAGGATTTTGATCTTTCAGCGGGCGGTGTCGGTGTAATGGTCGGGACCCGCCTGACACCCGGCTACCAGGCATTATTCGACGACTTTAAAGTTTCCGTGCTCGAATAAATCTACTTTCTTGCTCTGGCAGCCAAAGGTTCTCTTCCTGCTGACAGTCACTGTCAGCATGCAGGCTTTCCAAACCTGATTTTTCCCCCACCAGGCGGGTATTTTACTCAACCTCTGTTCGAAAGTTGGATCTGGTCTATGGATTCTATCCAGGGCAAAGATCTGTTTCAAGTTTTCGAATGATTATTGACGCGGTTCCTCGATGCTGCAATCGCAATGTTGGAAGGATCATAAAGGAGGTCTCATGAAATACAAAATTCAAAAAGCAGTTGTGATTGGATCTGGTACCATGGGCGGTGGAATTGCTGCACTGTTGGCAAATGTCGGAATTCCAGTGACTTTGCTTGATATCGTACCCAACCAGTTGACGAAAGAGGAAGAAAAGAAAGGTCTCAGCCTGTCAGACCGCAGCGTAAGAGACCGCATTGTACGCGAAGGCCTTGACAGGACAATTAAATCCCGACCGGCCAGTTTTTTTACCCCCGACCACGCCTCGCTGGTGAAAACAGGCAACCTGGAAGATGATTTTGATGTCATTGCGAGTGCGGATTGGATTATAGAAGTCATCGTCGAAAACCTGAAAATTAAACAGCAGTTGATGGCCAGGATCGATGCTATCCGCAGTCCGCAGTCGATCATCTCCACCAACACGTCTGGAATCCCGGTCACTTCCATCGCCGAAGGCTGCTCAGCAGGCTTCCGGCAGCACTTCTTGGGGACGCATTTTTTCAATCCGCCGCGCTACTTGAAGCTGTTGGAGATTATCCCCACGGCTGACACCCTTCCGGAAGTAGTGGAATTTATCAGCCGCTTTGGTGAGCGCAAGCTCGGCAAAGGCATCGTCCCGGCCAAGGATACACCGAACTTCATCGCCAACCGCATCGCTTTTGGCAGCGCACCATTTGCTCTCGAATACATCCTGGAAAATGGCTATACCGTTGAGGAAGTAGATGCGATCACTGGTCCGGCAATCGGTAATCCAAAAACTGCTACTTTCCGCCTGATTGACCTGGTTGGGATCGATATCTGGGACCATGTGGGCAAGAACCTGGCGCCTGCCATCCCTCACGACCAGCTGGCGCAAAAGTACTTAGGTTCCCAAAAAGTAAACTCGATGATTGAGACGCTGGTAGCCCGCGGCGCTCTGGGAAATAAAACAAAACAGGGTTTCTATAAAGAAGTGCGCACCGAGGACGGCGGAAAAGAATTCTGGTCGCTCAACCTGCAAACGCTGGAATACCAGCCGTCCCAGAAAGTACGCTTCGAGTCGATTGGTAAAGTAAAAGATATCGAAAATGTGGGAGAGCGAATCAAGCAGCTGGTAGCGGCTGAAGACCGTGCCGGTGAGCTGGTGCGGGCTTTGACTTACCAGAGCATGGCCTACGCCTCCGAACGTATCCCGGAAATTGCTGATACACCCAAAGCCATTGATGATGCCATGCGCTGGGGATTCAACCGTGAAGCAGGGCCGTTCGAAACCTGGGACAGCCTGGGGGTGGCTGAGACAGCTCATGCGATGAATGCGGCAGGTTTTCCTCCATCTGCCTGGGTCGAAAAAATGCTGGCAGCCGGTAACCACACTTTTTACCAGTATGATGGTGAAACAAAAAAAGGTGTATTCAATCCCTCCTTCGGACAGTATGTCAGGATCGAACGTCCCCCCGCAATGATCATGTTACCCGGGTTGAAAGCTGCAGGAAAAGTCCTCAAGAAAAACCCGAGTGCCTCATTAATCGATTTTGGTGATGGAGTCGTCGGGATTGAGCTTCACACCAAGATGAATGCCTTCGATACGGATATGTTCGAAATGATCACGCGTGGCATGGATCTTGTCGAACAGGATTATGAAGGCATGGTGATCGGCGTTGATACCGAGAACTTCAGCGCTGGTGCAAACCTGTTCTTGATTGCTATGTGGGCACAGAATGGTCAGTTTGATCAAATTGAGCTCGCGATGCACCAGCTGCAGGATATCTTCATGCGCATCCGCTATTTTCAAAAACCGGTAGTCGTGGCACCCTGCGGTACGGCCTTAGCCGGCGGGTGCGAGATGTTAATGAGTGCCAGCCGGGTAGTGGCCGCCAGCGAGCTGTATTCAGGCCTGGTAGAAATTGCCATGGGTTTAATCCCGGCCGGTACGGGTACCAAGGAGATGATGCGCCGGGTGTTGAATCCCGCCATGCGCACCAAGGGGGTTGAACCACTGCCTATCCTCCAGCGTTTGTTCGAGCAAATTGGCATGGCGAAGGTATCGATGAGTGCGGAAGAAGCCCGCCAGATGGGAATACTCAGCCCATATGACCGGGTAGTGATGAACCGCGATTTTCTGCTCACGGAAGCCAAGCAGGAAGTCCTGAACATGGTGAATACCGGATACCGGCCGCCTCTGCCTGAAAAGATTTATGCCGCCGGGCGGGACGCCCTCTCGGCGATGAAGGTGGGCATTTATACAATGAAAGAGGGTGGATATATCACCGAGTATGAAGGCCAGATGGCTGCCCAGCTCGCTTATGTTCTCACCGGGGGAGCGCTCAGCACCCCAACCTGGGTAGATGAGCAGTATATATTAGACCTGGAGCGCGAAGCATTCCTGTCCCTCTTGGGAAATGAGAAGACTCGCGAACGTATCTGGACATTTCTCCAGTCTGGAAAGCGCATCCGCAATTAATATTTCTTCCTGAAAATTTGCTGCTAACGTAGATTTTCAGAATAAGGAGACTGACCTATGATTAAAATCGAAAAAAATCGGGAGCCAGTGATTGTAGCTGCAGCCCGCACTCCTGTAGGCAAGGCGAAACGCGGTAGATTGGCGACTGTACGACCAGACGAAATGGCGGCAGAAGTCATCCGTGAGCTTTTAAGGCGAACGCCAGCATTGGATCCTGTCGAAATAGATGATGTAATCTTGGGTTGCGCGTTTCCCGAAGGTGAGCAGGGCATGAATATGGCGCGCCTGGTTGCATTATCCGCCGATCTTCCAATTTCCGTACCGGCAGAAACGATCAACCGCTTCTGCTCGTCGGGATTGCAGTCGATTGCCCACGCGGCTTTTGCTATCATGGCCGGCCAGATGGAGGTGGCAATTGCTGGCGGCACTGAGTCAATGAGCATGGTGCCCATGACCGGCTTAAAATTCTCTCCTATGCCCTCACTGGCAGAGGATTTTCCTGGCGCCTTCACCAGTATGGGCCTCACGGCTGAAAACGTAGCCACGAAATTTGAGATTTCACGACAGGATCAGGATGAATTCTCTTTTCGCAGCCACCAGCGGGCTTCTGCAGCGGTGGATTCGGGTCGTTTCGATCCTGAGATCCTCCCGATACAGGTAAATGAGGTTCTCATAGGAAACGGTGGGATTGTGGAGAAGACGACCGTTGTGAAGCGTGACGAAGGTCCTCGAGCCGATACAAGCCTCGAGGGTCTCGCCCGGTTGAAACCGGCCTTCAGGGAAGGTGGGTCGGTAACGGCAGGCAACTCATCCCAGATGTCCGACGGTGCGGCAGGTGTCATAATCATGTCGCGTGAAAAAGCCGAATCGCTTGGCATGCAGCCCCTGGTGCGTTTTATATCATTTGCGGTGGCAGGGGTTCCGCCTGAGCTCATGGGTATTGGACCAATTGAGGCCATTCCAAAGGCTTTGAAGCTGGCTGGCATGGCGTTGAACGATATCGGGTTGATCGAGCTGAACGAGGCCTTTGCCGCTCAAAGCCTGGCTGTGATCCGCGAGCTGGGTCTCAATACTGAGATCACCAATGTGAACGGAGGTGCCATCGCCCTGGGGCATCCACTTGGATGCACCGGAGCCAAGCTGACCACGCAGTTGATCTACGAAATGAAGCGCCGCGATATCCAAATCGGGATGGTCAGTATGTGCATTGGCGGTGGAATGGGTGCCGCGGGCATCTTCGAAAACCTGTCCTGATAGATTCATACGCCGTGTTCTTGCTGTACAGCATTCAGCGGAACCGGTGCCCTGGTTGGAGGACCAAATGACAGACATCACCGTTAAACAAATGGTATATAACCACGAGAAAGCATTCAAACCTGACGCAGCCGAAGGTGTTGATGCAGTCATCCAGTACAACCTGTCTGGCGAAGAAGCCGGCGACTACATCATCACCATTAAGGACGGAAAATGCAGCGTCGCTGAAGGTGTGGCTCCTAATCCATCGATGACAATGACTGCCGATGCGTATGATTTCCGCGATGTACTGCTGGGAAGGGTCAACGGGATGCAGTATTTCATGATGGGAAAACTGAAATTAGCCGGAGATTTGAACCTGGCGATGAAGCTCACCACCTTCTTTAAAATGACAGGTTCATAAAAATTGTCTGCAAAGACAAAAAGGGTGTTTTTGCCGGATGAGGCAAAAACACCCTTTTCTTCCTTCTCGCTCCCCATTATCCTGGCGCTATTGGCCCCGCTCTTCATTATTTCCGCCTGGATAATCATTTCCGCGCTTGACTATCACAACAGCGACTTCTTTACTTTCTGGCTCGCGAGCCGGTTGATCTCGAACGGGCACAATCCTTACGACACGGCTCTCTGGTTGGAAGGGCACCGGCTGTATGGAGCGGATTGGGTGCCGAATTCGATTTTCCCATACCCTCTGCCCCTGGCTTTCATCACCCTGCCTCTCGGTGTATTCCCGCTGAAAATCGCTTACTTCATCTGGATCTGCCTTTCCCAATTATTCATCACGCTATCCATTTACCTCTCTGTTTCCTGGGATAAAACGGTTCGCATGAAACATCTGTTTCTCCCTCTCTTGTTTGCAGCATTCCTTTTTAGGCCGGCATTGGTTACCCTGCGGAATGGCCAGCTCAGCGCTTTTTTGCTCTTCGTCCTTGCCCTGACACTTTACCTGTGGAATCATCAAAAGTGGTGGCAAGGGGCGGTTGTGGCTTCATTATTGATTCTGAAACCCACGATCGGGCTTCCGGTTCTGGGTTTGAGCTTTTTGTACCTGCTCATCCTGAAGAAGGTCCGGGCAATCGGAGCGCTCCTCCTTTCAATTTCACTGCTAGCGGTATTCGGCTGGCTCATCGATCTGGATTGGGTGAGCCAATTCCTCACAGTTGGCAGCGGAAAATTTTCCGAGACTTTTGGCTACAATCCGACGATCTGGGGATTTGCGGGTTATGTCTGCCGGCAAGCCAGCCTTTGCACTATGGCTGTGGGAGGCGCACTTGCCCTCGGATTGGCTCTTGTTATCATTTATCTGATCTTCACTCGAGGATGGCAGACAGCACCGGGTTTAATGCTGAGCCTGATCATTCCAGTTTCTCTCCTCGTTACTCCATACCTGTGGGCGTACGATCAAATCCTGTTAATAATTAGCGTCAGCGTATTGGCAGAGAAATTTACACGCTCAGGATATCCATATTTACTGGTTGCCAGCTTCCCGATCCTTTTTTCGTTGATTTCACTTCTCTTGCTTTACCTGGCTGTGATCAGTGGTCATGATGCCTGGAGTGCTGTGCTTTCTTTTCTTATCCTGGTCATCGTTTGGCTGCAAATACCGCAAGATCCACCTGATTCTGTCACAAATTTCAACCCTTCGGAACTAATTCAGTGATTATTACGTCAGGTATTTAAATATACCTGATGGCACCTGCCTTTCAGGCCTGTCCGTTTTGGTGGAGCAAGCGCTCCAGGAGAAGAAACGATGAATGCTAAAGCCAAATTCCTGCTTACCGTCATGGTATTGATCGTCTGGGTGACCGGATCAGGGATGTCGGGATTTTATTCCCCGCAGGTTCTCGTCATGCCCCGGGTAGCGGTGACGAACGTAGTGCGGAACAAAACCGTCCAGTTCAACCTCCAGAATTTCCGGGCGGATGTAAATGTGGAAGTGTTGATCGGAGCCTACGGCTCACACGGAGTGAATGGGGTGAAAGTCGGCACTTTCAAAACATCACGCTCTGGTACGCTTCAGGCCACTGTAAACATTCCCTCCCGCTTTGTTGGAGCCGACAGGCTTGATCTGCGAGTTCAGCGCAGGGGTTACAATGGTGTCAGCAATCTGAATTACTTCGCCTATATTTCATTCAACAATAGAACCTCCACACCAGCAGGCTCCCACAAAACCGTTTCCATCCAGGTTGTCAATTTTGTCCGCAACAAGTCAGTGACAGTCAGGTTCGGTCGCCTGCCAGCTCACATGCGTTTCAATGTCCGCATGGCTGGACTGGGAGCAAAATTGAGCAGCTATCAAACAGTGGGATCGTTTGATTCGGGTGCGGGTGGAACATTGGTTGCAACGTACCGGATACCGAGAACTTTAACAGGCAGCAAGCTGATTATCCTGGCCGTCAACAGCGCCACTCAGGGCTACTCTGGTGCAACTATCTTATTCAACTAGCCTGCAGTTTGCGTAAAATTTACGCAAAAGTCAGCAGTCCTGGAGAGCAAAAATCTGGTAAGGCGTAATAATTCACTGTAAAATGCCCTCGGATCGAATTTCAAAGAGAATATGGCAGTCTCTTTGAATCGTGAATTTTCACGAGGAGGATTATTATGAAAACGAAGCGCATATTTATGGCTCTCCTGGCTGTGATCATTTTGCTCACCAGTGCGGGATTGACATTCCAGCCAGCCCAGGCCGCCACCTGTTCGAGTTATCACATCGTCAGTCGGGGCCAGACGCTCTCCTGGATCGGGCGCTACTACGGCGTCAATTGGAAGTACCTGGCGGATATCAACAACATCCCACCCCCCTATAAAATCTATCCCGGTCAGAAAATCTGTATTTCCGGTGGAGGATCAACATACTATTATCCGACCTACTATCCGACGAATACTGAATGGAGCTTTGTCGTCACAAGCGTGGAAAGAGATGTATCAGTCACCATCAAAACGGCGAATTTCCCCGATAACGTGCTCTTCGAAGTTAAAATCGGCCGCAAGCAGTCAGGCAGCATGAACTGGATAAAAGTAGCCGACCTTGATTCTGACAGGGGTGGCAGCTTTAAAGCCGCTTTCGATATCCCCGACGAGTTCGCCGGTGCATCGACGCTTTCTATCAGGCTCACGCAAGCCAAGAAGAATAAATCCGTTGTCCGTTCCTTCAGCAACTCCAGCTACTCACCAGGAACGGGTGGTCCGTATTATCCATATTACAATTATGGAAACTATTATTATGGAACCATCCCGACCATTTGGATCCAGAGTGTGGTGAGGGACAGTACGGTGACCATCCGCACGGCCAATTTCCCATCCGGCATGGACTTCCAGGTATTGATGGGACCGATGGGCTCGGCTGGAATCGGTGGGTATTATGTGACCACCTTCAACTCAGGCGCTGGCGGCGCGATGACATTGACTTTCAATATCCCGCCTCAATTATACGGATCCAACCGTATTGCCATCCGCACCCAGAATCTGTGGTCGGGATTCTACAGTTATAATTGGTTCTACAACAACACGACCAATTAGGCAACACGACCAATCAGGCGACGGCATATCCGGGAATTGCAGGAATGATTACCTGCAATTCCCGATTTTTAATACTCTCGAGCAGCACTTTCTACCATGGAATAACC
>Ga0209254_10003181_pt1 | contig 14987 bp, 11 predicted proteins | sample FrelakmetDIP11DI_FD_187148 | JGI IMG/M metagenome (GOLD analysis project Ga0209254, IMG submission 187148) | Freshwater lake sediment microbial communities from the University of Notre Dame, USA, for methane emissions studies - DIP11 DI (SPAdes)... | ecosystem: Environmental > Aquatic >...
ATATTCTCACCTTTGATCCCGCCGTCCCGGATTGCGAATACGGCCGCGGACAGACCTGCAATCCCCCCGCCGACGATGTAGATTTGACTCTGATCTGTCCTCATGCGATATGTCTCCGCTTAGCCGTCGATGAAACCTACCTACTTGGGTCAGGGTACGTCCGTGAAGTCGTTCAGGCAATAGATACCTGTGGAACCCACTCAGGAAAGACGGGGAGAATAGCGAGCCGCAGTCCAAGTTGAACGCAGCCGTGGGCCACCGGCGGAAGGTTCAGGACATAAATGACTGGTGCGCACTCGGATTTCGTCTGACCATCACGTTCCGGCCACGACGTGGCGCCCGCCAAGCGTAGCGCCGAAGCGCACCCGCTGTCCGATGCCGAAGGGGACGAGGTGCGCACACCGAACAATTGCACGCGGCGGCGGTGAATCGCAGGATCGCCCGGCCCAATGACTGCTTCACAGCTATGAATCCTGGTGGCCCGATACCCGGTTTGGGTCGGTCACGTACTTTGGTGGCTCGACTTCAACCAGCCGCTCACAATCTTCAGCAGCTATTCCTGTTCGCAAGTTCACCCCCTGTGCACCGATTCCGGCGCCGGGCCGGTGAAGCTGCAGGATGGCAGGAAGGCACAGGATGGCGGCTCCGGTGCCGCAGAACATGGCCGCTAGGAGGTCACGCCTGCCAGACCCCGTAGCCGCCCTCCCGCAGGTCGATGCCCAGTTCCACCTCCAGGCTGCGGGCCTCGTCATAGGTCATCGGGTTGTACAACGCATAGAGTTGCGGCAGCAGGCGCAGCCCGAATTCCTGCACGTACCGGTTCGATTGAATGCCGGCCTTGTGCTTGTCAAAGCGCACGTCGGGGTCCAGGCCGGTCATGCCGACGTAGACGCAGGGTTTGCCGGGGATGTAGCCCGGGTTGGCCCGCAGGAAGCGGGCGTTGCGGAGCACGTCGCTCGACAACTCGACAACGTAGACGTGATAGTGCTTGCGCCGTGCCATGGTTCAGGCGGCATTGTCCGCTGGAAATCCCGGGCGTGATCGCCGCCTTTCGGGGCAAGCGCCATATCCGTCGCGGTGGCAAGGTTTCAATTGGCCGGGCACGATGTTGGTTGTTTCAATCCGCGCCTTGAAGGAGCATTGACGTGCTGACACGACGCAATCTGATCGCATCGACGCTGGCCTGGCCGGCGCTGCAGGCCTGGGCCGCGGGGCCGGATGCCGAGGCGGCGCTGCGTGCTGGCGGCGTCGTCGCGGCGTTCCGGCATGCGCTGGCGCCCGGCACCTTCGATCCGCCGGGGTTCCGGCTGGGCGACTGCGGCACGCAGCGCAACCTCAATGACGAGGGCCGGGCGCAGGCGCGGCGAGTGGGCGAGTGGTTCGGGTCCCGATCGCTGCAGCCCGCGCGGGTGCGCTCCAGCCCCTGGTGCCGCTGCATGGACACGGCCACGCTGGCGTTCGGCCGGGCGCAGGCCTGGGATGCGCTGGCTTCGCCGCGGGGCGTCTCGGAGACCACCGGCGCTGCGAACCTGAAAACCCTTCGCAAGGCGCTGGTCGAGGCCTCGGCGCGGCGCGGGGTGTTCGAAGTCTGGGTCACGCACATGTTCGTGCTGTCCGACCTGGCCAGCACCAGCACCGCCTCGGGCGAGGGCCTGATCCTGCAGGCCGATGCCAATGGGGCACCGCGCGTGCTAGCGCGGCTGGCGGCGCCGGTTTAAGATGAATTTCAAGGAATTTGGGCCTCTGTCCAGCGTCCCAAGGTCCTATACCGCTATGGATTCAGGAGTACGCCGGTTTACGCCGGGGGCTCGATGCCGCGGTAGTGGGTCGACGGGAACTTGCAGATCGGGCAGGTGCTCTCGGGTATGACGTTCACCGTGGAGCCGCAGACCTGGCAGATGAAGTAGCGCCCGGTCTTCTCGTCGATGGTGCGTGCCACCTTCTCGAAAAAGGTGGGCGCCCAACGCAGGATCTGCTGGATCTTGTCGCGGTGCTGCTTCTCGGACGACCAGGCGTAGTTCACGGCCTTCATGGCCTCCTCATGGCCCTCGGGCTTGATCTGTGCCAGCAGCTTCGGGTAGAAGGCGTCGATCGAGTGCATCTCGCCCTCGGCGGCCAGCAGCAGGTTGTCACGCGTGGCGCCAGCGCGGATGGTGGGTTTGGGCAGGGCTGCTGGCTCGACATTCAACTGCGTGAGGATCTTGCCAAAGTTGCCGGCATGCACCTGCTCTGACGCGGAGAAGGCCGTGAACAGGTAGGCAACGCCCTTGTAGCCCTCTTGCGCGGCGCGCTGGCTGAACGCGTTGTAGTGCAGATAGACGCTGGTTTCGGTCTCACGTGCGGCCTGCATGGCGGCGATGGTGGCCGGGTAGGGCGCCGCGCGGGCGTGGGGCAGGACCGGCAGGCATGCCAGAGTGGCCAGCCAGCGCAGCCAGTTTCGCCGGTCCGAATCAGGCGGGCGCGCCAAGGTGATGGATTGCAGCTTGCGAGTCATGACAACCTCCAACCATAAAGACCACGCCCCCATTGGGCGACGCAATTTCATGATGGCCCATGATCTGGATCAATCGGCGTGCAGCCTCTCCCGACGCCTGCGCGGCGGGCTGAGGCCGGCACCAGCCGTGTTTAGCCCCCATCGGCATCGCCGCATCACCCCGGTATAGTGGCTTCATGCAAGCCCAGCGCCTTCACCACCGTTCCGATCTCGTGCGCATTGCCATCCACGCCATGGCCGAGCGCGGGCTGGAACCCGAATTTCCCCGCCGCGTCGAGCAGCAGCTGGTCGCCATCACCGGCCCGGGCAGCGACGCCGGTGCGCAGGTTCATGACCTCACCGCGCTGCTGTGGTGCTCCATCGACAACGACGACTCGCTCGACCTCGACCAGCTCACGGTCAGCGAGGTGCTGCCCAAGAGCGCGGTCCGTCTGTGGGTGGCCATCGCCGACGTGGACTCACTGGTGAAGAAGGACACGCCGATCGACACGCATGCGCTGATCAACACCACCTCGGTCTACACATCGGCGCGCATCTTCCCGATGCTGCCCGAGCGCCTGTCCACCGACCTGACCTCGCTGAACCCGGGCGTTGACCGCCTGGCGCTGGTGACCGAGATGGTGTTCAACGCCGACGCCTCGCTGGCCGGCTCCACCGTCTACCGCGCGCGGGTGCGCAACCGGGCCAAGCTGGCCTACGACGCGGTCAGTGCCTGGATCGATGGCGAGGGCGCCTTGCCCGAGGCCGCCGCCGCCGTGCCCGGCATGGAGGCCCAGCTGCGATGCCAGGACGCGCTGGCGCAGCAATTGCGCGCACGCCGCCACGCCCTGGGCTCGCTGGACCTGGAGACCTTCCAGCCGCGCGCGCTGTTCGAGGGCGAGCAGGTGGTGGACATCCGCCAGCAGGTGCAGAACCGCGCCCGCCAGCTGATCGAGGAAGTGATGATCGCCACCAACGGCTGCACCGCGCGCTATCTGGCGGCGCAGGGTGGCGCCTCGCTGCGCCGCGTGGTGCGCTCGCCCGAACGCTGGCAACGCATCGTGGGCGTGGCCAAGGAATACGGCGAGACCTTGCCCGACGAACCGGACGGCAAGGCGCTGGAGGCGTTTCTGGCCAAGCAACACCGGATCGACCCGTTGCGCTTTCCCGACCTCTCCCTGGTCATCGTCAAGCTCATGGGGCGTGGCGAATACGTGGTCGAGACGCCTGGCGGCCCGCCCATCGGCCACTTCGGGCTTGCGGTGCGCGACTACACCCATTCCACCGCGCCGAACCGGCGCTTTCCCGACCTGATCACGCTGCGCCTGCTCAAGGCGGCGCTGTCGGATGAGCCGCAGCCCTATTCAAACGCCGAGCTGGGCGAACTGGCCCAGCACTGCACCCGCCAGGAAGATGCGGCCCAAAAGGTGGAGCGGCAGATGCGCAAGTCGGAGGCGGCGCTGCTGCTCGAATCGCGCATTGGCCAGCGCTTCGATGCGCTGGTGACCGGCGCGGCGTCTGATGGCATCTGGGTGCGCATCTTCACGCCACCGGCAGAGGGCAAGCTGGTGTCAGGCGACGGTGCCTTGCGTGTGGGCGACAAGCTCCGGGTCAAGCTGGTCTCGGCCAACGTCGAGCGAGGCTTTATCGACTTTGTGCGGGTGGATTGAGCCTGCAGGGCCTCCAGCGCCGGAATTCTGAGATGTTTTGGCGTTAAGCCAGCGTCGATTGGTGATTGTTCGCTATTGAATCGGGAGTTTCCTGAGCCACTCACAGCTCGGCTATTCCGTTCCGGTCACGCGCATTCGTTGAAGCTCTCGCCCAGCGCGCTGACGAGGCGGTCGATGTCGGCCTTCTCGCAGACGAAGGGCGGCGCGAGCTGGATGGTGTCGCCGCCGTAGCGCACGTAGAAGCCCTTCTTCAGCATCGCCATGGCGATCAGGTAGGGGCGCTTGGCCGGCTCGCCGGGCAGGGCGTCGACGGTGAAGCCGGCCGCCAGGCCGTAGTTGCGGATGTCGGTGACGTGCTTCGCACCTTTGAGGCTGTGCACCGCGGCCTCGAAATGTGGCGCCAGGGCCTTGACGCGGCCCACGGCGTCTTCTTTCTGCAGCAGGTCCAACGTGGCCAGGCCGGCGGCGCAGGCCACCGGGTGGGCGCCGTAGGTGTAGCCGTGCGGGAATTCAAGCATGTAGTCCGGCCCGCCGGCGGCCATGAAGGTGTCGTAGATCTCCTGTTTGGCGATCACGGCACCCAGCGGCTGCACGCCGTTGGTCACCTGCTTGGCGATGTTCAGGATGTCCGGCGTCACGCCGAAAGCCTCTGACCCGGTCCAGGCGCCCGCGCGACCGAAGCCGGTGATGACCTCGTCGAAGATCAGCAGGATGTTGTTCGCGGTGCAGATCTCGCGCAGGCGCTGCAGGTAGCCGACCGGCGGAATCACCACGCCGGCCGAGCCCGAGAACGGCTCGACGATCACGGCGGCGATGTTCGAGGCATCGTGCAGCGCGATGATGTTCAGCAGCTCGTCGGCGAGTTCAGCGCCCTGCGCCGGCATGCCGTGCGAAAAGGCGTTCTTCTTGAGCTGCGTGTGCGGCAGGTGGTCGGCCTCGACCGACTGGCCGAAATGCTTGCGGTTGCCCACCATGCCACCGACGGAGATGCCGCCAAAGTTCACGCCGTGGTAGCCCTTTTCGCGGCCGATCAGGCGCGTCTTGCTGGCCTGACCCTTGGTGCGCCAGTAGGCGCGCGCCATCTTCAGGGAGGTGTCCGCCGATTCCGAACCGGAGCCGGTGAAAAACACGCGGTTCAGCCCGGCCGGCATGAATCCGACGATGCGGTTGGCCAGCTCGAACGACAGTGGGTGCCCGAACTGGAAGGCGGGGGAGTAGTCCAGCGTGGCCATCTGGCGGCTCACCGCATCGGTCAGCTCCTGGCGGCCATGACCCAGGCCGCAACACCACAGGCCGGACAGGCCGTCAAAAATCTGCCGGCCGTCCGCATCCTGGTAGTAGCAGCCCTTTGCCCCCACCATCAAGCGCGGGTGGGCCTTGAAGTCGCGGTTGCCGGTGAAGGGCATCCAGTGGGCGGCCAGCCAGTCGGCGTCGGTGCGGGTCGCAGGGGAAGTCAGGCGTTGTGCATCGGTCATGTCCATGGGAAACCTCTTGAACAAAGTGGAACAGCGACACCCCGACGGCGCGCTACATGCCTGCATTATCCGCCGGCACATCGGGAACCCGAAAACTTGCCGGGCCTGATCCTGTGCCAGCCCGGCCGCGCCAGCCGTTTCAACCTCTCGAGCGCGTGGACCGAGGTGCTGACGCAAAATGGTGGTCATGAAAGCACCCGACAGACTGCAGACACTCATCGAGGAAGGCCTGATCGACACCGTGGTGCGCCAGCTGATGAGCGGCAAGGAGGCTATGGTCTATGTGGTGCGCCATGGCGACGAAACCCTGTGCGCCAAGATCTACAAGGAAGCCACGCACCGCAGCTTCCGCCAGGCCGTCGATTACACCGAGAACCGCAAGGTCAAGAACACCCGGCAGGCGCGCGCCATGGCCAAGGGCACGAAGTTTGGCCGCCAGGCGCAGGAGGCGGCCTGGCAAAGCGCCGAGGTCGACGCCCTGTACCGTCTCGCGCATGCCGACGTGCGCGTGCCCAGGCCGTTCAACTTCTTCGAGGGTGTGCTGCTGATGGAGCTGGTCACCGACGAAAATGGTGACGCGGCCCCGCGCCTGAACGACGTGGCATTCACCCCCGCGCAGGCGCGCGCGCACCACGCGACGCTGTTGACCGAAGTGGTGCGCATGCTGTGCGCGGGTGTCGTGCACGGCGATCTGTCGGAGTTCAACATCCTGCTGGGCGCGGACGGCCCGGTGATCATCGACCTGCCCCAGGCCGTGGACGCGGCTGGCAACAACCACGCCCAGCGCATGCTGCTGCGCGACGTGGCCAATCTGCGCGGCTTCTTTGGCCAGTTTGCCCCCGAGCTGCTGAAGACCGATTTCGGCCCCGAGATATGGGACCTGTACCAGCGCGGCGTGCTGGAGCCTGAATCGGTGCTCACCGGCCGCTTTGCGCGCAAGGCCGGGGCGGTCGACGTGGGCAACGTGATGCGCGAGATCGACGACGCGCGGGCCGAGGAAGCGGCGCGCCGCCTGCGCATGCAGACGGCGCGTTAGGCGGTTCAATCAGGAAACACTCGCCCTGACTCGGCTGTCTCGCTTATGCCCACACAAATCACCGCCGCACTCATCGTGCTCCTTCTTGCCGCCTGCTCGTCGGAACAACTCTATGCCACGGGTCGCAATGCGCAACGGGCAGAGTGCGTGAAGCAAGCGGATGGCGTCTCACGTGACCGATGCATGAAGGACGCCGACATTTCCCATGACGCCTACAAAAAAGAAGCCGATGCTGCACGCAAATAGCGCCCCTCGCTCGCCCAGTGGGCGCCCCTGAACTTTGGCGTTGGGCAGCGAAAAAAGATACCTCCGCATGCGATTCACCGGAACACTCAAAACCTGGAACGACGAGCGTGGCTTCGGCTTTCTGGCGCCCGAACAGGGTGGACAGGAGGTATTTGTTCACATCAAGGCTTTCCCGTCAGGGACCGGTCGACCCTCTGTCGGCCAAGTGCTGACCTTTGAGGTGCAAACTGGATCCGATGGAAAGAAGAAGGCCAGGGCAGTGCAGTACCCCGTACGCTCAACGCAGCTTCAAAGGCCGAGATCAGAGGCTACAGCGCGGTGGACACTGCCACGCGTTGTCGCGATCCCAGCCTTCATTGGAATCTACGCCTTCGTACTTTGGCGTTGGGGGTTCTCGCCAACAGTACTTTTAGCCTACCTGGGGCTGAGTCTCCTGGCGTTCCTGGCTTACGCCCTCGACAAATCCGCGGCGGTATCTCGTCGCTGGCGAATCCCAGAGCAAACGCTTCACATGTTCTCCCTTGCTGGTGGTTGGCCTGGGGCATTGTTGGCACAACAGTTCCTGCGCCACAAGACAAGCAAGCGGAGCTTTGTCCATGCCTTCTGGTTCACAGTTCTGGTCAATGTTGGTGCGTTCGTGGCATGGCATGCAGGGCTGCTCCCGCTACCACGGCCCGTGAGCGTTTTCTAACCCCTCGCAAAAACGGCGCGCAACGTCTGAGAAACGGAACCTTGAATACCCGCACCCGGGTCTGTACTTGACGTCGCGGGCTCACCCGCGGTGATTGGCCCGGTGGGTTCAACTTTTGTCTAGCGTCGGCGCGCTTTTCCGTAGCCGGCGGGGGCGGGCGGCCGGTTTGCGGGCTGACTTGGGCACTGATCCGGCGGCTTCCGGCACCGCTTGCGCCATCGGTTCTGCGGCTTCGGGCATGGCGGGCAGCTTCGCAGCGGTCCGGACCACCGGCTCGGCGATTCCCTGCGCCGAAGTTGAGGCTGGCTTGCGGCCGCCTCGTCCGCGGCGGCGGGGTTCGGCGCCGCTGTCCGCCGGTACCGTCAGCAGTTCAGCATTCTGGTCCGGGGCGTTGGCTGAATCGGATGCCTCGGTCGCATCGTCTGTCATCGAAGATGCCGCGATGTCCGAAGGCGTGGCATCCGGCCGGCGGCTGCGCCGGCTGGGTTCGCTGCGCCCGGTGTCTTCGGGTCCCGACTCGGTGACCAGGGCGGCGGGTTCCTGCTGGAAATAGCGTGACGGCGGCCGCTCGGCGGGTGGCTCCGCGCGCTGCAGCGAGGCCGGGTGCTGGCTCGGGGCGCTGCCGCCCGCGCTGGCGCCGGGCCCGTTGTGGCGAAACACATAGGCGCCGGACTTTTCGTCGCGGCCGAAGGCCAGCAGGCGCAGGGCCTGGGCTTCTTCCAGCAGGTTGCCGAAGCTGCGAAAGCCGTAGGCCGCTTCGCTGAAGCCGGGGTTGCGCCGCTTGATGGCTTCCTTGAGCACCGAGGCCCAGATCTTGCCGCTGTCGCCGCGCTCGGCCACCAGCGCCTCGAAGGTTTCCACGGCCATCTCGACGCCCGCCAGGCGGCGCCGCTCCTGGTCTTCGCGGCGGGCGCGCTCCTCCTCGGGTGCACGGCGCGGGGCGGGCTGCTCGTCGCTCGGCTGGCGGCGGGCCGTGGCGCGCTGCTTTTCCCGCACCAGGTCGTCGTAGAAGATGAATTCGTCGCAGTTGGCGATCAGCAGGTCGGACGTGGAGTTCTTCACGCCCACTCCGATCACTTGCTTGGCGTTCTCGCGCAGCTTGGAGACCAGGGGCGAGAAGTCCGAGTCGCCGCTGATGATGACGAAGGTGTTGACGTGGCTCTTGGTGTAGCAGAGGTCCAGCGCGTCCACCACCAGGCGGATGTCGGCCGAGTTCTTGCCCGACTGGCGCACATGCGGGATCTCGATCAGCTCGAAATTCGCCTCGTGCATGGTGGCCTTGAAGCCCTTGTAGCGATCCCAGTCGCAATAGGCCTTCTTGACGACGATGCTGCCCTTGAGCAGCAGGCGCTCCAGCACCGGCTTGATGTCGAATTTCTCGTAGTTGGCGTCGCGCACGCCGAGGGCGACGTTCTCGAAGTCGCAGAACAGCGCCATGCTGACGGAGTCGGGGGAAGAGGCCATGTCGGTATCCGTTGAGGTGTAAGGGGCGATCATCCCACGCCGCGCAGGCCGACCCGAAAAGCGAGGAAAGCTTGACCCAACCGGGATTCGGCGGCGCGCAAGCCGTGCTATGTTCGATCTTGATCGCGGTTGGCCGGCATGACACCTTGGATCCTGCCCGTGCACGGGTTTGCCGGACCTGTGACGGACCCTGGGAGACACACCATGAAGACTTTGAGCGGCGTGGATGGCGCCTTTCTGCACCTGGAGACGCCCGAAACTCCGATGCACGTCGGTTCCCTGAGCCTGTTCGACCTGCCGGACGGCTACCGGGGCGACTTCCATGCGGACGTCAAGGCGCAGATGAAGAAGCGGCTGAAGCTGGTGCCGGTCTTCACGCGCAAGCTTGTCGCCATGCCGTTGCAGTTTGCCAACCCGGCCTGGGTGACCGACGACAGGGTCGACCTGGATTACCACGTCCAGCACCTGGCGCTGCCCGCGCCCGGCACACAGGCCCAGCTCGAAGACTGCGTCGGCCGCCTGCATTCGGAGCTGCTGGACCGCAGCCGGCCGCTGTGGCGGCTTTACGTGATTGATGGCCTGCAGACCGGGCAGATGGGTTACTACATCAAGGTGCACCACGCCGTGCTGGACGGGCAGGCCGGGGTGATGCTGGCCCAGGCGCTGTTCGACGTCACGCCCAAGCCGCGCGTCATTCCGCGCAGCGCGGGATTGCATGCCGAGCACCCCGGCATGGCCGAGCTAGCGGCGGCAGCCCTGAAGCACGATGTGGGCCAGTACATCAAGCTGGTGCGGCACCTGCCCGATGTCGTGAAGGCGCTGGCCGGCATGTTCGGCGCCAGCGCACCCGCCGAGGCCAAGGGCAAGCTGGGGCAGAACTTCTCCTTCGGGCCGAAGACGCCGCTGAACATACAGATCACCGGCGAACGCGGTTTCGCGGCGGTGTCGGTCCCGCTCGACACCTTGAAGCAGCTGGCCGTCATCCATGAGGCCAAGCTCAACGATGTGGTGATGGCGGTGTGCAGCGGGGCCCTGCGCCGCTACCTGGCCAAGCACGGCGGCATTCCGAAGAAGCCCTTGATCGCCTCGATGCCGATCTCGCTGCGCGCCGCCGGCAACACCGAGTACACGACCCAGGCCACGCTGAGCCTGGTCAACCTGAACACCCAGATTGCCGACCCGGTGAAGCGCCTGCGGGCCATCCGGGATGCGTCGGGCGCGGTGAAGGCCATGGCGCAGCGCGCCAAAGGCGTGATCCCGACGGACTTTCCGTCGATCGGCGTGCCGTGGGTCTTGCATGGCCTGGCGTCGCTTTACGGCCGCTCCGGGCTGGCTGGTGCGATGCCCCCGGTGGCCAATGTGGTGATCTCCAATGTGCCGGGGCCGCAGGTGCCGCTGTATGCCGCCGGGGCGCGCATGGCCACCTACTGGCCGCTGTCCATCACCGAGCATGGCGTGGGGCTCAACATCACCGTGATGAGTTATGCGGGCGCCATGGGTTTCGGCTTTACCACGGCGCGCTGCGCCGTGCCCGATGCCGGTGAATTGTCTACGGCCCTGCTCGAAGCGCTGGACGAACTGGTGGCCAAAAGCCGCGGTGCGCCCGCCAGGAGGGCGGTGAGCCGGCCGGCGGCGGCGAAGCTGGAGAAGGCCAGCAGGCCACGCGCCAGGTAATGCTCTAGAAAGCGTACGACACCTGAACCACCCCCGACAGGAAGGTGGTCTTCTGGGTCAGAGGGCTGTCTTTGGCATCGCCCTGCAGCGCACTGCCGGAGAGCGCCCCGGTGACGACTGTCCGGGGGTTCAGGAAATAGGTCAGCGATGCGCTGGCCCGGACGTCGCGAAACCCGGCGCCAGGGCTGTAGGCCGCGTAGCCGCTGGTGACCGACTGACCGGGCGTCACGCCGAAATAATCCTGCATGTAGGCCGCGTTGACGTAGCTGGTCGAGACGCCAAGGCCGGTGCGCCACGAAGGGGCCAGCTGGGTGGAATACGCGGCGCCAACGTCAATCACCATGCCATTGTTGGAGTTCCCCGAGCCGTAGCGTAGCGACGAGGTCAGCGTGAACTCCCGGTTGATCGCGTAGTTGAGGAAACCGCCGTAGGTCGGCCTGATGTCCACATCGCCCATGCCGTTGAGTGCGCTTGATGCGCTCTCTTTCCGCCCCAGATCCACCGTGAGCCGCAGGCCGACATCCAGCGCCGGATCCTTGGAGAAGTTGTAGCCGATGCCGTTGGAGGTGCCGGCGAACCAGCCGTTGGCCCACTGGTACATCAGCGAAGGCAGGATCATGTTGCGGCGCTCGTTGGAGCCCTGGTATTCGGCGGCGGAAACAAAGGTCAGGCCGACCGAGCGCCCGTCTTCACCCGGTGCGGCGCCAAAAAGGCGAACCACGTCGAAGGCCTGAGCAAACGCAGAAGGGGCGACGGCGCTCAGGCAGGCGATCATTGCCGCGGACTTGAGAAAACGGAAGGGGATGGACGCTGGATTCATCTTGAGTGCTTTGTGGGGTTTCGGGAACCGTCTTTACGGGCAAAAGGGCGCGATCCGCATCATAAGCGGGGCCACAAAACCGGCCGGGCTGCAAGGCTGCGCCGCCCAGACGGCGTTTTCACGAAAGATTTAGACATTTTTGGCCACCAGCCTCCGTCAATAGGACATTTCACGCTATTGAAATTGACGAGAAGTTGGGGTGGCCAGGGAATCGGGTTCCGGTCTGGTTCTGGACGGGCCTGCAGGCCGAAGGGATAGGCGGGCCGCCCCATAATTCAGGCTTTCAGCCCTCACGCCGCGGACCCGTCCGGGCCATTTCCGGTATTGCTTCCCATGACTGAACCCACACCGCCGTCTCTCAAGCAGCTCAGCATCGACCGCGGCAGCCGCGGCACGGCCCGAAAGCGGCGCTGGGGCATCTGGGTGGCGGCCGCGCTGGCCGTGCTCGCGGCGGGGGTCTTCGCGCTGCGGCCCGGCAAGGTGGAGGTGCAGGTGACTTCGGTGGTGACGGCCTATCCTTCGCAGCAATACGCCCAGCTCACCGCCTCGGGCTATGTGGTGGCGCAGCGCCGGGCCGCGGTGGCGAGCAAGGCCACGGGGCGGCTGGTGTGGCTCAATGTGCGCGAGGGCAGCCAGGTCAAGCAGGGCGAGGTGCTGGCGCGGCTTGACGCCAGCGACGTGCAGGCCGCCATGGCCCAGGCCCAGGCCGGCATCCGCCAGGCCGAGGCTGCGGTGGCGCAGGCGATGGTCGAGCGCATCAACGCCGAGGCCGAGCTCAAGCGCACCCAGGCGCTGCAGGCGCAGGGTTTCGTTTCTCAGCAGTCGGTCGATACCGTGGCCACGCGCTTCAATGGCGCGAAGGCTGCCATGGTGACGGCCGAGGCCGCCGTGGCCGTGGCGCGCGCCCAGCTCAAGGTGCAGCAGGTGAACCTGGACTTCACTGAGATCCGCGCGCCCTTTGACGGTGTGGTGCTGGTGAAGAACGCCAACGTGGGCGACATCATCACGCCGTTCTCCAGCGCCGCCGGCAGCCAGGGCGCGGTGGTCACCATGGCCGACATGCGCACGCTGGAGGTCGAGGCCGACGTGTCGGAAAGCAACCTGGCCAAGGCCAGGATCGGCCAGCCGGTGGAGATCACGCTCGATGCGCTGCCCGACACTCGCTTTCGCGGCAGCGTCGTTGGCATCGTGCCGACCGTGGACCGGGCCAAGGCGACGGTCATGACCAAGATCCGATTCGAGAAGCTCGACGAGCGCATCCTGCCCGAGATGAGCGCCAAGGTCACGATCCTCTCGCAGGCCGCCACCGACGCCGACCAGAAGCCGCTGCTGGCGGTCAACCCCAAGGCCGTGGTGGAGCGCGATGGCGCGAAGCAGGTGCTGCGGGTGAGGGACGACACGGTGGAGGCGGTGAAGGTCAGCACCGGGCGCAAGATCGGTGAAAACATCGAGGTCACGGGCGAGCTCAAGTCGGGCGACAAGCTGGTGCTGTCGCCGCCCGACAAGCTGGTGGCGGGCATGAAGATCGCGGTGGCCGCCAAGTGACACCGTCAAGCCCGCCGGGCCGGGCCGCGCCCAGCCCGATCATTCGCATCCGCGGTCTGGACAAGTCGTACCAGCGTGGCGGCCAGACCATTCCGGTCCTCGAAGGTCTGGACCTGGACGTCAACCAGGCCGAGTTCATCGCGCTGATGGGGCCCAGCGGCTCGGGCAAGAGCACGCTGCTCAACCTGATTGCCGGCATCGACAAGCCGACGCACGGCACCATCGAGATCGGCGGTGTGGACATCGCCACGCTGAGCGAGGGCGAGCTGGCCGACTGGCGCGCGGCCAACGTCGGCTTCATCTTTCAGTTCTACAACCTGATGCCGGTGCTGACCGCTTTCGAGAATGTCGAGCTGCCGCTGCTGCTGACCAGCCTGTCACGGGCGCAGCGCAAACAGCACGTGCTGGCGGCGCTGGCCATGGTCAGCCTGACCGACCGCATGGACCACTACCCCAACGAGCTCTCCGGCGGCCAGCAGCAGCGTGTGGCGATTGCCCGCGCGCTGGTGACCGACCCCACGCTGATCGTCGCCGACGAGCCCACCGGCGACCTGGATCGCGTGACCGCCGGCGAGGTGCTGGACCTGCTGGACCAGCTTCACCGCGAGCTCGGCAAGACCATCGTCATGGTGACGCACGACCCCAAGGCCGCGTCGCACGCCAAGCGGCTGATTCACCTGGAAAAAGGCGTGCTGGTCGACGACGCGCTGGCTGCCCCTGCTCACTGAACCAACCAGGTTCACCCTGACCCTTTACCCGCGCAAGCTGCCCGCCACCATGTTCCTGTTGCGCCTGCTGCTGAAAAACGCCTTTCGCCACCGGCTGCGCACGCTGCTGACCATGGTCGGGCTGGTGGTGGCGATCTGCGCATTCGGCCTGCTGCGCACCATCGTCGGCGCCTGGTACGCCGGCGTCGAGGGCACGTCCAGCACGCGGCTGATCACGCGCAACGCGATCTCGCTGACCTTTCCGCTGCCGCTGAGCTACGCCGAGCGCCTGCGCAACGTGGAAGGCGTCACCGGCGTGAGCTGGTCCAACTGGTTTGGCGGCGTCTACATTACCGAGCGCAATTTCTTTCCGCAGTTTGCGGTCGAGCCCGCGAGCTACCTGGCCCTGTACCCCGAGTACCTGTTGAAGGACGAGGAGAAAAAAGCCTTTCTGGTGGACCGCCAGGGCGCCATCGTCGGGCGCAAGCTGGCCGACACCTACGGCTGGAAAGTCGGTGACCAGATCGCCTTGCGCGGAACGATCTACCCTGGCACCTGGGTCTTCAATCTGCGCGGCATCTGGGACGGCGTGGACGCCAAGACCGATGAATCCCAGCTGCTGTTTCACTGGCAGTACCTGTCGGAGTCGGTGCGCAAGCGCATGGGCCGTGGCAACGCGGATTACGTCGGCGTGTACGTGCTGCGCATCGACGAGCCCAACAATGCGCCCATCGTGTCCGAGCGCATCGACGCGCTGTTCAAGAACTCGCTGGGCGAGACCCTGACCGAGACCGAGAAGGCGTTCCAGCTCGGTTTCGTGGCCATGAGCGAGGCCATCCTGGTGGCGATCAACGCGGTCAGCCTGGTGATCGTCATCATCATCATGGCGGTCATGGCCAACACCATGATGATGACCGCGCGGGAGCGGCTGTCTGAGTACGCCACACTCAAGGCGCTGGGCTTTTCGCCGGGCTTCGTGGTCAAGCTGCTGTTCGGCGAAAGCCTGGTGATCGCGCTGCTCGGCGGCGGCCTGGGCATCGTGCTGACGCTGCCGATTGCGGCGGCGTTCGCCAAAGCCGTGGGCACGCTGTTCCCGGTGTTCGTGGTGTCGGACCTGACCATGGCGCTGCAGCTGGCGGCCAGCGTGACCGTGGGCGTGGTCGCCGCGGCCTGGCCGGCCTGGAAG
>Ga0209254_10003182_pt1 | contig 14980 bp, 18 predicted proteins | sample FrelakmetDIP11DI_FD_187148 | JGI IMG/M metagenome (GOLD analysis project Ga0209254, IMG submission 187148) | Freshwater lake sediment microbial communities from the University of Notre Dame, USA, for methane emissions studies - DIP11 DI (SPAdes)... | ecosystem: Environmental > Aquatic >...
TACAAATTATATTATAGGTTTTAATGTTTAAAATGTAAGAAGAGGTTAAAAATTATGAATATTATAACATTAGATGACTTATCAAAAGCAATAGCAAATCGAGTTGGAATAAGTATAGATGAAGCAAAAAGAGACGCAGGATTTGTTATGGATATATTTGGCTTTCAAGATAGAGTAATTGATAATGTTCTTGATCCAGAAGATCGCCAACTTTTTTATATATTGGAAGAAGAAGGAATGCTTACAACTGAACGCGAGGAAACAACACTTTATGATGGACGTGAATGGCGTACTCATTACTGGATTATAAAAAAGGATATAATTCTTAAGTATGCACAAGATCAAAACAAAAGAACCCGTAGTGTTCTTTCTGATAAACAAACAATTGAAGATATATCTGATGAAGCAATATATGATGCATTAGATGGCCAGATTTGGGTCACTCGTAAAATAAACGGGTAAATATTCCAATTGGAATATTTTTTTCAAAAAAATTTATAATATTTTTTTCTATTTAACTACAAATTATATTAGATATTAAGATAAAATTTGTAGGTGAAAAATATGGTAAAAAGAAAGATACTTATTAGCTCAGAATCTGTAACAGAAGGTCACCCTGATAAAATGTGTGATCTTATTTCAGATGCAATACTAGATGAAGCATTAAGTCAAGATAAAAATTCGCGTGTAGCAGTAGAAACGGGTACAAAAAATGGTGGAGTAATGGTTTTTGGGGAAATGACAACAAATGGGTATATAGACATACCAAAAATTGTAAGAAACACTATAAAAGAAATCGGCTACACAAAAGCAGAGTATGGTATAGAATGGGAAACCTGCTCAGTATGGGTACAAATCACAGAACAAAGCCCTGATATTTCACAAGGTGTAACAGAGGGGGAGGGTCTTTACAAAGAACAAGGTGCAGGTGATCAGGGTATGATGTATGGTTATGCAAGTAATGAGACAAAAGAACTTATGCCATTGTCAATCTTACTTGCTCATAATCTTACAAAAAAACTTTCAGAAGTAAGAAAAAAAGGTGAAATTACTTATCTTAGACCAGATGGCAAATCCCAGGTTTCAATTGAATATGATGAGAAAGGAAAACCACTTCGTGCAGATACTATCGTTGTTAGTACTCAGCATGATGGCGGTGTTTCACATGAGCGTATACGTAAAGATGTGATTGAAAAAATAATAAAACCAGTCTGTGATAAATGGATTGACAAAAATACTATTTTTCACGTTAACCCAACTGGTGCGTTTATACGCGGTGGGCCATATGCTGATGCAGGACTTACAGGTAGAAAAATAATTGTTGATACATATGGAGGTATAGGGCGTCATGGTGGGGGAGCATTCTCAGGTAAAGATCCAACAAAGGTAGATCGTAGTGCAGCATATGCATGTCGGTATATAGCAAAAAATATTGTTGCTGCAGGTCTTGCAGATAAATGTGAAATTCAACTAGCTTATGCTATAGGTATTGCAGACCCTGTATCAATTAATATTGATTGTTTTGGTACAAACAAAATACCTATTTATAAAATTGAGGATTTTGTTCGTGAGTTTTTCCCGCTTAAACCAGGTGACATAATTAGGCATCTTGATCTTAGAAGACCTATTTATCATAAAACTGCAGCATACGGTCATTTTGGTCGAGAAGATCCTGATTTTAAATGGGAAAAAACAGATAAAGCTGAACTTCTTCATAAAGAAGCAGGTTTGAAAAAATAATTTTTTTTCTTTTTATTTTTCGTTAGTTATAAGTAGGTTTTAGTAGTTATTCTGTTTGTGGTTTTTGGAAGAGAAAAAACAGGTAATTGGTTCTATATAGGAATTGCAATTTTTATTGTAGTTATAATACTATTAACTACATTGTTTAGTACAAATACTTTGTTCAAGGCATATGTTGAGGATCGTTTTCTTATTAATAGTTGGCTTGATTCAGGTGATCGAGGTTATAATGAACAATTGTTTGGACTTGAAAAACAATCTACTTTTAAATATATAGTTGGTAGTAATTCTGATGAAAATTATACTGCTTTTTTAACAGTTACAAGTATTAAAACAGTTTTTATGACTAATGAACAAGATCTATTAGATAAAACAATTGAAACTATTTTTAATTCTGCTGATGCAAGAAACATAAATATTAATGATTCTTCAAAATTTACTGGTTCAAGGTTTCTAAAAAATGGCCATAATACTTTTTTTGTTGTTTTTAATGGAACACAAAAAATAGATGGTTTTGTTGAAAAAGTACAGATAATAGGTGAAACATGGAATTGTGCTTACTCAGGTACATCAATTATATGTATAGGTGTTGCTCAGACAACTGATGTAAAAAATGGTAATAATTCTGAAAATTTTATTCACTGGGTTAAAATTACTGGTGATGAAAAAGGAACATTTAAAGAAATTTATAGCTATATTGAATATTTTGATTCAGAAGGATTAATATTTAATGTTAAATGTCATTGAAAAGTAATGTTTATAATTCTTTTAGCTCTACTTTTTGTAGTTTTTTAGCAAAAGGGCAACTAATTTCTTCAAAAATTTTTACTATTTCATAGTTTTTATCTTTATTTAAACTTATTTTGCATATTTCATAGTTCTCACAACCTATACTTTCACAAGGTTTTTTGTTAAAAGTTGTTTTTTCACCTTCCCTGTATTTTTTATCAATACTTGTTACTATGGGAAGCTCTTTTACTTCTACAACTACTGCAGATCCCTCATGAACATTACAACTATGTTTTTTATCTCTTATCTTGGTTATTTTATATTTGCGTCCAACTTTAAGATTAAAACAAACAGTTTTTAGTTTACAATTACGGCAGTCATTATTTGGGCCGATGTATGTAAACTCCATGTCTTCTTCTGCAATTTTTTCTCCTATTAGTGTTACTAATACCATTTTATATTACACCTGTCGTTTTTGCAAGTTTTTTTGCTGCATCTTCAGTAAGACCTGTTTCACCTAGTATTGTGTATCGTTCTGGTCTTATTTCGTGTGCGCGAATTAGTGCTTCTATTATTTTTTTCTTGGAAACACCTAGTTCTTCTGATGATGTTGGAGCACCAATTTTTTTAAGTGTTCTTTTTATTAGTTCCCAATCTCCACCATGAAGATATATCATCATTATTGCACCTACGCCGCATTGTTCTCCATGTAACGGTTTTTTGTATCTTCTGCCTTTTAGTAGTATACCTGGACCTAGATGATCAAGCATATGTGAAAACATATGTTCTGCACCTGATGCTGGACGAGTATTTCCTGCAACACTCATAGCAACTCCGGATACAATCATTGCCTTAACGCCTAGCCATACTGATTCTTCTGAAGCAGGTCTTATATCATTAACATTTTGTATTAGCATTTCAGCAGCTGTTCTTGCAAGTACTGCTCCATGTGTACTAAATTCCTCACCTTTGAGTCGGTGTGCAAGTTCCCAGTCCATAACTGCAGATATATTTGATATTACATCTGCGCAACCACTTGCAAGCATTTTATATGGTGCTTTCATAATTATTTTTGTATCAGCAAGTACTGCAAGAGGCGAGACTGCAGTTTTTGAAACAGCACCTTTACTGTGTTTTAATGAGGCTCTTGGTGATGCTATTCCATCGTGTGCTGCTGATGTTGGAACACCTACAAAAGGTTTTTTAAGTTCATATGCTGCAAGTTTTGTTACATCTATTACGCTGCCTCCTCCAACTCCTAGTAACATTTTTATATTATTTTTACTTGAATAATTTATTACAGAGTTTACTTCGTTTACAGTTGGTGCTGAAACAACTAATTCTTTAACATTATAGTTTGCTTTTAAAAGTATTTTACGAATTTCATCACCAGATAGCTTTTTTGTTTTTTTATCGTCAACTACTAAAACATTTTCTCCACTGCCGATTCTACTGCATAATTCTGCTATCTGTTGAGTAGCATTATGTCCTACTATTATTTCTCTGGGAAATACCATTGTTTTGGATTTTGTAAATCTTTCCATGATAGAATGGGTGAACCACGGGTTTAATATATTACTTTTTTGCTTCACAGTAGGCTTAATTTGTTTTTTTATAAATAAGCCTTATAATACGATATACTTATATCCTGCTAAATAACGCTTTTTGACGTTAACTTGAAGCAATATCTCCCTTCTTTTTTTTTCCAGTTGGATGATTAAAGTTTAGAGATAAATCCTCTTGTAAGTATGAAATTTGAACTTAGAGTCAAAATCACTTCACTGCACTTTTTATATTATTTTCATTCCAACGTTAACTATATTCCCATATTCTTTATATTGGAATTAAGCCTACTACTTGGTAGGTGAATTTATATATTATTTTTTCCTTTCGATTAAAGAAAATATATGAAAATTTTTGATATTATATTGGATAATAAAAACAAAATACTTTTGTATTTTCTTATTTTAGTTCTGGCTATTTGTATAACAGGAGTTTTTTTGTTTCCTCGTATTTTTTATGATAATTGGATTTGGAAGTATTATTGGGGTCCTGTAGTTGCAGATTCGCTTAATTCAGATAAGGGTATTGCTGTTTTTAATGGTGTAGAATCAAGTGAAGGTTATACAATGGTTTCAGAGCTTTCTTATGGAATTATATTGATTATTGCTTTGTATTATATTTATCTTCTTCTTAAAAAACTTAACATTAAAGTTGATTGGCGTTTTGCATTGGCTCTCATGCCTTTTATTTTGTTTGGTCCTGTGATTCGTGTTTTAGAAGATACAGGTTATTTTGATGAACCTTGGGTTTATTGGTTTATTTCACCTTTTATTTACTTATTGATAGCTTTTTTTGCAATTTTATTTTTAATTTTTGGGTATTATCTTGAAAATAAACTTAAACTATCTAAAATTACTGTAAACAAGGTTTTATTTGTTGGAGGATCGTTTTTTTTAATTCCTTCTCTAGTTCCTATTGCTAGTTGGATTCTTGGGGCTCGTTGGGATAGCACAAATGGTGTTAACTTTGATGTTTTTTTAATTGTTTTTGGAATTGTTCTAATAGTTGTTTTTCTGGTTTATTTTATAGCTAATTATTTTAAATGTAAAGAAAAAATTGTTGTTTATAAAAATCCTTTGAATCTTGCTATGCTTAGTGGCCATCTGATAGATGGTCTTACAAGTTATATTAGTATTAAAGATCCTTTTTCTATGGGTCTTTTTTATGCTGAAAAACATCCTGCTTCTAATTTTTTATTGGAAGTTTGGGGTCCATTATTTCCAATTGTTAAGTTTTTATTGATTATTTTTGTTGTTTATGTTTTTGATGTTTTGTATAAAGAAGAATTAAATGAGCATTTAATTCTTATTAATCTTTTAAAAATTGGTATTTTAATACTTGGTTTTTCACCGGGTCTTCGTGATATTTTGCGGGTAACTATGGGAGTATAATGTTTATGCGTCGTCATCCTGATTGGTTAAAAGTTGATATTCCTGGTGGAAAAAATTTTGTTAAAATGAAATCTCTTTTGCGTAGTGCTAAACTCCATACTATTTGCGAGGAAGCAAATTGTCCAAATATAGCTGAATGTTTTGAATGCGGTACTGCAGTCTTTCTTATTTTAGGAGATGTTTGTACTCGTAATTGCCGGTATTGTAATGTTTCTCACGGAAAACCAGGTGTTTTAAACCCTAATGAACCAGAAGATATCGCAGAAAGTGTTAAAAAATTAGGATTAAAATATGTAGTTATTACTTCTGTTACAAGAGATGATTTATCAGATGGTGGTGCCAGTGTTTTTGCAGAGACGATAAGTAAGGTTAAATTTTTGAATCCTGGTTGTACAGTTGAGGTTTTAATTCCTGATTTTACAGGTAATATCTCTACTTTAAAATCTGTTGTTGACTCAAAACCTGATGTTATTAATCATAATATTGAGGTTGTAAAAGAGTTATTTTCTGATATCAGACCTGAAGGTGATTATAAAATTAGTTTAAAGGTGCTTTCAAATATTAAAAAATTAAAAAGTAATATTCGATCTAAATCTGGTTTTATGGTAGGAATCGGAGAAACATCTAATCAGATAATTAGTACTATGAGAGATTTAAGAAACGCAGATGTTGATTTTCTAACTATTGGTCAATATCTACAACCTACAAAAAAACATGTTAGCATTAAAAAATATTATACTCCAGATGAATTTAAAGGATTTATTAAAATTGGTTTAGACCTTGGTTTTAAACATGTTGAATCTGGTCCTTTAGTGCGTAGTTCATATCATGCAGCAGATGTTTTTTGTTAAACAAATTTAAAAACCTGTTTTTAATACTGTTACAAAATGATTTCTAAATCAGTATATAAAATTCCTGATGGTAAGTTGCTAAAGATTTCTTTGGATTATAATGATAAAAATGAAAAGATTTTAGGTTTGCTTATTACTGGTGATTTTTTTATTTATCCTGAAGAAGCAATTGAAATTCTTGAAAAAAAACTAGTAAATACCACTTTAAATGAAAAAATTTTAATGGATAAAATTAACAATGTTATTAGAGAAAATAAAATTGAATTTATTGGCCTTAATGTAGAAGGTCTTGTAACTGGTATAATGATGTGTTTAAAATGAGCGAAAAATGGCGTTTTCTGATTACAGAGAATAATTCTGCATCAAAAAACATGGCAATTGATAGAGCAGTACTTGTTGCTAATGGCGAGGGTAAGGTTCCACCTACTGTTAGATTTTATACATGGAGTCCTGCTGCGATTTCTATTGGATATTTTCAGAGTCTATCTGAAGAGATTGATCTTAAGAAATGCAAAGATCTTGGCATAGATTATGTTCGTCGTATAACAGGCGGTGGTGCTGTTTTTCATGAGAATGAATTAACATATAGCATTGTTATTCCTGAGAATCATCCTCAGATTCCAAAAAATATTATGGAGAGTTATTGTCGTATTTGTGGAGCTGTTATGAAGGGTTTGAAAAATCAGGGTATCGATAGTATTTATGCTCCAATTAATGATATTGTCTCAGGAGGGCGAAAGATTTCTGGTAATGCTCAGACTCGCAAATTAAAAACTGTTCTTCAACATGGTACTGTTTTATTAGATGTTGATGTCGAAAAAATGTTTTCATTGTTAATTGTTCCAAATGAAAAAATTCGTGATAAAATGATTTCAGATGTTAAACAACGTGTTACTTCTGTTAAACATATTCTTGGTAGTTATGTTTCTTTTAATGATTCAGTTAATGCTATGAAAAATGGTTTTGAGCAAGAGTTTAATGTTAGATTGATACCTGGTATTTTAACAGATTATGAACTAGTTTTAACAGATAAATTTGAAAAAGAATGTTTTGCAAATCCTGATTGGAATCATAAAAGATAGACTGTTGTTTAGTATTCATCAAGATTAATTTGCATTCCATCTGAGGCAGCAATGACTTTTACACCAAGTTTCTCTGATAGCTTTTTTGCAAGATCCCAGGGTTTTGATTTTATAATTGTCATACCAAAATGAGTCATTATTGCTATTTTTGGTTTGTTTGCTTGTATTATTTTTTCTGCATCAGCTATTGTTAAATGATCTATTTTTTTATTTTCTTGCATTCTTACAAACGTGACATTGATTATTAGTATTGGCTCAGTGTAGTTTTTTTCGATACCTTCAAAATAGGCTGTATCAGAAATAAAAGAAATTGAAGATTTTTTACCATAGATGTTTAAACCATATGTTTCTACACCGTGATGTGGATGTTTCACTGGTGTTTTAAAATAAATATTTTTGATTTTGTATTCTTTTTTTTCTTTTATAACCTCAATGTTTTCTACATATTTTCTAACATATTTTAGAATAACAGGGTCGTTATCTAATGCATCTTTTGGTGAAAAAATAGTTCCTTTTTTATCCCATCCGCCATTAGTCATCGCCTCTATCATAATATTTATGTCATTTGAATGGTCAAGATGTCTATGTGTAAGTATTATGCCATCAAGATCTCTTGGGTTTAGTTTAGGTTTACTCGAGAGACATCTTATTAGTGTTCCTGGGCCTGGGTCGATTAATACATTTGTATTGTCAAGTGAGAGCCAGATTCCTCCTGATTTACGTAGTTGTTGTGATACTACATATCTTGCACCCGCGGTTCCAAGAAATTTTATTGTATTCATGTGATCACTAAAATATAAGAAAACTATTTACAGCCCGTAGTCAATTTCTAAATATGAATGTTACTGAGTATAGCTATTATCTTGTAAGGCAAATTCCAGCAGGTAGAGTATCGACTTATGGTGCTGTTGCAAAAGCACTTGGAAATAAGAGTTATGCTCGTGCAGTTGGCAAATATATGAACAAAAATCCCGATGCTGATGCCATGCCGTGTTTTAAAATAGTTAAATCCAATGGCCGTCTTGGTGGTTTTGGACTTGGAATACATGATAAAATAAGGCGTTTAAATAAGGATGGAATAATGGTTAAAAACGGTAGAATTGTTGATTTTCAAAAATTGTTTTTTGATGATTTTAAAACAGATTATCCTTTAAAGAAAAAATAATTTCATAAATCTTTTAATTCCTTACTTGAAATAACTGGTATGTTTAGGTCTTGGAACCATTTTTTGTATTCTGTTACTTGTGATTTTTTAAGTGCTTTTTTATGTAGATATACTCCTTCAACATTTGGTGTTGCTTCAAGTGTTTTTTTCAATATTTCTTTATTAATGTTTCCTGTATCTATTTGATAACTTGGTATCATATGTCCAAAGGCTACGTTTTTTGAAAGAGCAATGTCCGTAAATCTTGGTGCGTAGTGTCCTCCGCCTATGCCAATTATTACTGGTATGTTTTTTGGTAAGTCTTGTTCACATTTGTAATTATCAAATAATTCTAGAAGTGATTTTGCAATTATTCCTGCTGGTTTTTGTTTTTCCCATTCTTCTTGGTTGCTCCCTACCTCTGTAAAAAGTGTTGGAATGCTTAGGTATGGTCCATGGTGTGTTACTTCAAAACATACCTTATGATATATTTTTTCAATTTCTGCGTTTTTCTTAATTATTCTTAGTAGTTGTGTCATTAGTCTTGGCGCAGAGGGTGTTAATGTCCTTGTTTTTCCTCCAAACTGTGCTTCGCCATAGTTACCGATAGGGTGAGTTGTTAGTGTTGGTTCCCCTGTTTTACTTCTGTGTTTTGTAATGTATATTGCTTGTCGTGGTTTAATTTTAAGTTTTTGTTGTATTTCTTGTTCTATGTTTTCATGTTTTATTGTTCGATCTTTTATTGTTATCATTATCATTTTATCGTAGTTGTTGTTTTTGTAGACAGGGTTTTCATACAATGTATTTATTTCTGTCCAATTTTCTTTTTTTAAAAGTCCTTTTTTTATATTTGTTCCAGATGGATCTTCTATACTAGATATTATTATAGTTGTAATTTTTTCACCAATATGATTATTAAAAAAGAGTTATTTTGTTTTTCGGGTTTTTTTTATTCTTTTTTTAGCAAATCCTTTATTTTTTCCATTCTGCATAGAAAATGTATTCTGTTCTCTAATGTTGCTATTTTTGCTATATTTTTTATTTCTTCGGCTTCTTCTTGTGTGGATAGTAAACCTATGATTATCATGTTTTCAACAAATTAGTTTTATATTTATATGTATATAATAATTATTGTACAGTTGTTATCAGTAAAAATTTATCTTAGTTCAAAAAATAAATAACATATAAAAAGAAACTTTGCACACAAATAGGGGTATTTATGTGCAAAGCCATTTTTAAATATCTGTAATTTAATATTTAGTCTGGCTTCATATATTTAATAATAGCAACAGTAAAACCCAGAGCAATAGGTAAAACAATAACATAATAAATCCAAGGGATTCTCCTTAGAAAAAGAGTAATATCATAACCATAATAATAAAGTAAAATAACCGCCACTAACAAAATAGGAACTAACAGTGCCAGAATTAATGGCAATGATTCTTTGTTAACCATACATCTCTCCACACAACTTGGTAGATATTATGAAAATGCAGATATTAATATTTTACCCGAAAGTATAATCTGTATCAATTTAAAAATAACCCCTATCCTTCTTGATAGAGGTATAATCCCCATCTCCTCTGAATATTTCTTCAACCTCGCAATGGGTAAACGAAATATCCATCTCACCTGGTTTATATTTACCATCCTTGGTATCCCAATAAACTTCTATGCCGTCTTTTTCTATTTTAAGAACAATGCCTTTATATTCTATTTTTCTACCATATTTATCATGATAAATCCTCATCACACGATCCCCTAGTTGAAAAGCGTCATATAATGAAGGGTACTTTTCAATTTTTTTCTTCCAGTGCTCTTTCACAATATCCACCAATTAAAACTTTTCTATTTTACAATATATAAATATATCTTGTAAAAACAATCTAAACGCAAAAAAGCCAATATGAAAATATTACAAAAAATATTAGATATAAAAAATGTTTAAGAATTTAAGATGATTAAAATGAAAACCTATAAACTCATAATAATTTTAAGCATTTTTTTACTTTTAATTATTGAAACAATTCCAAATGTACTATCAGATGAAAACGTAAAAATAATCTATGTAGATGATAATGGAACTAAAGATTATATAAATATACAAGAAGCATTAGACGTTGCAAATGATGGTTATACAATATATGTTTATAATGGAACATACGACGGATACTTCACAATAAATAAATCAATAAAACTGATAGGAGAAAACAAAGAAAACACTATACTTGCAGGTTCAAAAACAAAAAATAAAAAGTATTTAATACAAATCACAGCAGATAACGTAACAATTTCAAATTTTACTATAACAAATTCGACAATTCCATCTGAAATATTAATTAACGATAGCATTAATCCAAAAATTTTATATGAATATGGAATAGGAATTTGTGTTGAATCAAATAGCAATCAGATAACAAACAATAAAATACTAAGAAACCAAGGATATGCAATAAAATTAAACAATAGTCAAAACACAAACATTTCAAAAAACAATATAATGTTACAACAAACTCTTGGAATATTTTTGAAAAATTCTAACAACAACTTAATAGTTAATAACACAATTAAAGAAAACGAAAGAGGAATAGAAATACAAAATACATCAAATAACAACAAAATAATTCTAAACAACTTCATAGATAATTCATACTACAATGTATATGATAACGGAACTAATATCTGGTATGAAAATACTAGTCAAGTTGGAAATTACTATGATAATTATACTGGAATGGATTTAAATAATGATGCTAGAGGCGATACTCCATACAATATACGTGGTGGAAAAAACCAGGATTTATATCCCCTTATGACGCCCTACATCGGAAGATTAATTCTGGATAAATACTATGTTGATAACGACTTAGTAATTTACATGCTCTGGATAGCAATGATTGTAACAATAATTTTTGTAATGCCGATAGCATATATATGGTATAGAAAAACAAAACCACGTAAATAAAAAATAAAATTTTATGTTGTTTTAATAGTTCCTAAAACTGGTTCATAGATAAGTCCTTTATCCATAAGACTAGTAAGTGCTTCTTCGACATTATCGCGATTAATTCCTTTCTTTTCACATTTTTCAGTGATGCTATCCCATTGCGCGCCATCATCACCTTCGATTTCTCTTATTGTTTCAAACACTGTTTTTTCAATTTCTTCAGCATCAGGCGAAGAATCAACTTCTTCTGATTTTTTTTCTTTTTCTGCAACTATTTCTTCTTGAGCATTTTCTATCAACTCATTTTCGATATCGTCTTTTTTAATTTCAGGTTCCTGTATTTTTTTCTGATTTTTATTTTTCAAATCAAGAAGATCACCATGCTCTGGAGTAAGATACAACAAAGATTCATGAATAAGGCGAACATATTTCTCTAAATTAATCTGACCATAATGCTTAAGTGCTGCAAGAATTCCTTCAGATAAATCTTTACTTATACCAAGATTTTTAAGACTACTTTCATCAGTGTTTTGCATTTTCATTGCTTCAATTACTGCCTCGATCCTATCTTTTGTATTTTTACATGTTTCAAGAATCCATTTATCTCTTATGTCTGAAGAAACTTCAAGTATTTTCTCAGGGCGAATAGATACAAAAATAGTGCCTTCCTCAGGAGTATAAGTGCGAACTTTTCCTATTACTGCAACAAATGCTGGGACTTCAATTTTAGAAAGAGTATCAGTAATTTCTTTCTGATAAGAACCGGAATACATTGTAAAAATACCTGTTGGATCAGATATATGCGCACGAACCAGATCTCCCTCTTCAGATATATTTTCAACATCTGTAAGAACTCCTATTATAAAAACACGATTAACTTTTGCACCTAGTGGTGTAACAATATATGAAGGTGTCATCTCTCCTTCGCCTTTTATTTCAAAAGTAGAATCATTGTATTCCTCTGCAAAAACACGCCATGCTGTTTCACGTTTCATAGTAATCCCTCAAGATCAGCTGTAAGTTTTTCTGCTTCTTTTTGTAAATTAGTATCTACAAATTCTGCATCACTTGCAATAATACTAGTTCCAAAATCATCACCAAGTGCATTACCTTTCAAGCATATTTTTTTTGTAAATAGTCTACTGTTAAGTTCTTCATCTAGTTTTTCCTGGTTCATTTTCTTTGTATCGTTAAGCGTTAAACTTAGAATTTTTTCAGAAAGTTCTTTATTTAAAACACAACCTATAGTACCTGTTCCGTCGTCAATTACAAGTTTGAGTCTCATATCTGGTTTACCTGTTACTTTATCATGAATACTACATTTTCCATCCTGTAAAACACGGTTACAGTCTGGGCAGCGCATTACAAAACCAGAGCCAGGTCTAATATCAATTATTGTACCTTGTACTTCTACATCAAGTGCACCTCGTTTTTCTACAAGAACATGTAATGGCATCTTATTGGTGCTGATATCAGTTTTTGAAATCTTATTTTTTTCAAGTTTTTTAACAGTAGCATTTGAATCAAAGGTAAGTTGAGGAATACCCTTCCAAGATTTTACATATCCTCCACTAATGCGAAGTACATCTCCATCTTTTATCTTAAAATCATCCCATGCGGTAAATTGAGCTTTGCCTGTTTCATCGCCAATTATTCCAGAAAAAACTTTTTTTGTTTCGCCATTTATTTCTGTTTCACGGCATGATATATTTAGCACACGTGCAGTAACATCAACTCGTCCCATTCCAGAGTGAAGTTGTTTGACCTTTACTTGACGTGGTTCAAAAGCACTTTTTGGTAGTCTATCTTTTTCTGTTTTCTCAACATGAACACGATCTCCAAGGTTTAACTGTACAGCACCCTGCCATTCACGGGTATAGGCATTACTTATTTCTACAACATCACCTTTTTCAACTTCAAGTTCGCCCCATGACGTGAAGGGTATAGTTCCTGTTTCATCACCAAGAATTCCATAGAAAATCTTTCGTGCCTCACCTTTCACAGTTATATCCTTAGGGTTAATAGCAATTACATGACCAAGGATTTTAACACTAGATTGATTTGGTTTTAAATCAGAAATTAAGGTTCTTTCAGCAGATTTACTCGAAGAACCCGTAAAAACTATTGCTCCTCCAAATTTTTTCACAAGTGTTTGTTTTGCTTGTTCGATAGGTACACCATATTCCATAAATTTTTCAAGTTCAGCTTCAAGTTCTTTTATTGATACCGCCCCTTTTTTATCTTCATTAAGAGCATTTATTATATCATCTATATGAGATTTAAAATCCACTTTAGTCACAAATGTTACCTCCCACAAAATGCATATTATATTTGATATATCAATGTATTCTTATTTTTATAGTTTAGTAAAGACCTGTTATGTTTCCTTTTTCATCAATATCTATATCTTCAGAAATTGGTTTTTTTGGTAGCCCGGGCATTGTTGTAATTTTACCAGTCATTGGAACCAAAAAACCTGCTCCAGCTGAAAACTTTATTTCACGAACAGTTATTTTAAAACCTTTTGGTCTTCCCAAGCATTTTGAATCATCTGATAAAGAATACTGGGTTTTTGCAATACAAATAGGTAATTTATCAAGTCCTAAATCTTGACATAGTTTAATATCTTGCTCTGCAGTAACTGTGTATACTACACCTTGGGCTCCATAGATTTTTTTTGCGATAAGCTCAATTTTTTCTTTAACCGCAAGATTTGAATCATATAGAAATTTAAACTTAGAAGGATTGTTATGAATAATGCTTATTAGTTTTCCTGCAAGCTCTATACCTCCTTCACCACCCTGGCTCCATATATCTGCAACTGCAACTGGTATATTTTTTGAATTGCAAAACTTTTCAATGATCTCTATTTCTTCATCTGTATCATCTATGAAATGATTAATTGCAACAATTACGGGAACATAATAAAGCGATATGTTTTCTAAATGCTTCTCAAGGTTAGAAAGACCTTTTTCTACGCTTCCGTCTCCATGTCTTTTCATTGCTCTGATACTTACAAGCATTACAACTGCATCTGGATGTAAATCTCCCGTTCTGCAGACAATATCAAAAAATTTTTCAGCACCTAGTTCACTACCAAAACCTGCTTCGGTTACAACGTAATCTGCAAGCTTTAAAGCCATTTTTGTAGCTATAAGACTATTTGTTCCATGTGCAATATTTGCAAAAGGACCACCATGAACAAATGCAGGTACACCTTCTATTGTTTGAACAAGATTAGGCTTAATTGCATCTTTTAAAAGCAAAGCCATAGCACCAACTGCTTTTAAGTCAGTTGCATAAACTGGTTTGTTGTCATAGGTATAAGCAACAATAATTTTACCTAGTCTTTCTTTTAAATCTTTCAGATCTTGTGCAAGACATATTATAGCCATTATCTCTGATGCTGGAGTAATTGCAAACTCTTCTTCATGAGGAACACCATTGTTCGGTCCACCTAATCCTACAACAACTTTGCGCAAAGCTCTATCACTTATATCTAAGACACGAGGCCAGACAATATACCTGGGGTC
>Ga0209254_10003184_pt1 | contig 14979 bp, 13 predicted proteins | sample FrelakmetDIP11DI_FD_187148 | JGI IMG/M metagenome (GOLD analysis project Ga0209254, IMG submission 187148) | Freshwater lake sediment microbial communities from the University of Notre Dame, USA, for methane emissions studies - DIP11 DI (SPAdes)... | ecosystem: Environmental > Aquatic >...
CCTGCTGACGGAGACCCTGCGCTATCTAGCCGACGAGTACCGGAGTGCCTGCCAGGCCGCGGCGGCCGTGGGCGAGGTTTCGCCGGTGGAAGGGCTGCTGGCCATGGTCGAGCTCGATTTCCGGCGCAACATCTGCTCGCGCGACAAGCTCGCAGTCTGGTTTGCCTTCTGGGGCGAGCGCCGCTTCCGTCCCACCTACCGGCGCATCTGCGCCGAGCGCGACCGGTCCTATGACGACATGGTCCGCCTGGTCTGCGCCCGGCTCTGCGAAGTGGGTGGCTACAAGGAGGTCGAGCCGGCCCTGGTCGCCGATGGGCTCTCGGCCCTGACCGACGGGCTGTGGCTTGACCTGCTGGTGCGGCACGATTCCATGAGCCGCGAACGTGCCCGCCGCATTACGCTCTCATACCTCGCGGACGTGTTTCCGCGCCACTTCAGCCGGCCGGCTGCCGAGGGGAAAGCCTAGGATGGACATCGCGCTCGACGCAACCGCCAGGGAGTGGCGCGACCGTGCCTTCCGGTTTGCCACCGAAGAGCTCATTCCACACGAGGTCGAGGCCGAGTTGAACGACGGCCGGCTTGCCGCTGAGGTGGAGAAGCGGCACAGGAAGCTCGCCGTCGAACTCGGCTTCAGCGCGATGGACGTGCCGAAGTCGCACGGCGGGCCCGCACTGCGCGTCGTCGACCAGGTCGCGGTCTGGGAACAGCTCGGCCGCGTGACCAACGCGCTCTGCTGGTGTTTCTCCGAGGCCCACAGCTGGATGTTCGAGGCCTGCACCGAGGAGCAGATCCGGCGCTACATCCTGCCGCTCGCGGCCGGCACGCGGAAGGAGTGTTACGCCATCACCGAGAGCGGCTCGGGATCCGACGTGGTGGTGGAGACGACCGCCCGTCGCGCACCGGGCGGCTACGCGATTTCCGGCGAGAAGTGGTACGTGACGAGCGCCAACCTCGCCGACTACTTCATCCTGCAGGCAAAGATCACCGATGGGCCGCACTCGGGCTCCGATTCGCTGTTCTTCATCGACAAGGGCACGCCCGGCATCGAGGTGCTGTGCACCCCCGCCTTCAGCCACACCTTCAACGCCCACCATCCCACCTACCGCTTCACCGACGTCATCGTGCCGGAAGGCAACCGGCTCGGCGAGGAGGGCGGCGGGATGCGCTACTCGCACGCCTGGTTCCGCCGCGAGCGCCTCATGATCGCCGCGCGCTGCTGCGGCGCCGCTGCACGCCTGATCGAGGAGGCGAGCGCCTTCGCCGCCACGCGCATGATCGGCGGCGAACCGCTCGCCGAGAAGCAGATGGTGCAGGCGATGCTGGCCGACAGCGTGACTGAGCTCTGGGCCGCCCGGCTCATCACCTTCGAGGCGGCCGAGGCGCACGACCGCGGCGAGGATTCCAAGTCCCTGCACGTGCGCTGCTCGATCGCCAAGCTGTACGCCTCCGAGGCGGCAAATCGCATCGCCGACCGCGCGCTGCAGATCCTGGGCGGCCGCGGCTACATGCGGCAGAGCGCCGCCGAGCGCTTCTTCCGCGAGCTGCGCGTCGACCGCATCTGGGAGGGTGCGAGCGAAGTACAGCGGCTCATCATCGCGCGCGCACTCGCCAAGCGCGGCCTCGGGGGACTGTGATCCCGTGACCCGCGCGCTCGCGACGCTTGCACTCTGTGCGCTCGCCGCCGTCGGTGCGGCCGACGCGGCGAAGGACAAGGGCGAGGAAGCCAAGGTCCTGAACGTGTTCACCTGGCCCGACTACATCGCGCCGGACACCATCCGGAACTTCGAGCGCGAGACCGGCATCAAGGTCAACTACGACACCTACGATTCGACCGAGATGGCCGAGGCGCGCCTGCTCGCGGGCCGCACGGGTTACGATGTCGTCGTGCATTCCGAGCGCTATTCCGCGCGCCTGATCCCGATTGGCGTCTATCTGCCCCTCGACAAGTCGAAGCTGCCGAACCTCCGGCATCTCGATCCCTGGGTCATGGAGGCGGTCGCCGAAGGCGACCCGGGCAACCGTTACGGCGTGCCCTACCTCTGGGGCACGACCGGCTTCGCCTACAACAAGCGCCTGGTCGAGGAGCGCATGCGGGACGCGCCGGTGACCAGCGGCGACATGCTTTTCAACCCGGAAGTGGTGAAGCGCTTTGCCGACTGCGGCGTGACTTTTCTCGATGAGCCGACGGACGTCATCCCGATGGCGCTGCTCTACCTGGGCCGCGATCCGAACAGCTTCGACCCGCAGGACCTCGCGGACGTCGAAAAGCTCCTGAAGGGCGTCAGGCCCTATATCCGGTACTTCAGCTCAGCGAAGATGCTGATTGACCTGCCGAACGAGGAAGTCTGCATCGCCATGAGCTGGTCCGGCGACTACGCGCAGGCGATGATGCGCGGCCAGCAGGTCGGCCGGCCCGTGCCGCTCGCCTACTCGATCCAGAAGCAGGGCACGCTCGCCTGGTTCGACCTCTGGTTCATACCGGCCGATGCGCCCCATCCGGACAATGCGCACAAGTTCCTGAACTACCTGATGCGGCCCGAAGTGGCAGCATCGATCGTGGTTGAGACCCGCTACGCGACGCCAAACCTGGAGGCGCTGCCGATGCTGCCGCCCGAGATTCGCAATGACCCGGCCGTGTTTCCGCCCGACTCGGTGCGTCATTCCCTGTACCGGGGCCGGGTTGGCGACCCGATCCTCGAGCGGCTCCGCTCGCGGCTGTGGTCGCGCGTGAAGACCGGCTTGTGAGCGACCCGAAGACGCCGGCGCTGGTCCGGATCGAGGGCGTCACCAAGCGCTACGATGAAGTCACTGCCGTCGACGACGTCTCGCTCGAGATCCTGAAAGGCGAGCTGTTCGCGATCCTGGGCAGCTCCGGCTGCGGCAAGACCACGCTGCTTCGGATGCTTGCCGGCTTCGAGCACCCGACCAGCGGGCGGATCCTGATTGACGGCGCCGACATGACCGACGTGCCGCCCTACGAGCGCCCGGTCAACCTCATGTTCCAGTCCTACGCGTTGTTCCCGCACATGACCGTCGAGCAGAACGTCGCCTACGGCCTCAAGAAAGAAGGCTTGCCGCTGCCGCAGATCCGCGAGCGGGTCGCCGAGATGCTGGCGATGGTCAAGCTCGGGCCGCTCGCGGGACGCAAGCCCGAGAAGCTCTCAGGCGGCGAGAAGCAGCGCGTCGCGCTCGCGCGTTCGCTGGTGAAGCGCCCGAAGCTCCTGCTGCTTGACGAGCCACTGGCCGCGCTCGACAAGAAGCTGCGCGAGCACACGCAGTTCGAGCTCGCAAACATCCAGTACCAGCTCGGTACGACTTTCGTGGTCGTGACCCACGACCAGGACGAGGCGATGACGCTCGCGAGCCGGATTGCCGTCATGCACGAGGGCAGGATCGCGCAGGTCGGCACCCCTGGCGAGGTTTACGAGTACCCGGCTAACCGCTACGTGGCCGGCTTCGTCGGCAACATCAACCTGATCGAGGGGCGGGTGACCGGGCACGAGAATGGCCGAGTCACGCTCCGTGCCGACACGCTCGATGCCGAGCTCGCGGTCGCCTGCGACGGAGGGGCGAGCCCTGGCGACGAAGTCTGCGTCGCCGTCCGCCCGGAGAAGATCACGATCAGCCGCGAGGCGCCCGCAGGCTGCGACCGCAATGTCGTCAAGGGGATCGTCCGTGACCTCGGTTACTTCGGCGACCAGTCCCTGTACCGCGTGCGGTCGAAGAGCGGCGCGGTCACCCAGGTGAGCGCCCAGAACCTGCGTCGCTCCGCCAAGCTGACGGTCGAGTGGGACGACGAGGTCTACCTGTCCTGGGAGATCGGCAGCACGATCCTGTTGCGCACATGAGCGAGCCCGCGGAAAGCCACGACGAGCGCTCCCTGCACTGGCTGCGCCGCGCGGTGAGGGTGCCGTATTTCTGGCTGCTGCTGTTCTTCCTGACGCCGTTCCTGATCATCCTCAAGATCAGCCTGGCGGAACCGATCGTTGCCCAGCCGCCGTTCACGCCGCTCCTCGAATGGGGCGCCGCGGGATTCGAAGGGCTGCGGGTGACGTTCTCGAACTACGCTTTCCTGTTCCAGGACGGCTATTACGGGATCATCTACCTGTCCTCGCTCAAGATGGCGGCGATCGGCACGCTGTTGTGCCTGTTGCTCGGCTACCCGATGGCCTACTACATCGCGCGCCAGCCGCCGGGCCGCCGCCACCTGTTGTTGCTGGCCGTGATCCTGCCGTTCTGGATCTCCTTCCTGCTGCGCGTCTACGCCTGGATCGGCCTGCTGAACAACCGCGGCATCATCAACGAGTTCCTGCTCTGGACCGGCATCATCGATGCGCCGCTGCAGATGCTCTACAACGACTTCGCCGTCTATCTCGGGATCGTCTACTCGTACCTGCCGTTCATGATCCTGCCGCTGTACGCGAACCTCGAGCGGCTCGACCTCGACCTGCTGGACGCCGCAGCCGACCTCGGCGCGCGGCGCTGGCAGGCGTTCGTGGACGTGACGCTGCCGCTCTCGGTCCCGGGCATCATTGGCGGCTGCCTGCTGGTGTTCATCCCGGCGGTCGGCGAGTTCACCATCCCGGCGCTGCTCGGCGGCGCAGATACGCTGATGATCGGGCGCGTGCTCTGGGACGAGTTCTTCGTGAACCGCGACTGGCCGGTAGCCTCGGCGGTCTCGGTCGTGCTGCTGCTGCTGCTGATCGCGCCGATCATGTGGTTCCAGCGCCTGCAGACCCGCGAACATGAGGCCGCGCGATGAAGGGCCGTTCTCCGGGGCTGCTCTCGATCGTGGCCTTCGGCTACGCCCTGCTCTACATCCCGATCGTTTCGGTCGTGATCTACTCGTTCAACGACTCGCGGCTGGTCACGCTCTGGGGCGGTTTCTCGCTGCGCTGGTACGCGAGCCTGCTCGAGGACGAGAACCTGGTGGAGGCGGCGCTGCTGAGCTTCCGGATCGCCATCGTGAGCGCGACGTTTGCGACCGCGCTCGGCGCCATCGTCGCGCTGGCATTGCACCGTTTGACGCGCCTGCGCGGCAAGCTGCTGCTCTCGGGCATGGTGACGGCGCCGCTGGTCATGCCGGAAATCATCACCGGCCTGGCGCTGCTGTTCCTGTTCATCTCGATGGGAAACCTGATCGGCTGGCCAATGAACCGCGGCGCGACGACCATCACGATCGCCCACATCACGTTCTCGATGGCTTACGTGGTGGTCGTGGTGCGATCGCGCCTCGCTGGCATGGACGAATCGCTCGAGGAAGCCGCGATGGACCTCGGCGGCCGGCCACTCGCCGTGTTCTTCGACGTCACCGTGCCCATGCTGCTGCCGGCGCTGATTTCGGGCTGGCTGCTCTCGTTCACGCTGTCGCTCGACGACCTGGTGATCTCGAGCTTCGTGTCGGGGCCCGGTGCGACGACCCTGCCGATGTACATCTTCGCCAAGGTCCGCCTCGGCGTGACCCCGGACATCAACGCGATAACGACCATCATCATCGCGATGGTCGCGGTCGCGGTGTCCGTCGCTTCCATCGTTTCCAGTCGCCGCCGACCGGATGCCGCACAATGACCGGCGAGGAGGGCATCGTGACCGACGCAATGAAAAAGCTGTTCGACGACTACCGGCCCGGGTATGCGCTGCCGGGTGCCGCGTACAAGGATCCGGAGATCTACGAGCTCGAGATGCGACACATCATGCTCATGGCCTGGCAGTACGCCGGCCACCAGAGCCAGGCGCCGGAGCGCGGCGACTATTTCCTGTTCGAGATCGCCGGCGAGTCCGTCATCGTGGTGCGGGACGGGGAGGGCGGAATCAACGCCTTCATGAACGTCTGCCGCCACCGCGGCTCGCGCATTTGCGATGCGGCCACGGGACACGAGGCGCGCTTCACCTGCCCCTATCACGGCTGGACCTATGGTCTCGACGGCTCGCTGAAGGCGGCCGCACGCATGGATGAAGGTTTCGATCGGGCCGCGCACGGACTGCGCCGCCTGCAAGTGCGCGTGTTCGAGGGCCTCATCTTCGTCAACTTCGACGGCCAGGCGCCGGACTTCGGGGAATTCGAGCGCGCGATGGCGCCCGCGATCGCCCCGTACGGGCTCGGCAAGGCCAAAGTCGCCCACCGTCAGAACTACCCGATCCGCAGCAACTGGAAGCTTGCGGTCGAGAACTACTGCGAGTGCTACCACTGCCAGCCCGCGCACCCCGAGTACTCCGTGGGCCACGGCCGCGCGCTGCCGGACCCCGAGTGCGTCGCGATGCTCTCCGGTGTGATGGCAAATGCCCCTGCGGTCGGCCTGACGCAGCACACCATCCGGCGCTCATGGCTGCGAGCACCGGTCTTCGGCCTCGAACACAGTTTCGACCGCTACCCGCTGCTGCGCGGACAGCAGACCGGCAGCCGGGACGGCAAGCCGCTTGCGCCGCTGCTCGGCACGATCACCGGCTACGACGGCGGCACGACCGACCTGCACCTCGGGCCGATGACCTTTGCGCTCGCGTACTGCGACCACGTCGTGGTCTACCGCTTCGCCCCGCGCGGCCAGTACCTGACTGACTGCGAGATCACCTGGCTGGTCCGGGAGGACGCGGTCGAGGGCCGGGACTACAAGCTCGCAGACCTGATCTGGCTCTGGGACGTCACCACGATCGCCGACAAGGCGATCATCGAGCGTAACCAGGCGGGCGTCGACTCGCGGTTCTACGAGCCCGGGCCGCTCTCGGCGGTCATGGAGACGTTTACCCAGGACTTTCTCGACTGGTATGTGGCGGCGATGCAACGAGCAACGGGCGGCGGTTTGCCCGGGCGACGGCCGGTCGCTAGTATCCGGAAGACGGCTGGGGGAAACACATGACTGATACGACACGCAAGGGTCCGGGCCCGCAGGCTCTTTCAGCGGCGGTTTCGGCTGTCCTCTCCATGGCGGCGCACGATGCTGCAGCGCAAGAGGCGCCGGAGACGCCGGTCATCGGCCTCGGCGAAGTCATCGTCACCGCGACCAAGCGCACCGAGAGCATGCAGGATGTCGCCCAGTCGATCAAAGCGTTCGATACGCAGGCGCTCGCGATGCGTGGCCTGCAGCAGATCGATGACATCGCGAGGTATATACCGGGCCTGTCGCTGGCGCAGCGCGAGCCGGGTGGCACGACCATCGTCTTCCGCGGCGTCGCGGCCTCCGGGCTGCAGTTCGGGGCCGTCTCGTCCTCGGCACTGTACCTGGACGAGCAGCCAATCACGCAGAGCGGGCGCAGCCCGGACCCGCGGTTCATCGACATCGAGCGCATCGAGGCGTTGCGCGGCCCTCAGGGCACGCTCTATGGCGCCAGCTCCCAGTCAGGGACGTTGCGCGTCATCACCAACAAGCCTGACCCATCCGGCTTCAGTGCCTGGGCCGAGGCGGAAGTGAACTCCGTCGATGGCGGTTCGCAAGGCTATGACCTGAGCGCCATGGTCAATGTGCCGCTCGGCGAGCGAGTGTCCCTGCGACTGGTCGGCTTCACGGCCGAGGACGCGGGCTACATCGACAACGTGCTGTACCTGAGCCAGGGCGAGACGTTCGACAATTCCGACGTCGTGGACAAGGACGTCAACAGCATTCGCACCATCGGCGGGCGTGCGGCGCTGCGCTTCGACATCAGCGATAACGTCGACCTGACGCTCGGCGCGATCTACCAGGATTTGAGCGCGGACGGCCACAGCGACATCAACGTAGCGGAGGATCTGGACGGTCCGGGCCCGCAACCGCCGCGTTTCGAGCAATTGGGCGACCTGCAGCAGGTGCGCTTCGAGAACGAGAGCCTGGACGACGAGTGGTACCAGCTCGCGCTGACGTTCAATGCCTCGCTGCCATTCGCCGACCTGGTCGTGGCCGGCTCCTATTTCGACCGCAAGTTCGCCTACGAGGCGGACGCGTCGGAGTACGATTTCAGCCTGAACTGCCCAAAGTACGATGCCGACGGCAACCTGAACCCGCCCCCGCCATTCTGCCAGCCGAACTACACGGCCTACGACTTTGGCGGCGACCCTCGCGGCTACGCGACAAACGACGACGACTCCGAGATCGAGACGCTCGAGGTCCGCCTGCAGTCAAACGACGCCGAGAGCCGCTGGTCCTGGCTGGCGGGCGCGTTCTACAGCAAGGAGACCAGCCACACCGAGTTCAGGAGCTTAATCCCCGGTTACGCCGACACGCCGTCGTTCGCCTACTTCGATTACTACGAAGTGAACATCCTGGGGCGAGATCCGCTGGTCGGCACCGACACCTGGTGGCTGGGCATTTACGACACGGAAACCGAGCAGCGGGCGCTGTTCGGCGAGGTCGGCTTCGACGTCACCGAGAACTTCACGATCACCGCCGGCGGCCGCTGGTTCGAGTACGACACCAAGTATCGCCTCCAGCAACAGTCGCCACCGGGTTCCACGGGGTTCAAGTTCCAGGACAGCACCGTCGACACCGACGACAGCGGCAACGTCATGAAGGTGAACTTCAACTACCGCGTCGACGATGACCGCATGCTCTACGCGACCTATTCGGAAGGTTACCGGAACGGCGGCAACAACCCGTTGAAGCCGAGTTCGGTCCTGCCTCCCGAATTCGGCCCGGACACGCTCGACAACTACGAGATCGGCGCGAAGACGGAGTGGCTGCAAAACCGTCTGCGCTTCAACCTCGCGGCTTACTACATGGAGTGGAACGACTTCGCGGTCCAGGTCGAGGACCCGCAGAGTACGGTGTTCCAGCTCGCTTACGTCAACCTGCCGACCGCCGAAATCCCCGGTGTTGAAGCGGAGCTCACGTACCTTGTCAATGAAGCCTGGCAGATCGACGCGACGCTCGGCTACAACGACGCGCAGATTTCGGAGGCCACGGTCCTGACGCTTGTGAACGAGGAGACCCAGGAAGTCTTCACCATCCCGGTCGAGGACGGCGCCCGGCTGCCGCTGACGCCGGACTGGACGGCCTCCCTCGGCATCGAGTGGCGCCCTCGCGGGGAGCTGCTCAACGCCCAGCCCTACGTGCGCGCGGATCTTGCCCATGTTGGCGAGGTCGTGACCAACCTCGAGGGCTTCGAATCGGTGATCGGCCAGGCTGGCGTCACCACCCAGGACGCTTACGAGACCGGCGACCTTCGCTTCGGCCTGGAGGGCGATTCCTGGAGCGGTGCGCTGTTCATCCGGAACGTCTGGGACGAGCGGGCCGTTACCTTCCGCAGCAACCGCTGGGCCGTGCCGCGCATGTCGATCATTCAGCCGCGCACCTACGGGGTGCAGTTCCGCTACGAATTCTGACATCCGTGGATATCGGGATACCGGTTCGCAATTTCGGCAAGGTCGATATGGCGGCGCTCGGCGCCGCCGTCCTTGCGCAGGACGAGATCGCCTGGAATGAAAATGTCCAGCGCCAGAAGGACTACGAGGTCCATGAGCAGACGCGCTCGATCGTGCTGCTGTTCGCGAACGTCGACGAATGGCCCGCCATCGAAGTGACGAAGCAGCCAGGCTGGGACCGCCTTGCCCAGGTCGCTGTGCCCGTCATGCACGAGATCATCGGCAAGTACTACCCGCCTGGCGGCACCATCATTCGCGCCATGGCGGCGAAGCTGCTGGCTGGCGGGCGCATACTGCCGCACCGCGACTCGCACCCGTCGTTCGGCGCCGGCCACCGCATCCACGTGCCAATCATCACCAATCCCCGCGTGCGCTTCATGATCGATGGCCGGCCCTTCCAGCTGCAGGTGGGCGAGGCCTACGAGATCAACAACCAGAAGGTGCACTCCGTCATGAACAAGGGGACGGAGGACCGCATCAACTTCATCTTCGACTACCTGCCTCCCGGCACCATTCCCGGCCGGGACCGGAAACCGGCGTCCGCCGGCGCGCGGCCCGGCGCTTCGTAGCGCCGGTAACGCTCCCGGATCGACGCGATCACGTCGATCAGTTCGCCGAGTTGCTGCTCGTAATTCTTCCAATGGCCGACCGAGCGGTCGTAGATCGGCTGGCGCACCTGCTCGGCTGAGGGAGTGCGCACCGGCCGTTCGCTCTCGTAGAAGCGCAGGCAGGCGTCATCCCAGGGCAGGCCGCAGAAATCCAGCAGCCGCTTCGCCTGCGTCTCGACGTCCGAGACGACCTCCTCGTACTGCACGGTGAGGACGCGACCCGGTAGCACGCGCTCCCAGTGGTCGATCATGCGCTGGTACTGCAGGTAGTACTCGCCGATCTCGGTAAGGTCGTAAGTGAAGTTCTGCCCTTTCGCGAACAGCTGCCGGTAGCAGGACAGGCATGCGTCGAGCGGATGCCGGCGCGCGTCGATGATCTTCGCATTCGGCAGCATCAGCGCGATCAGCCCGACGTTCGGGAAGTTGTTCGGCATCTTGTCGATGAAGCGTGGTACGCCGGCGCGTCGGTGCATCTTCGCGTATCCGAGATATCGGGCGCCGAGCGCGGCGAGGGCCTGGCCATCGAACTCGCGCATCACCTCCGGATAGGCGGCGCTGCCGCCGCCGCCGCGCCCGAGTGAGGCCGCCAGGCGGCCGATGTACGGCAGTTCTGCCGTACCTTCGACTTGCGGGTGGCTTGCAAGAATCTGCTCCAGCAACGTGGAGCCCGAGCGCGGCAGGCCGAGGATGAAGATCGGCGCGGAATCCGGGTCGCCGGCATCGCGCAGCGAGTCGATGAGCGCGGGCGAGTACACCTCGACCAACCGGTCATTCAGGACCTCGGTCTGTACCGGATCATAGGTTACTTCCGCGCGCTGCATTGCGTTCCCGCGCCGGTAGAAGTCCCAGGCGCGGTCGTACTCCTCGCGGTCTTCATACGCTTTCGCGAGCGCAAAGAGGAAATTGACGCGCGACCGGGCGCTGAGAGCCTCGGACGATGCGTATCCCTCCATGGAGGCGATCACGGCATCGTCGAAGCGATAAGTCTTGAGGTTCGCGAGACTCCAGTACGACTCGCCGGAGTCCGGCGTGAGCCTGATGCAGGCATCGTACGCAGCGACGGCCCCGTCGTAGTCGCCAATCGTCTTCAGCGTGTGGCCGAGTCCGATCATCGCGCCGGCATGTCGGGGCCGCAACTCGAGGCAGCGTCGATATCCGGCGGCGGCTTCGGGTGTGAAGGATGCGCGAGCCAGGGTGGCCGCACGCTGGAAGTGCGCCTGGAGCTGCGATGGCTCGAGACTGACGGCTCGTTCGAAGCAGGCGATTGCCTCGGCGTAACGGTCCTGTTCCTTGTACAGCTGGCCGAGATCGAGGATCGCGAGCAGGAAATCGGGCGCGACACGGATCGCTTCCTGGAGCATGAATTCGGCGTCGTCCGCGTGGCCTGCCTTGACGGCGATCTGCGCCAGCAGGCGCAGGGCATCGACGTTTCTCGGATTCTGGCCCAGTACGCGCCGGTAGATCCGTTCGGCTTCCTCGATGCGGCCCTCTCTCTGGTGCTCGGCAGCGAACGCCATGTCGCGCCGCTCCGGTGACAGCTCGAAGCAGTTCTCGAATGCGGCATCCGCCTCCTTGCCGCGGCCGAGTAACGCGAGCGCCCTGCCGAGGCAGAACCAGGCGCGCTCGAGGCTCGGGTCCAGCTGCGTCGCGCGCTCGAGGAATGGCAGGGCATCCGCCGCGCGGCCCGAGTTCACCAGCAGGTAGCCGAGGTCCTCCGCCGGTTTTGCGAATGACGGTGCCGCCTCGAGTACCTTGCGCAGCATGACCTCGGCCTCGAGGCGTCGATCCATCTTGACCAGCAGCGCGCCGAGGAGGGCCTGCATGTTCAGGTCGCCGGGGTGGCGATCGAGCGCTTCGCGGCAGCAGGACTCGGCCGCGCCCAGTTCGCCCGCGTTGATGAGGTCGATGGCCTCGTCGAACAGTGCCTTGGGGGCGGCGGTGGATTGCATCCGTTCGGTCAGTATCCGCCGGCCGTGGTCACGAGGTACTTCGACAGCAGGCGCAGCAGCGCCGCCTGAGCGGCAACCCGTTGCGACAGCGGCAGCGCAGCCGCCGGCGTCTCTAGCACCAGCACGGTGTCCGCGGCCGGGCCGGGGCGGGTCACGCCATCGACGACGACCTGCCGCGCACTCATCAGCTCGTCGATCGAGCTGTCCGCGACCGGGCCGATGATGCCGCGCTCGACCGGTTCGTCGAAGCGCGTCCTGCCATCCATCTTGATCGGCACCCCGTTGTCGCGCAGCACGCCGACGGCCGTGATCGCGAGTTTTTCCTTCGCACCGTGCACACCCTGCGAGTAGACGTAGCCCTCGTCGATCAAGTTGTCCTCGTGCAGATCGAGACTGATCACCGCCGGATAATCTGCCTGCCGGGCGATTATCCAGGCAGTGATGGCCGCCGCCTCGGGGCTCGAGGCGGCAGGCGCGCGTGGCCGGGCGGGGTCCTCGGCGGAAGACAGGAGATGCGAGGAATCGCCGACGCTCTGCCCGTCGATCTTCTCCGAATAGACCGGAACATTGAGGTAGCGCCAGTTGCGCGCGTAGCCCTGCGGGTTCAGCAGCGGCAACAGGACGACCGGGCGCTCGTCCCCAAGGCGGGCGATGTCCTCGATCGCGGTCGCGATGGCGTTCGGTCCCGCGGGCTCTTCGCCGTGGATGCCGGCCAGGATCCAGACGGCAGGTCCTGTCCTGGGCGAACGCAACGCGACGATCGGCAGGGGCGTCGTGGTCCCGTCCGGCGCCGAATGCGCAATGACCTCGGCGGTCCACCCCCGGTCGACGAGCGAATTGACCGCCCGGTAGATGGATTCAACCGGTGCGCGCCCGTCATTGTGGGTGGCGATCCCGGAAGGGACGGCGATGGTGGCTGCGAGCAGGGCAGAGGCGAGCAACATGTCGGCATCGTCGCACGGACTGCCGAAGCCTTAAAGTCTGCAAGGCATCGGCCACCCGACCAGGCTTCAGGCACGCGCCTCGCGGCGCCGGAATGGCCACGTCAGCTGCTGCGTAAAGCCGGCCGGTACCGGGTGCCCCCCGATGCCCAATTCCTCCGGCCAGTCTCCATCCGGCAGATGGTGCGTCCCGAACAGGCGGTCGATCCAGGGAAAGTGCACCGCGAAGTTCCGGTCGATGGGTCGTACCGCGTGGTGCCAGTAGTGGAAACGCGGCGTGACCACGAGCTGCTCGAGGGGGCGCAGCCGGAAGCGCAGGTTCACGTGATTGAGCACGCCGTGCAGCGCGATGATCACGAGCCAGGTGTAGAGCGCGGGCTCCGAGAAGCCGAGCACGAAGGCTGGCAGCACCACGAGCGCACGCGTTATCACCACATCGACGAGATGCAGGCGCGAGCCCGCAAGCCAGTCGAGCTCGCGGATCGAGTGGTGAATTGCGTGAAAGCGCCAAAGCATCGGTACGCGGTGGAAGGCGCGATGCACCCAGTACTGCACGAGGTCCGCGAGCAGCATCAACGCGATCACCTGCAGCCATAGCGGCTGGGACGAGACCGCTCCTGCGACACCCGCCAGGGCTGGCAGCGAGGCGAGCGCGGTCGCGGGCCACAGCGACAGGAAAGTAAGCAGCTGCACGCCGACGTGGTTGACGAAGAAATAGGCGAGGTCGGTGCTCCAGCCCGCGCGCAGCACGCGCTGCTCCTGTTTCAGCGGGAACGAGCGTTCGAGCGGCACGAAGACGATGGCGAAGACCAGCAGGTTCAGCAGGAACCAGTCGAGTCCGAAGTGCGCGCGACCGTCGAACTCGCCGCGGATCTCGACATCCGCGCCGCCGGCCACGACGGCGAGCAGCGTGAGCCCGAGCCCCGCGAGGCCGAGCGCCTTGCGCCGCCTGAGCAGCAGGCACAGGCAGGAAGCGAGGAAAGCGGCGCCGATCACCAGCCCGATGAGTGAACGCATCAATGGCACGGAGTAGCGCGCGCGCAGGTCCGTCGTGGTCAGCAGGTCGGGGAAGTGCAGGATCAGCACGGCACCCGCCGCCGTGGCGCCAAGGAACACGCCGGTCACGCCGCTGATCCAGCCGGAGCCGGGATCGCGCGGCGCGTCGTCGCTGAAGAGTCGGCCCAGCCGCCGCTCGAATGGCGTTGGCGCGGGATCAGTCATGTCGCGCCGGCATGCGCGCGAGGCCTACTCGCGATCGAGGTTGACGCGTGTTCCCTTGACCGTGGACTCGACCAGCTGAATCGCAACGTCCGGGCCCTTGCGGACCTTGACCAGCACGTCCTCGCCGTCGTCGAGTTCGATCTTGAACAGGTTCTTGTCGAGCGTCTTCTTGAAGGTGTCGCGAATGTCGCGCGCGCAGCCGTCCTCGCCGCGGCCTTTCTTGAGTGCGACTGGGACATCGATCGCAGCGCCCCCCTTGGGCGTAATCCGGAAATGCATCACGCCCTCATTGTTCGCGCCTTCACTGACTTCGAGCCGCCACTTGTTGGAGTAGGTCAGCTCGGCGGCCGGTGCAGCAGCCGGGGTGGCGGCCTCCTGGGCGCCCGCCTGCGGCGCGGCGAGCAGCGGTCCGAGAACGACGAGAGTTCCGAGGGCGATGCGGGCTGGGTGTTTCATGGTGTTCCTCCTTCGATAACTCTAGCAGAGGTCTGCAGGTGGTGCCGGGCGCTGGCCTCGGTTAACGTGCAGGTTTCTCCGCCACAGGTAATCCGCCGTGACCCGAAATCCTGTTCACCCCTTCGCCGGAGCGCTGGTACTTTCGCTCGGCTGCATCGCATTCGCCCAGGCTGAGCTCGACCCGACGGAGGCTGACATCGCGCGGAACGCCGCGCAGGGCCAGCCCGCGGCCGAGTCGCTGCTCGCCCGCGTCGTGGACATCGAGAGTCCGACCGAAAACATCACCGGCGTGCGTGCCGTGGGCGACGCATTCGCCGCGGAATTTCGTGCCATCGGTTTCAGCACGCGCTGGGTCGAGCTGCCGCCGGAGATGAAGCGCCTGTCGTACGTCGAGATCTGGCGCGCCCGCATCGCCGACGCGCGCTCCGGACGGCGGCCGACCTAGCCCGGCGCGCCGGGACAACGCGTGGAAAAAC
>Ga0209254_10003185_pt1 | contig 14978 bp, 14 predicted proteins | sample FrelakmetDIP11DI_FD_187148 | JGI IMG/M metagenome (GOLD analysis project Ga0209254, IMG submission 187148) | Freshwater lake sediment microbial communities from the University of Notre Dame, USA, for methane emissions studies - DIP11 DI (SPAdes)... | ecosystem: Environmental > Aquatic >...
GGGAGCGCGATGCGCCGCGAGAAGACGGCGTCCACGTCAACCGACACACGTGCGCCCGTGTGGAAATGCAGCGCGGCGCCGCCGGCCACGTACATGCGGATCGGGAGTGCCTGCGGCGGAACCCGCTGCAGGGACGCTGCGATCTTCGCCGCGAGCTCGCGGAAGGCCTCGACGTACTCGCGTCTCGTGTAAGGCTCAGGCCGCATGGCGCATCCTCTGCAACAGCATCGGCAGGAAGCGCGAGGGGGGCAGCGGCGTCTGCGCGAGCCAGCGCGCGTACACGCGCGGCTCGGTTGCGCCCGGATGCAGGGCTTCGGCGAGGTCGAGATAGCCTGGCCGGTCGAGTCCAGGGACGCTCGCGAGAGTCACGGCGAGCCCGGCCATGAAGAAGGGTGGACCGAGCGGACGCCAATCCCCGGGGCGCGTCGTGCCTGCTGCCAGCGTGTCCACGAGACTCGATTCGAGTGCGCGACCGACCGTACGCGGCCACAGCCCATCCTCAGTCGCGCCCCCGTCTGCCCCGGCGACTCCGAGCCCGACGCCTGCCGCCGCGGCAAGCGCCGCGAGGGTCGCAAGGTCGCAGGTCGCGCGCGACCGCAGGCGGCAAAGCGTTTCCTTGGGCAGCCCGGAACGACGCGCCCACTCCGCGTCGGACCAGCCCTTGCGACGGGCGTGGGTGGTCAGTTCTGCGAGGACGGGCTGCAGCGCTGAGGTTGACTCTGGCATCAACGAGAAGGATTCCAGACGTTGATTCTGAAGTCAACGAGGCGCTTCCGGCCTGCACGCCCGGTTTCGCTACACTCGCCCGAACACGGAGGGGGATGCGTGAGCGATGCGGCAACGGAGCCACCGGCCGAGAGCACGGGCAACAGGCTGGGTTTCCGCAAGGTGGTTCGGTGGACGCTGGCACACGCGGCCTGCTGGCCGCTCGCGATCATTATGGGCGTGGCTGCCGCGCGGGCTGGCGCCACGGGTGACCCGGCGGGCCTGCACCACAGCCCCTCCACCCAGATCACACCCGACAACGTCGCCCGACTCGTCCCGGAGTGGACCCACCGCAACGGCGACATGGCCGCGGCGCAGGGCCCGCCGTCGAGCGTGTCGGCGCAGTCGACGCCCATCCTGCTGCCGCCGGAGGCGGGCGGGCACCTCGTCTACTGCACGCCGTTCAACCGCGTCATCGCACTCGATCCCGAGACCGGCCGCGAACGCTGGTCCTACGACCCCCGGGTGCGACGCACCAGCGAGCGTCCGTATCGCTGCCGCGGGGTGGCCTATGCGGCGATGCCGCGAGCCGATGCCGGCGGCGCGTGCCTGCATCGCATCTACACCGTCACCGGCGATCGCCGTCTCATCGCACTCGATGCGCGGGACGGCCGGCGCTGTTCAGGCTTCGGCGACGGCGGCGTGGTCACGCTCGCCGAGCACGAGCGCTACGGGCTCGAGGAAGTGGGCTCGAGCTCGCCGCCGGCCGTGGCGAACGGCGTGGTCGTCGTCGGCTCCTCGGTGATCGACTTCGCCTACGCCGAGGCACCGCGCGGCGTGATCGCGGCCTACGACGCCGTGACGGGCGTGCCGCGCTGGACGTTCGACCCGCTGCAGGGCGCGACGGGCACCGGCGCGGCGAACGCCTGGGCGCCGCTCGCGACCGATGCCGGGCGCGACCTCGTGTTCGTGCCGACGGGCGCGCCGTCGCCCGACTACTACGGTGCGCTGCGCCCGGGCAGCAATGGCTACGCCAACTCGGTGGTCGCGCTGCGCCTGTCCACCGGTACGGTCGAGTGGGCGTTCCAGCTCGTCCACCACGACCTGTGGGACTACGACACCCCCGCCCAGCCGGTCCTGTTCGAGTGGCAGGGCGCCGACGGCCGTCGCGTCCCAGCGCTGGCGCAGGTGAGCAAGCAGGGCTTCGTGTTCGTGCTCGACCGGCGCGACGGCAAGCCGCTGTTCCCGGTCGAGGAGCGCGCGGTGCCCGCGAGCACCATTCCCGGCGAGCGGGCCTGGCCGACGCAGCCCTTCCCGACACGACCGGCGCCGCTGCTGCCCACGCGCCTGACGCCGGACGACGCCTGGGGCCTCACGTTCTGGGATCGCGGCCGCTGCCGCGATGCGATCGCCGCCCTGCGCAACGAGGGCATCTTCACGCCGCTCGCCGAGCAGCCGACGCTGCTGTTCCCCGGCAGCCTCGGCGGGGCCAACTGGGGCGGCGGCGCGTACTCACCCCGGCGGCAACTGCTGGTCGTCAACGTGAACGCCGCGCCTTTCGTCGCGCAGCTGACCCGCGGGACGGTCGCGAAGACCGGGCAGGACCACCCGGTGGCCGGCCAGAAGACCATGTTCGTCACCATGCAGGGCACGCCGTACACGCTGGCGGTGGGCCCGCTGCTGTCGCCGCTCGGCATCCCCTGCACGGCGCCGCCGTGGGGACGGCTGGTGGCGGTGGACCTCGTGCAGGGCCGCGTCGCCTGGGAGGCGCCGCTCGGCTCGGTGCACGAGATGGGACCCTTCCCGCTGCCGTGGCACATCGACTGGGGCACGCCCAACCTTGGTGGCGGACTCGTCACCGACGGTGGCGTGTACTTCATCGGCGCCACGATGGACCGGCAGTTCCGCGCCTTCGACGTGGGCGACGGGCGCCAGCTCTGGACCTACACGCTGCCGGTGGATGCGACCGCGACGCCGATGAGCTACACGCTCAAGGGCCGGCAGTACGTGCTGGTCAACGCGGGCGGGCACGCGATGTACCACCGCGGTACGGGCGATTACCTGATCGCCTTCGCGCTGCCGGTGAACCCGAAGCACGACCCGCCGCGGAACATCCCGTGGCCCCTGGCGGACGTCAGCCAGGCCGTGACCGCTCACGAGATCCTGCCGGACGGTCGCATCCATCTCACCATCGAGCACCGGCCGCTGCCCGGCGTGACGCCCGAGATGCTGGCGTGGTGGTACCGGGTGCTGCCGATCAGCCAGGTGAGGTTCGACGGCGCGTTGCGCCCGATGTACCACCTGTTCCATCCCACTGAGCACGGCCGCATCTGGGTCGAGGCCCCGGCGGCGGATGGCGGGCCCGGTGTGGGTGCGGGCGGGGTGGTGGCACGCTACGAGTGGTTCGGTCCGTACGACAGCCAGGGCGCCGCGAGGGTGATCGAGTTGTCGCCCAGGCGCTTCGTGAGCCATCCGCAGGTGGCCGGCGTGAGCTTCGGCGAGATCCGCCACGAGTGGGGCAACTCGCCGCAAGGCGCGACCTACACCGTGGACACGATCATCGGTGTCGACTGGCCGGTGGCAGGGCCCGCGGTCAATGCATTGCTGCGGCAGCACGCCTTCAGCGAGGCGATGCTGCGCGAGTGGCAGCGTCACCAGGTCGAGGAAGTCGGCCTGCTGCCGCACTTCCTGCCGCAGTTGTATGCGCAGCGAAACGAACGCAACATCTACGAAATAGGGAAATAGGGGACATTCTCCTATTTTTGTCTCCACAGCCCGACGAGGCGACAAATGCCCGCCAAGAAAAATAGGAGAATGTCCCCGGTTTTTCTGCTGTTGCTGGCGGCGCCGTCGTTCGCGGCCACGGTCACCGTCACGGACACCGCCGGCCAGCCGCTGGCCACGGTGATGGTGCGCGAGCGTCGGGCCGACGGCCCGAACCTCGATACCTCCGACAACGGCTACCAGGCACCCGGTGTGGCGCGCGCCGTCGCGCCGGAGATCACGCGCTTCAGCGACGCCACGGGCCGCGTCGAGTTCGCCGACCGCAGCGAGCCGATGGAGTACCTGGTGCGCAAGCCCGGCTACCAGGACCTCGCGCTCAAACCGCCGCTCGAGCAGCGCGAGCTCGCCGTGACGCTGCAGCCCGAGACCGACCCCTTGAAGCTGGCCGAAGCGAAGCCCGCGAGTTCCTGGCTCGGCGCCCTCGACCTCGGCGACCGCGACACCAGGCTGCACTTCCAGACCCAGTGCACCTTCTGCCACCAGCAGGGCAATTCGTTCATCCGCATGGAGCGCACGCCGCAGGAGTGGAGCACGATCGTCCAGCGCATGATGCGCTACGGCTCGCGGCTGTCGAGCCAGGACCAGCAGGCGCTGCCCGAACGCCTGTCCGCCGGCTACCGAAAGCTGCGCGAGAACGCCGCGCTCGTTCCCGACCCGCTGCCGTGGAGCCCCACGCTCGCCGGCACCACGATCACCGAATGGCCGCTCGGCGACATCTTCAGCCAGGTCCACGACATGCTGTACGCGGCGAACGGCCTCGCCTACGTCGCCGACAACATCCAGGACCGGCTGTACGAAGTCGATCCCCGCACCAACCGGGTCACCGTCTACAAGATCCCGCACCGCGAGGGCGAGCGCAACGGCGGCCTGCTCGCCGGCCGGCTGCGCGACTTCCCCAAGCACGACAGCACCTCGAACGCGCACTCGCTCGCCGAGTCGCGCGTCGACGGTCACATCTTCATCACGCCCTCGGCCCAGCGCCGGCTGGTCGAGTTCGACCCCGAGACCAAGGCGTTCACGCTGCACGAGATGGAGGAGGGCTTCTACCCGCACACCATCCGTGTCGACCAGAAGGACCGCGTCTGGTTCACGGTCGCGCTGTCGAACCAGATCGCGATGTTCGACCGGCAGACGAAGCGCTTCACCATGTACGACCTGCCCACCCGCGGCCTGCGCGAGTGGCTCAACGTCCGGCTGATCGGCTTCATCTTCAAGCTGATGAGCTGGGGCGTGCCGCTCGCCAACTGGCTGCCGGTGGACCGGCAGGCCACGGGCACGCCGCTGCCCTACGGCATCGACATCACGCCCGACGGCAAGGTCTGGTTCGCCCGCCTGCACACCGACGAGATCGGCTCGATCGATCCCGACAGCGGCAAGCTCACCATGTATGCCACGCCGTTCAAGGGACCGCGCCGACTGCGCACCGATGCCGAGGGCAAGCTGTGGATCACGGCGTTCCCCGAGTCGGCGATCGTGCGCTTCGATCCAGCCACGTCGCAGTTCACGCGCTTCGACCTGCCGCTCGAGCCCAGGGGCGGCGACACGCCGTACGCACTCAACGTCGACCGCCCGCGCGGCATCGTGTGGGTGAACGGCAACCAGAGCGACTCGCTCTACACCTTCGACATCGCGAGCGAGACCTGGCAGCAGCTCCCGATGCCGCGCCGCGTGACCTTCACCCGCGATGTCGAGTTCGAGCCCGACGGCACGGCCTGGACGGCGATCGCGCACTTCCCGGGCTGGCACGTCGAGGACGGGCAGTCCACGCTGATCCGGGTGCAGCGGCCGTAGGAGCGACGGGAGGGCTTCCCGGCCCCCGGCCTCACGCTCCGTCCCCGCGGGGCAGATGCGAAGATGCGTCGGAAAACTTTACAGATTGCACCGCGGCGCGACTCCGCGGCCCGCCCAAGGAACTGGTTTGACGGCACCGGACCACTCTGGTCTGGAAATTGCATGGGTTCCGGTGCCGATCTGCTGCTGTCGGGAAAACCACGATGCAGGGTCTCGGCAGCCGCTTAGGAGAGCCAGGGAATGACCCGAAGAATTCTGACCGCGATCATCCTGTCGGCTTCCGGCCTCGGCGCGGTCTCCGCGGACGCAGCGAACCTGGTTGCCAACGGCAGCTTCGAAAGTGGCCTCGCCGGATGGACCATCTCGGGCAGTTGGGAGAGTCCGTACGCGCCGGCCGCGATCTTCTACAACTCCACGGCTGGATACCCGGTTGGCGCGTTCAGCGAGCCGGTCCCGCAGAACAACGCGCCGACGAACTCTCCGGATGGCGTGGGGGAACGGGCTGCGTATTTCGTGGCCGACAACGCCGTCAACCAGACGCTCTCCCAGGTTTTCACCGTTGGCGCCGGACAGGGCGGCCTGTACCAGGTCGGCTTCAGCGCCTATGCGCCCTTGAACGGGTTCAACAACGCGAACGACGCCACGTTCACCGCAACCATCGCGGGTAACCTGTTGGCGAGCTACTCCGTCAAGAGCGGGGTGGCACAGGTCTGGACCACTTACGCCAGCAGCGGCCTCCTGCTTGCCGAGGGCACCCACACCGTCGAGTTCGTGTTCAACAGCAACGGCTATCCTGCCGCCGACGTCGTGATCGACCAGGTCTACGTGATCAAGGGCGATCCGCCGTCGGTGCCGCTGCCCGCGGCAGCATGGCTGCTGCTGTCGGGTCTCGGTGGACTCGGCTTCCTCGGGCGGCGAAAAGCCGCAAGCTGAAGACTGGCCAGCGGCCTCTCAGGAACCCCACCCCGGCGGGGTTCCTGCTTTCGCGGGAGCGGAGCCGGAACCTCCTACCTGTCCGCCTGTAGCCCGTACACCAGCAGCACATTCCCCGGCATCTGCCCGAACATCCCGTAGCCCGACAGCACGAACAGCTGCCCGCCGTCCACGATGGCGCCGCCCACGTCGATCGCTCCGCCGTGGCCATCCACGCCATTGCTTCCCTTGAAGGCCTGCTTCGTCTCGATGACCCGCAGCAGCCTGCCGGTCTCCGCATCGAACATCCTGAGCCTGCCGTCGAGCGCGCCGGCGTAGACGACGCCGTTGGCGACCACGGCGGCCGCGGACTGGCCGTAGTAGTAGCTGCACTCGGGCCAGGGCGAGCGTTGCGACTTGCCCTTGGCCATCTCCGCGAGGCCGACGAGCGGCGCGTCCGCCGGGTCGAACCTGCAGCCACGCTCGATCGGGTGCGACCACAGCACCTTGCCGTCGTCCACGGACAACGCATACACGCCGGGCTTCGGCATGTAGCCGGCGATCTTGCGCTCCGGGTCGTTCACGGGGACGAATACGCGCTGGCCGTCGGTGGCGAGGCCGTGGTGCACCCCGCCGTTGGAGCTGCCCGAGCCGACGCGGTTGCGCCACACCACTGCGCCGCTGCGGTCCGGGTCGAGCGCGAACACCTCACCCGACTTCTGGCCCGCGAGCAGCAGGTCGCCTGTCTTCCGCTCGAGCAGGATCACCGACGCGCCGAAGTCGAAGTCGGGCCCGTTCTCCGCGGGGCAGCTCGCGCCGCCGCCCAGGCAGGCCGCATTCCACGCATCGTGGGCCAGCGCCTGGAACACCCAGCGCTTCGCGCCCGTCTTGAGGTCGAGGGCGATGATGGCGTCGCTGGTGTCGGTGGCCGGTGAAGAGGAGTTCTGGCCCGTGCCGAAGTAGAGCGCGCCGCGCTTGTCGTCGATGGTCGGGGCATTCCAGACCACGGCGCCGCTCGGGCCCCACATCTGCACGCCGTCGCGGTTGACGACGGTCTTCGCGGCGTGCGGCGTCGTGTCGAAGCGCCACACGGCCTGGCCCGTCGTCGCGTCGAGCGCCTGGATGCCGCCGTGCGAGCGGCAGCACTCGTGCGTCGGCAGCCCCGCGGCCGCCACCTCGAACGACGACATCGGCACGAACAGACGGCCGTCGTGATAGGTGAGCGGGCCGCTCACGATCGAGGTCGGGAACCACTTCAGGCGCTCGCGCCAGCGCAGCCTGCCGGTGGTCGCCTCCACCGCGTACACCATGGCCATCTCGTCGGCAAAGTAGAGCGTCGCGACGCCGTCGGGCGTCTGGTCGAGGGTCAGCGCGGAGTGGATCGGCGCCTCGGCCGCGTACGACCAGCGCACGCAGCCGGTGGTTCGGTCGAGCGCAAGCAGGTGCGTGCCCTTGCTGCCGAGGAACACCGTGTCGCCCGCAACCACGGGCTGCGAGCGCATGGTATTGACCGCCGGCAGCGCGATGGACCACTGCAGCTCGAGCCGGCCGACGTTCCTGCGGTCGATGGAAACCCCGCTCGCCTGGCGCGCGTTGTGGCGCCCGAGACCCCAGTTCTGGCGGCCGGTCACACTCACGGGGGTCGTGCGCGCGCAGGCGCTGGCGGCGAGCCACGCGTCGCGCTTCGCGTCCTCCGCGGCGGCCAGCCACTTCGACAGTCGCACCCGCTGATCGGGCTTCAGGGCGGCCGCCTGCGGCTGCATCTTGCCGAGTTCCATCGCCATCAGGATCTGGGCGGCCGGGAGCCGGCGCAGCGTGTCCGTGGGTGGCGCCTTGGTCTCGGGCACCTCGTGGCAGATGGCGCAGGTCGTCTTGTACAGCGCCGCGAGGTCGTCAGGGGGCTCGGCGCTCGCGCCGGCGGCCACGGGCCACGCGAGCAGCGCGCCGCAGAGCCAGGCGAACGTACTCGGTTGCGACAGGCCCGCAAGGGTCGACGGCGCGGCTGGCTTCGATGAGCACATGTCCTGGGTTCCTGCTCGTCCGCAGGGGCGAGCGCCTCGCCCCGATCCCACGATGGCGAACTCTAGCGGCTCGAGGCCTCCGTCGCCTGTCGATCTCGCGGCCGGTGATTGACCAACCGCCCGCGGGCCGACGAGACTGCCGGCTGCCGCTGGGGCGGGGCAATCGAAAATCGCCGGCCCTCATCGCCCGCAGGAACATCGTGACCATCGCCCAGACTCCGACGACCTTCATCCCGCCGCCGCCCGGCGAGTACATCGGCCATCCGCGCGGACTGTGGATGCTGTTCGGTGCGGAGTTCTGGGAGCGCTTCGCCTACTACGGCATGCGCGCGCTGCTCGCGGTGTACGTCGCGACGGCGTTCTTCGCGATGTTGCCCGAGGGCGAGGCGCGCGCGCGGGCGAGCCTCACCTACGGGGCCTACACCGCGCTCATCTACGCCACGGGCATCTTCGGCGGCTTCGTCGCCGACCGCTACCTCGGCTACCGCCACGCGATCCTGCTGGGCGGCGCGCTCATGGCGGCGGGGCTGTTCCTGCTGCTGATCCCGGACCTGACCTGGTTCCTGGTAGGGCTCGCGGTGATCGTGGTCGGCAACGGGCTCTTCAAGCCGAACATTTCCGCGATGGTCGGCCAGCTCTACGCGCCCGACGACATCCGGCGCGATTCGGGCTTCACGATCTTCTACATGGGCATCAACGCCGGCGGCGCGCTCGCACCGCTCATCTGCGGCACGCTGATCGGCGCGCGCTTCGGCTACCAGTGGGGCTTCCTCGCCGCCGGGCTCGGCATGATCCTGGGCCTCGTGGTGTTCCAGTGGCGGAAGGACTGGATCGGGCACATCGGCGAGCCGCTCGCGCCGGAGCAGTCGTTGCGGCGGATCGCCATCGTGCTCGCGGGCTGCCTCGCCGCGGTGCCGGTGGTGTTCGTGCTGCTGAGCCGGGCGACGCTGGTCGGCTACATCCTGGTCGCGCTGTTCGTCGCGCTCGCGGCCTACTTCATCACCAGCGGCGTCCGCAGCGGTGACAAGGTCCAGCTGCACCGCTACACGGCGATGCTGCTGCTGTTCCTCGCGAAGATCCTGTTCTGGGGCATGTTCGAGCAGGCCGGATCGTCGCTCAACTTCTTCGCCAAGGACTATGTGGACGCGCCGTTCGACTTCACGGTGTTCCAGTCCGCGAACCCGGCGTTCATCCTGCTGCTGGCGCCGGTGTTCGCGTGGCTGTGGCCGCGCCTCGAGCGCGCCGGCTACAACCCGTCCATCCCACGGAAGTTCGCGCTCGCGCTGCTCCTGGTCGCGTGCGGGTTCACGGTGCTGGTGGCGAGCATCCACCGACTCGATGACGCGACGGTCAGGGTGGCCTGGGGCGTGCTCGCGTTCACCTACCTGCTCAACACCATGGGCGAGCTGTGCCTGTCGCCGATCGGGCTCTCGATGGTGAGCAAGCTCGCGGCGCCCGAGGACCGGGGCCTCGCCATGGGCGCGTGGTTCATGTGCACGGCGATCGGCAACTACGCCGCGGGCGTCATCGCCGCGGTCGCCTCGGGTGGCGGCGCCGCGACGGGCATCGGCCAGTACGCAGCGACCTATACCCAGATCGCGGTCGGCGGGTTCGTGCTGGGCGCGGCGTTCCTGCTGTTCGCGCCGCTGATCAACCGCCTGATGCACGGGGTGAAGTAGCGTGCAGCTCGGCTGGCTGGTCCTCGCGATCGTCTGCACCGTCGGCTATCACCTCGTGCTCAAGCTGACGCCGGCGGGCGCCAGCCCGCTGCTGTCGCTGCTCGTGACCTACGGGCTGGTGACGCTGCTGTTCGGTGCGCTGCTGCTGCTCTCGCCCGGCGGCTTCGAGTGGCGGCAGGAACTGCGCCAGCTCAACTGGACCGCGCTCGCGCTGGCGCTCGTCATCGTCGGGCTCGACCTCGGCTTCCTGTTCCTGTACCGCAGCGGCTACGAGGTGAGCCTGGGTGCGCTGGTGACGCAGTCGGCCGCGGCGCTGGTGCTGCTCGGCATCGGCGTGGCGGTGTTCCGCGAGCAGCTCACGGCCGCGAATGCGGCGGGGCTGGTGCTGTGCCTCGCCGGGCTGTGGCTGGTCAACCGGAAGTAGGGGACATGCCTTCATTCGCGCGCGAACAACAGGGGCATGTCCCCTGTTCCTCCACGGACTTCCGCGAGCAGTACCGTCGCGAACACATCCCGGCCCATTACAAGGGCTGGCTCCACCTGCTGTTCACCTTCGGCGTCGGCGGGACGGTGCTGGCGTGGGCCGTGCTGCAGCTCGAGGCGGTGCGGCCGCTGGAGTGGCTCACGGTGCCGCTCACGTTCCTGTATGCGAACTTCTCGGAGTACTGGGGCCATCGCGGGCCGATGCATCACCTGAAGCGGGGGCTGCGGATGGTGTACGAGCGGCACACACGGCAGCATCATCGCTTCTTCACGCACGAGAACATGGAACTCGACGGGCTGCGCGACCTGCGCGCCGTGCTGTTCCCGCCGGTGCTGATGAGCTTCTTCATCACCGCGTTCATGCTGCCGGCGGGGCTGTTCCTCGCCTGGGCCGCGACGCCCAACGTCGCGTGGCTCTTCGTCGCAACGTCGCTCGGGTACTTCCTGAACTACGAGTTCCTGCACATGGCGTACCACCTGCGCCCGGACCACCCGATCGCCCGCTGGTCGCTGATCCGCCGGCTCGAACCCCTGCACCGTGCGCACCATGACCCGCGGCTGATGGCGCACTGCAACTTCAACATCACCTATCCGATCTGCGACGCCCTGTTCGGCACCCTGCGGAAATAGGGGACATTCTCCTAATTTCGCCGGAGCCAGACGACATGAGCAAAGGCCTTGTCGAAATTAGGAGAATGTCCCCTATTTCCGCCGGCGCCACAGGCCATCGGCGGCATACACCGCGAGGCCGGCCCAGATGAGCACGAAGCCCACGGCGCGGGCGCGCGGGAACGGCTCGTGGAACACGAGCACGCCGATCAGGAACTGCAGCGTCGGGCCGACGTACTGCAGGATTCCCAGGGTCGACAGCGGGATCAGTCGCGCGCCATAGGCGAACAGCGCGAGCGGCAGCGCGGTGACGAGCCCGCTGCCGAGCAGCAGCGCGTTCACGCCAGGGCTCGCGTGGCCGAGCGCGCCGGTCCCCGCCGATTCGCACCACAGCAGGAACGCCACCGCGAGCGGTGCGAGCAGCAGCGTCTCCGTCGCGAGGCCCGGCACGGACTCCACGGACACGACCTTGCGGATCAGCCCGTAGAACCCGAAGGACGCCGCCAGCGCGAGTGCGATCCACGGCGGCCGGCCCACGACGACGGTGAGGTAGGCCACGCCGATCGCGGCCAGCGCCACGGCGAGCCACTGCGCACGGCTGAGGGTCTCCTTGAGCACGAACACGCCGAGCACGACGTTCAGCAGCGGGTTGATGAAGTACCCCAGGCTCGCGTCCACCGTGTGCTCGTGCGTGACCGCCCACACGTAGATCAGCCAGTTGACGCTGATGAGCGCCGCCGAGGCCATGAGCCGCACGCGCGAGGCGGGATCCGCCAGCGCGCGGCGCACCGCGCCGAGCTCGCCGCGCAGCGCGAGCCACGCGAACACCAGCAGGCAGCACCAGACGATCCGGTGCGCCATGATCTGCAGCGCCGGGACCCCGGACAGCGGCTTGAGGTAGAGGGGAAACAGCCCCCAGATGAGGAACGCGGCGATCGCGGCGGCGAACCCGGAACCGGCGGACGGCCGATGCGCGGCCTGCGTTGGAGTGTCGTCGCCGCGCATGGGGCGCGCATTCTGGCAGATCCGGGCGCTGCGGAAAGCCACAACGCGCCGGTCGGCCGGGCTCCGGCAAGCTACCCCGACCATGACCCTGCAGACGCCCCGGTTGCAGCGCGAGCACCGCACCATGGAGTGCATGGTCGAGATCTTCTGCAGCGACCACCACGCGGCCGGGGCGGCCGCGCCCTGCGCGGAATGCAGCCAGTTCCTCGACTACGCGGAACGGCGTCTCGAGAAGTGTCCCTACGGCGAGCAGAAGCCCACCTGCGCGCGCTGCCCGATCCACTGCTACAAGCCGGCGCAGCGCGAGCATGCGAAGACGGTGATGCGTTACGCGGGTCCGAGGATGGCGCTGCGCCATCCCTGGCTCAGTCTCCTGCACCTGCTCGACAAGGTCCGTCGGGTCGAGCATCCGATGGAGGCCCGCCGGCGCGGGCGCTCCTGAACCGGCACCGCCTCAGGCGGCGCGGGAGATGCGACCCGCGACCTGCGGCGACCGCTCGATCACCTCGTCCTTGAGGAAGCCGTTCGGGGGCCGCCACTCGATCTGGTCGAGCTTGCGGCGCAGCGCCTCGGCGTCCTCGTCCCCGACGAGGCGGGCCCGGGGCGAAATCTTCAGGCTTCGGTTGCTGATCCAGCTGAGATCCATGCGGTGTGCTCCATGAGCAATGACGATCTTGCCCGTGGACTGTTGCAGGATGCGTGCCAACGGCCGCGAGGCTTGGAAAACCAAGCAATTCCGCGGTTTCGCCCCGGGGGCGGCGGACGTGGCTGTCAACCGCAGCGACAGCTCGCGAACGGGACCCGGCACGAAGTTCGGGCCCATTCCCGTGACGGGGTTCACGCATTGACGGACGGCAGGGCCCGCTTCGCGACATAAGCCGTCCGCTGCGGCCGTCGCGCGCTGTAAGAATTCCCGACACCGTGCGGGGCGCCGCGTCGGTGCCCGCCGGGGCGGCCGAGCCCCGGCCGCTCAGAATCCGCGCAGGCTCGCGATCTCCGTGAGCGGCGCGCGCTCGGTGCGCAGCCGGTTGATCGGCGCCGACTCGTCGCGGTGGCCGAGCGCCATGCCCGAGAACAGCAGCAGCTCGGGCGGCAGGCCGAGGAACTCGCCCACCGTGCCGCGCCACACCGACCACGCCTCCTGCGCGCAGGTGTCGAGCCCGTGCTCGCGGGCGAGCAGCATGACGCTCTGCATGTACATGCCGACGTCCGACCACTGCGGCGGCCCGAGCCGCCGGTCGAGGCAGAAGAACAGCCCGACCGGGGCGCCGAAGAACTCGTAGTTGCGCGCGAACTGCAGCAGCCGCCCGAACTTGTCCTCGCGCTTCACGCCGATGGTCGCGTAGAGGTCCTCGCCGCACCTGTAGCGCCGCGAGCGGAACGGTTCCCAGAGGTCCGCCGGGTAGATGTCGTACTCGGGCTCCTCGCCGCGCGGTTGCGCCGGCATCCGCGCGCGCACCCGCGCCACGAGTTCGGCGAGCGGCGCGCCTGCGAGTGCGTACACCCGCCACGGCTGCAGGTTGCCGCCCGACGGCGCCTGCCGCGCGGCGTCGAGGATGGCGCGCACCGTCGCCTCCGGGACCGGCGTGGGCAGGAAGGCGCGGCAGCTCATGCGCGTCGCGAGGGCCTCGGTCACGTTCACTTGCTATCCTCCTTCGGGAGCCCCGATTCTCGCAGGCCGCATGACCCGACGACACAAGATCCTGCTGCTCACCGGCCTGTACGTCGCCCAGGGCCTGCCGTTCGGCTTCTTCACCCAGGCGCTGCCGGTGCTGCTGCGCGACGCGGGACTGTCGCTCAAGGCGATCAGCGCGACGAGCCTGCTGTTCCTGCCGTGGGCGCTCAAGTTCCTGTGGGCGCCGTTCGTCGACCACTACGGCACCCGCAGGCAGTGGCTGCTGCCGCTGCAGCTCGCCTCGGTCGCGGGCGCGCTCGCGCTCTCGCAGCTGGACCTCTCGCGCGGCTACCTGTGGGTGCTCGCGGCCGCGTTCCTGTTCAACACCATCGCCGCCTGCCAGGACGTCGCCACCGACGGGCTCGCCGTGCGCATCCTCGACACGCAGGAGCGCGGGCTCGCCAACGGGATCCAGGTCGGGGCCTACCGCATCGGCATGATCCTGGGCGGCGGCCTGCTGCTGTGGATCTTCGCGCGCACCGACTGGTCGACCATGTTCCTCTGCATGGCCGCGCTGCTCGCGCTCACCGTGCTGCCCGTGCTGGCGCTGCGCGAGCCGCCGCGCAGCGCAGCGCCGGATTCCCGGCGCCCCGGGCAGGTCGCGCTCGGCTGGACGCGGCGGCTGCGCGTGCCCGGCATGCTGGCCTTCGTGCTGCTGATCTGCTTCTACAAGTTCGGCGACTCGATGGTCGCCACGCTGGTGGGTCCGTTCCTGCGCGACCAGGGCGTCTCGAAGGAGATGATCGCGCTCATGAAGGGCACCGTGGGCTCGGCCGCGAGCCTCGCGGGCGCGGCGCTCGGGGGCTGGTACACGTTTCGCGCCGGCCGTCGCAACGCGCTGCTGGTCTGCGGCCTGCTGCAGAGCGCGAGCCTGCTGTGCTACGTGGCCGCCGCCTTCGGCGCGGGCGGGCTCGCGATGCTGTGGGCAGGCACCGTCGCCGAGCACCTGCTCGGCGGCATGGCCACGGTGGCGCTGTTCACGCTGATGATGGACGCCTCCGACCCCGAGCACGCCGGCACCGACTACACGCTGCTCGCCTGCGCGGTCGTCTTCGCCATGGGGCTCGCGAATTTCACCGGCGCCACGATCGCGGACGCCGTCGGCTACGCGCCCGCATTCGTGGCGGGGTTCGTGTTGTCGGGCATCGGCTGCCTCACGCTGGTTAGCAGCCTCGACGGCCGGCGCGGGCCGGCGCGGCTGCAGCCGGTGTGGCGGGGGGTATGACCCTCGCCGCGGCCTGCGAATTTCGCTAGGCTGCCCGGGCGAGGTGCGCATGCAGGAACTCAAGGCGTTCATCAACGACATCCCGGACT
>Ga0209254_10003186_pt1 | contig 14977 bp, 10 predicted proteins | sample FrelakmetDIP11DI_FD_187148 | JGI IMG/M metagenome (GOLD analysis project Ga0209254, IMG submission 187148) | Freshwater lake sediment microbial communities from the University of Notre Dame, USA, for methane emissions studies - DIP11 DI (SPAdes)... | ecosystem: Environmental > Aquatic >...
GGCTACCCTTATTTCTCCCATTGCCTTTTGGTTTCAATCTTGTGATTCTCATGCACTTATTGTGGGGTGGATTGGGGATGTATTGCTTACTGCGTACGGAGGGTGTATCTTCCCGAGCGGCTATATTGGGAGGGCTATCCTTTGAGCTCATGCCAAAAGTGTTTGCCCATTATGGAGCAGGGCACCTGACCTTGCTATATGCCTTACCCTGGACGCCATGGTTGTTGTGGGCGTCCAGGAGGCAAGTGGTGTGCCTTGGCAGGCGTCTTGTCTTTCTCGAAGCCTGTATCCTGGCGTTGATCATCCTGGCAGATGTGCGCTGGGGATTCTATGCTGGATTACTATGGTTGCTTTATAGTCTCCTGAGGGAGTTTGACAAAGAGAAACTGAAAGCTCGAATTATCCACATATCCAAGCAAACACTGATGGCTCTGTTGCTATCCGCACCTCTTCTTTCACCGCTGGTAGAATTTGTTCGGCTTTCCAGCCGGATGCAAATGAAACCCGATGAAGTCCTGGCGTACTCACTACCCGCAAGCCGGTTGCTTGGACTTGTGTTCCCCGATTTTGGCGGCTTCCACGAATATATGCTTTATGTGGGGGAGGTAATCCTGCTTCTCGGTATTCTGGGAATCCTGTGGGAATCGACGCGTAAAAAGGCGAGCTTTTGGGTCTGGGTGATTTTATTCTCGTTGATTGCTGCGCTGGGCTCGTATCTACCCTTATCCGATGATCTCGTCCGTCTACCAGTTTTTAGCCTCACGCGAATCCCTTCTCGTGTGTTGTTCATTTTATCACTGTCACTCTCTGTATTAGCTGCTTTTTCATTGGATCATTTGTTAGTCACTCTGACTGGGCAAACGGCTGGTAATTCATCCAGGCGTTCCTCCTCAGAACGAAGGACAACCAATTTGTTTTTGAGCGGGATGGTGTTGTTTTCTGTGGCTTTATCGGCAGGAGTCTGGTTGATTAGTGGAGTGCTGCCGAAGTCCTTTGCCTGGGGCACGGTCTTCATACTTTTTGGATCAATATGGATCATTTTAAAGTTTTCTGGAAGGCTCCCCAACCAAATCTGGTTTGTATTCCTTCTAATTCTCTGCTTGTTGGATTGGAGCGTGGTCGATCGCTCGCTTTTCACCTTCCGGACCATGGAGTCGGTATTCGCGGAGGGTCAGGCTCTTGCAGAGTATCTTGCTTCCGAACGAGGAGGATTCCGGGTGTATTCACCATCATACAGCCTCCCTCAACAAACTTCAGCAAATTACCGCCTTCAGCTGGCAGATGGAATTGACCCGATGCAATTGCAGTCTTACGTGGAGTTTATGCAAGAAGCCAGTGGCGTGCCCTGGACTGGCTATAGCGTGACATTACCACCTTTTGCTTCTGGAAATCCTGCAACCGATAATGCTGCTTTTAACCCAGATCCCCTCCGGCTAGGGTGGCTGAATGTACGCTACGTTGCTTCGGAGTTTGATATAAACGATAGCAGTTTAAACCAGGTGGCACAATTTGGAGAAACTCGATTATATGAGAACCAGGAGTGGATGCCGCGTGCCTGGTTGCAGCCAGATGGCTCGAATCTAGGGGAATCGAGCCAACCGGTGAATATAAGTTTTTGGAATCCAGATCGGATCGAGTTATCCGCCACTGGACCTGGATTGCTGGTGCTGAGCGAGGTTTTCTATCCCGGATGGCGAGCTACAGTGGATGGAGAGCATGCGAAGGTGGAACTTGTGGAAGGACTCTTCCGTGGTGTCCTATTAGAGAATGGAAGTCACAAGGTTACCTTCTCCTTTCATCCGGCAAGCATTTATGCTGGTATGATAATTGGGACACTCGCGGTTTTACTGATCCTTCTGTTATTCCTGAGACGTAGAGATTCAGGGTGATGCCTGACCACTAAATCGTTATCTTTCTAAGCAAAACATTTAAATATATGATGCCTCATGTTTCTGTATCGGAACGTCGATGGGTGCTGGTATTTGCTGCCGTTGTTATGGTTCTCACCACTATACCTTACGTACTGGGATATGCTGTTGAGGGGATTGACTACCGGTTTACTGGATTCGTGTTTGCAGTTGAAGAGGGTAACTCATACATCGCCAAAATGCTCACGGGCTCATATGGAGCCTGGCTTTTTCGTTCACCTTATACAGCTTACCCACAGCAGGGTATGTTTATTTACCTGCCGTATATACTTCTAGGAAAGCTAGCTTCTCCTCCAGGGCTGCACGAGCAATTGGTGGCTTTATTCCATATCTTCCGCTTTATATCTGGCATCCTGGCCATCCTGGCTACGTACGATTTTCTATCTTTCTTCTTAAAGAATCTCAGCTCGCGCCGAATTGGGCTTGCGCTGGCTGTTATCGGTGGTGGTTTGGGCTGGTTGTTGGTTTTGTTGGGAAAGAACATTTGGTTAGGTTCGTTGCCCTTAGATTTCTACTCACCTGAAACCTTCGGTTTCCTGGGGATATACGGACTACCTCACCTGGCATTGGGGCGGGCATTGATTCTTTGGGCTTTGTTGGTTTACTTGCGATTTTCGGTAAAGATTTTTCAAGGGGCTTCTATTGAAGAATCCTCTATACTGGATTCACGCTCAATACTTGCATTGAGCGGCTTATGGTTACTGGCAGGATTGATGCAGCCGCTCAGCATGATAATAATTGGTGTGGTGATCGCTATGCACTTGATTGCCATAAGACTATGGTATATCTTCCAGCATTCCAAGGGCGATCATGCCGGTTTAATTGATTGGTGGCGCGTGTTCCGTATGGTCGCTCTTGCGGGAATTTTGCCGGCTATTTTCGTTTTGTACAACCTGTATATGTCCTTTTCTGATCCCTACGCATCGACATGGATAAAACAGAATCTGGTCAGGTCGCCGCATCCCGCACATTACCTGTTAGCGTATGGGCTCATATTACCCTACGCTGTCTTAGGTTGCTGGCTGGTAGCACGAAAAAATCCTATCAAAGGCTGGTTTTTGATCGGTTGGGTCGTTATCGCGCCCCTGCTAGTTTATTTCCCCATCAACTTGCAACGCCGTTTGCCAGATGGAGTGTGGGTAGCTCTGGTGACCCTGGCAATGATCACATTTGAGGAATATGTAAATACAGATAATACCAATCGAGTGTGGAAGCGATGGATATGGTTTACTCCTTTATGCCATTCATTCCTGACCAGCGCCTTCTTACTCGCTGGGGGATCACTAACATTGTTAAAGGTAACGACGCCCCTATTTCGACCATCGAATGAAGTGACCGCTTTTGAATGGATACAATCGGAAATTGAACCGGATTCGGTCGTGCTAGCCGCTTACGAGACTGGAAATCCGCTTCCAGCCTGGGCGCCTGTACGCGTGCTGATCGGTCATGGGCCAGAGAGCAGTCATCTAAACGCTCTTAAGTTGCTGGTGGAATCATTCTTTTCAACAACCACATCTGACCAGGCTCGGCTCGAACTACTGCAGAAATTCGATGTGGATTATGTGTTTTACGGTCCGGCTGAGCAATCGCTAGGAGAGTGGGATCCAAACCCATCGTCTTATCTTAGATTAGTCTATCAATCGGGTGATTATTCAGTCTTCCAATTCTTACCGTAATCACAGGCTTGATGATCGGCATTTCGTATTTAATGAAAACAGGTGGGGAGGATTTAGGTAGCGTTAATTGATGGGACAAGGGTGGTTTGTGAATATATGGTATGATAATCGGTTGGACTAAAGTAAATATGCAGAAACGTGGACCATTCTCTATTTTCCGATTTATTTCACTGGGCTTACTTCTGGCGGCTATCATCTTAGCGACATTGCAGCTGGTACGTTTCAGCCGGGTGCGAGCGTATTTGCCGGCAGGTTTAATCGTTGCCAATATATCGGTGGGTGGATTGGATCGCCAAGAAGCTGCTCAACGTCTGCTGGAGGCCTATTCGGTTCCTGTTGAGCTACGCTACGAGGATGCTGTGATCCACCTGGAACCTTCTGCGGTCGATTTTCGCCTGGATGTTGAGAACATGCTTGCGATGGCGAATCTTGAGCGTACTCAAAAGCAGTTCTGGGATGATTTCTGGGATTATTTATGGGGGCGCACCACCTTCCCGACTCAAATTCCACTAAGCGCCAGCTTTTCAGAAGCTCGCCTGCAAGCCTTTCTAACCGAAATCACCACGCGCTACGACCAGCCTCCCCAACCGGTGGAATTGGCGTCCAATTCGATTGGCTTTCAGCCCGGGAAACCCGGTTTAGCTCTGAACATGGATAGCGCTTATCAGCTAATTGAAGCAGCGCTTTACTCTCTAGAAAATCGCACCGTGGATCTACCGCTGTCGCGAGTTGAGCCTTCCAAACCCTTGTTCCAGAACCTGGAAGTATTATTAAAACAATCGTTGAAAGCATCTGGATATGATGGGCTGGCTGGTATCTACTTATTAGATCTGCAAACCTCACAGGAATTGCACTTTGCCACTGAAAAAGAAATAGATGTACCTGTTGAGCCAGATATTGCTTTCACGGCTTCTAGCATTATTAAAATTCCGATCATGGTGTCTGCCTTTCGACGCTTGGGCGAGAATCCAGACCCAGAGACTCTTAAGTTGTTAACCGATATGATCGACAAATCGGGCAACGAAGCGGCTGACTGGTTGATGGACCGGGTTATAAATCCAGAACGAGGTCCGCTGGTGGTCACTGAGGATATGAAAGCCTTGGGATTGGAAAACACGTTTCTAGCGGGATATTTTTCTGCAGGGGCACCCTTATTGGCGCTCATCGAGACTCCCGCCAATTCAAGACGAGATGTGTTTACTGATCCCGACCTTTACAGCCAAACCACACCATCTGATATAGCCATGTTGCTGGAAGACATATACCAGTGTGCGCAGAATGGAGGGGGGGCATTGACGGCAGCCTTCCCGGGTGAAATCAGCCAGGCTGAATGCCAATCGATGAACACCTACCTGATTCAGAATCGCTTGCCGGTATTGCTGACCGCGGGTCTTCCAGAGGCCACTCCTATTGCACATAAGCACGGTTGGGTCACGGTGAACGGCATCATCAATACCATTGGCGATGCGGGAATCGTTTACACTACGGGAGGGAATTATGTTTTTGTGGTGTTCCTGCACCATCCCCAACAATTGATCTGGGAGCCGGCCTCGGAACTGATCGCCCAGCTTTCTCAAGTGGTGTACAACTTCTATAACCTGCCTGAAGGATAATCAGGATAACTGATCTCTCCCCACTGACCTGGGTGTGGGGTATAATTTAATAGTAAACACGCCCTCGTAGCTCAATGGACAGAGCACCTGACTTCGGATCAGGTGGTTGTGAGTTCGAATCTCGCCGGGGGCGCTATATATGGGGGCTTATTGCTCAATCAACCCTATATATGGGGGTAATTTCCCAAATGAAGCTGTTTGCCTGAGCCTTGTGACAGCCATCTTGATGGAAATCGACGACGACTCGCGGGCTGGTCGTGTCTACCTATCTTACGAGAGAGACGGTTTTCCGTAGTATTAGATGTTGTTGTGTGAAATTTGATATTCGTTTATTATCCACAACAACAGCATTTTTTAAGGTTCTTTACTAAACTCCAGAAGGACATCGGACTAATTTTCAGAAAAAACCTTGCCCAATCCCAATCCCAGACTTCATCGGAGGACATGTAATTATCATCGAAGGATCTTATTATGTAGACCGTACTTTTTAAGATGAACTTATAAAAAGAAATAGCAATGAAGGTAATATGCCTATTGACATGCTCTTTTGTATACCACGTGATTTAGTAATACCGGATAAGACTTAAAAGAGGAACTAGAAGGTTGGGAATAAGTTTAGACAATGGAGTTACAAGATATGGGATGGAGTGGATGAGGATATTAGAGAGAGCTGGCTAACAGATCTTGAGCAATTGAGAATTGTTCAAGATGATTCGTGCCGTGGATTGGAGGGATGGATAGTAGTGATTATTAAATTTGACAACCTTTATGATTATAAATTCACTGAAAATGTTCCGACACCTGACGATAAAATTCGATTATTTTTTGATTCAAAACAAGCGGCAAAGGAGTATGCATCCCAATGGCTTATGATTCAATTAACGAGAGCAATAGATACTTTAGTCATTCAAGTAACAACTTGTGATCACATTGTAACAAAAGCGCTCCGAGAAGCTGCCTTTGAATGGAAGGATTTCGTTGAGTGGCGAATAGTAAAGTAGATGATATTATCAACCATTCAAGACTTATAATATCTGACAGTAAACGACCAAAAGACCTCAGAGGCCAGGAGTAATACATTGGTGGATGATTGTGGTACCAAAGGATGATGTATAATTTCCTCTGCTAAGGTCTGATGGGGGATACCCCATAATGCCCAGATAATCATATGGATATCGCTTTATTAATAATCATCGTCGGTTTATGTGTTTTGATTTTCCTGCTTGTTGACATTGCAGTTATAGCGGCATATTTCATCATTCATCACAATAGAAGGAAGTTAAAGCTTCTAAATTTTTCCATTAACTGGCTTAGAAATGTTCCTCTTCCAGGGATAGAAACTATACTTCGAGATCAAAACCTTCAAAAGGCTTCACCAGAGATGTATCGGGCGGTGAGAAATTTCTACGGATTTATTCGGGGCAAAGGGACTAAGAAGAGAAAACACTTAACCTATTACATGAATTACCTGATGGGGATGGAAATAAATCTACCTGGAAGCGAAATTAATGACCCGGCTATTGTTACACTTTGTAAACATCTCGAAACTATGCAAGCGCGGCTGCTTAATTTGTCCAGGCATTTCTTAAAGGTTTCAGAATCAGGAAGGGTTGGAGAAGCCAGAGGCTTATTGAGCCAGATCGATATGGAGATGCCTCAATACTCAAAAAGCTTACTACTCCTTCTGGGGGATGTTCAAAGATATAGAGTAGCCCAACGTGAGAGGATAGCGAAGGAAAACACCACCTCCCGGCAAAATCAAACAGAATGGGAGGATGAAGAATGGTATGATGAGGATTGTCAACGAAGGCGCCGCATGGGATTAGTTTGGTATTTGAATCAGCAATCTCTGGATCGCGCAGATAGTTGGAGTGCTTTCCGGGATAATATTCCTGGTCCATTTGCGAATAATGAAGGATACCAACAGCATTTTCATGGAGCTTCCCGCCCATGGGGTCCAAATAAATGATTATCCTTATGGAAAGCTCAGAGGATCCTAGCCCGGAAATTGTAGGGAGGGAAATAGAATGAGTAACGATTTATTTAAACAGTCGTTAGACCTCTATCAAGCAGGGGATAAAAAGCAGGCACGTGAGATCTTGAAAATATTGGTTAGACAAGAACCAAGGTTTGCCAGCGCCTGGTATGGAGTCAAAGCATCAATCAGTCAGCCTTAAAAATTTGTCGAGAGTAATCAATATTCCTGGTTCTCAACCCGGTCGAAGAACAATAACCCAAGCAGGCTTATTGGGAGGTCTCGGCGCACTGCTCATCATGCTCATCATGGGGAGTTTTGTTATGGCTCTTGGCCCCCGAACTTTAGGAGGATTTATTCCAGCACCGTTACAAAACCCTATTCTTACACCCACTCATGCGGTCATCTCACCTGTACCAACCTCAACAAAAGGTGAATGCGATTGGGAGGATGGATTGATTTTTAAAGGATATTGGGTAACACATTTTCAGGATATAATTCGACATGCCTGAGGTTTCTTCTCGCGAGAATGCGATCTGAATCGATTGAAAATGGGTATATCACCCTGAGAAACGCGAAGGGTTGCCTAAACACAATTCAAATGCTTCTTTTTGCATAATACCTTAAAATCGAGTTGTTTTAGTGGAATCATAAACTGATAAACAGCAATCTCTTAAAGAGGGATCAATAAAAATCATTCAGAATCCATCCATGCTTGATAGCCAAACCACAATCACAATCCTGGCTCTGCAATTGTTGATCGCTCGGGCTGCCCAGAAAGACAGTCTCAGCTGGTGGGAAGATGATTCGCTTACCCCCTCTGGAAAGTATTTGCTGGAACGTTTATTTATGGTGGATCCAGATGAGGTGGGTCGAAGGTTGGCTTTGGAAGCTGCTAGGGTTAGGTATAGAGCAGCGTTTGGCGAAGACCGCAAAGCCTTGCATCTATTCCGCCTCGACCAGACGGGTGAGGTAGAGTTCGACCTGCGGGAAGTTAACTTATCGACCATTCCTTTGTCTTCTGCAGCTATCCAAACCATCGATTCCCTTCGCAGGTTACTTCTGGAGCAGGTTGGCTCTCCGATGAGCTATGAGGTTGTGGGCGAGCGCTTCAGCAACCGGTGGGAAATAAAGTTAAAAGATAAATCTTTGAAACCTGATCTTGTTCAAATCGTAAAAACACTCGCCTGGGCAACCCTGGAAGGCGAGCCTGGAAAACCGGTATTCCCATACATTCGACATACATAATGAAAGAATCCGCATATACCAGCCGTATCATCAAAGCCAGCGCCCTGATTGCAGACACCAAGACCTTGTTGGCTTCCTGGGATCCTGATCAGGATACGCCCACGAATTTAGAACATGCCCGCCGGACTAACCTGTTTGGGAAGGCTTCACGCTCTCGCCTTGAAGACATCTTGCCAATTTTCCGCCAGCGCTATTTCGATGATCCAAATATTGGCAGGGCGCTCTCAATCCTTGTAAAAAGTAATGTGCCAGGTCAGTGGATCGTTCCGCTACTATACTATTATTCTGTAAAGAATGACCGGACTTTAGAGGCGATCGTGTTAGACGTAATTTACCCAAGGAAAATGAGTGGATACACTGACGTTTCCCGTGAGCAGATCGAGAGAGAAGTCAGGAATTGGGTTTCTGAGGGAAAAACCACCAGTCATTGGGGGGAGTTGACCATACAGAATGTAGTAAAGAATTCTTTAGCCGCTTTGCGCGATTTTGGTGTTCTAAAGGGGAAAGTAAACAAAACCATCTCCCCCATGTATTTGCCAGTGAAAGCTTTTACTTTCCTGGCCTTTGAGTTGTGGAGACACGACCATTCTGGGGAGAAAGTCCTCCTGAGCGAGGATTGGAAGCTCTTTTTTCTGCCATCCCAGGGTGTCGAGCGTTTTTTCCTGGAGGCGCATCAAGAGAAGCTGTTAGCCTATTATGCCGCTGGCTCGATCATCCGCTTAGATTTTTCTGTCAATAGTCTGGAGGAGATGGCCTATGCCCTCGTCGAAAGATCTCAAAGAGCGCATACTCAGGCTTGAGAGTGATCTTCAAGCTCAACCGATGCGCCATTATATCTACAACGATTTGCCGTTTGCTGTCTTTTGCTATCCACCCGAGCAGGAATGGATCATGCGCAAAGAGATGCAGCTCCTGAAGACGCGCCTGGAAAACGATACCAGCTTGAGGGTCACTTTCATTTCTTTGGCTGAACTGTTATGGCAGGCCGTGGATCAGTCGGAAGGCATGCAAGCCCTCAGCCAGAAGGAGCGAGAGGAGGGTTTTGAATCCGCCCAGGTACAGGCCTATGACTATCTCTCGGATAAGGATTGGTGTCCGCTCCCGGATTTGCTAGCGGACAGGCTTCTGGAACTGGATCCCAGCCGGGATTTGGTTTTTATCTGGCGTGCGGGAGCCCTGGCGCCGAATATCTATCGCGTCTCTACTCTGTTAGACCAAATGAAGGGGCGCACCCGAATCCCCTGTGTATTGTTCATGCCAGCCACCACCGATGACAGCGAGGGATTGCGATTTATGGGACTCACCGTTCAGGAAAGACGGGGAAGCTATCACACCAGGGTCTATGTTGATTGAGGAAGGACGACCTGTGACGTTCATTGACGAGCCTCTTACCGAGCAAGTGCGGGGTGCCATTCACAGTTTTGCCCTTCAAGGTCGTGAGATTCTGACCAGTGAGGCGCGGGATTTGCTGGAGGGGGTTTACGGCGTTCACGACAACGGCGAGATCGAGCCAAGCGATAACCTGCCGGCTCTTTCCGACCCGGAAGCGGAGGAAACCTACCGACAGCTGAAGGAAACCCTGGCGGATGAGGTGCAGGCTGGGCTGAGGCCGGAGGAGGCCGTCTCCAAGCTGGTTAACGAAATTGCTTTCACCCACCTCAACCGCCTGGCGGCGTTCAAGATGTTCGAAACCAGCAAGCTGATCCGGGAGGCGGTTGGGCGCGGCCCAGATTCGAACGGGTTCAAGTTTTACCTGGCGGATCATCCGGAAGAAGAAGCTTTGTGGAAAGCCGGCCAGGTGGAAACCGCATACCGCTGGTATTTGCTCTGGCAATCTGGAGAAATCGCCCGGGAGATCCCGGTTCTATTCGACCCCGAAAACCTGGCCTCGCGCCTCTTCCCCCGATCGCCAGCCTTGGCGGTCTTCCTAAGGTTATTAAACGCACCGGACCTGGCTCCCGCCTGGCAGGCAGAAGAGACCATCGGTTGGATTTACCAGTATTTCAACGAGCCCGAGCTTCAGGCTGCTTTTGCAGCAGTTCGTTTGACTGGTGTTAAATTTGAAGCCAAGGACATCCCATCCGTCACACAGCTTTTTACGCTGCGATGGATTGTGAGGTTTCTGGTCGAGAATTCTCTAGGTCGGTTGTGGGTACAAATACATCCGGAATCTCGTTTGTTGAATCAATTGAAATACCTGGTGCCATTAATTGAGGAATCTACGTCGGAGCCTTTGCGCCAGGTGAGGGAGATTACTTTACTCGATCCTGCCTGTGGAACCATGCATTTTGGCCTGGTCGCCTTTGATTTATTTGCTGAGATGTACCAAGAAGAACTGGAACATGCTGGAGAGCCAGGTTGGCCACAAGTCGCATCCGTTTCCAATTCCGCTGAAATACCTGCGGCGATTATCCAGAACAATCTTTTTGGAATCGACATTGACCTCCGAGCAGTGCAACTTTCAGCACTCACGCTGTATTTTAAAGCGAAACATATGGACAAGGATTCAAAGATCACTGATCACAATCTGGCGTGTGCAGACGTACTGCCGTTGAATGGGGCTCGCTTAGGAAGTTTCATAAAGGAAATGCAATTTAGACCGATCTACGAGAGACTGCTTCGGAAACTATGGTCTCGCCTGGAAGATATCAATCAGCTTGGCTCTTTATTACGCCTGGAGGCAGAAGTTGAGGCTTTGGTGGCTGACGAAAAAATCCGCTATGAACGAGAAGGTCGGCAATTGGATTTGTTCCGGGATGTGAGCATTGAATTTGAAAGTGAAGCTGCCCGTGAGGAGTATTGGGGAATTATGGTATCTCAGCTCATTCAGGCGTTAGATCATTTTGCCCACCAGGCAGACCAGAGGGGACAGAATGCTCGGTTTTTTACCCATGAAGCAACCAAGGGATTACGCGTGTTGAATATCATGATGCGTGATTACGATGTGGTGGTCACAAATCCACCTTACATGTCGCGACGTAAAATGAATAATTCTTTAGCTGAGCTACTGAGCGAACAATATCCCGAAGGGAAAGGTGATTTATATGCAGCATTTATTATGAGAGCTTTCGAGCTGGTCAAGACCGATGGCTTTGTTGGCATGTTGACCATGCACTCGTTCATGTTCATTTCATCCTACGAAGGGTTGCGAAAGCACATCACAGGTCAGGCTGCAATTCAGACTTTAGCGCATTTGGGTCCAGGACTTTTTGCCACCGGTAACCCGGGAACCTTACAAACCACAGCCTTCGTCCTGCGTAAAGAACCCGAGTCTACCCGACGCGCTAATCACGTTGGAACCTATTTTCGCCTGGTGCACGAGCCGGATGCCGATGCGAAGCGGCTCGCTTTTGAGAAGGCGCTGGCTGAGCTGAAAGCTAAGGAGCCCACATGAACGAGCGCGAGTTGCGAAGCTTGATCGCCGGTGGTGAGACTGACACAGTCGAGTTCAAGAGCGACCGGAGTCCATTGCCCGATCATGAGCTGATCGAGACTGTAGTATGCCTGGCCAATTATCACGGGGGTGTGCTGCTGTTAGGTGTAGAAGACGATGGCAGGGTGACCGGGCTGCATCCAAACCACCAGACAAAATCCGAAGCCCTGGCAGCGTTTATCTCGGCGCGCACACATCCACCTATGACTGTTTCAGTGGAACACATAGTTTCAGACGATCTGTTTATCGCCATGATTTCCATACCCCCTGGACGCCAGATCACGGCCACTTCAGATGGAAGGATACCGATCCGCTATATGGATACCCGTGAAAAACCTGGTTGTCGCCCGCTTTTCCCGGACGAATTAATTAACTGGCGTGCTGAACGCGGACTGGCAGACTATTCCGCTCTGCCTGTAGCAGATGCTTCATGGGAACACCTTGACTCACTCGAATTCGCACGCATGCGCCGTATGATAGAAGAAAATTTTGGAGATGGTGCTCTACTGGAGCTTGACGACAAGGAAATCGCCCGCGCACTGGGTCTAACCATCGCTGAAAATGATCGGACAACACCAACAGTCGCCGGTCTGCTGCTGGTAGGCAAGGAAGCTGCTTTACGATATTTTCTTCCCGCCCACGAGGTTGCATTTCAGGTTCTGAAAGGATTGGATGTAGCCATAAATGAATTCCATCGCTGGCCATTGCTTCGAATCCACGAATGGCTGACACAGTCGATCGACGTTCGGAATGAGGAAATAGAGCTGATGTCAGGATTATTTAGGGTGGGGGTACCTCGTTACGGTAGGCGCGGAATACGCGAAGCGATCCACAACGCCCTGATTCACCGGGATTTCACCCGTCAGGGTGCGGTTCATATCCAAATCCACGATGATTACGTCGAAATAAGCAACCCAGGCGGGTTCGTCGTCGGGGTTAATCCAGGCAACATTATTTCTTCTGCGCCCCGCCCCCGCAACCCGGTCTTAGCCGATGCGTTCAAGCGAATTGGGCTTGTGGAGCGTACTGGCCGAGGGGTTAGCATCATTTACCTGGGTCAGTTACAAAATGGTCGACGACCACCCAGCTATGCCCATTCTAATGAGGCGAGTGTCGTTATAACGCTGGACAGTAGGCCTGCCGATCTTGAGTTTGTCAAAATGACCCTGAGCGCTAACCGTCAGCTTGGTCGAGCATTACAAATGATCGAGCTGGCTGCATTATGGTTAGCCTGGAAGGACGAAACCCCTGAGCTGGCTTCCTTGGCAGAATTGATCCAGCAAGACCCAAGTAATGTATTAGAACGCCTGACTAAGTATGAGCTTCTTCAGACCACAGGTGGAGTTTACAGGTTGGATCCTGCTTGGGTGCTAGCTAGCCAGGTAATCGATGAACCTGTCAGCAATCCTGAAGAAGTGATACTGGAACACGTCCATGACCGCGGACGGATTACACGAGGTGAAGCCGCTGAGTTGTGTCGTATCAGCCTGGTGCAAGCCAGTTATATCTTGAAGAAACTCTTGGAAATCGGACAGCTTCAATTACATGGCAAAGGTCGTTATGCCTATTACACGTTACCTTCCAACTCAGAATCCTGAGTTGGCAATTAAGAATTCTGAATTGAAATAGGTTGACGAGGCATCTTTATGCTTAATATTCTAGTGCATGAGCCGGATGATGAAGCGAAGAAACTAGCGTTTAAGAAAGCATTAAATGATTTAAAAACTTTAGACATCGGAGGAAAAAATGGACCTAGATAATCTTCAAACTTTTTATGGTCTTTTCTCTAATTGGCGCTTTCATGTCCCTGATTATCAACGGGGCTATGCCTGGGAGAAAGACCAATGGCAGGATTTAATGGATGATTTGTCGACTCTTACGGATGACAATGACCATTTCACAGGACTGCTCGTTTTGCATAAAAATAAAGACCCCAATTTGCAAGCCAGAGCTCTTGGGATTGTGAAGGATGTGTTTGATGTTGTGGACGGTCAACAGCGGTTAACCACAGTACTGATTCTACTCAACGAAATCCGCCGCGAAATGCTCGCGATCGGCACCCCCGACTTGGTGGAAATTGCCGAGGGTATTCAGCAATCTTATCTCTATGAGCCTGGATCTGGTGGCTTGATGGTTTACAAGCTAATTCTAGATCGCAATAACAATAGTTATTTCATTCATAACATTCTCGGCACTGAGGATCAGAACATTATCGGTCCACAAATACAATCTCATAAGAACCTGCTTGGCGCTCGAGATTTCTTCCAGGCTGAGCTGCTTAAGAAACACGAACTGATGGGCGATGCCTATCCATCCTGGTTGGAAAATTTTTATGGAAAGGTCGCGAACCAGATGAAATTAATGGTTTACCACCTGCGCTCAGAGGCAGACGCTGGTGTGGTTTTCGAGACGATGAATAGCCGGGGAAAGAAACCGAACCAGCTCGATCTAGTTAAAAACTACCTTCTCTTCCTGGCATCCAAGCTGGATGTGGAAACTCGCCGCCAGTTGAGCGGAGATATCAACGATGCGTGGAAGACGATATTTGAGCAGCTCAGCGCGGCTGACCGACCAGAGGATGAAGATACCTTACTTGAGATGCATTGGGTAACAACCTATGACCACGATCGAAAGCGTTGGGCTTCCAGGCGGGATAAAAGCGATCACGTCAAAAATCATTTTAAAGCCATGATAGTTCATCCAGAACAGCATGCGGAGATGGCTACAGAAGTAGCCGAGTATGTGCAAACGTTGAAAAATACGTCAATAACCTACCGCGACATTCTTCAACCAGAGCACTCAGAGGCTTTCCAAATCTTTTCAGGTCAACCAGATTTGCGAATGCAGGTGGTGCGGTCCAGCGAAAAACTTGTCCGCTTAGGAATTTTACGACCTTTCATCCCTTTGTTGGTTGCAATACGCCTGAAATTTCCTGAGGATGCCCAGATCTACTTTAAATTTGTGCAACTTTGCGAAAAATATGCTTTTCGTGTATTTCGGATTGCCAATCGTCGTTTAAATAGCGCTGAAGCTGTGCTTTTCCGCCTGGCAAATCAGCTTTATAACAATAAAATGAACATCGAAACCGTTCTTGAAGGATTTAG
>Ga0209254_10003187_pt1 | contig 14976 bp, 14 predicted proteins | sample FrelakmetDIP11DI_FD_187148 | JGI IMG/M metagenome (GOLD analysis project Ga0209254, IMG submission 187148) | Freshwater lake sediment microbial communities from the University of Notre Dame, USA, for methane emissions studies - DIP11 DI (SPAdes)... | ecosystem: Environmental > Aquatic >...
AACGACCTGCTGACCACCGACAAGTGGGGCGCGGGACCGACCGGCGTCGTGATCAAGCAGCAAGGCCCATGGACGGTTGGCGCGCTCGCCAACCACATCTGGTCGTTTGCCGGCAACAACGACCGCGCCGATGTCAGCGCGTCGTTCCTGCAACCGTTCCTGACCTACACGACCCCCACCGCAACGACGTTTTCGCTGAACTCGGAAAGCACCTACGACTGGAACGACCGGCAATGGCGGGTGCCGATCAATGCCGGTGTGTCGCAGGTCCTGAGGATCGGGGGGCAACTGGTGCAAGTGGGCGCAGTGGCGCGCTATTTTGCGGATGGCCCGGATCAGGGTCCGCACGGCTGGGGCTTCCGGTTCAGCGTCACGCTGCTGTTTCCCCGTTGAGCCGCACGACGCCCCGATGATCTTCAGGGGCGTCGCCGACGTTTTCAAGTCGGCCGTGGTGAACTGGGTAAACGACTACGCCCAGAGCATGGGCGCCGCGCTGGCGTTCTACACGATGTTCTCGATTGCGCCGCTGCTTCTGATCGTGATCTCGATCGCCGGGGCCGTGTTCGGCGAGGAGGCTGCCCGCGGCGAGATCTTCCATCAACTGGACGAACTGCTCGGCGCCCAAGGCGCCTCGGCGGTGCAGGGGTTGCTGGATGGCGCGGGGAAGAGGTCCGACAATGCGATCGCGGCGGCATTCGGGTCGGTCCTGCTCTTCATCGGCGCGACCTCGGTCTTCGCCGAATTGCAGGACGCGCTGGACCGGATCTGGCGAGCACCGCCCAGGCCCGGTCGGTCGGGGCTTTGGGGCTTCGTCCGCGCGCGGCTGCTTTCGTTCGGAATGATCCTGGGCATCGGGTTCCTGTTGATCGTCTCGCTGGCGTTGAGTGCCGGGCTTTCCGCGGTGGGCCGGTGGTGCTATCCGCAGTCCAGCGGCTGGATCAGCCTCGCCAGCTCGGTCGAACTCGGGCTGACCATCGTCTCGCTCACCGTGGTGTTCGCGCTGATCTACAAGACGATGCCCCGGGCGCGCGTCGACTGGCGCGATGTCTGGGTCGGCGCGGCGTTCACGTCGGTGCTGTTCATTGCCGGCAAGCTGCTGATCGGCATCTACATCGGCAGGAGCGGCGTCTCGACCGCCTTCGGCGCGGCCGCTTCGCTGGTCGTCGTCCTGCTGTGGGTGTACTACTCGGCGCAGATCTTCCTGTTCGGCGCCGAGTTCACCTGGGCGTATTGCCACCAGTTCGGCTCGCGCAAGGGCCGGCCGATGCCACCTTCGTTGCGATAACGGGGACCGCGGCTACCGCCAGACGTACCCCAGCCCGACCAGCACGTCGTAGCGCCCCGACTTCTGGATCAACGGGCTGTCGGAGATGGCGGAGGAGAACTTCTCGTAGCCCAGCACCGCGCCGACGAGCCATCGGCGGTCGATGCGGTACGAAGCGACCAGGCTGGGGACGAGCGACCACGCGTTCCCCACGTCGTAGGCCGGCCTGCCCGGCGCCGCCTCGGCTTGGGACACGCCACCGAAGTAGTAGTTGGCTATCTTGCGCCCTCGCAACATGGCGCCGACGCTGGGCATGACCATCCAGCGGTCGCCGATGATCGGCGCCGACCAGTTGAACAACAGCTCCGTACCGTTGCTGCGGCCGCTGATGTCGGTGCTGAAGCGCGCGGTCCACAGGCCCACCGGACTCAAGATGACGGCGCCAAGCCCGGCTTCGAGCTGCCCTTTGCGGTGCGTCAGGCCTGTCCACTCGGGGCTGTCCGCCGGGTCGAGATTGCCCAGCCTGAAGCGCAGCCGGCCGTAGAATTTGACCGGCCCCTGATCGGCGGGGGTGTAGAAGATGCGATCGCCCAGGTACATCACCTGGTCCCCGACGTAGATGCCGCCGGGTATCACCAGCTTCGATGTATCCCCCGCGCTGTAGGGCGATGACCCGGCATACGCCGCTGCCCCCAAGGACCAACCGCGGGGCACTGGCGAGGAATCGGTGTCGCCGAGAATTTGCTGGATGGCTTCCAACCCCTCGGCATGGGCGGTCGGGCTCAGGACAACCAGCAGGGCGGCGGCAACGGCGACGCGGGCGCCGGCACCGCGGAGTGAAGCTTGGCGCATGTGCATAAGCTCACGAAACCTCAAAATGAAGGAAATGACAGGAACTCCAATTCTGCGTCTTTATCGTGCCGGGGTCGATGGCATGAAGTGCGTCAGAATGAGGGGTGTTGCAGCGACCCTTTGAGTCTCCCCGGAATTACCTTGCAAGAAGTGCGCTCGTGCGCTTGCGAGCTTGCGTTGACGCGACTTCGCGACGCGCTTACAGTACACCGCTCAAGTGCAAGTTCATGATTTTTTTCAGGAATGACAGGTACCGACAAAGGAGTTCACGCATGTTTGCACCAATGACTGGTACTGGCTGGATGTCGCGGTCCCGATACCTGGTTTGTTTGCTCGCATTGGCTGCGGCAGGTTGTGCCGTCACGCCGGACGTGAGGACAGACTCTGCGGCCGGAGTGGATTTCAAGCAGTTCCGCACTTTCAGTTTCCTGCCGTCGCTCAGCACGGATCGCGCCGGCTATCACACGCTTGTTTCCCAGCAGCTCACTTTTTCGACGCGCCGCGAGCTGGAAGTGCGTGGCCTCGAGTTCGTTGCAGACCCTGCGAAGGCCGATGTGCTCGTCAACTTCCATACGGACGTCTCGGAGCAGCTGCGTGTTCGTACCGTGCCGGATCCCTGGGTGGGTTCGTCGTACTGGAACCACCGTCGCGGACACTATGGCCCCTGGCGCGGTCACTCCACCTGGCCCGGCCCATCCTCCCGAATCGAAGTCGACCAGGTGTCGCAAGGCCGCCTCAGCGTGGATGTGATCGACCGAAAGCAGAACATGCTGGTGTGGGAAGGGGTGGCCAGCCAGCGCCTGACGCAGCGAACGATGAGCGGCCTGGGCCCGGAGATGGACAATGCCGTCCACCTGATTTTCCGCCAGTTCCCGGTGTTGCCCACGCTCTGACGCGACGTCGGTCACTGGCACGCAACCGTTGGCCAACCGACGGTGACGGGTCGATGCTCGGTCGCTTGTTCGCGGGCCTTGCCGCGCGTCTTCGCCGTCGTACTGCTGTGTCGGGATCCGTAGCTTTCATTGCGGGTTTCCACGACGTGGCATTGGTGCGTGAGCCGGTGGAAGTCGGTGCCAACAACGGTGGCATTGCGGCCACCAAGCCACCAAACACAAAGGGCCTGAGATCGCTCCCAGGCCCTTGTGTTTGATGGTGGCGCGGAGGCGCCCGCGCAATTGCGCCTTCGGTGGTCATCATGGCTCATCCGGGATGGTGAGCGTCGGTGCGAGGCTGCGGCCACCCGCGATATCTATATGGGTATAATGCGCCCGTGAAGCCCCTTGCCTGGATGGGATCCTCGAAGAAGGACCTGCAGGAGATGCCCGAAGACGTGAAGGATGTCTTCGGCTTCGCCCTTCACCAGGCGCAGGTGGGCGCGAAGCATCCACAGGCAAGGCCGCTGTCAGGTTTCGGCTCCGCTGGCGTCCTCGAAGTGGTGGAGGACGATGACGGCAGCACCTTCCGCGCGGTCTATACGGTGAAGCTGCAAGACGCCGTGTATGTTCTGCACTGTTTCAAGAAGAAATCGACCAAGGGAATCGCCACACCAAAGCCGGACATGGACCTGATCCGCGAGAGGCTCTCCGGCGCCAAGGCGCACTCAGAAGCCTCGCTGAAGAAGTCCGAAGGAGACAGAAAATGAGCAAGATCGAAATGGGCAGCGGCAACGTCTACGCCGACCTCGGCATCACCAATGCTGCGGACATGCTGGTCAAAGCCCAACTGGCAGGAAAGATCGCAGAGATCATCAACCGCCGGAAACTCACCCAGGCCAGTGCGGCCGAAATTCTCAGGATCCCCCAGCCCAAGCTCTCGAACATGCTTCGGGGCCGGTTCCGCGGCATCAGCGAGACCAAGATGATCGATTGCCTGACCCGTCTGGGCAGCGACGTTGAAATCGTGGTCCGAAAGGAAAAGACATCTCGGGGCGCCGGACACGTCACTGTCGTCTTCGCGTAACCGACGAGCTCTCGAGGCAAATGGGCAACATGGACTTTCCACGCCGGCTTGCATACGGCCACCAAGCCACCAAACACAAAGGGCCTGAGATCGCTCCCAGGCCCTTGTGTTTGATGGTGGAGAGGAAGGGGATCGAACCCTCGACCTCCGCATTGCGAACGCGGCGCTCTCCCAGCTGAGCTACCCCCCCACGTGAAGGGCGAAATTATACACACCCTCCCCGGTACCCGCGACCCCGGCCCGAGGGCGAGGGCCCGGAAATCACTTCTTGGCCGGGGCGGCCGGCGAGGTCATGCCCTTCTCGACCTTGATCGTCACGGACTCGGCGAAGATCGCCTCGACCATGTCGCCCACCTTCACCTCCTTGAGGACGGCCGGATCCTTCACGCTGAGATCGACGGTGCGCTGCGGGCCGCGGACGGTCACCTTGCCGGCCTTGGCGTCGATCGCCTCGACGGAGGCGACGATCTTCACGGAGCGGGTCACGGTGCCGGCAGGCTTCGAGCCGGCGGGGGCGGCGGACGACGTTTCCGTCTCGACGCGTTCGCGCAGGGTGCTGGCGGACTTCTTGAGCGACAGGACGACGGCCTCGACGACGTTGAAGGTCACCTTGTCGCCCTTGACCACCTGGGGAAGGTTCTTCACCTCGTCGCCGGCGACGAAAGTGAGGGTCTGGCCGGCGGAGTCCTTCAGGACGACCTTGCGCGTGGCCTGATCGATCGAGTCGACGACGAAGACGGCGGAGGCTTTCCCCATGGCGCCGACGGACTTGTCGGCGGGTTTCTTGTCCTGGGCATTGGCGGTTAGCGCGAGCGCGGCGAACGCGGCGGCTGCGATGAGTTTCTTCATGGGGTTTTCCTTGTGGGAGTGGGGGTTGAGGCGGGAAGCAACCGCCAATTATACGGCCCCGACCTGCCGGAAGCGAATGATCCCTTATCCCCGCCAGGCCGCGACGACGAGCGCGGCCGCGACGAGCGCCAGCCCGATCGCGGCGAAGCCGCTCACGCACCGCCGGCCGAGGGAGGCGCCGCCCGTCACGAACACCAGGATCGCCTTCACGAGGGTATTGGCGCACAACGCGACCACGACCGTGCTGGCGGCCGTCTGCGCCGTCACCTGCGAATCGCCGAAGAGGCGCATGACCGAAAGCGAGATCGCGTCCACGTCGGTGAGTCCCGAGGCGAACGCCAGGGCGTAGAGGCCGCGCGCGCCGGCCACGTCGTTGAGCCACGCCCCGGCCACCAGCAGGGCCGCATACGCCACGCCGAAGCCGAGCGCCACCTTGAGGTCCGTGGGGTTCGTGAGCTCGGGGTTGGCGAGCCCCGCCTCGCCCTGCTGGCGTCGCCAGGTGGCCCACGCGATGGGGAGCGCGGCGACGAGGGCGGCGGCGAGCACGGGCGCGAGCCGGGGAAGCAGCGAAGGGGCCGCAACGGCGCACAGCACGGCGATGCGGATGAGCACGACGAGGTTCGCCAGCAGGATCACCGTGGCCGCGGCGTTCTCCAGCTCGGGCCGGCCCTTCGCCGCGCGGGCGTAGACGAGCGTCGTCGCCGTGCTCGAGACGAGGCCGCCCAGGGCGCCCAGCAGCAGCGCCGACGCCCGCCCGCCCAGCAGCCGCCAAACGAGATAGCCCGCGAGGCTCACGGCCGAGATGAGTACGACCATCAGCCACAGGTGGTAGGGGTTGAACGCGCCGTAGGGCCCGAAGCCCTGGTCGGGCACCACGGGCAGGATGACGAGCGACAGGACCGCGAACTGCAGCAGGCTCGCGATGTCCTTCGCCGTGAGCTTGAGCGTGAAGCCCTCGATCTCCGCCTTGAAGTGAAGCAGCACCGTGACGACGATTGCGAGGGCGACGGCGAGCTCCTGGTAGCCATACCAGGTAGTCGCGCCCAGGCCGAAGGTGACCACGGCGGCGACGGTGGTGGTGGTGCCCGAGTCCCAGCTCGCATTCGCATCGGCGCGGTAGGCCGAGAGCACGGCCGCCGCGCAGGCGAGGAGCCCGGCCACCAGCACCCACGCGGAGCCGGCCTTCTCGCCCAGCATCGCGCACAGGGCGCCGGCCAGCGAGATGAGCGCGAAAGTGCGCACGCCCGCCTTGGCCTCGGGGTGGCGCTCGCGCTCAAGCCCCACCAGCAGCCCGATCGCGAGGCTGGTGAGGAAGGCGAGGAAGACGGTGCGGGGTTCGTTCACGGCCGTCGTTCAGCATTGCACGGATCGGTGGCCGCGATCCTGACGAGGATCAGCCCGCGTCGAAGCGCCGGTTCAGCTTGCGTCGGTCTGGACCGCCCTCGTGGTCGCGAAGCGCCGGCAAGACGAAGGGCGTACTCGCGCCCCCGGCGTCAGCTACCGTCGGTCTGTACCGCGCGAATACTGACCATCTGCTCCGTGTACGTCTTGTCGAGCAGCTTCACCGCCTGGAAGACGGCACGGATCGTGGGAACCGGGATCTTCGTGAGGTCGCCCAGCTCCACGACCGAGCCCACCAGCGCGTCGATCTCGACCGGGCGGCCGGCCTCCACGTCCTGCAGCATCGAGGTCTTGTGCTTGCCGACCTTGCGGGCGCCCTCGATGCGCTTCTCGAGCGGCACGCGGAAGGTGATGCCCAGGTGCTCGGCCACCGCCTTCGCCTCCGTCATCATCTGCGCGGCGAGGGCCTTGCCGTACGGGTCCTCGCAGATGTCCTGGAGGGTCGCGTGCGTGAGGGCGGAGATCGGATTGAAGGTGAGGTTGCCCCATAGCTTGAGCCACATCTCGGCGCGAACGTTCTCGAGGACCGGGCTCTTCAGGCCCGCCTTCGTGAAGGCCTCCGTGATCCTCGTGATGCGCTCGGTCGTCGATCCATCCAGCTCGCCCAACGGGAAGCGGTCCCCCTCGATGTGCACCACGCGCCCGGGCTCGACCAGCTCCGTCGCGGGGTACACCACGCAGCCGATGATGCGTTCCTTCGGGATCGCCTTCATCACGATCCCGCCCGGGTCCACGGTCTCCACGGTGCGGCCGGCGAGCTCGCCGCCGTGGTCGTGGAAGTACCAGAAGGGGATCCCGTTCTGCATCGGGATCACCACGGTGTCCTTGTGGTAGAGCGGCGCGAGCTTCTCGGCCACCGCGCCCACCTGGTGCGCCTTCAGCGTGAGGATGACGACGTCGAAGGTGCCCGCCTTCGCGTAGTCCTCCTCCGCCTTCGCCATGGTCGCGTGTTCCTCGCGGCCGTCGCGGTAGAAGACGCTCATCCCCTTTTCCCGGATCGCGGCGAGATTCTTGCCCCGCGCGATGAAGGTGACTTCCTCGCCGGCCAATGCGAGCTTCGCGCCGACGAAACCGCCGATGGCGCCGGCACCGACTATGCAGAAACGCATGGTTCCCCCAGTGAACGGACCCCGGCCCGCGTGGACGCGGGAAGGCGAGATCCGGAATTCGAGACTGCTCTCATGGGCGTCGGGCGGTTTAGCTGCCGCCGGTGTCGCTCGCCGCCTGGGTGGGGCGGGGCCGTTCAGCGGGGGCGGATGGCCCCGGTGCCACGGAAGGACTGCGTACGCTGGATCCTCAAGTTATGGTGCAGCGCACAAGCTGTCAAGCCGGGGCGTCAAATCCCGGTGCGGGGAGTCGCGAGAACCCCGGGCAGGGGTCGCGCGAGTATTTCCGACACCTGCCGGTGGAACCAGCCTTCGTCGAGATAGCGCGCGAGGTTCTTCCCCGGACACACCGTCTCGCCCGAATGGTCCTTGTGCCCGGCGATGCGATCGGGCGCCACGCCGTGACGCGCCGCAATCATCGCCATCGCATCCAGCGCCGCGGCCAGTTGCCGCTCGCTCGGCACCTCGTCCTCGAAATTTCCCAGCACCACCACGAGCGCGTGGCCCGTGGGGTCGTAGTCGGTGTTGGTGTCGCCCGCGAAACCGATGGGCCGGCCCTCGTGGATGACGCCCGCCGGGTCGATGACGTAGTGGTAGGGCACGTCCGCCCAGCCCTTCTCGCGGCGCGACCAGGCCTGCAGGCTCTGCAGGTACTCGGCCGTGACGCGATCCTCGCGGTAGGGCACGCCGCCGTGGTGCAGCGTGATGCGCTCGATCGCGTGCGGCTTCATGCGGCCGGGTTCCGCGGGCACGCTGCCCCACGCACTCGCGGGTACCACGCGCGCCTCGATGTCGGGGAGCGGAGCCGTCGGAACCGCGGCACAGCCCGCGAGGAGCGTGGCGAGCGCGAGCGCTCTCAGGCTTTCCGGTATGCCCACGCCATCATCGCGACGCCCGCCGCGACCATCGGCAGCGAGAGCCACTGGCCCATGGAAAGGCCCAGCGCGAGGAAGCCGAGGAATTCGTCCGGCTGCCGCCCGAACTCCGTGATGAAGCGCCCGGCGCCGTAGCCGATCAGGAACAGGCCCGACACGGCGCCCGCGGGACGCGGCTTCGCGGAGAAGAGCCACAGCAGCGCGAAGAGTGCGACCCCCTCCATCGCGAACTGGTAGAGCTGCGAGGGATGGCGCAGGGTGGCCACGCGGTCGATCTGCGGATACCACATGCCCCAGGGCACGTCCGTCACGCGGCCCGGCAGCTCGCCGTTGATGAAGTTGCCCATGCGCCCGGCGCCCAGGCCGAAGGGCACGAGCGGCGCGATGAAGTCCATCGTGGTGATCCAGCGCAGCTTCCGGCGCCAGCAGAAGATCGCGATGGCGCCGAGCACGCCGAGGAATCCCCCGTGGAAGCTCATGCCACCAGTCCAGATCTGGAAAATCTCCAGCGGGTGCGAGAGGTAGTAATCGGGCTTGTAGAAGAGGATGTAGCCGAGCCGCCCCCCGAGGATCACGCCGAACACGCCGTAAAGAAGCATGTCGTCCACGCCCTCCTCCGTCACGCCGTACGCCGGGCCCTTGCGCGCGCGGTACTTCCCCAGCACCACGAACGCGACGAATGCCAGCACGTACATGAGGCCGTACCAGCGCACGGCCACCGGACCGAGGCTGAAGAGGATGGGATCGAACTGCGGGTGGGTGAGCAAGGAAGGGCTTTCAGTCGAAACCGTAGAGGCGGGCCGCATTATCCCAGAGGATCGCGGGGCGAAGCGCCGCGGGCATCCAGTCCTCCAGCATCGAGCGCAATCGCCCGTAGTCGTTCGCGTGCTCGTGGTTCGTCCACGGCCAGTCGCTGCCCCAGACGAGGTTCCGCGGCCCCACGGCATCGAGCCAGCGCGCGGCGAGGCTGGCGGGATTCGTCCCGCCGAGGCGATAGGGAGCGGAGAGCTTCGCGAACACCTCCCGTTCCTTTGCGAGCGCGGCCACGGCCCGGAACGTCGTGTCGGCCTGCGCGTGCGTCGCGCCCGGGTTGCCGAAGTGGTCGAAGCAGACCGCCACCGGCGTCCCTGCGAACGCGGGCGCAATCTCGGGAAGCCGCCCGGTGTCGACGTAGGTCTCGACGTGCCACCCCCTCGCATGGATACGGCGATAGAGCGCCTTCCAGGCATCGGATGCGTAGGGCGCGTAGTCGGGGGCGGACTTGACGTTCAGGCGAATGGCGCGGATGCCGCCCTCATGCAGTCGCGAGAGCTCCGCCTCGCCGATCGACGGATCGACGACGGCCACGCCGCGCAGGCGCGACGGATCTTGCGCGAGCGCGGCCAGCACCTCGGCGTTGTCCGTGCCGTAGAAGCTCACCTGCACGACGACACCGTGCGTGATCCCCGCCGTCCCCCACCGCGAGCGCCAATCTTCGAGCGTGGCGGCGTAGGCCGGCCGATAGCGCGCGCCGGCCACGGCAGGGGCGGTCGCCGAGAAAACGTGCGCGTGGGTATCGAAGCCTTGCAAGGGTTTCACCGGGTGTGTGCGAAGGGCTATTCTAGCGATCCGGCCGTCCGAGAACGCGGCCGCCCTCCCCCACTCCCGGTTTCCCGCCCCCATGAAGAGACTTCTCTCCACGCTCGGCTGCGCGTTCGTCATCGCGGTTTCCCCCGCGGCCCTCGCCCAGGCGTTCCCCACGAAGCCCATCAAGCTCATCGTCACCTACCCGCCCGGCGGCGGCGCGGATCTCATGGCGCGCCTCATCGCGCCCAAGATGGCCGAATCGCTCGGCCAGCCGGTCGTCGTCGAGAACAAGCCCGGCGCGAGCGGCCAGATCGGCGCGGGCGAGGTGGCGCGCGCGGCCCCGGACGGCTACACCCTCATGCTCGACGCGGCCAACTACGCCGTGAACCCGAGCCTCTACGCGAAGCTGCCCTACGACCCCGCCAAGGCGTTCACGCCCATCGGCGTGCTGGCGCTCTACCCGAACATGCTCGTGGTGACGCCCTCCTTCGCGCCGAAGACGGTCAAGGAACTCGTGGACCTCGCCAAGTCGAAGCCCGGCACGGTGGCCTTCGCCTCCTCCGGCAACGGCTCCGCGCAGCACCTCGCGGGAGAACTCTTCAAGCAGAAGGCCGGCGTCGACCTCACGCACATCCCGTACAAGGGCGGCGGCCCGGCGATGAACGACGTGATGGGCGGGCAGGTGCCGGTGTTCTTCGCGAACGTCGCCTCGGGAATGGGTCACGTGAAGGGCGGCAAGCTGCGGCCGCTCGCCCTCACCGGCGCCAAGCGAATCGCCGCGCTGCCGGACACACCCACGATGGCCGAGGCCGGCGTGCCCGGCTACGAGGTCTACGAATGGAACGGCGTCTTCGCCCCGGCCGGCACCCCGGCGCCGGTGGTGCAGAAGCTCGCCGACGCGCTTGCGAAGGCCATGGCCTCGCCCGACATCAAGGAACGCGTGGCCACGCTGGGCGGCGAGATCGCGCCCCAGGGCCCGAAGGAGGCGGAGAAGTTCATCCGCGAGCAGACGGACCTGTGGGCGAAGGTCGTGAAGGCCGGCAACATCAAGGTCGACTGAGGAACACACCGAAAGACGCGAACCATGACGAACAAGTACCGCTCCACCGCCATCACCGAAGGCGACTCCCGCTCCCCCAACCGCTCGATGCTGCGCGCCATCGGCTACGGCGACGAGGATTTCAAGAAGCCCTTCATCGGGCTCGCGAACGGGCACTCCACGCTCAACCCCTGCAACGCGGGATTGCAGCCCCTCGCCGATGCCGCCGATGCCGCCATCCGCGCCGCGGGCGGCATGCCGCAGATGTTCGGCACCATCACCGTGACCGACGGCATCTCGATGGGCACCGAGGGCATGAAGTACTCGCTCGTCTCGCGCGAGGTCATCGCCGATTCCATCGAGACCGCCGTGCAAAGCCAGTTCATGGACGGCGTGCTCGCCATCGGCGGCTGCGACAAGAACATGCCCGGCGCGATGATCGGCCTCGCCCGCATGAACCTGCCGGGCATCTTCGTCTACGGCGGCACCATCAAGCCCGGCCATCACAAGGGCCAGGACCTGCAGATCGTCAGCGTGTTCGAGGCGGTGGGCGCGCTCAACGCGGGCAAAATGAGCCGCGAGGACTTCGAGTGCATCGAGCGCTGCGCCCTGCCCGGCACCGGCGCCTGCGGTGGCATGTACACCGCCAACACGATGAGCTCGTCGTTCGAGGCGCTCGGGATGTCGCTGCCGTATTCGTCCACGATGGCGAACGAGGACGAGGAGAAGCTGCGCAGCGCCGAGGAAAGCGCGCGCGTGATCGTCGAAGCGGTGAAGAAGGGCCTCAAGACGCGCGACATCGTCACGCGCAAGTCCATCGAGAACGCGGTGGCCGTCATCATGGCGGTGGGCGGCTCGACCAACGCGGTGCTGCACTTCCTCGCCATCGCCCACGCGGCCGACGTGGAATGGACGATCGACGACTTCGAGCGCGTGCGCCGCAAGGTGCCGGTGCTTTGCGATCTCAAGCCCTCCGGCCGCTACGTGGCCACGGATTTCCATACCGCCGGCGGCGTGCCGCAGGTGATGAAGATGCTGCTCGAGCACGGCCTCCTGCACGGCGATTGCATGACGATCACCGGCAAGACCATCGCCGAGACGCTCGCGGATATTCCGACCGAGCCGCGCAAGGACCAGGACGTGATCCGCCCCTGGTCGAACCCGATGTACGCGCAGGGCCACCTCGCCATCCTCAAGGGGAACCTCGCGCCCGAGGGGTGCGTCGCCAAGATCACGGGCCTCAAGAACCCGGTGATCACGGGGCCGGCCAAGGTGTTCGATTCCGAGCCCGCCGCCATGGACGCGATCCTCGCCGACAGGATCCATGCCGGCGACGTCGTGATCATCCGCTACGAGGGCCCCAAGGGCGGCCCCGGCATGCGCGAGATGCTCGCGCCCACGAGCGCCCTCATCGGCAAGGGGCTGGGCGAATCCGTCGGCCTCATCACCGACGGGCGCTTCTCCGGCGGCACGTGGGGCATGGTGGTGGGCCACGTCGCGCCGGAAGCCTACGAGGGGGGCCTCATCGCGCTCATCCGGGAAGGCGACTCCGTCACCATCGACGCGACGAAGCTCCTCATCCAGCTGAACGTGCCGGAAGGCGAGATCGCGAAGCGCCGCGCCGAGTGGAAGCAGCCGCCGCTTCGCTACACGCGCGGGGTGCTGGCCAAGTACGCGAAGCTGGTGGGGACCGCCAGCAAGGGCGCCGTAACCGACTAACGTCACCCTGGGAGGCGCTCGCGCGCGCCTCCCTTTCGCGGCAGGTAGCACGACGGATTGTTGCCCCGCGGCGACATCCGACGAACGGTCATGGCGAAGCCGCATCCGCCCCCTAGAATCGGGCGTATCTCCCAAATCGATCCGGAAGCAAAGCAATGACGATGCCTGCCCGCCTGCTCTGCGGTTTCGGCCTCGCGGCCGCCACGATGGCGCTGGCCGCGCCGCCCGCGCTCTCGCCGCAACCTTTCGTGAGCGGCCTCTCCGCACCCGTCGAGATCGCGCATGCCAACGACTTCTCCGGGCGGCTCTTCGTCGTCGAGCAGGGCGGGCGCATCCGGGTCATCCGCAGCGGCCAGCTCCTCGCGACGCCCTTCCTCGACCTCTCGCCCGGAAGCGGCGGGCCGGTGCGCACGGGGGGCGAGCAGGGGCTGCTGGGCCTCGCGTTCCACCCCGGCCACGCGACCAACGGCTACTTCTACGTCTATTACACCCGCGCCCTCCAAGGCGACTCCGCCGGCAACGAGATCGTGGTCGAGCGCTACACGCGCCTCGCGTCGAATCCGGACCGTGCGGACCCCGCCTCCGCCCGGATCGTCCTCACGACGCCCCATCCGCAGCAGTCCAACCACAACGGCGGCAAGATCGCCTTCGGCCCGGACGGCTACCTCTACATCGCCATCGGCGACGGCGGCGGCGGCGGCGACCCGTTCAACGTCGGCCAGTCGATCATGGACCTGCGCGGCAAGATCCTGCGCATCGACGTGGATGGCCCGCAGCCGTACGCCGTCCCCGGCACCAATCCCTTCGCCGCGTCGGCCGCGCCGGGCGTGCGCACCGAGATCTGGGCCTACGGCCTTCGCAACCCGTGGCGCTTCAGCTTCGACCGCGCGACGGGCGATCACTTCATCGGCGACGTGGGCCAGGGCGCGCGCGAGGAGGTGAACCTGCAGCCGGCAGGCACGCCGGGCGGCCGCAACTACGGCTGGCGCGTGTTCGAAGGCACGATCTGCTACAACCCGTCCACGAACTGCAGCCTCCCGAACCACACGCCGCCAATCCTCGACTACCCGCACCTCTCGACCGAGGGCTTCTCGATCACGGGCGGCTACCGCTACCGCGGCGGCTCCACGCCGGGGCTCGCCGGCTTCTACGTCTTCGGCGACTACGTCACGGGGCGCATCTGGGCCGCGGAGCCGGGCACGGGCGGCTCGTGGACCAAGACGCAGGTCGCGACGTCGGGCAACCTCTCCGCCTTCGGCGAGGACGAGAACGGCGAACTGTATGCCGCGAACCTCGGCGCGGGAACCGTGGTGCGCCTCACGCCCGCAGCCACCGACCCACCGCGCCTCGCGAACCTCTCCACGCGCGCGCAAACGCTCACCGGCAACGACGTGCTGATCGGCGGCTTCATCATCGGCGGCACCGTCGCGAAGACGGTGGTGGTGCGGGCGCGCGGGCCCTCGCTCGCGGCCTTCGGGGTCGCCAACCCGCTCGCCAACCCGGCGCTGCAGCTCTTCGCCGGCCAGACGCCCATCGCCTCGAACGACGACTGGGGCCAGGCGTCGAACGCGGCGGCCATCCAGTCAAGCGGCTTCGCACCCACTGACGCCCTCGAGTCCGCAGTGCTGGTCACGCTGCAGCCCGGGGCCCACACCGCGGTGATCACGGGCACGGGCGGCACGACGGGCGTCGCGATCGTCGAGGTGTTCGAGGTCGGCGGCGCCTCCGTTCCGCTCGTCAACATCTCGACGCGAAGCCTCGTGGCCACCGGCACCGACGTGATGATCGGCGGCTTCATCATCCAGGGCACGGGGCCCCGGAACGTGGTCGTGCGCGCGCGCGGCCCCTCGCTGGCGCCGTTCGGGATCGCGAACCCGCTCCTGAACCCCACCCTCACGGTGTTCTCCGGGCAGACGCCCATCGCGGGCAACGATGACTGGCAGGTGGGCAACGCGAGCGCCGGGCAGGTGGCCTCGCGCGGCTTCGCGCCCACCGATGCGCGCGAGGCCGCCCTCTTCCTGAGCCTCGTACCCGGTGCCTACACGGCCGTCGTCTCGGGCGTGGGCGGAACGACGGGCGTCGGAATCGTCGAGATCTTCTTGCAGTAAGTTACCGAGCCGACTATTCGCTTGCCGCCCGGGGCTGGCGGCGGGACCATGCGTCCCACGCTCCCGAGGAGTCCGCCATGACCCCGCTGCGCCTCTCGCTTCTCGCCCCGCTGCTCGCGGCCGCCCTGCCGGCGCTCGCCGCGCCCCCCACCGTCGGAGGCTGCCCGGTGTTCCCGGCGGACAACCACTGGAACACGCCGATCGACACGCTGCCGGTGCACCCGAAGTCGAACGACTG
>Ga0209254_10003188_pt1 | contig 14973 bp, 12 predicted proteins | sample FrelakmetDIP11DI_FD_187148 | JGI IMG/M metagenome (GOLD analysis project Ga0209254, IMG submission 187148) | Freshwater lake sediment microbial communities from the University of Notre Dame, USA, for methane emissions studies - DIP11 DI (SPAdes)... | ecosystem: Environmental > Aquatic >...
CGACCAATGAACCAGGGTTTATTGGTCTTTACATAGGCTCCGAATCCAGATTCTCCAACACCCAGGTTAGCCTGACCCTGCTTTCCGGATCCTTCGCCCATTTCATGACCATAGAGCGGCATGCATGCCTCAAAGCGCAGGCTATCCCGCGCGGCAAGACCGATTGGCTTCACGCCATCAGCTTCCCCGGCAATCAAAATAGCTTCCCATACTTTCACCGCCTGGTCTGCCGGGAAGAACAGCTCAAAACCATCCTCACCGGTATAACCAGTGCGGCCCAGCAGGATCGGCACATTACCCAGGATAGTATCTTGGGCAGCGGTGAATCGAGCCATCTGACCAAGGTCGATATTGGTTAAGCGCTTCATTATCTCTGGTGCCCTGGGCCCCTGAAAAGCAAGCATATAGGTTTCTTCGGAGATGTCTTTCACTTCCACATCAAAACCGCGGACGTGGTTTTTGACCCAGGTTACGTCTTTCTCCCGGTTGGAAGCGTTGATCGCCAGGAAAAAGTAGGCTCGTCTATCCTGCGCCAGGTGATCGGGAAGCTTGTAAACGAAGAGGTCATCCACACAGCCGCCATCGGAATAGCAGAATAATGCGTAGTGCGCGTCCAGCATATTCATCTGGGTGACATCATAAGTTACCAGATGGTTTACAAATGATTCAGCATCGGGGCCGCGCAATTCCATCTGCCCCATATGATCAATATCGAACAACCCATCGACGGCGCGAGTGACATTATGCTCCAGTATGGGACCTGCGGGTTATTTAACCGGCATCTCGTAACCGGCAAAGGGAACCATCCTCCCGCCGTGATCTTTATGCCATTGATACAGTTGTGTACGTTTCACGGTTTCTGCCATATTTATCTTCTGGTTTGGAAATCGCGAATCGTTACTGCTTCATCCAGCGACATTTCATCGCTGAACGTGTCGGGGTGATTTTTGTGTGCGCCTGGATATTCAAAAAGAGTGGATGTTCGCTGGTTCTGCCCTACCAGCCTCCCGGCTTTGAACACATACAGTTTTTCAGCCTGACCCACGATAGCTGCAGAAGGTGTAGGCGCATCAAGGATAACAAAATCAGCCTGACATCCTGTTTCGAGGCCATACCTTTCCAAGCCCATCAGCCTGGCAGCATTATAGGTGGACATTTTTAGCAGCGTTTCTAATTCCTCTACGCTATCCATATGAGCGCCATAGGCCAGCACCAGCCCTTCTTCCAGCAAGTCAAAGTTGCCCAGCGGGCGAAACGCATCACGGACGTTATTGGATGCATAAGCCACGTTGACCCCGGCAGCCAGCATTTGCTTGACTCGGGTCAGGCCTCTGCGCACATGGTTGGTATCCTCGCGTCCCAAACGGTACATATCTGGCTGGCTGATTACGCTGATTTGTGCTTCCCGAATCAGCGCGATTGCCTCATCTGCAACTTCCGGCAAGGCCGAATCCAAGGCGCAAACATGTCCTGCCGTCACCCGTCCCTGATAACCGCGCTCAATCGTTCTACGTGCAGCATGGACGATCTCTAAATCCTCCAATTCCACAGTTGCGGGAATTCCCAAATCGGCATGCAGATCCAGATCCACATCCATCTCCATAGCCAGATCGATTGCAGCATCGATATGGTCACGGAAGGTAATCCCAGTTCCGCGTTCTAGATTGCTGGCACAGCCCATAACATCCGCGCCGCAATGAAATGCATTGATAAATAAATCCAGACTGCCAGGCCGGTAAAAGAGACCCTGTTGAGGAAAAGCGACGATCTGGAGTGTGATCCGCTGGCGATACTTCTCACGCACTGCGACCAGCGCCTCCAGATGGCGTAAACCCACATCAGGATCGACATGGCATTGGGCGCGCATGGCGGTAACACCGTGACGGCAGGCTAACTCAAGCGCCTCTCCGGCGCGCATCTCTATCTCCGAGCGCGTAAAAGCCTTTCTCCGCAATTCCATGGCCTGGTTCAACTCAACAGGAGAACGAAATGGACGGGGACGACCCGGGCGGGTCCAGTCATTCATCAAGGCGATATCCAGATGGAGATGACTTTCAACGAAACCGGGAATCAACAAATTGCCGTTCAGGTCGAGCTCACGATCTGCAGTATAGTTTAGCTCAAAGCCACGGTCGACCACGAAGCCGTGATCCACCGCAAGATCGAGGTATTCCTCGCTATCTTGAACAGAAGCATGGCGTAAAAGTAAATCGATCATGATTTTTTTTCCATCCAAATTACTCTTTCATCGTCGATAGGCAACAGCCAACCCACCTGAAGCGGTTTCGCAATACAGTGAGGGTAAGTTGATTCCGGTCTCCAACATTTCGGCCACTACCTCGTCAAATGGGATCAAATGTGTGGCTGCTCGAAGGTCCATACCTGAAATGATAAAGTTAGCGTATGGATTCCATGGGTCAATTCTCTAAGAGCCGGCGAAACAATAAAATAAACTCAATGCAATCTCGTGGCTCGAGAATTCTTCTCCTGAATTACTTCAACTTAAATCCCTGACCAAGAAGAACCTCGCGCAGTTGATAGCGCCCTTTTTCAGGTGGAGGTTTGGAAGTCGTCCGGGCCATGACATCTGTCCAGCCGTCCAGACTCCCATCCTTTCGCTTGTACGTGCCAGCAGCTCGGATGTGATCATCATAAGCAGCCAGGCGTTCTTGTCGCCCAGTTGACTGATATCGCTCCCAGTGCAGCACTTCTGCCAGCGGTAAGCGGGGTCTCTGCGGGGGTATTTCTTCTCCAAAGCCAATGCACATTCCGGAGATTCCAATCACCCCGTACGGGAGTTGAAGCAGCTCAATTACTTCACGGGGGTTATCACGCAATCCTCCAATCATCACCACGCCCAATCCAAGCGACTCGGCCGCCAAGGCGGCATTCTGCATGAAAAGGCCTACATCAAGAGCAGCCATCAAGAAGGTCTCTGTATGCTCCAGGTTGACCCTTTTGTCATGCGCTTTGCAGATGTCATCCAGACGATTTGTGTCGGCGCAAAATGCTAGGAATACTGGGCACTCCTCCACCCATCGCTGCCCGCCACACAACTTTCGCAATTCGCGCTTGTGAAAGGAGTCGACGATAGCAATTACGCTATAAACCTGGCGAAAACAAGTTGACGAGGCCCATTGGGCAGATTCGATGATCCTTTCGACCCAACAGCTCGGAACAGACTGTGGTGTAAATTTTCGGATCGAACGATGAGCGCGCATCAGGTCGATCACAGACGAGGTTGGCACCAATTCAGTTTGATCCTGTGCCTTCATTTTGTCTCAGTCTCCCTTGTTCCAGACCCCGGGATGGACTTGAGCAAAATCCTGGAGCATTGCGATAAACTGTGGATCGTTCAGGACAACCACATCCACCCCTTGGGAGCGCAAGAAGTCTTCAGCGCCGCGGTAATTTTGGTTTTCGGCGATAACCACTTTGGGTATCTTGAAGAAAACAATCGCGCCGGCGCACATTTCACAGGGGGAGAGGGATGTGTAGATTATGCTGCAACGGAAATCGGCGTTGCTCAATCCTACTGCATTGTCGATACAATCTATTTCGGCGTGGCGGATGATGCTGTTCATCTGCTTCTGGCGGTTATGTCCGTGCCCGATGATTCTTCCATCCAACACCAACACCGATCCGATCGGAACACCGCCTTCCTGCATAGCCTGTAGAGCCTCTTCATAAGTTGCTTGTAAATAAGGATCCATCATTCACTCGTTCCCGGTTGACCATGTTGATAGGGTTTGCTGAAAATATCGGCATATGCAACCAGCTCCTTATATCCAGGCTGGGAATAGGCCAATCGTTTGCTGGTGCGCAAACCATAGCTGACCAATCCTTCCAGCAGCTTCAGCGCGCTTACCACACCATCTATCACAGGGATGTGAAGATCAGCTTCCAGCTTTTTGTCCAACCCGGACATACCGGCGCACCCCAAGCAGATCACCTCAGCGCCGTCTTTTTCTATCGCCTGTTGTGATACGTTCAGGATCATCTGATACGTTTCCTCCGGGCTGGCTGAATCCAACGCCAGGACTGGCATACCGGTCGACCGGACAGAAGCACAACGCTCGGTCATGCCGTAATGCCGCACCGCATCCCACAAGAGCGGTTCCCATTCACGGTTGGTAGTTACCACACTGAAGCGATGGCCTAACATACATGCCACATACATAGAGGCCTCAGCAATTCCTAACACTGGCTTATCGGTGATTTCTCGCAGCGCATACACCGCCGGGTGGTCGCTGTAACAGGCGATCACGAAAGCGTCGTATTGCTCCAGCATTGAGAGCGCTATCTCCAGTGTCCCAGCGGCACTTAGCAGTTCGTCATAAATGCTCTCGATAGAACGCGGGCCGGAAGTAGGATTCAATGCATCCACCTGGGTGGATGGTAAAGCATACTGCCGCGCGATGGTCTCAATTTTTTCCGTGAAGCTGTTTGAGGTGTTTGGATTGATAAATAGAATCTTCATAGCCGGGTCACCATCCTGGTAACTGAGAAATGAACCCACGACAGCTGGGTTGTGCGATGATCTGAAAAGGTATCCAGCTCTTCCTCAAGAAGACGCTGCCTACCGGTTGAGCATACCTATCCGTGGTTAAGTGAAAGAAACCCCATTTCCTTCGCTTTACATTCGAGAAAACAGGTTTCTTCCACTTTTTTCTCGGTAGACGAGTCGATCCGCGTGTTTGCCTTTACCAGCGCGGGATCACTTGGGTGGCTGGATCACACCAACGGCAGATAGATCAAACTGGTTCTCGAAGCGACTCAAAGGGAGGCGCTTCAGGAGGATAGATTTCTCACCATAAGCGATGAACTGGGCGATGTCGCGTCCCACCGCTGGGGCTTCGATTACGCCATTTCCGCCGCAGCCAATTGCCAGGACGTAACCGTCCACTGGGGTATCGCCCAGGATTGGCATGAAATCGGGCGGTTCTGCGCGGTATCCCAACCAGGAGAAGGCTAAACCACAGTTGAGCAGGCGAGGCGCGTGTTGCTCTAGCTCGCCCATTAGGAAATCCAGGAAGTATTCATCCGTGCCGCCGGTAGGCAGCAGGCTGTCTGGATCCCAGACCCCGGCATGCATGGGATCATTGAGATCCATGGTCAGATGCGCTTTGCAGATGAAGATATTATCACCTTCCGGGCGGGCGTAGAAGCGCGGGTATTTCAGGGTAGGGAAGTGATAATCCAGCTTCTTGTTGGGTGGTACCAGGAAGAAAACCTCCGCTTTTGTGTGCCAGATGGGCAATTCGATCCCCACCATGCGGCTGGTATAGCGCGTCCACGGGCCAGAAGCGTCGACAATAAAGTCAAACTCGAATTCGCCATTATTGGTTTCTACGCCTGTGACGCGGTTACTTTGCAGGTTGATTTTCTTGACTTCGGTATACTGGCAAAGTCGACCACCGTTAGCGCGCATCTTTTTTACAAATGTGTTCGCAGCCATGGTCGGGTCGAAATAGCCATCGTCAGCTGTCCAGCCGGCACCGAGTACGCCATCCAGGTTGATATCCGGGAAATGTTTGCGAATCTCTTCAGGGTCGGTGAGATATTCTCCCTGGTAGCCGGCAGCCTTAGCCAGGGCAATACCGGTTTTGGTATATTTTTCAACCTTTTCGTCCGTGCAAACTACCAATGTGCCGGTGTTATCAAAGCCAGCAGAACATCTCTCTTCTTTTTCCAGGTTTGTGTAGGTCTGAAAGCCATACAGCCGCTCTGACCAAAATTCGTGTGGAATCGAGTCATCGAACAGGCAGACTGTTCCAGCCGATTTGGCGGTGGTCCCCGAGCCGATTTGATCCTTTTCAAACAGGGTAACATCGACAAAATCATACAAACTGAGATTATAGGCAACCGAACTACCAACAATCCCCCCACCGATAACGCCAACTTTTAGCTTCGCCATGTTTTTTCTCCAATCATCATTTTTTATCCGAAATATTTTACGTGCCTATGGGACTGGGGGTTCGCAAATGCGTTCCGGTCGCATATGAAAATTTATGGGATGATACAGGCCATCACACCCTTCTGGGCATGCAGTCGGTTCTCGGCTTCATTGTAGCAAGCCGGACCCCATTTGCCATCTAACACAGCATCCGACACTTCAGCGTTGCGCTCGCAGGGCAGGCAGTGCATATACTGGGCGGTCGGTTTCGCCAGGTTCATCCGCTTCTCGTCGGCAATCCAGCTCTTGTATCTCCCAAATAACTTCACCATCTCATCCTGCTCCGGCTTTTGGGTGACCGGCGGCAGCAGATCCAGGGCGACATAGTTCTTGGCATACACGATGTCAGCATTCTCGCAGGCATCTTCCATCCTGTCTGATACCGCGTAAGAACCGCCGCTGGCTTCTATATTGGCTTTGATGGCTGCCTCGATGTCCGGATCGATACGCATCTCCGGCGGTCGGGCGAAGACGATGTCGGCTCCGTACAGACTGGCAGCGTACATGAAATCATGGTGGGGAGCAATCGGCTTCTTAGGTGATGAGCCCCATGTCCAGGCAACGCCGAGCTTGCGGCCGCGCAGGTCGCGCCCGAACATCTCACGCAGCGTCATCACGTCCGCCATGCCCTGGCAGGGATGGTAGATATTGTCTTCCATGTTGATCACCGGCACATGCGCCCACTTGGCAAATTCCTTGATGATCCGCAGGCTCTTGTCATACTCCCAGTTCACCTTATCGCCCAGGATGCGGATGGCGATACAGGCACCCATGCGCGAAAGTACGCGCGCTACGTCTGAGATGCGCTCCGAGCCATAGCCCTGGTCTTCGCCTTCCAGGGTAGGCAGGCGGGTGGCTTCGGGGACCAGGAAGTTGGCATGGCCGCCCAGCTCGAAGATGCCGGTTTCAAAGCTGTTGCGGGTGCGCAGCGAGGGGTTAAAGAACATCATGAACAAAGTGCGCATCGGTAGGATATTGTCGTGGCGGCGGCGCATGGTATTGTCAGCTTTCAACTGGAGAGCGACCTCCAGCATAGTGTCGATTTCCTCTATGGTGAAATCGCGCAGCGTGATAAAGTCTCTGCCTTTCAAACCTTCTGTAATCATATTGGTTCATCTCCTTAAATTTCGATTTCGAATTTTCGATCCTTAACCGGGTGGCACTTATAAGCTGCGTAAATTACACCCAGCATTTCACACTTAAAAATTTACGCCGGGCTAGCCTTCTCCAAAAAGCCTGCGCCATTCGCGGCCTACCTGCTCCATTTGAGACTTGGCCCATGTACGGCGCATACGATACAGGTGGAACATGCCCAATTGCCATTCGGTCATCCAGCGGGCAGCAAAATCACCCTGGGCGGTCTCGTTGAAGATCGTTTCGATCTCGTCCCGGTTGATCACGCGTGGCCCGCTCATGCGCACCCCGAACTCGCAGGTTCGGCTGCTGCGGTTCGAGATGTATTCCTCGATGCCCATCTCGTCCATCACATCGATCACTGAGCGCAGAGAACGGATTGATTTGGCGTAAGCAAAGTGCGGCGGGTAACCGTTCTCAACCATCACCTCAAACACAGCGCGCATCAATGCAATCGTGCCACCATACAACACCTGCTCCTCGAAGTTATCGCCTTCTGTCTCCGAATCGAACTCGACCTCGACTACGCCCACCCGAGTGCTGCCAACCGCTTTCGCAATCGCCAGCACGATGTGCATGGCGTTGCCGGTTACGTCTTTATCCACAGCCACTGCGCCGTAGATACCCGAGCCGGCCAGGAATTTTTCGCGCACCAGATGCCCGGGCGAGTTCGGCACGAACAACACCACATTAACATCCGGGGGCGGCTGGATAGCCCCATAGAGCACGTTGAATCCATGCGCAAAACTGAGCGTGGTGTTCGGCTTCAGGTTCTTGTGGACGAATTCGCGATACACGGATGGCTGCGCCGGGTCGGCTAGCAGCACATGCACAACATCTGCTCTGAGCGTGGCTTCAGCGAAATCATAAACCTCGAAACCATCATTTTCTGCCCGGTCCCAATCGGGGTAAAGGTCGCGCGGACCAGCGCCAACGATCACTTTCAATCCGCTATCGCGCATGCACAGTGCCTGCGGGCCACCTTGGATGCCGTAGCCGAGAATGGCGATCGTCTTGCCCTGTAGCACATCCAAACTGACATCTTCATCACGGTAAACCTGGTTCAACATGTTTGCCTCCTTGTGGCGAGATAACTATAAAAATTGCGTGTAATCGCGGTTGACATCTTTGTAAAGCAAATAAGCCGATTTCTCCCAGCCAGTCGAATAGAAGAACTGAGGACAATACGGCGCCATGTAGATAAAATCGTCTTTTTGAACCTCGATCAGGTCTTGGTTTAGCCAATATAGCCCGCGGCCATATAGCATATATAGGCCATGCTCCATAACATGCGCCTCGACGAAGCTGAAGTAAACGCCGGGATCAAAGACCTGGAGATTGATCCCCATATCAAAGCCCAATTGTTCGTAGGGGGTCAGATGCTGTTCCATGTAAGTGTCGGTTGGGTCGGCGCGCACATCGCTTTCGTGGGCGACAATCGCCTGTGGTATGGCAAGCCCTTCGACTGTGACATAGCGACGGCGTATCCACACCAAGCGGCTAAGCGCATCAATGTCACTACTGAAAGCATAGGCGGCATTGGGCGGCAGCCAGGCGAAACTGCCTTGCACCATCTTGTGTGCTTTGCCTTCCAGGTTAAATTGGACCTGGCCTTCCAGGACAAAGAAAAATTGCTCGAATTCTTCGCTGCGATGTCCCTTGGTCTTCCCGTTGGGCTCCACCAACAACTCGTGCTCGACGAACTTCGCCCCGTGCTGGGGAGTAGTTAGCACCTGCGCCAATACTCCTTCAAAACCGGGTAAATGGTGCTCCACCCGGTTGGCGCGCGGGAAAATCATATAACTGCCAGGGATATTGATACATCGGCAGCGTGAAGTGACATCGGCGTCACCCACGATTAATTTTGCGTTTTGTCCTTGTTGCATGGTTAAATTGCCTCCTTTGGATTGGGGCACCCGGCCAGCTGGCGCAGAGCCAGCAATGTCAGGAAACGAGCTGCTTCTTCAAGCTGCCCGACCGAGACACGTTCATCTGGTGCGTGAGCAACCGCCGGGTCGCTGGGGCCGAAGATAATAATCGGCAGGCCATGGCCGCTAAACCAACGCCCGTCGCTGGTTTGGACATACCCTGTAAGGGAACGCCTTTCATTGACTGCATCTGCCAGTGCCTGGTTAGCCAGCCTGACAAAGGGGTGATTTTCCGGCGTATTTACGTTCGTCGCCACTTCGCCCTGCGAAAATAGCTTATACCGGAGCGGCTCGACCCGTGTGACAAACTCATCCAGTGCCTCCTGGATCTCCTGCATGGCTGCCTCGCGTGTCTCACCAGGTAGCAGGCGACGGTCCATCTCGACCTTGCATTGATCCGGGACAATGTTCCACTGGATGCCGCCCTGTATCTTACCAATATTCAACGTTGCGGGCGGCAGATACGGGTGAGAACGGGATGCCAAGCGGTGTGCGAGTTGCTCTTGTAGCCAGGTAATCGCGCGAGCGGCTTTGAGCACAGCATTCTCACCAGCCCAAGGCATCGCCCCGTGCGTGCTCTTGCCAAACACGATCAGATCGATGCCACATGCCACGCGCTCGGCAATTGCCACCTGGTTGTTGGTTTGCTCCCCAATTACCAGCAAATCAGGCTTCAGCTTGCCTAGATCGCGCAGCCAGACCGTTCCTTCTAATCCGCCAGACTCTTCATCCGCCACAATGGCAAGCTGCAAACAGCCTTCCAGATTGACAATTGCCCTTGCGATGGTCACGAGGGCCATGCACTGTGCTGCCACACTGCCTTTGTCATCACCTGCGCCTCGCCCGTACACAATCCCATCCAGCAACTGGCCACCGAACGGATCAACACTCCAGCGCCCCAGATCACCAGCGGAAACTGTATCAATATGCGCATGGAATGTCAGGCAAGGTTTTTGGGAAGGGTCGCCCAGCCAGGCTAAAAGGCTGGCCTGCTCTTCCTGACGCGCTAGTATCTCTACAGGGATGCCTGCCTCGGTCAGCTTGGTGGCGACAACTTTAATTGCAGCTCGCGTGTCGCCAGGTGGGAAATCGCTGCACTGGCGGATCAAGTCCTGAAGTAAGGCTGTTGCTTCGGTAGGGTCTATCGACGCCAGAATCTGGGCCTCGAAGCTGGTCAGGCCAGAGGTTGAACTTGGGTTGGCAAGGGCTGTGGGAGTCTGCATGAAGAAAAGCACCAAAATCGCTAATATGCGTATGGGTGAGACCGGCGCAACAATTTGCCATAGCCGGGCTCCGCCAGTATCAGTTCATTCTGATAAACGGCCTTGCCACGCACCATGGTGCGCTCTACATAGCCTCTGAAGGTAGAACCCACATACGCGCTGAATTTATTCTTGTAGAGTAGCTGCTCGGCGGTCAGGGTCCATGTTTTGTCCAGGTCGACGACCACGAAATCTGCATCCGCGCCAGGTTTAATTGAGCCTTTCTGAGGCGATAAGCCAAACAGGCGGGCAGGGTTGTACGACAGCATGCGTGCCAGTGCGGGCAATGGCAGGCCGCGCTTATTAACGCCCTCGCTGAGCAGCACCGGAAGAGTAAGCTGGACGCCAGAGATGCCTCCCCAGGCTTTCCAGATATCTTCCATCCCCTTCTCTTTCTCATCCCAGGTGCATGGGGAATGATCAGAGCCGATCGTATCGACCAGACCTCCCAAAACACATTCCCACAGCAATTCGACATTCTCCCGCGACCGGATTGGCGGAGCGCATTTAGCCGCCGGACCGATGCGCTCAAAATCTTGGTGATCAAAAAACAAATAGTGTGGGCAGGTTTCAGCAGTAATGTGTACGCCTTCATCTCGGGCGCGGGCAATGTGGCGAATCCCATCGGGGATCGATACGTGGACCACGTGCAGATTACCGCCTGTGATTTTGGCCCAGTAGCTGGCACGCTGGACGGTTTCCAGCTCGGCGAAGGGTGGGCGAGACTCGTACCAGGCAGCCCGGTCGGTGCGACCGAAGCCCTTCAATTGCTTGCTCAAATAAGCGCAGACCCATTCGTTTTCTGCATGCAAGCCGATCAAGTTCCCCATCTCGCGCATTTGGTCCAGGCCGGCATAGATCAGATCATCGTTCAAACGCTCAAAATCGACTCCGCTGGCGCTGGCGAAAGCCTTATAGCCAATGACACCTTCCTCATTCATCGCTTTCAGGTCAGCCAGGTTATTGTCCACCAGGCCGCCCCAGTTGCCATAATCAACCACTGCCTGGCTGGCTACCACCTGGCGCTTGTACTCCAGCCTATCCCGGTTGGTGGTTGGAGGGGTAGAATTAAGCGGCATCTCAAGAACGCTCGTAACCCCACCGGCTGCAGCGGCCATGGTGCCCGTTCGATACCCTTCCCAGTGTTCACGACCAGGTTCGTTGAAATGCACATGGGCATCGACTACGCCGGGAAGGAGTACTTTGCCTTGCAGGTCGATCACCTCAGCCGCTTCGATTGCATGATTGCCTCGTATCACCCCCGTAATCTGCTCGCCTTCCACGATCACCCCACCGTGAAACACTTCAGTTTCTGTTACGACCTGTGCATTTTTCAGATAAAGATCAGGGTTCATCTTCCTGCCTTTCAGACGTGCATCCCTTTTGGCAGCCGGCATGGATTAGAAACATCCAACCAGCTACCACAGATAAGGCGGAGAGTTACATACTAAGGGATAATCCAGGTGCCTGTCTCGCCGCGCAACGCGCGCCCGATATTCTCCGGATTTGTGATCAGCGCTTTCTTGCCGCCACGCTCCAGGAACCAGATGCAGGCCTGGATTTTTGGCGCCATGCTGCCCTTGGCAAAATGCTTGCCTTCCGACAGAAAAGCTTTGGCTTCAGCAACAGTCATCTGATCCAGCCATTTTTGCTCTGGTGTACCCCAATTGATAGCCACTTTTTCGACCGCAGTACTGATTACGAACAGCTCAGCGTTGACCAGGTTCGCCAGGAGAGATGAGGCGTAGTCCTTATCGATAACGGCAGCAATGCCTTTGAGCTTGCCTGAATCATCGGTAACGACAGGAATGCCACCGCCGCCTACCGTGACCACACACATGCCTTCTCCAACCAATGCCTTGATCGCCGGTTCCTCGATCACCCGTTTGGGCAAGGGTGAGGGCACCACCCGCCGCCAGCCGCGCCCTGCATCTTCAACTACCGACCAGCCCTCTTTGTCTTTCTTCTCCAGCGCCTGGTCTTTTTCCATGAAGGTACCAATCGGCTTGGAGGGATTTTGGAAGGCCGGGTCATTGCGATCCACTTCGACCTGAGTGACGATAGTGGCTACATTCTTGTCAATGCCGCGGGTTAGGAATTCGTTGTACAGGTTCTGCTGAAGCATATAGCCCGTAGCGCCTTGAGTATCGGCGCCACACACATCCAGCGGCACTTCGTGGATGCCTTCCACACGGTGGGCAACCTCCGAGCGGCGCAACACAAATCCAACCTGTGGGCCGTTCCCATGACCTATCGCCACGGTCCAACCTGACTCGATCATATCAGCAATATGCCGGGCAGTCTCGGCGACGGCTGAATATTGATCTTCAATCGACTCACGGCCTTTGTGAACCAGGGAATTTCCCCCGATCGCAATCACTGCCACCTTTTTAGCTTTATCCATACCTTCTCCTATGTGATTTGCTCGTGTAGTAAACGAACCCGAAATTACCTACACACCCAGGATCGCGCACACCAGCGCCATGCGGATGGCCACGCTGTACGCAATGGCCTCAAAGTAGAGCTGGCTGGGTGAAGTATCGATGCGCAGGTCCATCTCGCCCGCCCGGCGGGGCAGGGTGTGGGTGACATAGATCGTGCGGTTGCTGTCATTGGCAACTTTCTCCAGGGTTTCGTAGCGCACAAAATAATTGTCCATCACAGCTTTGAAGGCTTCCGCTTCGGCGCCCTTGGGAGCGCTGCAGCCGGGCAAGTAAACCATATCCATTTCCGAGATCAAATCGTTGAATGAATCTTGATTGAGATCGAAAGCCTCTTTGACAGCAATGCCGCGGTGGGCGATCTTCTCGCGCACTTCCTCTGGCGTTCGGCGGGCTTCCGGGCTGGCCAGGACGACCTTGGCGCCCAGGCGGGCCAGTCCCTGAGCCATCGAGTGGCCGGTGCGAGCTTCAATCAGGTCGGCGCTGGCGACGCACACCTTTAAGCCTTCAATACGACCATAGGTGCGATAGAGGGTGTACAAATCCAGCAGAGCCTGGGTAGGATGCTCCCAGTGTCCCCAACCGCCATTGATGACCGGCGAGTCGGAATATGGCGCCGCCTTGCGAGCATCCACATCGTTGAAGTGGCGCATGACGATAATATTAGCGTACTTGGAGACCACTTTGAGCATATCCGAAAGGCTCTCTTCCTTGGCAGCCGAAGAAGTCACCATCGGATTGGCCTCGCTGATTACGGCCCCACCCAGCCGGTGCATGGCGGTTTCGAAGCTCATGCGGGTGCGAGTGCTGGGCTGGAAGAACAGGGTCGACATCACATTTCCGCTGACCAGTGGAACCATGGAGCGGTTGAACGGCTCCAGTTGCAGCGCCAGGTCAAACAACCCGTATATCTGATCGTCGGTCAGATCGTTGACCGAGAGCAAGCTGCAGCCCACATAGTTAATCTCATTTACAATCGAACGAAAGGTTTTAATTTTTGCCTCTGTCATCGGCGTCCTCTTTTAGTACCTTACAGAAGATCTTGGTGCGGATTATTTGGGTTGAGAATTTATTTCATGAAAATCGCTGAATCATCCAATACTAATTTAGCGTAAATCTTGTCAATGTCGCATAAAGAAATTATTATGAAAGCATAAGGATTAAAGCGATCATGATGAGAAATGTCAGGTTGTGATTATCGATGTTACGGTATCGGGTCATGCTATACAGGTAACCACCAATTTTCGGGTTGACAAGTGTTAGGTGCTCCAGTCATAGTAGATGTGCGTGTGACATAAACCAAATTCCAGGAAATTGTCTGAAATTATCGTGGCCAGTGTAACTCGTAATTAGCGTTATTTCTACTTCCCCAATTCTAGAAATAGCCTCTACAATATTTCCAGTTAGCTTGTCATTCGTTAATCAAAGAATTTCCGGAGTCTATCCAGCGATTCATTCCCACCCCCTTGGCCGCGCAGCGGCGATACATTTCCCGGTAATATGGCTCCAACTTAAGAGCGGCTTCCCAGGTCTTTTCCATTTCCTTGCGATATTCGATCATCAGCTCGCGGGCTTCTGCTTTGATCGCTTCTTCATCCACTGTTAGCAGCTTGCCGTTCTCTACAACCACCTGTCCGGCAACGATGGTCATCACCACCGATGATCCAGTTTCACAGTACACCAGTTGTCGGTAGATATCGTTCAACGGGGTAAAGTTCAACGTGTTCAAATCCACCAGGATCAAGTCCGCTTCGTAGCCGGGAGCCAGCACGCCCACGGTATTTTCATTGAGCATGGCGCGCGCCCCGCCGCGTATCATCGCCCAGAGGATTTCCTGCGCCTTCGGCCAATTGCGGTATTCTGGATCGGTGATGGAATGGATCAAGCCAGCTACTTTAGCCACCACCCACATATTATGCGAATCATCCGAACAGGCCTCGTCACTTCCCAGGCAGATGTTGATCCCAGCGTTTTTATGACGGCGAAAATTCATCACTCCGCTGCCCAAACGTAAATTGCATACCGGGTTATGCGCCACGCTACATCCTGAATTGGCTAGCAAGTCTACATCAAATTCATCCACCCAGATGGCATGGATTACCATCACCCGTTCGTCCAGAAAACCAAGGTCACTGGCATACCGAACCAGAGATTTGCCGTATTTCACCTCCCCCAGCACTCTCTGTAACTTGGTTTCCAGGATATGCATGTCGAATGGCAGGTTGTACTGTTTACTAAGGTCAGATAAGGCT
>Ga0209254_10003189_pt1 | contig 14971 bp, 9 predicted proteins | sample FrelakmetDIP11DI_FD_187148 | JGI IMG/M metagenome (GOLD analysis project Ga0209254, IMG submission 187148) | Freshwater lake sediment microbial communities from the University of Notre Dame, USA, for methane emissions studies - DIP11 DI (SPAdes)... | ecosystem: Environmental > Aquatic >...
CGGCGTCGCCGAGGATCTCGAGCGAATGCGCAATCCGCAGCGTCGGCGGGAAGAAGGTCGTCGCCGCGAGGCCGATCAGACCCATGAACGCGAAGAACGCAACCGCCAGCGACACGAAGAGGGCGCGCCGCGAGCGCGACCAGAGGAGGAGGACCGGCAGGGTCATGGCGAGGGCGAGCGCGCTGCGCAGCAGGACCACCGGGACGATGGTGTTCCAGCCGGGAAGCGTCAGCCCGAAGCTCGGGTCCCTGTAGAACGGGACCACGATGGGGGAGACCAGCATCCCGAAGAACACGTAGATCACCGGGAACGCGAGCCACGCGACGGGCAGCCGCCACCACCACGTGGACGCCGGCCGGTCGAAGACCGTGGCGCCCCGAGGTTGCAGCTCCCTCCCGGGACGGACCAGCCAGGCCGCCGCGGCGGCGCCGAGCAGGCACGGCGCGACGAAGAACACGATCATTGTGGCGGTGCCGCCGAAGGCGGTGAAGGCCGCGGCCTCGATCTGGTTGTTGAGGCCGAAGATGACGTAGGTGAACGCGGCGAGGACGAGCCAGCGCACGGGCTGCGAGCCGCGAACTCCCCAGGCGAGGAGCGCGAGGCAGCCGGCCACCAGTGCCGAGCTGAGCGCGCCCAGGGTGAGGTTGGTCGTCTGGCTGGGCGGATTCGGGAAGGCCGGCCACGGCATACCGGCCGCCGCGATCACCGCGCCGCTGATCATGGTCCCGAGGAAGTAGGCGGCGGCGATGACGAGGATCTTCCAGATCCAGCTCGTGACGCCGATCCCGTTGGAAGCACTCATCTGGACACCTCTGCTTTCTTGGTGAGCTTTGCGAGCTCGTTGGCGGCCCGCGCGGCCCAGCGCGCGTTGCCGCGGTATGCCTGGATGCCGTGCTCCAGAGCCAGCCGGCCGCACGGCGACATCTGCTCCGACAGCTCCTTCCGGAGCCGCTCGAGGTGGATGACGTAGGCCTCGGACTCGCGCTGGAACTCGGCGAGGAAGCGCAATGCTTCGACCGGGCCGAGCCGCTCGATGAAGGCGAAGCGGAGCATGACGAGGTCGAAGTGCCAGACCAGCGCCTCGTGGGTGACCGGCTTGGAGAGCTCGGCCCGCAGCACGGCATCGCCCGCGGCGGTGATTGAGTACGTGGTGCGCGGCCGCTGCGAGGCCTGCTTCTGCTGCCGGCCGCGGATCCAGCCGAGCTGCTCGAGGCCCTTGAGGGCGGGGTAGATCGCCCCCGGGCTGCTGCTGAAGTGGCCCATGGGGGTGGTGTCGAAGACCTTCTTGAGGTCGTAGCCGGACTGCGGCCGCATGGCGATCAGCCCGAGAATAGCGAGCCGGAGTGGGGTGAGAGTGGTGTCGTCGCTCATAATACGAATAGATATATTACGTTTCGTAATATTTGTCAAGGCGTCTGGGCGGTTTTTTCTGCGACCGGTCTCGGATCCGCGCTGAGCAGGGCTGATCGCGGCCTCGAGATTGGCGGGTGCGGTTATAGTTGCGGCGTCTGCAGCGCGTGCACGCGGTCGTGGTCGACCGTCGCATGAGCGCGGCGGGAATCGTGAGGTGGTGACCGGTTCTCCGTGCGCGGCTGACCGACCGGGTTGCTGGCGGGCTCGGCGCGGCACGTTGGGGGAGGCACATGGGACATCTCGCAACCCTCGACTGGATCATGATCGGGCTCTACTTCGCGCTGATCTTCGGCGTCGCGTGGTGGGTCTCCGGCCGCCGGAAGGAGACCCACGAGTCGTCGGCCGGCTACTTCCTGGCCGGGCGCAACGTCGGTTGGTTCGTGGTCGGCGCCGCGCTGTTCGCCTCCAACATCGGCTCCGAGCACCTGGTGGGACTGGCCGGCACTGGCTACGACAGCGGCGTCGCGGTCGGCCAGTTCGAGGTGCTGGCGTCGCTGATCCTGCTCATTCTCGGCTGGTTGTTCGTGCCCTTCTACCTGAGAAGCGGCGTCTACACCATGCCCGAGTTCCTCGAACGCCGGTACTCGGCCGGCGCACGCTGGTACCTGGCGGTAGTGTCGATCGTCGGCTACGTGCTGACCAAGATCTCGGTGACGCTGTACGCCGGCGGCATCGTCTACGAGGTGCTGCTCGGCGGCGGCTTCTGGACCGGGGCGCTGGTCATCGTGCTCGCCACCGGCGTCTACACCGTGCTCGGGGGATTGAGGGCCGTGCTCTACACCGAGACCATGCAGACCGTCATGCTGATCGGCGGCTCGGTGCTGGTGACCCTGATCGGCCTCCATGAGCTCGGCGGCTGGGGCGTCCTGCGGTCGACCCTGGACTCGAGCTTCTTCGACATGTGGCAGCCGATGTCGCACCCGTCCTTCCCGTGGACAGGGATCCTGTTCGGGGCGCCGATCCTCGGCGTCTGGTATTGGTGCACCGACCAGTACATCGTGCAGCGCGTGCTGTCGGCCAACGGCGTCGACGACGCGCGGCGCGGAACCATCCTCGGCGGTTATCTGAAGCTCCTGCCCCTGTTCATCTTCGTGATCCCGGGCCTGGTGGCAGCCGCCCTCGTCAGCACCGGCCGCCTCGAGCTCGCCCGCGCCGACCACGCGCTGCCCGAGATGATCCGGGTGCTGCTGCCGGTCGGCGTGCGGGGCCTGGTCGTGGCGGGCTTCCTCGCGGCGTTGATGAGCTCGCTGTCCGCGGTCTTCAACTCGTGCTCCACCCTCATCACCTGGGACGTCTACCGCAAGCTGCGGCCCGACGCCTCGGAGCGGCAGCTGGTGGCCGTGGGCAAGATCGCGACCCTCGCGCTGGTCGGCTTCGGGCTGCTCTGGATCCCCTTCATGAAGTACATCTCGGGCCAGCTCTACGTCTACCTGCAGAGCGTCCAGGCCTACATCTCGCCGCCGATCGCCGCGGTCTTCCTGCTCGGCGTGTTCTGGAAGCGGGTCAACGCGAAGGGCGCGATCGTCTCGCTGCTGACCGGCTTCGTGCTCGGCACGGGCCGGCTGGTGCTCGAGCTGACCAAGGGCTCCCAGAGCGGATTGCTGTTCTGGTATGCCGACATCAACTTCCTCCATTTCGCGATCCTGCTGTTCGCGGTCTGCACTGCGGTGCTGGTCGTGGTCAGCCTGGTCACGCCGCCCGAGCGCGACGACAAGCTGGCGGGCCTGACCTTCGCCACCGCTACCGCGCCGGCCGCGGGCGACGGCGCCGTCGTGGCGCGGCTCGCCTCGAAGCCGGCCTGGCGCCGCAAGGACCTGTGGCTGTCGGTGCTGCTCGCGGCCTGCGTCGGCATGGTCTGGCTGTTCTTCACCGGTTGACGAGCTCGCGGCGACGACGAGGGGGCGGGCAATGCGCGGGACAGTAATCCTCACCATGGTGACAGTGGCGGTGATGAGCCTGGTCGCCGGGTGCTCGGCGCGGCAGGCCGAGGTGGTGGCGGTGCCGACGGCGCGCATTCACCCCGAGCTGTGGCCGGCGCCGCCCCGCGCCCTCGCCCCGGACCCCGAGCTCGAGGCCGCGGTCCAGGCCCTGCTCGGCCGGATGTCGGTGGAGGACAAGGTCGGCCAGCTCATCCAGGGCGAGATCCGCCACCTGACGCCGGAGGATGTCCGCACCTACCGTCTGGGCTCGGTGCTCAACGGCGGCGGGGTCCAGCCATTCGACAAGAGGTGGGCCTCGGTCGACGACTGGCTGACGCTGGCCGACGCGTTCTGGGACGCGTCGATGGACACCTCCGGCGGCCGGCTGGCCATCCCCGTCATCTGGGGCACCGACGCCGTGCACGGCGTCGCCGGCGTGGTCGGCGCCACCATCTTCCCGCACAACGTCGGCCTCGGCGCGACCCGCAACCCGGAGCTGATCGGCCGCATTGGCGAGGTGACGGCCACCGAGATGGCGGTGGCGGGCCTCGACTGGACCTTCGGCCCGACGGTCGCGGTGGTGCGCGACGACCGCTGGGGCCGGTCCTACGAGAGCTGGTCGGAGGATCCCGACATCGCCAGCGCCTATGCCGGCGCGATGGTCCGTGGCCTCCAGGGGGATACGGGCAGCGCCGGTTTTATCGGTGCGGGTCGTGTCGTCGCCTGCGCCAAGCACTACCTCGGTGACGGCGGCACCGCGGGCGGCGTCGACCGGGGCGACAACCTGGCGAGCGAGGCCGAGCTGCGCGACCTCCACGGCGCCGGGTACGTCGCCGCGATCGAGGCAGGAGTCCAGACCGTGATGGCCTCCTTCTCCTCGTGGCACGGGCGCAAGATGCACGGCAGCCGGGAGCTGCTCACCGACGTCCTCAAGGGCCGGCTGGGCTTCGACGGCTTCATCGTCGGCGACTGGAACGGTCACGCCGACGTCGCGGGCTGCTCCGACGCGAGCTGCGCCGCGGCCTTCAACGCCGGCATCGACATGTTCATGGTGCCCGAGGACTGGCGGGCCCTGTACGACAACACGCGCGATCAGGTGAGGTCCGGCGAGATCCCGATGGCACGGCTCGACGACGCGGTGCGCCGGATCCTGCGGGTCAAGATGCGAGCGGGCCTGTTCGACAAGGGCAAGCCCTCGAGCCGTCCGCTGGCCGACCGCGGCGACCTCCTGGGATCGCCCGAGCACCGGGCGGTGGCGCGGCAGGCGGTGCGCGAGTCGCTGGTGCTGCTCAAGAACGACCGCGGCCTGCTGCCGCTCGTGCGGCAGCAGCGGGTGCTGGTGGCGGGCGACGGGGCCGACAACATCGCCAAGCAGGCCGGCGGCTGGACCCTCACCTGGCAAGGCACGGACCTGGGCAACGAGGACTTCCCGGGCGGATCGTCGATCTGGGACGGGATCCGGAGCGCGGTCGAGGGCGCCGGCGGCGTGGCGGCGCTCAGCGTCGACGGCAGCTTCAGCGGCCCGCCGCCCGACGTGGCGGTCGTGGTCTTCGGCGAGGAGCCCTACGCCGAGTTCCACGGCGATCGCGAGACCCTCGACTACGGCTTCTCCCGACCCCACGACCTGCAGCTGCTGCAACGGCTGAAGGCGGCAGGGATTCCGGTGGTCTCGATCCTGCTCTCGGGCCGTCCGCTGTGGGTCAACCCGGAGCTCAACGCCTCCGACGCCTTCGTCGCGGCCTGGCTGCCGGGGTCCGAGGGCAACGGCGTGGCCGACGTGATTTTCCGTGCCGCCGACGGCGCCGTTGCCCACGACTTCACGGGCCGGCTTGCCCACTCATGGCCGCGGGCTCCTCTGCAGACGCCGCTCAATGAGGGTGACGCCGGCTACGATCCGCTGTTCGCGTACGGCTATGGCCTCACCTACGAGGACCGCGTGGGGCTCGGTCCCCTCCCCGAGGATCGCGGCGGCGCGATCCCGGACGCCGGCCGCAGCGTGTTCTTCCGCGGCGGGCCGGTCGCCCCCTGGCAGCTCTACGTCGGCGACTCGCACAACCGCGCGGTCAAGACGGTCGGAGGGGCCGCGTCGACCTGGGACCGCGACAACCTGGTGGTGACGGCGGTCGACCGCGAGCGGCAGGAGGACGCCCGCGCCGCGCGCTGGGCCGGGGACGAGCTCGCCTCCGTCTACCTCGCCGCCGCTCAGGCAATCGACCTCACGCCCGCGACGATGGACTGCATGACGCTCGCCGTCGACGTTCTGCTGGAGGAGCCGCCGAGCGAGCCGGTGTTTGTCGCGGTGCGGTGCGGAGAGGACTGCGCGGGGAGAGTGGACATTACCGAAGCCCTGAGCTCCGGGCCCCTCGGCGAGTGGCAGACGGTCACCACCCGGCTCAGCCTCTTCGCTGCAGTGGGCGCCAAGCTGACGCACGTCACGGCGCCGTTCGTGCTCGAGACCGAGGGCACCCTCGCCCTGCGCTTCGCCAACGTCCGGCTGGAGCCGGCGGCGTGCGAATAGCGGAGCTCAGCTGGTACTCTGCTTGACGGTGAGAACGGAGGCCGCCCGATGATCGTTCACCGAGCGTGGCATCGCATCGCCCTGATCGTCACCGTCGCTGCTCTGATCGCCGGCTGTGGGCCGCGCGCCGCCGAGCCGCCGCCGTTGGACATCTTCTCCCGGGCCGCCGTGGCCGAGGCCATGGCGCGCGCCTTCGACTGGCAGATCGACCACATTGTCTACGAGGCGCCGCTGCCCGACGGCGGCACCCAGCCGGTGAGCGACACCGAGTGGGTGCGGGGCGCCTTCTTCGCCGGCGTGATGGCAGCCTCCAACGCGACCGGCGACTCGAGGTACCTGGCGGCAGCGATGGAGATCTCCCAGCGCAACGGCTGGCAGCCCGGGCCACGCCCGCGGCATGCCGACGATCTCTGCATCGCCCAGACCTACGCCCAGCTCTTCCTCGTCGAGCGCGATCCGGTGATGATCGAGGCCACGGTCGCTCGGCTCGAGGCCATGATCGCCGATCCCCGGCCCGGCCCCGTGGTCGGCTGGTCCGAGGACGACAACTGGTCGTGGTGCGACGCCCTGTTCATGGCGCCGCCGACCATGGCGCTCATCGCCGAGGCCACCGGCGACCGCCGCTTCCTCGACCTCATGAACTCGATGTGGTGGGAGACCTACGGCTACCTGTACGACGAGGCGGAGCACCTGTGGTACCGCGACGGCCGCTATGTCATCCAGCCCGACGGCTCCGGACCGCGCACCCCGAACGGTAAGAAGGTCTTCTGGTCCCGCGGCAACGGCTGGGTCTTTGCCGGCCTCGCCCTCGTCCTCGAGCACATGCCCGCCGACTACCCGGACCGGCCGCGCTACGAGCAGCTGTTCCGAGACATGGCCGCGGCGCTGGTCGCGGTGCAGGGTGAGGACGGGCTGTGGCGCTCGAGCCTGCTCGACCCTGACGAATACCCAATCCCAGAGTCCAGCGGGTCCGGCTTCTTCACCTTCGGGCTGGCCTGGGGCGTGAACCACGGTCTGCTCGACGCCGAGGCGTTCCTGCCCGCCGTCCGTCGCGGCTGGCAGGGCTTGATGTGGGCGTTGCAGCCCTCCGGCAAGCTCGGCTGGGTGCAGCAGATCGGCTACGACCCGCGGTCGGTGAGCGCCGATGACAGCATGGAGTACGGCACCGGCGCCTTCCTGATGGCCGGCGGCGAGATGCTCAAGCTCGGCGCACGCACGTCATAGGCCACTCGGCGCACGCGGGTCGTAGGCCTTCCGGTGTGCGTGAGGCGTCGAGGTTGTCGCCGGCCTACGCCCCGCGTGCGCCGAGAAGGATGCGCTGCGCGCATCCGAAAACGAAAACCGAGGGCAGAGCGGACAACGCACACATTTGAGCCGAGAGCGTCGTCGATTCGAGGTCGCCGACAGTCAGGGGGTGTCAGTGAAGGTCGTCGAGTACGAGCCGATGACCTCCGGCGCGACCATCCCATCCAGGCCGCGCTGCTGCACCAGGTTGCGGTAGGTCAGGAGCTCGATCCCGGCCTCATCGAGCGTCGCCCGGAAGGCCGGCGAGGTGACGGCGTCGAGCTCGGCCTGCCGGTGGATCGCCACCCGGAAGGGATCCGCGGCGTAGTTGAGGTCGACCAGGGCCGCCATTTCCGGGCTGTCGGTGCCGAGGTGGATGACGACCAGGTTGAGGCCGGGTGGCGCCTGCCGGACGAACTCGAGCAGCCGCGGCAGCTTGCGCCCAGGGGCGACGTCCCACAGCGAGACCGAGCGCTCGCCGAAGTAGCGCGAGATCGCGAGCCGGTGCTTGGCCGCGAGCTGCTCGACGATCTCCTGCAGCTCGGGCGTCGACACGGCGGTCAGCATGTGAAAGTCGATGTAGTCGATGCGCAGCCCCGACGCGAGCGCCCGCTCGATCTGCGCCTCGAGCTCGGCGCGGACCTCCTCGAGGTCGGGTCGGGCGGCGGCGAACTCGGCCTCAGAGGGATGGAAGTGACCATTCGCATCGACCAGGGAGGGCACCCTGGCGGCGCCCAACACCGGCCCCCACTTGTAGTGCTCCCACTCCGAGTTGAGCGTGAGGTGGACGCCGACGCCGATCTCCGGGTGGTCCTTGAGGATCTCGACCGCCTCCCGGTACCACGGGCAGGCGAACATCACCGAGGTCGAGAACGGCAGGCCGGTGGCGAGCAGCTCGCGCACTGCCGTGTTGACGCCGTGGCACATCCCCACGTCGTCGCAGCGGATCATCAGCTGCGTCGGCTCGGCTGCGGCCTCGGCCGCCTCGGCCGCCGGCGGCCACGAGGCGACGAGGACGACCGCCAACCACGCAATCACCAACGCGACGCGGGTTTGGGACTGCCGTGACATCTCGACCTCCAGCGCGGACGCGAAACGATCCATCTACCTGCTTATCTTAGTTTCTCTTCTTCAATCCCCGAATTCCGGATTGCGGACACCATGCTCGCGGGGCCGGTACCGACACCCGGTTGCGGCTCGCCTCCCGCTCTCGGCACGCTACATCCGCAATCCGGAATTCGGGGGGGGCGGCGGGTTGGGGGGCGTTGACACCTGTTCTCACGACCTGTATGATCCGTCGGCTGCGAGGAGGTGGACGATGGCTGGCAAGGGACATCGGGTGCAGGTCAAGCTCAAGAGCAGCGCGAGCCCGCACGTCTACTACGTGAAGAAGAACAAGCAGAACACGCCCGACCGGCTCGAGCTGAAGAAGTACGACCCGGTTGTGCGCAAGCACGTGAGCTACAAGGAAGCGCGGTAGCCGCGTCGGTCACAATCTCTGATGTCTGCGGCCCGGGCCGAACGCCCGGGCCGTTTTGCGTTTCGGGAACCGGTACGGGTCGAAGCGGAGCCGCTGATCGACGTCCATCCAGGCGATCGAACCACAAAGACACAAAGCCACGAAGAAGGAGGTCTGGGTGTCGTCGTGTCGCCCGGTGCGGGGTTGTCATCACTGAGCAGGTCTTGTTGGATTGAGCCCGACGCGCTCTGCTCGCGCCACCAGATACCTCGCTTCGTGTCTTTGTGCCTTCGTGGTGGATCGGATTCGAATCTGGGCGCGCATCCGGCTCCGCTTGCAGCTACGCCGTGACAAGTCCGGCTTCAGGTCAGTCCTTCGGACTACGCCGTGACAAGTCCGGCTTCAGGTCAGTCCTTCGGACTACGCTGTGACACGAGCGGAAGCGGGACGGGTAGCTACCCCTTCTTGGCTTTGCGGCGAGGCGAGGGCTTTCTCCGTTTCGGGGAGCGGGGGTCCTTGCCCTGGCTGCGCAGCTTGTCCTCGCGGGTGTCCAGCAGGTCGACCGCGGCCTCCAGCGTCACCGCGGCGGGGTCCGTCTTCTTCGGCACTGTCGCGTGGACCGTGCCGTCGCTGACATAGGGACCGTAGCGGCCGGTGCGGACCGTGATCGTGGCGCCTGAAACCGGGTGCGTCCCGAGCTCGGCGAGGACCGAGGCGGCACCGGCGCGGCGGCCGCGGCTCTTGGGCTGCTTCAGAAGCTCGAACGCCCCGTCCACGGTGATGGTCGCCAGCAAGTCGTAGTCCGGCAGGGTCCGGTTGTCGCCGTCGCAGCTGATGTACGGCCCGTAGCGGCCGTTCGCGGCCACGATCGGCTTGCCGGATTCCGGATGCAGGCCGACCTCGCGCGGAAAGGACAGCAGCATCAGCGCGTCGTCGAGCGCCAGCGTCTCCGGGCTCATCGACGGCCACAGGCTGGCCATCTTCGGCTTCTCGTCGCCGCCGTTTTCCCCGAGCTGGACGTAGTGGCCGAAGCGGCCGTGCTTGAGGAGCACCGGCTGGCCGGTGGCCGGGTCGGTGCCGAGCAGCCGGCCGCCGCCCGCTCCGCGCTCGATCAGCTCGAGGGCTGCCGCGACCGTCAGCTCGTCCGGCGGCATGTGCTCGGGCACCGAGGCGCGGCGGTCGGAGTCGCCGATCTGGACGTAGGCGCCCCAGCGGCCGATCCGCACCGCCACCTCCTCGCCGCCGTCGGTGGTGCCGAGGACGATCCGTGACGCCTCGCGGGGATCGACCGTCTCGTTGGCGTCGCTGATCAGCCGGTGCAGGCCCTCGCTCATGGTGCGGCTGCCGCCACCCTGCTCGGTGCCGAAGTAGAAGTCGTGCAGCCATGGCACCGCCGCGCGGTCACCGCGGGCGATAGCATCGAGCTCGTCCTCCATACGGGCCGTGAAGTCGTAGTCCACGAGATCCGGGAGCTGGCGCTCGAGCAGCCTGGTCACCGCGAAGGCGGTGAAGGTCGGCACCAGCGCCTGGCCCTTGCGCCACACGTAGTCGCGGTCCTGGATGGTCTGGATGATGGTGGCGTAGGTGGAGGGCCGGCCGATGCCGCGGCCCTCCAGCTCCTTGACCAAGCTGGCCTCGGTGTAGCGCGGCGGCGGCTGGGTGGTATGGAGTGTGACCTCGAGGCTGCGCGCCTCGAGGGCCTGGCCGGTCTCGAGCCTCGGCAGCGGCCGCTCCTGGTCGGCCATCTCCGCCTCGGGGTCGTCGGTGCCCTCGACGTAGGCGCGCAAGAAGCCGGCGAAGGTGATGACCTTGCCGGACGCGGTGAAGACCGCGATGCCGTTCTCGCCAGCGTCGGCCTCCACCCGGACGCTCGACCGCAGCCCGGTGGCGTCCTTCATCTGCGAGGCCAGGGTGCGCATCCAGATCAGCTCGTAGAGACGGTACTCGTCGGCGTCGAGCTCACTCCGCACGCTGTCCGGCGTGCGGAAGCGGTCGCCGGCCGGCCGGATCGCCTCGTGGGCCTCCTGGGCGCTCTTGGACTTGGAGCGGTAGTGACGCGGGTGGTCTGGTAGGAAGGACTCGCCGTAGAGCTGGACGATCTGCGTCCGCGCGGCGTGGATCGCCTCTCCCGACAGGGTCAGCGAATCGGTCCGCATGTAGGTGATGTAGCCGTTCTCGTAGAGCCGCTGCGCGACGCGCATCGTCCGCTGGGCGTTGAAGCGCAGCTTGCGGCCGGCCTCCTGCTGCAGCGTCGAGGTCATGAACGGCGGGTAGGGCCGGCTCGTGAAGGGTTTCTCGGTGACCTCTGCGACCCGGAAGGCCACGCCCTCGAGTACGCTCCGCAGGGTGGCCGCGGCCGGCTCGTCGAGCACCAGCAGCGAGGCAGTCTTGATTTCGCCGGTCTCGGCGTCGAAGTCCTTGCTGCCGGCGACCTTCCTGCCGGCGAGCTCGGCGAGCCGCGCCCGGAACGAGCGGTCGTCGGGGCGGTCACCGGAGAGCTCAGCTTCGAGGCCGGCAAAGCCCGCTTGGACGAAGCGCATCCGCGCCTCTTCGCGGGCGACCACCAGCCGCGTCGCCACCGACTGCACCCGGCCCGCCGACAGCTTGGGCCGCAGCTTGCGCCACAGCACCGGCGAGACCTCGTAACCGACCAGACGGTCGAGGATGCGGCGAGCCTCCTGGGCGTTGACAAGGTTCTGGTCGATGCCGCGCGGGTCGGCGAGGGCGTGCTCGATCGCCGGCCGCGTGATCTCGTGGAACACCAGCCGGCGGACCGGGCACTTCGGGCTGAGGACCTCGACCAGGTGCCAGGCGATCGCCTCGCCCTCGCGGTCCTCGTCGGTGGCGAGCAGCAACTCGCTCGCCTCCTTGAGGTGCCGCTTCAGCTTGTCGACCTGTTTCTTCTTGCCGTGGGGGATGACGTACAGGGGCTTGAAGTCGTTGACGACGTCGACACCGAGCCGGGACCACGGCTCCTTCTTGTACTTCGCCGGGATCTCGGCAGCGGAGGAGGGGAGGTCGCGGATGTGCCCGATCGACGACTCCACCTCGTAGTCCGCCCCCAGGAACTTGGAGATGGTCCGCGCCTTGGCCGGCGACTCGACAATGATCAGTGCCTTCGTCATCGGGGCCCTAGGGAAGCAGGGTCGTTGCCGGATTGTCAAGCGCGGGGCCGGCCGGCCCTCCGTTTGTTATCATCTGCCGATGGCGCGAGGAGGATGAGGAAATGGGCCCCTGGCTGGTTGACGTCCAGACGCGTGACGAGCTCGAAAGCTGGCTCTCGGAGAGCCCGCCGACCACGTACCGGCCGCTGCTGATGGTGGTGCGCGGTGACTCGGCGACCATCCGTGAGTTCCTCCCCAACGCCCTCGACGCGGCCAAGCTCGACGACCGGCGGATCGTGGTCTGGGTCAAGGACCAGACGCTGTTCCGGCAGCAGGAGCTCGGGCTGCTGTTCGGGGACGACGTGACGGTCGTCGCCGCGGTGCTCGGCGACAACCGGACGGTGGCGGCGTGGGTCCACGACGACCGCCTGGGGGTGGACGACGCCGACTTCGCGTTCTCCGCCGCCCGCGGCTGAGGCGGGGCGGAGGAGAGATGGCAGACATCCCGAGCAGCTACGACCACCTCGCGGCCGAAGAGTCCTGGCGGCGGCGCTGGGAGGAGTGGGGGATCTACCTCTGGGATCGGACGGCGCCGCGCGAGGCGACCTTCGTCGTCGACACGCCACCGCCGACCGTCTCCGGCTCGCTCCACGTCGGCCACGTCTTCAGCTACACCCACCAGGACCTGCTGGTGCGGTACCAGCGGATGATCGGCAAGAACATCGCCTACCCGATGGGCTGGGACGACAACGGCCTGCCCACCGAGCGGCGGGTCCAGAACTATCTCGGCATCCGCTGCAACCCACACCTCCCCTACGACCCCGACTGGAAGCCGACCGTCGGCGGCCGCGGCAAGGGAGTGATCGAGGAGGTCTCGCGCCGCAACTTCATCGAGGCGTGCAGCCTGGTCACCGCCGAGGACGAGCAGGCGTTCGAGCACCTGTGGCGGCGGCTCGGCCTGTCGATCGACTGGAGCGAGCCCTACGCCACCATCGACGACCACTGCCGCCGCATCTCCCAGCTGTCGTTCCTCGACCTGGTGGCGAAGGGCAAGGTCTACCAGCTCGAGTCGCCGACCATGTGGGATGTCGACTTCGCCACCGCGGTCGCGCAGGCCGAGGTCGAAGACCGCACCCAGCACGGTCTCTTCTTCGACCTCCGCTTCGCGGTCGAGGGCGGCGGCGAGCTCAAGATTGCGACCACGCGGCCGGAGCTGCTTCCGGCCTGCATCGCGGTGGTCGCCCACCCCGAGGACGAGCGCTACCGGCCGCTGTTCGGCAAGCAAGCGATCACGCCCCTGTTCGGTGCGCGGGTGCCGATCGTCGCCGCCGACCACGCCGACCCGGAGAAGGGCACCGGCATCCTGATGGTCTGCACCTTTGGCGACCTCATGGACGTCGAGTGGTGGAAGCAGTCCGGCCTGCCGGTGCGGCAGGTCCTCGGCCGGGATGGCCGCTTGCTGCCGGTCACCTTCGGCGAGCCGCCTTTCGACAGTGTCGACCCGGAGGGAGCACAGCGCGCCTACGACCAGATCGCCGGGTCGAACACCAAGCAGGCCAAGCGCCGGGTCGCCGAGCTGCTGGCTCAGGAGGGCAGTGTTCACGGCCTCGATGGGCCGTCCCTGGTCGGTGAGCCGCAGCCGGTGGAGCAGGTGGTCAAGTTCTACGAGAAGGGCGAGCGGCCGCTCGAGTTCGTGCCGACCCGGCAGTGGTTCATCCGGGTCCTCGACAGCCGCCAGGAGCTGCTCGAGCAGGGCGACAAGATCGAGTGGCACCCGTCGCACATGAAGGGCCGCTACCTCAACTGGGTGGAGGGGCTCAACCAGGACTGGTGCATCTCCCGCCAGCGCTACTTCGGAGTGCCCTTCCCGGTCTGGTACCCGGTGCTTGAAAGCGGCGAGGCGGACTTCACCGCGCCGATCTACGCGCCCGCCGAGACCCTCCCGGTCGACCCGTCGACCGACACCGCGCCCGGCTTCAGTGAGGCCGAACGCGACCGGCCGGGCGGCTTCACCGCCGACCCCGACGTCATGGACACCTGGGCGACCTCGTCGCTGACGCCGCAGATCCAGTCGCACTGGGGGGTCGACGAGGAGCGCCATCGCCGGCTGTTCCCGATGGACATCCGGCCGCAGGCCCACGACATCATCCGGACCTGGGCCTTCTACACCATCGTCAAGGCCTGGATGCACTCGGGCGACGTGCCGTGGCACCACGTCGTGCTGTCGGGATGGATCCTCGACCCGGACCGCAAGAAGATGTCCAAGTCCAAGGGCAACGTGGTGACGCCCGAGGACATCATCGACGAGTTCTCGGCGGACGGTGTGCGCTACTGGGCGGCCCGCGCCCGGCTCGGCACCGACACCGCGTACGACCCGAGCGTGTTCAAGGTCGGCAAGCGGCTGGTCACCAAGGTCTTCAACGCGAGCCGCTTCGTGCTGATGCAGCTCGACCGGGTGATCGGCGAGGGCGTGGTGCCCGGGCCGGAGGCGATCCGCGAGCCGCTCGACGTCGCCCTGGTGGACCGGCTGCGCACGGTCATCGAGCAGGCCACCCGCGCCTTCGACGCGTTCGACTACGCGGCCGCGCTGCAGGTCACCGAGGAGGCGTTCTGGAACTTCTGTGACCACTACCTGGAGCTGGTCAAGCTCCGCTCCTACGCCGAGGAGGACAGCCCGGAGCGGCGCTCGGCGATCGCGGCGCTGGCCTGGGGCCTGCACAGCTTCCTGAGGTTGCTCGCGCCCTTCCTGCCCTACGTGACCGAGGAGGTCTGGTCGTGGCGCTTCACTGGCGCCGGCGGCGACCGCAGCGTCCACACCACGGTCTGGCCGACGGTCGCCGAGGTGGCGGCGGTCGCCGTGCCCGAGGTCCACGGCACCTTCGATGCGGCGGTCGAGGTGCTGACCAAGATCCGCGGCACCAAGACCACGGCCCAGAAGAGCCTGCGCTGGCCGGTGGCGCGCTTGTCCATCAGCGGCCCGGAGGCCCAACGGGCCGCCCTGGCGCCGGTCCTCGACGACGTGCTGCGCGCCGGCAACGTGGTTGCGGGCGGCGTGTTGCAGACCGACGGCGAGAGCCCGGCCGGCGAGCGCTTCGCGGTCACGGTCGAGCTGGCGGCCGAGATGGGGGAGTGAGCAGGCTCGGAGCGCGCAGGGCATAGGCCTCAGGACGCGCTGCTGGTTGCGGGTCGTGGAACTGGCCTCTGCCCTGCATGCTCCGAGAGGTCCGTGGTAGCCTGAGCGCGGTCATTGAAATGCACCGGAGGGGGAGGAGAA
>Ga0209254_10003190_pt1 | contig 14971 bp, 15 predicted proteins | sample FrelakmetDIP11DI_FD_187148 | JGI IMG/M metagenome (GOLD analysis project Ga0209254, IMG submission 187148) | Freshwater lake sediment microbial communities from the University of Notre Dame, USA, for methane emissions studies - DIP11 DI (SPAdes)... | ecosystem: Environmental > Aquatic >...
CCCCGGCGATGCGTTCGGCCTCGGGGCCCGGCCAGCCGGGAACGGCGCCGCGGCGGGCCTCCCACTCCTCGGCCCAGAGACCGATCAGGTCCTCGAAGCGGCCATCGAGAAGAGCGTCGCGAACGCGGGATGCGACGGAGGGGATCGCGGCCACGCGCCCGGCGGCGGGAGGAGGGGGCGCCCCGGCGTCGACCAGGAGGAGCGACTCCTCGATGCGCGCCGGGTCGATCGCCAGGCTCTCCACCCTCCACCCCGTCGCCTCCGGGTGGAGGGCCAGGGCTCCGCCGCGGACGGCGGTGTGGCCCTCCCGCAGGCCGGCCGCGGCGTCGCCCGTCGACCCGGCGGCCTCGCTCGCGATTCGCCCGATCCCGTCCCGGTCGAGGGCCGCACCCTGGACGCGGCCGAGGGCGCCGGCCAGGGCCGCCGCCAGGGCAGACGATTCGCCCAGCCCCGAGCCCCCCGGCACGCGGCACTGCGTCACGACGCGCACGCCGGTCTGCACTCCCATCGCCTGCAGCACGCGGACCACGGTCCCGGGGGCCCCCTTCCGGAGGGCATCGGCCACGCCCTCGCCGTCGATCTTGCGCAGCGTGTCCTTCGACTCGATCCGCACGCCGGCGACACCCGTCTCGACGCGACACCAGGGCCGGCGGTCGATGGCTACGGTGACGCTCACCGCCCCCGGCGTCCCGCCCGCGAGATCCACCCGGCAGGCGGCCGTGCCCTCGGCCGCGACGGGGGCCCTCGAGCGGTCCGCCTCGGTCACTCGTAGGCCTCGAACAGCCGCCCCCACGGTGTCGTCGCGATCTCCGCCATTCGCCGCCGGCCGTGGACCGGCCACCAGTACTGGTCGTGGTAGAAGGCGGACCCCCAGATGAACGCGTGCACGAGGGGGGTCTTGAAGAACAGCGACTGGATGCGCGCCAGCGGCGTGAACCAGAGAAGCCGCCCCACCCGGCTCGCGAGGTGGTAGCGCACCTGGAAGTGGAAGTTGACCTCGGAGACGTCCTCCCCCACAACCTCGATCTCGCGCACGTCGCCCACTCCGAGCCCGCGCTCGTGCGCCATCCGGATGCAGTCGACGTCCGACATCGGGTCGAAGCCCATGAGCCAGGCGCTCACCGCGTCGATCGCCACCATGTCGTCGCTGGCGAGCACGTAGTCCTTCACCACCGGGATCATGGCCCGCGGCCCGGCCCCATCGCCGCAGATCGTGCCGTCCATCACCGCGAACATCCCCGCGTGGATCTCCTTCTGGATGGCCAGAAGGTCCACCAGCGTCGCGTGGATGTCGGTGTGCGCCCAGTGGCGGTTCTCCCGCAGGAGCCCGCCGAAGGCGTTCTTCATGGCGCCGGTCATGGTGGTGTAGACGTGGGTCTTGACCGTCGGGAGGTGCACCACGTTCGTCCCGAGCATCACCTCGGGCACGCGCACTTCGCCGAAGATGCGGTCGAGCACGAGCAAGGGCGCCTTGGGCTCGATCCTCACCCAGCGGCAGTCGGGCGAGAAGTTGTCGACCGTCGGCACCTCGTATCGGCGGTAGACGCCCGCGAACTTGTTGAGCTTGTCGCCCCGGTGCGCGTCCGTGACCACGGTCTGGTTGTGAAGCCCGAGCAGGTCCTGGTAGCCGTCCTCGCGCAGCGTCCGCACCACCCCCTCCAGCTGCCAGGGAGTGCTGTTGGCCGAGAGGTAGGGCAGGTGCCAGGAGATGTTGTCCTTCAGGATGGTCCGGCGGTCGCGGGGCAGGCCGCGGGTGTAGTCCAGGCGGCGCATGAGGCCACCCACGTCGTCGAGAACCGTCTCGGGCTTCGTGCGCACCACGGCCACGCGGCTCCGCGTCCGACCCGATCCGATCCGCTCGCGCCGGCTCGCCGTCTTCACGGGGTCTCCTCTCCTGCGTTCCCGCTGACGGGAATCTCAGCCTGTTAGTATAGTGGCGCCGTCGCTCGTGAGCCACGGCACGCCCCATGGACTGTCCCCGCTGCGGCGCGCCCGCGGTCACGACTCCCGAGTGCCCCCGATGCGGGGTGGTCCTCGCCAAGGCGCGCCGCGAGCGAGCCCCGCGCGCGGCATCCCGCTCCGAGGCCCCGCCCATGGGAGCCTGGCGGGCCCTCGCCCTCCCGGCCCTCGGCCTCGCCCTCCTCGTGGCCGCGGCAGCGTTCCACCTGCGCCGCAGCCCCGCACCGCCTGCCGCGACACCCCCGATCGCCAGGGGCCCCGTGCCCGCGCCGGCCACCGGCCGCAGCGACTCCGTCCCGCCGCCGCCGGTCGAGGTCCCTCTTCCAATTGCACCGCCGCCCGAGATCGCGGACGCCGCCCTGCGAGCGGCCAGCGCCGCCGATGCCGACCGGGAGACCGCAACCCGCCTCTCGGATCGCCTGCAGGCGCGGGCGCCGCTCACCGCCGAGGACGTGCGCGCGGCCGAGGACCTCTTCGGCCGTTACCCCGTGCCGGCGCGGGACCTGCTGGAGGGCGTGCTGATCGGCGCCGCGGCCGGCCACCGGGAGGGACGCCGCTACGACGCCGCGGCGACGCTGCTCGAGCGGGCACGGGCCGTAGCGCCGGAAAGCCCTCGGGGGCCCAAGGCCCTCCTCGCCCTCCGGCTCGAGACCAGCGACTGGGCTTCCGCGGAGAGCGCGGCGCGCGACTTGCTGGCCCGCGCCCCTTCCGACGCGGAGGCGGCCCGCGGCCTGGCCTACGCCCTCGTCCGCCAGGACCGCTCGCGCGAGGCCATCGACCTCCTCGCCGGCTTCCTCGACCGGCACCCCGACCCGGAGACCCGCGCGCTCCTGGAGCGGTTCCAGCGCGATCAGGGCTCGGAAGCCTCACTCGACGAGGCGCGCCTCGCCCACTTCCACGTGCGCTACGATGGGGACGCGCACGAGGACGTCGGCCGCGAGGTCCTGCGTGTGCTCGACCGGCACTACGCGACGCTCGTGCGGACATTCAGCCACCAGCCGGCCGCGCCCATCCCGGTCATCCTGCTGACTCGCCAGAGCTACTACGACTCGACCGGCGCGCCGGCATGGTCGGGCGGCCAGTACGACGGCTTCGACGGCCGAGTTCGCCTCCCCATCGGCGGCCTGACCGCGTCGCTGGCGGCCCAGCTCGACGACACGCTCCTGCACGAGCTCACCCACGCCTTCGTCGCGGATCTCTCCCGCGGCGTCGCCCCGCGCGAGCTCCACGAGGGACTGGCCCAGCTGATGGAGGGCAAGCGCTTCCAGACGCTTCTGGGCGAGCAGGGCTCGCGCGCCCTGGCGGACGGCCGGCTGCGGGGGGTGAGCGCCTTCTACCTCTCCGCCCTGGGCCTCGTGGAGGACCTCGTGGGCCAGCGCGGCCAGGGGGGCATCAACGAGGTGCTGCGGGCGATGGCCGAGACCGGAAGCTCGGACGAGGCCTTCCGCCGCGTCTACGGCAAGAGCCTCGGGGGCCTGCAGCAGGACTGGGCGACGCGCCTGCGCCAGCGTTACGGCAGCTGACGGGCGCGTGCCCGCTCAGTGGACCTGGAGGTCGAAAGGCACGCGCGCGATCGGCCCCCGGTCGCCCAGCTCCGTCGCCCACCGGAGAAACGACGCGGCCCCGGGCCCCAGAGCGCGAGAGAGAACGTCCTCGTCCTGCCGCTCCATGAGCGTCTCGAGGAGCCCCTTTCTCTGGGGCAGGACCACCATCTGGATCTCCTGCCCCTTCGCGATGCGGGCCCGCGCACGGGCGACGGCCACGGCGGTATCGAGCCCACCGAGCGCGTCCACGAGACCGGCCCGAAGCGCTTCCTCCCCCGTCCACACCCGGCCCTGGGCCACCGCGTCGATCTCCTGCGGCGTCTTCTTCCGCCCCGCGGCCGCCTTGGCGATGAAGGTCTCGTAGAACGCCACGTTCAGGCCCCGGACCTTGGCCCGCTCCTCGTCCGTCCACGGCTCCCAGCCCGAGAAGAGCGTCGCGTTCTTCCCTCGACGCACCGTCTCCTGCGACACGCCCAGCTTCGCGTAGAGGCCCCGGAGGCTGAACTTGCCGGAGAACACACCGATCGACCCGGTGATCGTTCCCGGCTCCGCGACGATCGCGTCCGCGCCCATCGCGATGTAGTAGCCGCCCGACGCCGCGTAGTCCCCCATCGAGACCACGACGGGCTTCTTGAGTCGAGCGACGGCCACCTCGCGCCAGATGGCGTCGGAGGCCGTGCCGGAGCCGCCCGGGCTGTCCACGCGCAGGATGATCGCGCGGACGCCGTCGTCCTCGCTCGCCTGGCGCAGCCCCCGGACGATCGTGTCGGAGCCGGCGAGGCTGCCGCCGAAGGGGCTCGACTGGCTGTCGCCACGCACGATCTCTCCCACCGCGTGCACGAGCGCCAACTTCGGGCGCCTGTCGAAGCCGAACCCGCGCCCGGCCCTCACGTAGCCCGACGGGCTCACCCGTCCTGCGGCCGGAATGCGGTCCTCGACCTGGTCCCGGTAGAGCAGCTCGTCGACGAGCCCCGCCTCTTTCGCCTCGGGCGCGTGAAACGGCCCGCGGTCGACGATCGCCCGGACGTCCTGGGGCGACAGACCGCGGGCCTCGGCGATCGCCCGCACGTACTGGTCGAAGAGGCTCCCGACGAGGGCCTCCATCTGCTCGCGGTGCGGCGCCGTGAAGCCCGCCTCCGTGAACTGGTTCGGGGCGTTCTTGTACTTGCCCACCCCTTCGAACTGCGCCTCGACGCCCAGCTTCTCGAGGGTGCCCTTGTAGAACGACACCTCCGCGGAGAGCCCCGACACGTCCAGCATCGCGGTCGGCGAGGCCGCCACCTTCGCGCACCCCGTGGCGAGGAAGTACTCCTGGTTGCCCGCGAACTCGAGGTGCGCCCAGGAGGGCTTGCCGCTGCGTCGGAAGCGAACGAGAGCGTCGCGCAGTTCCTGGACACGGGCCCAGCCCGTGCTCACCGAGCCCACCCGGAGCACGAGCCCCTTCACCGCCGGGTCTCCCGCTGCACGATCCACGGCCTCGACCAGCCCCCGGATGGACGGTGGGCGGCTCCCGAAGAGCCCGCCGAGCCCGGCGGGCGGCTCCTCCGGCATGTCGCCGTCCACGTCCAGCGCGAGAAACCGGCTGCCTCCGGCCCAGCCGGCCGACGGGCGTCCGCCTCGCACCACGATCGCCACCGCGCCGACCGCCGCCGCCCCGAGGGCGACGGCAGCCACGCCCGCCGCGAGGACCCAGGCCGTCCGCCTCTTCATCGCGGGCTCAGCCCTGCGTCTGGAGATACTCGACGCGCGCGCGCGCTTCCGTGGCGAAGACGCTCGCCGGGAAGTCCTCGTACACCTGGCGGTACGCCGCGCGCGCCTCGGGCCAGCGCTTCGCGTCCTCGAGCGCCTGCGCGGCGCTGAGGAGCGCGTAGTCGCGCGGCACGTTGGCGGTCGGGTTCGTGGCCATGCCGCGATACGACTCGACCGCCTTGTCGACCTGCCCGCTCCGCCGGTAGAGGTCCGCGAGGGCCAGGCGCGCGAGCTCCGGCTCCAGGCCGGCTCCCAGCGCCTGGATCTCCTTCAGGCCCTTCTCGGCCTCTGCGTTCTGCCCGAGCTGGACTCGGGACAGGGCGGCGTAGTACTTCGCGCGCTGGCCCGTCTTCGAGGAGCCGAAGCGACGCTCGACACCCTCGAACGCGGCCGCCGCCGTCTTGTACTTCTCCTCGGCGGTGGCGAACACCTGCCCCGCAGGCCGGTCGGCCCCTGCAGCGAGCTCCGAGGCCACCGGGGCCTCGAAGGTCGTGAGCGCGTCACGGAAGGCGCGGTCGGCTTCCTTCGCCCGCTGGCCCTGGAAGTAGGCGAGCGCCCCGGCCGCGGCCAGGAGAACGACGGCCACTCCCGCCCCGATCCGGATCTCGTCGCGGTGCGCCACCGCCCACGTCACCGCCTTCTCCAGGCCGCTCATGAGCTCGTCCTGCTTGATCTCGTCCCTGTGTTCCTTCTTCAACCTGAATGCTCCTGTCCGCGGGTGGTGCGCCTGGAGGGACTTGAACCCCCAACCTCGAGCTTAGGATGCTCTTGCTCTATCCAGTTGAGCTACAGGCGCCAAGCCCAGTCTGATCCGAACGGCATAGATTAGCACAACGCTCAGTACAGGATCAGGCTGCGGACCTCGCGGCCCGCGAGGCGGGTGCGGCCCTTCAGGAAGCCCAGCTCGACGAGAAAGGCGAACCCGGTGACCGAGGCGCCGAGCGCCTCGCACAGGTCCCCGACGGCCCGAGCCGTGCCGCCCGTCGCGATCACGTCGTCCACCACCAGGACGCGGTCCGCGGGTCCCACCGCGTCTTCGTGCATCTCGAGCGTGTCGGTCCCGTACTCGAGCTCGTAGCTCGCGCTGCGGGACTTCCACGGCAGCTTGCCCGGCTTGCGGACCGGGACGAACCCCGCGCCGAGACGGTCGGCCAGCGCTCCCCCGAGGATGAACCCACGGCTCTCGATCGCGACCACCTTGTCGACCGGCAGGTCTCCGCACATCACCGTCATCAGGTCGAGCGACCGGCGGAGGAGCACCGGCTCGCGCAGCAAGGTGGTGATGTCCTTGAAGACGATCCCCACCTTTGGGAAGTCCGGCACGTCCCGGATCGACGACCGGAGGGCCTCGACCTGTGCGTGGGTGTTCATCACCGTCGCTCCTCTTCTATCGGATGTGGAAGCCGCTGGACCCGCGGTCCGGGCTCGCCTCGCGCTCGACGCCCGCCACCTCCGCGAACGCCGGCCCTTCGCGCAGCCGCGCCTCGAACTCGGCGAGGGCCGCGTCGCTGCCCTCGGCCAGGACTTCGACCGCCCCGTCGGCGAGGTTTCTCGCGAAGCCGGAGACACCGAGGGCGTCCGCCTGCCGCAGGACGAAGTAGCGGTACCCGACGCCCTGGACGCGGCCCTGGACGACGTAGCGGTATGCCGGCACGCCAACTCCCTTCCCGGCGCGGGAGACTATCACAGCCCGCGGGCGAGGCCTCCGGCCGCCACCCACGCGCTCGACCACGCCCACTGGAAGTTGAAGCCGCCGATCCGCCCGTCCACGTCCAGCATCTCGCCCACCAGGAAGAGGCCCGGCCGGCAGCGCGACTCCATCGATCGCGCGTCCACCTCGGCCAAGGGGACCCCACCGGCCGTGGCTTCGGCAAAGCCGTAGCCCCGGCTCTCGACCACGGGCAGCACCCGGGCCACGAGGCCGTGCACGAGCGAGCGCCGCTGCTCGCGGCGCAGGCGGCCGAGAGTCGTCTCTCCGACGCCCGCCTCGCGGGCCACGGCCTCCGCCACCGCCCCCGGCAGCCACCGCGAGAGCAGGCGAGCCACCCCGAGGCGGGGGGTCGCGGCCGACCGCCGCACGAGGTCATCTTCCACGGCCCCGAAGTCGCGCCCCGGCAGCAGGTTGACCTCGACCGCCGCCTCGAGGCCCTCGAGCCGCGCCCGCAGCCACGCGCGCGACACGTCGAGCACGACCGGTCCGCTCACTCCGAAGTGCGTCCAGAGGAGCGAGCCCCTGCGGCGCACACTCGTGCGCCCGGCCGCCCGCACCGCGATCTCGACCTCGTGCGCCACACCGGACAGCGGCACGTGGAACGAGCCGGCGAGAACGAGGGGCACGAGGGCCGGCGTCGTTGGAACGACCGAGTGGCCGAGAGCTTCGGCCATCCGAAGTCCGTGGCCGTCGCTTCCCGTCTTTGGCAACGAAAGCCCGCCCGTGGCCAGCACGACCCGCCTCGCCGCGAGCTCTTCCCGCGTCGTGCGCAGGACGAACCCGCTGCCGGCGACGGCATCGACCGCCTGCACCCGCTCCCCCGCCCGCAGCACGACGCCCCGCCGGGCGGCCTCGCTCAACAGCGCCTGCAGGACGACACGGGAGCTGTTCGCGTCCGGGAAGAGCTTGCCGTGCTCCTCCTCGTGCAGCGCGACGCCGATCTCGCGGAAGAAGGCCACCGTCTCGTCGACGCCGTACGCCTTCAGAACCCGACGGAGGAGGTGAGGCGGCGCGCCGCCGAAGTCCGCCTCCTTCACCGTGGCGTTGGTGACGTTGCAGCGCGACCCGCCGCTGACCAGGATCTTCGCCCCGGGCCGGGCCGCTCCGTCGAGGAGCACGATCGGACCTTTGGCTCCGCGTCGCGCGGCGAAGATCGCCGTGGCCAGGCCGGCCGCCCCCGCCCCCACGATCGCGATCACGGGCGCAGCATAACCGCCACCGGCCGGGCGAGCGAGGGCGAACGCGACTGGATCGTTCGCACACGCGACGTCGACGTGACCGGGTCTCTCCAAATTCCTTAAAATATGATAATGTGCGTTTAATGACGACCCACGTGTCGGCTACCGAGGCGGTCCGGACCTTCTCGGACCTCCTGAACCGGATTCACTATCGTGCCGAAGAGTTCATCGTCGAGCGGGCCGGCGAGCCGGTCTGCCGTATGACGCCCGCCGGGCCGGCGAAGCGCCTGAGCTTTCGGGATCTCGCCTCCTTGCTGCGGGAGATCCCGAAGGCCGACGCCGACTACGCCTCCGACGTGCGGCGCGCCACCCGGAGCCAGGGCCGGTTGCCGAGATCGCCGTGGGGACGCTGATCGACTCGTCGGTCCTCATCACCGCCGAGCGTGGGACGATCGATCTCGAGGGCACCCTGGACGCGCACGCCGACGAGCCCGTCGGCATTGCCTCGATCACGGCTTCCGAGCTCCTGCACGGCGTCCATCGGGCGACGACAACCGCACAGCGGCAGCGCCGCGAGGCCTTTGTGGAACGGCTCCTCGCCGTCCTCCCCGTCTTCCCCGTCGATCTCGTGACCGCCCGCCTCCACGCTTCTCTATGGGCAGACCTCGCCGCGAAGGGTGCGAGCGTCGGGTCGCACGATCTGCTCATCGGTGCCACGGCGATCGCTCTGGGATATCGCGTGGCCACGCGCGACCGGCGGAGCTTCGGGAAGATCCCGGGCTTGAACGTCGTCGTGCTCTGAGGAGGGCTCGGAGGGAACCGCACCCCTCCCTCCTGCGTACCCTCCTGCGTGGGAGCATGCGTCGCCTCCGCGCGACTCCTCGTCGCACCCGAGGAACCGGGCCTCGCCGATCGCGTCGGCGCCTTGCGCGACGCGCACGAACGGCTGTGGGTGACGACGCCGGCCGAGCTTCCCATTCTGGGTCCCCCCGCCGGCTTCCGGCTCCATCTCGGCAACGAGTACGCGGCCGCCCGGCTGATCGACGCGCTCGCCGCCGAGGTCGAGCGAGTCCCGGAGGGCGAATGCGAGCGTCGTGTTTGGCGCGAGGCCGTCCGCGAGCGCCTTCAGGCGTTCGGTGCCGCGCGACTGGGATGGCCGGACGGCTACGGCCGCCTCCTCTGCGGGGATGACTTCTTCGAGGCCTCGATCGCCTTCACCCGGGAGGCCCGCGCATTCGACCCCGGCCTCCGCCTGGATGGTCTGTGGCAGGCCCTCCGCAACGTGGGGATCGGCAACACGCTTCAACTGCTTCTCGACCGGCCGGTCACCCTCAGGCCAGGCCTCTTCGCCTACAGCATGCTGTACCCGCTGACCGACAACCTCCTCGACGATCCCGGCCTCGACGGCGGAGCCAAGCGGGGCTTCAACGAGCGGTTCGGGCGCCGACTGGCGGGGCTACCCGTGAAACCTGTCGGCGTGGGCGAGGAAGCCGTGTTCCGTCTCGTGACCCGAATCGAGGAGGAGTTCCCGCGCCCCCGGTTCGCGGACGTCCACGCCAGCCTCCTCGCGATCCATCGCGGGCAGGTCAGGAGCCTCCTCCAGCAGGCCGACCCGGAGATCCCGGACGCCCGGGTCCTCGCGATCAGCTGCGAGAAGGGCGGAAGCTCGGTGCTCGCCGACCTGTACCTCGTGGCCGGGCAGGCGACCCCGAGCCTCGAGCGCTTCGCTTTCGGCTACGGGGCCTTCCTGCAACTCCTGGACGACCTGCAGGACGTCGAGGCCGACAGGGCGGCCGGACACCAGACCCTCTTCACCCGCGCGGCGCGGCGCGGGCCCCTCGACGAAGCGACGGCCCGCCTGGCCCGGTTCATCGACCGCGTGCTCGACGACGCCGAGATCCTCGAGGGCCCGGGCGCAGCCGATCGCAAGGACCTCGTGCGCCGCAGCTGTCAGAACCTCCTCGTCGGAGCGATCGCCGACCAGCCGCGGCGCTTCACCCGGGCCTTTCGCCGATCCGTCGAACGCCACTGGCCCTTCTCACTGGCCGCCATCCGGAGACTGCGGCGGCGGGCGGAACGCCGCTTCACCGGGGCGGCGAGGCGGCTGCAGGCTCGCCGCGGCGCGGCGTCGCTCCTCGACCTCGCGGCCGCCGAGGGTCTCTGAAGACGTACACAGGGGCTCTCGGCTGTCATCCGGCGCGGACAGCGATGCGGGCGGATCCAGCGACGTCCCCTCCTCTCAGAGAGCCGGGCCGAGTGGCGCAGCGTCTCGCCCGCGCCTGCAGGATCATCTCGGCCCTGAGGGTCTGATTTCTTGACGGCTCGGCCCCGAGGGCAGTAGTGTCTCCACAGCGCTAGTTCTCACGACCACTCGTCCGTCCGCTCGTCACACCCCAACGGGAGGTGACCGTGGCTCGAGAGTACGCCAGCAACTTCCTCGTCTGGTTCGGGGGGATCTTCCTGCTCGCCGGCATCCCGCTGCTGTGCGTCGGCGTCTGGTTCGGTACCGCGGCGATGGCCCAGAAGAGACTCGAGCGGGAAGGCCGTACGACACAAGGCATGATCTTGACCAAGACCCGGAGCACGAGCAGCAGCACGCTTCGGAGCAGCACTCGGTCGTCGACGACGTCCTATTCGGTCACCTATCGCTTCGCGACCGCCACCGGCGAAAGTCGGCAGGACTCGGCGCGTGTCGATCGCGCGACGTGGGACGCGCTCGTCGAGAGGGGCCCGGTCGAGATCAAGTACCTCCCGGAGTCCCCTGAGATCTCGCGGATTCCGGGACAGGAGGACCAGACCCTGTTTGCCGCGCTCTTCGCCGGGTTCGGCGCCCTGGCCACACTCGGCGGCGGGGTCACTTTCGGGATCGGCCTCCGACAGGCGTACCTCGCGAGGCGTCTCCTACGCCTCGGCACTCTCGTCGAAGCCGTCGTCGAGAAGGTGGCGGAGTCCAACGCCTCCTTCGGCGGTGTCGCGCAGTGGTGGGTCTTCTACAAGTACCGTGACTTCGAGGGCCGTACCCGGAGCGGCCGCAGCGACTACTTGCCCCCACAGGAGGCCGGCCTGTGGCACCCGGGTGATCACGGTTCGGCGAAGTTCGACGCCCACCACCCCGACCGAAGCGTTTGGATCGGGGGCCGGTGATGCGTTCGGGTTTCTATCCCACGGGGCTCTTCTTCGCACTCCTGGGCGGTGTCTTCGCGACAGTCGGCGGCGTGAAGCTGTCCCGGGAGCTGAGCTATCGCAATGACGGTGTCAGCGTCTTCGGAGCGATCACCTCCAAGTCCATCGAGAGCGTCGCCGCCAACCAGTCGAGTACGCGCTACCTCGTCGGCTACCGCTTTGCCACGCCGCAGGGCGCGGCCATAGACGGTCGCGACGAGGTGGACGTGGAGCGATGGGAGGCGCTGCGGCAGGGCGATCCCTTCGAGATCATCTACCTGCCCGCTTCTCCCGTGACGAACCGCGCGGCCGCTCGCACCGATCTGCCGCTCGGGGCGGCTTTCACGGGTTTGGGAGTGTTCGTGCTCCTGGTCGGCGTCGTCGTGCTCTTCATGGGGGTGCGCTCGGCTCGGGCGACCGCAACCGTCGTCCTTCTATCCCTGGGGGTGACAGCGTGCACCCAGCGCCAGGGACCGGTTCGCGGAGATCCGAAGGCGGCAGGCCAGCGATTCGTCGTCGGCGGTCTCTCGCTGTCGGTCCCGGACGGATTCACCGAGAAGGCGAACGAGCGCAGCCGCGAGCCGCTCCGCAACATTCCGGGCGAGACCACGGAGGAGCGGTTCGTCTCCTGGGAAGGACCTGGGGGACGAAGCCTCTACCTCTTCTATTGGTCCCCGTTTCCCCCCCGGGATCTCGGTCCCATGGTGGCCGCGACGAAGTGGAAGGCGCGAGTGGCAGGCCAGGAGACGGAGGCCGCCGAGACGAAGACGTTCATGGGTCTCGATCAGCGGGTCTTCGTGACCTGGTTCGCGCGACCCGACGGCAAGGGCCGCTTCATGGTCTACGCCAGGAACGTGTCGCGCGAGACCTTCGACGGGATCCTCGCGACGATGTCCTTCTAGGTGTCACTTCAGCTCGAACGTCAACTCGTAGATCCGGGTCGCGCCGCCGATGCGATCCGTTGCGACGTGTTTCTCGCGATAGCCTCCCTTCTCCGCGTCAGAGGGGAGGCTCAGGTGGGCCCTGATCGGAATGTAGAACGTGGGCGGATGGTAGATGATCCTCTCCGTGCACGCCCAGCAGTCAAGAGGCATGTCGGATCGAGGAGAATCCCATCAGACTTGCGACGAGGCACATCCTCGACAGAGCCAGGAAGAGGGCGAAGGTGCGCCCCTTCTCACCCCATGATCTGCGACGCACCTTCATCTCGGACCTTCTCGACAGAGGTGCCGACATCGCAACGGTCCAGAGGATGGCTGGCCACGCCAACATCCAGACGACTGCGAGGTACGACAGGAGAGGGGAGGAGACGAAGAGGAGGGCGGCGGAACTCCTGCATGTACCGTTCGTCGGGTGAGTTGAACGAGTAGAGCGATGCGCTCCTCCGCAGACCGCAGCCTCGCCGCGTAGAGGGCTGGTCCCGACGGGCGTCCAGAGGTTGAGCCACACGGTGGCCCGACAGCGTACACTTCAGGGAAGATCTCAGCCCCACTCCGTGTGGGGCGGCGCACCATGGGTGGATTCGACCGGGCCGTTCGACTGTCGCTGGGGGTCATCCTCGTGTCGGCCGCCCTGCTTCTGCTCAACCCCGGGGGAGCCTCTTCGGTGGCCGGCGCCCGCGACGAGACGGGACAGGTCGGGAAGTACCTCCTGCTGGCTCTCGCCTGGGCGGCCTACGGAGCCGTTCACAGCGCGATGATCTCCGAGACCGCGACCGGCTTCCTGAAGCGTTGCTTAGGCGGTGCCTTCCGTTTGTACCGGCTCCTCTTCAACGTCGTGGCGACGGTCCTCCTCGTTCCGGTGGTTTCGTATTCGATGTCTCTTCGACGAGGGCTGGTCATTCGCTGGGACGGCCCTTGGCTGGTCGTCCGGTACACGCTCGTCGCCGTCGGAGTCCTGCTCTTCGTGACCGGCGGGCGGCACTACAGCCTGGGCCAGTTCATCGGGACCAGCCAGCTCCGGGGGACGCCCACCGGGGGCCTGGCCACGGGGGGTGGAATCGACTCGAGTGGTGTCCTGGGTGTGATCCGACATCCTTGGTACGCCGGCCTCGTCCTCCTTCTCTGGGCCCGTGACCTGGACATCGCGGGCCTCGTCGCCAGCAGCGTCCTGACGGCCTACATCCTCGTCGGGACGCTCCTCGAGGAACGGAAGCTCGTCCACGAGTTCGGCGACGCCTACCGCAGCTACCAGCGGCGAGTCTCGATGTTCGTCCCGATCAAGTGGCTCCATCTGGTTCTTGAACGGAAGGGACGGTAGCCAAGAGCAGGGGCACGGAGGGCCGGCCCTGGGCGAGCAGCCGGCCTGCCGCTGCTCCCTACCGGTGCCCGTGGGGTGGGCTCGCGGTTCTGTTCCGGTCGTGTGCGGTCAGCGGTCTTCCTGACCCCCGTGCTTCCTTTTCAAAACGTAGCCGAACCGAAGTCCGCCAGTTCATCGGCGGAGTAGCGCTCGGTGGCCGGATCGTCGTCGCGAATCAGCCTACGGCTCCGGCAGTCCTGGCATGCGCACTCAGTCGGATGCAGTTCGAACGATCAGGGTGTGGGCGCCCTTGAAGATCTCCCCGGGCTGGTTCTAAGCGGTGATCGCTTCGCCGGCGCACACAGCGAGGGGGGCCGCGGGCTGTAAGAGGGCCTCGCCGTTGGCGCGTGCTTTCTCCGCTTCCAGCGAGTACACGACCTCGTCGCCGCTGGACAGGCGCGGGATGGTGTCGAGGTTGTCGGCTTCCTGAAAGGCCTGAATTGCCTGCTCCCCCCGTCGGGGGCTCTCTTGTGTTGCCACCGTGCTTCCAGAACTCGGCAGACGGGGGCCTCGAGCTGGGCCGCACGGTGAAGTCCGAATCCGCGGGCTGGCCCGCACCATGCCCGGCTCAATACCCGCGGAGCCATTTTCGTCTTATCTTCGCCTAGAAGCAACGGCGGAGCCCGCGGGCCCGCGGGCCGCACACAGAGTGTCGGGACCTTTTCGGTCTGCAGTAGAAAGGCTCTTCCCCAAGTGAATGGCCGGACAGGCAGCATTCGCGAGGGGACGGGCGAAGGCGACCCGCGTATAATCACCGGCGTCCATGAGCCGCCTCGCGCGCCTCTTCGGGACGTCCGCCCGAGGCCAAACCACCCTCGATGGCTTCCTCGTCTCGCTGATCCAGACCTTCGAGAACTCCCGACCCGGCCTCACCACCGCGATGCTGGCGACGCGCGGGGTCGAGGCCTTCTTCTCCGACCTCTACGAGAAGGAAGTCCGCCTCCTCCGGGAGAGGGTTGGCGGGCTCACCCACCTCTCGAGGGACGAGCAGGAGGAGCTCTTCCAGCGTGTGGACGAGCGGATCCACAAGGTCGTCGTGCCCGCCTACGCGCGCCTGGCATCGAGCTTCACCGCGCGGGAACGGAACGACTTCTACCTGACCCGCGAGGAGCTTCACGGCCTGGAGCGTGTGGCCTGGAGCGTCCTGGGCCTAGCCCTGGGGGCCTTCGTGGTGTGGGCGCCCTTCATCCCCCTGTGGTCGAAGGAATGGGTCCTCGTGTTCGCGGTGGGCGGGTTCGTGTTCCCGAGCCTCCGCCGCTACTTCGCCCGCCGCCGCTACCAGGGCGAGCTCGAGGACCTCGTGGCCCGGACCGACGACGAGATCTGGCGCCTGGACCTTGGCTTCATGACCTTGGCCTGGGAGCGCGGGG
>Ga0209254_10003191_pt1 | contig 14970 bp, 12 predicted proteins | sample FrelakmetDIP11DI_FD_187148 | JGI IMG/M metagenome (GOLD analysis project Ga0209254, IMG submission 187148) | Freshwater lake sediment microbial communities from the University of Notre Dame, USA, for methane emissions studies - DIP11 DI (SPAdes)... | ecosystem: Environmental > Aquatic >...
TTTCTCTCAAGGGCATTCTGGAGCCAATCGCAGCCTCGCAGCGCTCGAGCAGCCAATCAGACCCCCGTTCGAATCGTAACGGCAGAGAGCCGTGGCAGACGCTGGTGCTTCGCTGTCATCTCCCCCCGCCTGTCGTGGTCTACGAAGATGCCGGTGGCACGATCGTGGCCATGGACGGACTGTCGAAGGAAGCTGAACTCCGGGTCCAGGAAAGGACAGCATCAATTAGCCTGACAATGGAAGCCCTTCGCCGTCCTCCTGGTGGTTCTCTGCCGCCCGTTGTTACTGCGCTGGTGCTTCGTTCATCCCTGCGTTGGGTTCCATGTTCAGCAACTCTCCGCAGAAAGACGAGCTGAGGCCGCTGCGCTGAATCGCGATCGACTCGATCAATCCTCTTGGCGCTTGTGCCGCGCGATCAGGTCTTTCTGCGCCGCCGGCGGTGCTGGTTCATAATGACTGAACTGTATGCCCCAGTTTCCCTCGCCGCCGGTTAATGACTTGAGCCGCGACCCATAATCCTGCAGTTCGGCCAGAGGCGCCAGCGCTCGAATGATGACCTCGCCGTTGGGACCCGCGTCGGTGCCGCTGATCCGGGCCCGGCGTGAAGATAGATCGCCAGAGATACTCCCCGCGCAATGCCCCGGGGCGGTCACCTCGAGTTGGGCGATGGGCTCCAGCACCACGGCACCCGCTTTGTCGACGGCATCCAGAAAAGCCTTCCGTCCCGCGGTCACGAAAGCGATTTCTTTGGAATCCACGGCATGATATTTGCCGTCGAGGACGCTGACGCGAACGTCCTGCAAGGGAAAACCCGCGACGGCACCCGACGCCAAGACGTGGCGCACACCTTTTTCGACGGCGGGAATGAACTGGCCAGGTATGGCGCCACCCGTGACCCGATCGACGAACTCGAAACCCGCTCCCCGCGGGAGGGGCTCCACTTGGAGCAGGACTTCGGCGAACTGGCCGGCCCCTCCCGTCTGCTTCTTGTGCCGGCAGAAGCCTTCAGCGGACCGGGTGATGGTTTCACGATACGGAATGCTCGGCGGGTGGGCCTCCACCTCGACATGAAATCGCTCGTCGAGCTTCTCCAGCGCCACACGGAGGTGGAAATCACCAAGCCCCCGCAATACGGTTTCGTTGGCGCTCATATCGTGCTCGATGCGAAGGCCCGGGTCCTCGGCGACGAGTTTGTGTAAGACCTCGGTAATTTTCTGCTCGTCACCCCGGCGCTTGGCCTTGAGCGCCAAACCGACGAGGGGGGTCGGGTAGCTGATCCGCGGCGGCTGCACCCGGTCCTGATCGTGGCTCTCGTGCAGCACGGCATCCTGCTCGACCTCATCGATTTTGGCGACCGCACAGATGTCGCCCGCCGACGCCTCTTCGATCTCTTGGTGCTCCTTCCCATTGACGCGGAGAAGCCGCGCTACCTTGGCCGCTTTGCCCTCGCTGCCGACCAAGATAGTGCTGCCCTTCCGGATGCGACCCTGATGGATACGAGCGAAACCGATCTTTCCGATGAACGCATCGAACTCGAGTTTGAACACGTGAGCGAGCAGTGGCGCGTGGGCGTCGGGTTCAGCCCACAGTTGCTGCGAACCCGTCCCTTCTTCGACGAGGAACGGATAGGGATTCGCCTCCAGGGGACTGGGGGCCAACTCGGCCAAGACCTGAAGCAACTCCGGCACGCCAGCGCTGGTGCGGGCCGATACGAAACATACCGGTATCAGATGGCCTTCCCGCAACGCTTGCTCGAACGGGGTATGCAGTTCGTCGGGACTCATATCGCCCTGAGACAGGTAGCGCTCCGTTGCAGCTTCATCCACCTCCACCGCTTGTTCCAGCAACGCCGAGTGGGCCTCAGCGACCGAAGAAAAGTCAGCCGCCCCCTCGCTGTGGCTCACCACATCGACTACCCGTTGCGCGTGATCGGCGGGAAGGTCTAAAGGCAGACATTCCTTGCCGAAAGCAGCCGTGATTTCATCCAAAAGATCTCTCAGCCGATCGGGTTCGGCATCGATCTTATTGATCAGGATGATGCAGGGTACGTGCTGGTTTGCCACCCAATCCATCATGCGCCGCGTCATCGGCTCGATCCCGGTCTGGGCGTTGACCACGACGGCGATGGTCTCCACGGCCGAGAGCGCACTGAGCGTCTGGGCAAGGAAATCGGGATAGCCGGGGGTGTCGATCAGGTTGATGCGCCGGCCCTGAAACTCGAAACCGATCACGGACACCTGCAGCGAGTGCTGGTGCCGCTGTTCAAGAATGTCGAAGTCGCTTGTGGTATCCCCCCTCTCAACCGTGCCTAGAGCTGACTTGACACCGCCCTGGACCAACAGGGCCTCGATCAGGCTGGTTTTGCCGGCGCCGGCCTGTCCCACGATTGCGATATTGCGGATATTCTCGGTCGCGTATGATGCCAAAACGGTTTTCCCCTGGAAAATTAAATGTTGCAGTATAAACGGTGTCGTGACACTCTCGCTACTTTCAGTCTCTGTCTTCTCTGTCTTCTTGTTGTCTTGCCTGGCTCTGGAGGCGTCACGCTAGCCAGGCCGAGCCTCTCGTTCCACCCGCACGGTGGCGGTGAACTTCGCCTGGGTGCGCGACTCCATAGTCGTAGAAGGCCCCGATAACCGAGCACGGGAGATCATCCGATGCGTCCAATCCTGCTATTTGGAATCCTGTTGGCGGAATTCACGAACGGGTTCGAGGCCATCGCCGAGGTTAACCACGCTCTGTCGATGAGCGTGGTCCAGATTCATGCCTACCCGGAAGGGAGGCAGGTGTTTTTTGGGTCGGGCGTCGTGATCGCTCCGAACCGAGTGGCGACCAATTGTCACGTGACGCGGTATGCGAGAGCGATCGTTGTGACCAAAGGTCCCATTCGGTATGAGGCTGTGGCTCAACAAGCCGATCCGGGGCATGATCTGTGCCTCCTCGAGGCGCCCGGCATTTCGCTTCCGGTGGCAACCGTGGGGAGCGCTGCCCGACTCCGCGTCGGTGAGACCATTTACGTCTATGGCTATCCCCTGGCAATTGGGATGGCATTTTCCCAGGGACGAATCGAGGCTTTGCATCCTTTCGACGACAGCCTGATCATCGAGACATCCGCCGATTTCACCTCGGGCGCCAGCGGCGGCGGCATCTTCGACGATAGCGGTCAGTTGATCGGCTTGGCGACTTTCTACCCGGCCGGCCATACCGGTCACAACTTCGCGATCCCGGCGGATTGGATCACGAAACTCTCGACAACAACTGCGAAAAGAATCGAACCGTTCGGCGGATCTCCGTTCTGGGAGAAGACCGAACGCATGCCGGCCTTCCTGAGAGTGCCGGCGCAGCGCGTCAGCGGCCAGCACTGAGCCAGAGTGGTGGCCACATACCCATCACTCGCCGGGAAATTCAGAACGTTTGGTGCTACACCGGGAGGGGCGTGAGGCATACGAGCGTCAGGTTGGGCCAACGTTCGCAAGAAACGAGCAAGGCTCAGCTCCAGCCGTAACCGCAGGTGATCGGGTAACGGCGGTCGCGGCCGAAGGCGCGCCGGGAGATCTTGACGCCGGGGGGGGCCTGCCGACGCTTGTATTCGTTTCGGTCCACCATGGATGCAACCCGCTTCACGTCTTGGGCGGGGTAACCGGCGGCGATGATTTCTTCCACCGACTTGTCCTCCTCAACGTACAACGCCAGGATAGGGTCCAGTATTCCGTAAGGAGGAAGCGAATCCTCGTCCTTTTGGTCGGGCTTCAACTCGGCTGACGGCGGTCGGTCGATTACCCGCTGCGGGATGACCGAAGCGATGCCGTTGCGGTATTCGGCCAGTCGATAGACCAGTAGCTTCGATACGTCCTTCAGAGGCGCGAAACCGCCAGCCATGTCACCATAGAGAGTCGCGTAGCCGACGCTCATCTCGCTCTTGTTGCCGGTGGTGAGAAGTATCTTGCGCTTCTTGTTCGACATCGCCATCAAGAGCACGCCGCGGCAGCGGGCCTGAAGATTCTCCTCGGTTGTATCCGGCGGCATTCCCTCGAAAGTCTCCTCCAGCATGACCAGAAAGGCACGGAAGGCAGGCTCGATGGGAATGACGTGATACGCCACACCGAGGAGTTCGGCCTCAGCCTTTGCGTCCTCCATGCTCATGGGCGCAGTATAGCGGGAAGGCATCAAGACCGCTTCCACTTGGTTTGCCCCTAGTGCATCCACGGCGAGCGCCAGGGTTAGCGCCGAGTCGATGCCACCGGACAGGCCGAGCACTGCCCCTTCGAAGCAGTTTTTCTGCACGTAATCGCGAATTCCGGTCACCAAGGCCCGATAGACACTGGCCGTCTCCGGCAGGAGTGCCGCAACTTCCCCCGGCACTGGCCTGACAACCTCGTCACAGCAGAATTCGACTACGGCGACCGCTTCCTCACACTCCGGTGCCCGGTAGACCACCCGGCCATCCGCACTCATGACGAACGATGCTCCGTCGAAAACGAGTTCGTCCTGCCCCCCGACCAGATTCACATAGACGACAGGCACGCCCGCCACGGCGATGCGGTCCCGAACCACTTTTTCGCGGTCGCTGGTCTTTCCCGATTGGTACGGGGAGGCGTTGATGTTCAACACCAGCTTTGCCCCGGCTTGGGCGGCGCGTTCGACGGCTCCCGGCAGCCAAATGTCCTCGCAAATGGTGAGCCCCACCGGAACTCCCTCAAGTTCGAAAATGCACGGCTCGTGTCCCGGGAGGAAATAGCGCTTTTCGTCGAATACTCCGTAATTGGGCAAGGCCTGCTTGCGGTAAATGCAGCGGACCGCACCATCTCGCAGTACCGCGGAACTGTTGTAAGGCATGCCAACCTGTCGCTCGGGAAATCCGACCACGACGTGGATGCCGAAAGTCCGGCGTGCGAGATCATGCAAAGTTTGCTCGATCTGCTGAAGAAAATCCGGGCGGAGGATCAGGTCTTCCGGCGGATAACCCGACAAGGTCAACTCAGGAAACACGACCGCATGGGCACCCAGTCGATCGCGCGCGTACTCGGCGGTGTCTAACACACGTTCCGCGTTCCCCCGGACGTCCCCGACCAGAAGATTGACTTGCGCGATGGCGATGCGCAGGTTCAAGGCTCGGGTTGCTCTTCGCCCTCAGGACAACAGGGCCAACATCCGCTTTCCCATGTCCGAGGGCGAATCCACCACCGCGACGCCGCACGCTTTGAGAGCAGCAATCTTGCCTTGTCCAGTTCCCTTACCCCCCGTGACGATGGCACCGGCATGCCCCATGCGCTTGCCGGGTGGCGCCGTGAGGCCGGCAATATAACCGACCACCGGCTTGGTGACGCGGAGCCGGATGTACTCCGCGGCATCTTCCTCGGCGCTGCCGCCGATTTCGCCGACGAGGATGATGCCCCTGGTCTGTTCATCCCTTTGGAACAGCTCCAGCACGTCGGTGAAGTCCAGGCCCTTGATCGGGTCACCGCCGATGCCCACACAGGTGCTCTGTCCGAGGCCAACCGAAGTCGTCTGATACACTGCTTCGTAAGTCAACGTCCCGGAGCGCGATACGATGCCCACACAGCCGGGTCGGTGAATAAATCCCGGCATGATGCCGATCTTGCACGCGCCGGGCGTAATGATCCCCGGACAATTCGGGCCTATCAGCCGGGCGCTGTAAGCGCACAGCGCATTCTTCACGCGCAGCATGTGCAGGACAGGGATTCCTTCGGTAATACAGACGATGACCTCGATGCCGGAATCGGCTGCTTCGAGTATCGCATCCGCGGCAAACGGTGGCGGTACGTAGATCATGCTGGCCGTCGCACCGGTATCCTCTACCGCCTGCCGAACCGTGTTGAAGACCGGCAGTCCGAGGTGTGTGGTACCCCCCTTACCGGGCGTGACACCACCGACCAGTTGCGTACCATAATCAAGACATTGCTGCGAGTGAAAGGTCGCCTGCTTTCCGGTGAACCCTTGACAGATAACTCGTGTCGACTGGTCGATAAGGATGCTCATGCCGTTGCGGCCTCCACCACTTTCCGAGCGGCCTCGTCCAGATCGGCGGCGGTAATGATCGCCAATCCAGACTGAGCCAACATCGTGCGACCTTCTGCTGCATTCGTGCCTTCCAGGCGCACCACGACCGGGACCTCTACGTGCACCTCCTGCACTGCCGCGATGACACCCTCGGCGATGAGATCGCAGCGTACGATGCCGCCGAAGATATTGACCAGGACCGCCTTGATTTTGCGATCAGCGAGGATCAACTTGAACGCCTCAGTAACCTTACTGGCCGTGGTCCCGCCCCCCACGTCGAGAAAATTCGCCGGCATACCGCCGTGCAATCGAACCATGTCCATGGTTGCCATGGCCAAGCCAGCACCATTGACCATGCACCCGATGTCCCCCTCCAGAGTCACGTAGCTCAGACCATGCTGACGAGCGGCGCATTCGGTCGCATCCTCCTGACTTGAATCGCGGAGCTCAGCCAAGTCGGGATGAGCATAAAGGGCGTTGTCGTCGACATTGATCTTGGCGTCCAGCGCCAATAACGCGCCGTCTTCTGCGACGATCAGGGGGTTGATCTCGATCTGGCTCAGATCCTTCTCGACCAGAACACGGTGCATGGCCTGCATGATTTTCACCAAGGCGTTGATCTGCTCGCCTTGGAGCTCCATCGCAAAAGCCATCTCGCGGCCCTGATAGGGTTGAAAACCGGCGATGGGATCGATGCGACACGTCAGTATCTTTTCCGGTCTCTCCGCAGCGACCTCCTCGATGTCCATTCCGCCCTCCGCGGAGGCCATAAAAACCACGCGCGCGCTCGAGCGCTCGACGAGCGCGCTGAGGTAGAGTTCTCGACTGATGGGCCGAACCTCTTCGATCAAGACCGCGCTCACTGGAAGGCCACCCGCTCCGGTCTGGCGGGTCACTAGCTGCGAACCGATCAATTCCCGGGCTGCGTCCTCGACCGCAGCCGGACTATCGACGAGCCGGACGCCGCCCGCTTTCCCCCGCCCGCCGGTATGCGCCTGCGCCTTCACGACCCAGCGTGTGCCGCCTAATGCAACCGCAGCTTCACGCGCCGCTGTCGGCGAAAATGCGACGTGTCCTCGCGGGACCTCGACACCGTATTCGGAACACAGCGTCTTAGCTTGATATTCGTGCAGATTCATAATGTTATGGCGAGCGAGATTCCGACCAGAAGCGGACTCCGAAAGGCGCAGAGGATGTCGATCAATGCGCTTTTCGGGCGATGCTAGAATTTTTTATGGGACCTATTCTAGCCAAGTCGGACAAAAACTGCATCGCGGCGGGCGAGATGCCGACGAAAACACCGTATCAAATTCGGCCCCACTTCAGAGAAGAGCGGTTTTCCACGGGGACATCACATGTTCGATCGTAGTACTGGACGCCAGTTGACAGGCGAAGATCCCTTGGATCTCCCCAACTCCGGGGATTACCTGACTCCCTGTCCCTTCTCGTCTCGGTATCAAGTTCCGGTTACCCAGGCCTGGCATTCGTTGAACTTGTTCGTGGCGTACCGTATCGGGTTGGGGCTGCTCTTGGCCATTCCAATTTGGATCGGCAAGCCCAACGCTTTGTTGTTGGTCCAGAATACTTCCTTGTTCTTGGTTGCTTCCTCGGCCTATCTGAGTTCCGCCTTGATCGGGATCCCCATGCTGACTGGCCGAAGCCCCGGTTTTGCGACTCAGGTGCAGATCCAAATCGTGGCCGACATCATCATCATAACGATCCTGACGAAGGCTTCTGGCGGGGTGACGAGCGGGATAGGGGTGCTGTTGGTTTGCACCGTCGCAGCGGGCGGAATTCTGGCCGGTGGACGTTGCGCGCTCGGCTTCGCCGCAATGGCGAGCATCGCAGTGTTGACCCAGGAGATGTCGATTGAGCTAGGTGATTTTCCTTCAGTAGCTTCGGCCACGTCGGCTGGTCTGCTCGGGGCTGCCTTCTTCGCCATCGCCCTGCTGGCCATGGCGCTTTCCCTTCGCGCAGAGCAGAGTCAACTGCTCGCTGCGCGCCACGGCCACGACCTCGCTAACCTAAGGCACCTCAATGCGTTCATAGTCGAGCACCTGCAATCGGGAATCATCGTACTGGATGAGGGTCATCGGGTTCGCATGGCCAACCCTGCCGCCCAGCGACTACTGGGCTTGAGCGCTTCCCTGGTCAGTCTAGAACAAGTGACTCCTGCGTTCCGCAAGATCTACTTCGATTGGCTGGATCGGGATCATGAAGCGCTTGGCAGCCTTCACGGTCCCGACGGACAAACGGTGCAAGTTCGCTTCGCTCGTCTGGGAGCGTCTGACTCGGCCTTACGCATGGTCCTTCTTGAAGACAACACGCTCTTCAAGCAACGGGTGCAGCATAGCAAACTCACTTCCTTGGCTCGTCTCACGGCGAGCATTGCTCACGAGATACGGAATCCGTTGAGCGCGATCGGCCACGCGGCTCAGCTCCTCAATGAGTCAGCGGAGCTGGGGCCGGAGGATCGGGGACTGCTTGAGATCATCCTGAAGCACACCAAACGGGTCAACGAAATCATCGAAAATATTCTCCAAATCTCGCGGCGCCGCTCCTCGCAGCGAGAGTGCCTGGAATTGGGTCCTTGGGTTCGGCGTTTTCTGGGAGACTTCGCCGAGGAGCATCAGCTGATGCCTTCGCCTTTCGTTCTCAAGGAAGCGGTCAAGAATCTCAAGGCCTTGGCGGATCCTAGCCATCTTAAGCAGATTCTGGAGAACCTCTGCACCAATGCGCTCAAGTATGGCAAACCGGACAGGGCAGGTTTGGAGATTGTGCTTCAAGTGGACCCGAACGATGCCAAACCCTGTCTTGACGTGATCGACCACGGCGGCGGAATTGATGGCAGAACGGCGGAACAGATCTTCGAACCATTTTTCACCACATCGGGGACAGGAAGCGGTGTGGGCTTATACATCGCGCGAGAACTCGCCGAACTCAACCAAGCGCGGGTGGACTACCGACCCTGCGAGGATGGCAGCTGCTTTCGTGTTTGTCTGGCCGATGGCAACCGTGTAGCGGTCGAGGTATGAAGGACCCGGTGGTATTGATCATTGATGATGAGCCCGATATCAGGGAGTTGATCGCGATTACGCTGCGACGCATGGGCGTGCGCGTGAAGGCAGCACGAGATCTCACCGAGGCCAAGGTAGCGCTGGGCGTGGAGACCTTACACCTCGTCTTGACCGATATGAAGCTCCCCGATGGTGACGGATTGGACCTGGTCGATTTCATTCAAGAAAACTTTCCCAAGCTGCCGGTCGCGGTGATTACCGCTCATGGCAATATGGATGCGGCGATTCGTGCGCTAAAAAGGGGCGCCTTCGACTTCGTTCCGAAACCGATCGACCTTGAGGCCCTACGCAAACTTGTCGATGCCGGATTGAAACTCGGAATGTTCGGGGATCGGATCGATCGCCGCTCGCGGGATACGCTGATCGGCGACTCGGCGGCAATGTGCGAAATCCGATCGAAAATCGTCAAGCTCGCCCGAAGCCAGGCACCGATCCTCATCAGCGGGGAGTCCGGCACCGGCAAAGACCTGGTCGCGCGCTTGATTCATGCGAAGAGTCCGCGGGCGGACAAGCCCTTCGTGGTCGTCAACTGCGGCGCGATTCCGGCGGAACTCATGGAAAGCGAATTCTTCGGGCACAGGAAGGGAAGCTTCACTGGTGCAATCGCGGACAAACAGGGCCTATTCAAGGCTGCGGAGGGGGGCACGCTTTTTCTCGACGAAGTCGCGGATCTGCCATTGTCACTCCAGGTAAAGCTATTGCGAGCGATTCAGGAAAAATCGTTCCGTCCGGTCGGCGATCCCAACGAGATTCGCGTGGACGTCCGAATCCTGAGCGCCACACACAAGAGTCTCCCCGAGTTAGTTCGAGAAGGCTCGTTTCGGCAGGATCTCTTCTATCGGATCAATGTGATCGAGCTCACCGTGCCGCCGCTACGGGAACGCCGCAGCGATATTCCGATACTGGCGGAGAAGATACTCAGCCGGCTGGGAACCGCGAAGGCAGCATCGCACTTACGCTTAAGCGAGGGCGCCCGGGTTCGACTGTCGCAATACGATTTTCCCGGCAACGTAAGGGAGTTGGAGAACATTCTGGAGCGTGCCGTGGCGCTCTGCGATGGCTCGGAGATTCAGCTCGACGATCTTCTCCTCTCTTCCCCCGGCGCGGGCGAAGACGTGGAGATGTCCAAAATACCCTTCGATCGTAGCGTGCCTTTGGATCGTTACATGGCAGAAATGGAAAAGCGGGCGATCCTCGAGGCCTTGGAACAAACCCGCTGGAACAGGACAGCCGCAGCACAAAACCTCGGGCTCACGTTTCGCTCCCTACGCTACCGGCTCAAACGGCTGGGTTTGGACTGACGCGCCGGCCTGATCGCTTCAGCCGGGTGGCAATAGCCGCTCTTCCGGCAAAGCCTCTCGCACGACGACGGTAACGAAGAGGCGCCTTATGGATGACTGAGGAGTCCCGGCGGTCGTCGAAAACGGCTATCAACCTTTAAACAAAAAACGTGTCTCCCTCGAGTTAGCCGTGGTACTTTTGCATAACCTTCAGTTTATCCATGGCCTCCTTCACTTTTTGGGAGGCCCCCTCGTCCAGATCCGCATTTTTGTAGATTTTTTCAAGCAACCCCTCCGTGACCAAAGCCTCTTTGACCCATTTTTTTGCGAAGCGGTAGTTAGTCGGAGCCGAACACGTTTCACCAGTTACTGGATTCCGGAGCTGAAGCCCTTTTTCCTCGGCTCCCGCATCTTCAGCGGTCTTCGCTTCACCCGCGGCAACCGGCTTCCCTTGCTCGGTTGGCTTGCCTTGCCGAGTAGGCTCCGAGTGTTTAACCCCACTGCCGGCGGCCGGTGGTGGGTTGCTTGATTGAGAGACGGTCTTAAAAACCTCGTACAACACGTAGCCCACGAAAGCGACGGTCAGCCCAGCTACCACCTGCAACATGATTTCTCTCCTCGTACAGCTCTTGAGTTGTTGTATGGCGCCCTTGCTATTAGCAGTCCGAACTCATTTTCGACGAGTATCACACACACCATAGGGCGAAATGCGAAAAACCGCCATATCCTATACCCAACAGGCTGAATAGGGCTATGGTTTTCCCGCGCTTGGGTCAAACGGGTCTATCCTGCAGACTGACTGCGAAGCTCGTGTCGGAACGGATTGCGACCGAACTGAAGGTGGTAAAGATCCGCATAAGCCCCCTGACGATTTAGCAAGTCCCTATGGGCACCTCTTTCCACCACCCGTCCATCGCGCAAAACAAAGATTTCATCGGCATTCTGAATCGTAGATAGGCGGTGTGCGATCACCAGCGTGGTTCGGTTCTTCATCAACACCTCCAGGGCCGCCTGCACGTGACGTTCGGATTCGGCATCCAACGCCGATGTCGCCTCATCCAGAATCAGAATAGGCGCATCCTTCAACAAGGCGCGCGCGATGGCGATGCGCTGCCGCTGGCCCCCGGATAAGACGATACCGTGCTGCCCGACCATCGTGTCGAACCCTTGCGGCAACGCAGCGATAAATTCCATGGCATGTGCGGCGCGAGCCGCTTCCTGGATGTCTTCGGGCGACACCCGTCCTTGGCGGCCGTAGGCAATATTGTTGGCCACTGTGTCGTTGAACAGCGTAACTTCCTGGCCCACGTAAGCGATGTGCTCACGCAGGTTACGCAGGCGCAACTGTCTGATGTTATGACCATCAATGTAGATTTCGCCGGAGGTCGGCTCATAAAGCCGCGGCAGAAGCCGAGCGACGGACGTCTTGCCGCTGCCTGACTGCCCCACCAGGGCGATCGTCTTTCCGGCTTCGATAGGCAGATCGATATCGGTCAAAGCCGTCGAATGGTCTTTGTGATAACTGAGACTGACCCGCCGGTACTCGATGCGGCCCCTAACGTTCGAGAGCTCGACGGTCCCTGTGTCACTCTCCCGCTCCGAATCCAACATGGCAAAGATACTGTCGCCCGCAGCGATACCCTTCTGTATGGTGCTCATGATGCTGATCAATCGTTTGATCGGGCTAAGCATCATCGCCATCGCGGCAACGAATGCGATCAGACTTCCAGGTGTAATCGTTTGTCGAACCGACTCCATGGAAACGACATACAGGATCGCTGCAAATCCACTCACATAGATGAACTGAATCACGGCACTGCTGAGGGAATCGGTCGCGATCAGTCTTAAGTATCGCCGTGCATTGCTCTCGTTTTCCTTGGCGAATTTCGCCGCCTCGTATTCGTTTCCATTGAATACCTTGACGATACGATGGGCGTCGATCACCTCCTGTGCGACATGACTGACGTTCCCCATTGACTCCTGTATCCGCGTGCTGATCCTCCGAAAACGCTTGCTCACAAAGCGAATACTGAACGCCAGAAGGGGACCCACAACCATGAAAATCGTCGACAGCACGACATTCTCGTAAATCATCAGCGCCGTCAACCCTATGATCGTCAGCGAATCCTTGAATGCTGAGACGAGACCCGTGGTAAGCGCATTCGATACCTGCTCGGTATTGTAAAGCAGACGGGACAACAATTGGCCCGAGGAGGATTGGTCGTAGTACTTGCAAGGCAAGTAAAGCAGTTGATCGAATAGATCCCTGCGCAGGTTGGCGATAATGCGGCGACTCACATAACCGGAATAGAAATCGCCAGCGAAACCCGTAATTCCGCGTATCAGCGAGAGACCGAGTAGCACCCACGGCGCCTTGCGCATCACCTCCGGATCCTTGTCGATGAAGGTGCCGTCAATCAGCGGTTGTATGAGCTTGGCAAACGCCGGCCCCAGTAAGGCGTAGACGACCATGGCGACCACTGAGATGGCGAACGTCTTCCAATAAGGCAACCCGTAACGCAGGAGCCGCCGGTAAATTGCCAGCCCGCTTGTCACTCTCTCTTGGTCTTCGGCGTCGTTCATCGTGCTCGGGACTGCTCAAACGGCCCATAATACCCGAAAGGCAGCGGAGGAGTTACACCTGCCATCCCGAGAGCTGGCCCATCACGGAACCTCTAGGGTGGGAAGAGAATGAGTTCCACCACAACCCCGAACCGGGTTAACCAATTTCACGGTTAACCAATTTGACGCCGAAGGCCAATCAAGAAGCCAGTGTCATTTTCCGCAACGGTGCGACATAAGCAGCGACCAGCACCCTAAACAGGTGAATCGACAACCGCGTCCAGCAACTCGTGCGTCGCGGCAAGCACGCTTGCGGCGGAATGCAGGCGCATACAGGTGTAAGCTCCCTGGCAGGTTGGGTGTCGGTGACAGGGCGAGCAGGGCAATCGGTGGTAAAGCACACGCGCTGAATCCGAACCAGTGTCGAGATAGGGGCAGGTAGACCCGAACAACGCGAGAGTAGGCCGCTGCATGGCAATGCCCAGATGGGTCAATCCGGTATCCACGCCGACAAGGAGACTCGATCCCCGAATCACGGCAGCACACTCGTCAAGGCGAGTTTGGCCACAGAGATTGACAGCAGATTTCCCCGCGCACTCCGCCATGGCAGCCGCTCTGTCCCGTTCACCCGCACTTCCAACGATAAGCGGGGTAAGTCCAATGGAATCGCGAATCCCAGTGGCCAGTTCCACCCAGCGATCATCGAACCAATGCTTCTGCGGACGGGTCGTGAATGGGCAGAGCACGGCGTAGCTCCCGGAGACGCCCGTATTCCTGAGCAGCGTGTCGGCAGTCCGCTGTGTCTGGGGCGATACCGCGATGTCCATGGCGTATCGCTCCGGCAACGTATCCAAGACATCCATCAGGTTGCGGTATTCTTTCGCGATCACCGGACTGTCGATATTCCGATCCACGATCTCCGTCACGAACAACTGAGACCCCTCTTTCGACCCGAGCCCGACCCGCCGTTGGCCTCCCGCGAGCCAGCCCCACACCGCGCTTTTCAAAAGCCCCTGAAGATCGAGCACCCAGTCGAAGCGCTGCGCTTTCAGGTCGCGTTGCAATCTACGAAATTCCAGCCACCACTGCCGGTAATGCCGCTTCCGGCCCAATTCTCGCCACCGGCGTCGCGGCCACACGAACACCCTATCGAGCCGCGGATTATGCCGCAGGAGATCCTCGTTCCCCTCTTCGGTGAGCCAGGCAATCGTCGCATCCGGAAAGGCGTCTCGCAGACAGGGGATTACCCCTGAAGCCATGACGATATCACCGATGGCGCTGAGACGAATGATCAGGATGCGTTGAGGCATTGCCGGACTTTGCTTTTCATGTACCCGTCAGGTTGCTGGCCAGCGGATCGTCATAGCGGTAGCCGAAACGCTCGAGGTCGGGCCGGTAATGGTTCGCCACCAGTTCGGCCGAGGCGTCGTCGAAATAACTTCTATAGTCTTTGGAGCGGTCATCCGCGCGCCGTCGGTGCGGCAGCTTCGGACAACGGATACCGATCTTCCGGCACGCCGCTTCAAAATCCTCCAGGAGAAACTCGTAGCGGCCGACGTAATCGACGATGTTGGTTCCATGCAGGTCGATCAAATAATCACTTTGCAGCTCGGTGGACATGTCGGCGTGGTATTGCGGTGGACGTGCCGGATCGAATTTCCACCGCAGAAACCCTGCGAAGTCTGTGATATCGGCGATCACATCGGGACGTTCGCGGCGGATGTGGTGATAGGAACTCACCTGTAAGTCCCACGGATTGCGCACGAAGGCGAACTTAAACAAGCGCTGGTACAATTCGCGCGGCAGCATTTCCTGGGCGGCGATCGCCTTGGCATGGCGTGGAAACTTGGCGCCTATCCGATGTCCAGTTAACGCGCTCACCTTGCTGCAGAGAAACTGCGGGATTCGGTAAGGGTCCGTCCACTTATACCACCACAGAGCGTCGCGCACGCTGGTGCCACCCGTCTTGGCGATATGGACAAAGAGAAAGTTATATTTCAGGGATAACAGCATAGTAGCTCGGCGATGTT
>Ga0209254_10003192_pt1 | contig 14970 bp, 5 predicted proteins | sample FrelakmetDIP11DI_FD_187148 | JGI IMG/M metagenome (GOLD analysis project Ga0209254, IMG submission 187148) | Freshwater lake sediment microbial communities from the University of Notre Dame, USA, for methane emissions studies - DIP11 DI (SPAdes)... | ecosystem: Environmental > Aquatic >...
TATCATGTGTAATCCTGTAAGCTGAAGAAAACGTCCATAATATCCTGGCATTCAATATGCCACCTTTTTCAGCTTCAGAGTGTATCTTCTCTTTACCGTCAATCCTTCCAAAGAATCCATTATTAGTAAGATCCGGCATTCCGGATGACCAGTATGACAGAATGTTATTTGTCAGGTTTTGAGATACTTCTTTTCTCAGAAGCCGGAGTTTTGCCTGAGCTTCAGCGGTAATTCCCCCGTTGTTCTGGCAAAAGAGGAATGTTGTTTGGATAAGGCCAAAAATTAAAGAAGCAATCCTGTTTTTCATCTCCTGCTTATCAAAGGGGTATACAACAAAAATTGAACCTAAAATATAGACAATTTTATTTAATTTCCTGTCCCGGTATTTTTTATAACTTTCCTCTTGTTTAAAAATATTCCTGTATGAAAATTCCTGAAAAGAAAAAGATGATTTCAAGATCGTGTATTTCAGTTCTTTTTATTTTACTGGTCTCCTCATCATCAGGTCAGGTGAGGGTTACTAAACAGGACTGGTTATTACCAACATATAGTGTCGCTCCTCCCGACAGAAATCCCATGTTCTTCAAGGGGGAATCGTACCAGGGAGCCTCAAAATATATCTATCCCTATGGTATGAATGATGTTATTTCGGATGAAAAGACCGAAAGGGTATGGGAAACTGTAACACTTGAAAATGAGTTCATAAAATTATGTGTGATGCCGGAGATTGGAGGGAAGTTGTATTATGCGACTGATAAATCGAACGGGTACAATTTTGTTTATAAAAACAATGTGGTAAGACCTTCAAATATAGGGATGCTTGGTGCGTGGGTATCGGGCGGTATCGAATGGTGTGTACTGCATCACCACAGGGCATCTACCTTCCTTCCGGTTGATTATACAGTTACTGAAAACAATGACAGCAGCAAAACCATATGGATCGGCGAAACTGAACCACGTCACAGGATGAGATGGACCATTGGAATCACTGCATTCCCGGGAAGGTCTTACTTTGAAGCGGAAGTGAAGATCCTGAATCCTACACCTTTTACCCATACCTTTCTTTACTGGGCGAATGTGGCAGCTCACACAAATGAGAATTACCAGGTGATCTTCCCTCCCAGCGTGAATATTGCGACATATCATGCAAAAAACAGTTTCACCAATTGGCCGGTTTCAACAGAAGTGTATAATGATCAGGATTTTACTAAAGGTGTTGACATCAGCTGGTGGAAGAATTCACCTAACTCAAATTCTTTCTTTGCATATAACCTGAAAGAAGATTTTATGGGAGGTTATGATCACGGAAGAGAGACCGGAACAGTACATATCGGTGATCATAATATTGTTAAAGGGGCGAAGCTGTGGGAATGGGGTTCGGGAGCCACAGGCCAGGCGACAGAAGCCAGGCTGACGGAGAATGACGGACCATATGTAGAAATTATGGTAGGTGCATTCTCGGACAACCAGCCCGACTACAGCTGGATAAGACCTTATGAAGTGAAGAGTTTTAAACAATACTGGTACCCCGTAAAAGGTATACAGGGATTTAAGAATGCCAATCTGAACGGAGCTGTAAATCTTGAACCAGGGGAAAGGAATCAGGTGTTTTTAGGTTATTGCGTTACAAGAAAGATCAGCAGGGCAGCAGTTGTTCTTAAAAACAAAGAAAAAACAGTATACAGGAAGGAACTTGAGATATCACCTGAAAATGCTTTTGCACAGCTGATTAAAATTGACGGGCCATTTGATTTAACTGATCTCTACACAGAAATTACCGATTCGGAAACAGGTGAAATACTGGTTTCATATAAACCGGCAGAAAAACCTAAAGCTGATGAATTACCGGAGATTGTTAAAAGGCCTCCCCCACCCGGAGATATCAAAACCATAGAAGAGCTTTACCTTGCGGGCAGCAGGATCGGGCAATTCTATAATCCGACCCTGAATGCCATGGATTATTATGAGGAGGCCCTCAGGCGCGATCCTTCTGACATCCGGACAAATACAGCCGTTGGAAATAACTTTCTTAAAAACGGTGACTACAAAACTGCACGAAGCTATTTTTCAAGAGCTCTTAAAAGATTAACAAAGGATTACACCCGCCCCTCAACCTGCGAAGCATTTTACCTGCAGGGACTTGCACTGAAGGCAATGGGACTCTATGATGAAGCAGTTGATACCTTTTACAGGGCTACGTGGGATTATGCGTACCATTCAGCTTCTTATCTGGAGCTGGCCCGGATATCATCCATAAAAGGTGATCTGAAAAAAGCTCTGAGCCAGGTAGATGAATCATTATCAACAAATTCACGAAACAATAGTGCCATAGGGCTGAAATCTTCCCTTCTCAGGCAGCTTGGAAATTTTAAGGAAGCGCTGGAAACAATTTCAGTTCTAATAAGCAAAGATCCGCTTGATTTCAGGGCAGGAAATGAACTTTATTTGATACTTAAAGTATCGGGCGATAAACAGGGTGCCACAAAAGCATTAACAGATCTTTCACTCAGGATGAGGGATTTCGATCAGAACTATCTTGAACTTGGAATTACATACCTAAACGATGGCATGACCGATGATGCCGAAGATGTGTTCAGAAGATTCACCGGGAAGAATCCATTAATCTGTTATTATCTTGGCTTTATTCATGATAAGAAAGGAGACAGAGCGGAAGCAGAAAGGTTATTCATGGAGGGTTCTGAAATGCCTGTTGATTATGTCTTTCCTTTCAGGCTCGAGACAGTAATTATTCTGAAAAAGGTTACGGAATACCGCACCGGCGATGCGAAGCCTTGGTATTACCTCGGTAACCTTTTATACGATAAACAACCTGATAAAGCCATAGAATCGTGGGAAACTGCTGTAAAGCTTGATCCCTCCATGGCTATTGCATACCGTAACCTGGGCTGGGGTTATTATCATCATCAGGACGATGGACTGAAGGCAATTGCAGCTTATGAAAAGGCGATGGCACTGCGACAGGATGAACCTGTTTATTATGAAGAACTTGACGCATTATATGAGATAAGCAATGCTCCTGTTGAGAAAAGACTGAAATTGTTTGAGGGGAAAAATGACATTGTTTCCGGACGCGATGATGCTTTTGCCCGGCAGATAAGAGTACTTACCCTGGCTGGAAAGCCGGAGAAATCGGTTGAATACCTTGCAGGGAAAAAATTCAGCTACCGGGAAGGAAGTTCAAGAGTAAGAGATATAATTATTGATGCTCATCTGATACTTGGCAGGAAGTATCTGAATGAAAAGAAGTATACCGAAGCCCTCGATGAGTTTATCCAGGCACAGGTGCCTGAGGAAGAAGCAGGAGGCAGCAGATCAGTTAACAGGAATCTTCAGGTGGACTATCACATTGGCATTGCATATGAGGCATCCGGAAACAAATCAAAGGCAAGGAAATATTATATACTATCCACCTCACAGGAATCGGAAAGCTCAAGTTATATTAAATATTACCAGGGATTAAGCTTCTTAAAACTCGGGATGAATAAGGAGGCAATTGAAGCATTTAATTCAATAATTACTGAAGGTGAAAGACAAATCAAAGAGAGCACTTCAAAGGAGACTGATTTTTTTGCCAAGTTTGGGGAAAGGGAAGCCGATAACACCAGGCTGTCAAATGCATATCTCCTGAAAGGCCTGGGTTATAAAGGACTGGGAAATACTACTGCTGCAAAGGAAAACCTGCAGAAGGCGGTAGAGTTATCAGCGGGGAATCTCTATGCTATTACGGAACTAAGTGATATATAATAAATATAAGGGCTAAAGCCCTGCTCCGTTTGTTGCTTTGAGGCTGTATCAAAAGTATACCACCTCCCCCCTGACGGTGACCGTCAGGGGTACTCCTCCTCAGAGAGGAGGAGAAAGTTAATATTTTGTTATTCAATACTTTCCCCTCCTTTCCAAGGAGGGGTGTCATCTGCCGTTAGGCGGATGACAGGGTGGTTAAACTACTTTTGAGACCCCCTCATTGACAAGCCCCCTTTAGGGTGTTGAGGGCAAAACAGGCTTTATTGTCACCACAAAATCATACCTCACCGGCATAACCTGGTATTCCGGAAAGACGCCTGCAGCTGTGCATCCGACACCGCTGGTTGCATAATCAAGATTAAAAGTAATTCCGTTAAACGGATGCAACTGATAAGTGTATAAAGCTTTCGTAAGATTATCTGTTGAATAGGGCTGGGCACTGAAATTAAACAATTTGTCAGCCCTGAATTCCAGACCTGAACCATCCTCGGAAATCATCTTTACCCAACGAGTATCTGTCCTCAGACCGTAATCCTGAGGGATAAGGTATGGTTCGTACATTTCTCCCGTGGTCGAACTGTATTCCCCAATTTTATATCCGCTCTTCCTGTCAGGGTAGTTTTCCTGCGGACCTCTTCCGAACCATTGTACATTACTCAGGGTACTGTTAAGAATCCATTGCTGACCGATCCGGGGAAGCCACGATGGCATCCTGCCATTTGGAACAACTGAATTTTCCAGGATAATTACACCATTGCCATCAACAGAGTACTTCGAAATAGTTATAAATGATCCCATGCTGTTGCCGGTAGAATAGACCTTCCTGACATTTATATGCACAGCAGTATCACCGGCCTTTTCATAAGAGAAATGATCTGTAAGGCAGGCCATTTTATCTAACCCGGTGGAGTACCACTCTGTTGCGGCCATCCGTCCGTATCCATCGGTAATGTGCTTGATATTGGAAGACCAGAAGGTCCACTCATCAGTTTCATTTGCAAGCGGGGCGTGCCAGACATTCAGTTCAGGACCCTTTTTGATAAGTTCTTTACCGTTAATCTGCATTGATGTGAGAAAGCCTGAATTCCCGTCAAAACAATATGTGAAATTTTTGCCTTTTACAAACAGGTTGTCATGTTTCTGTTCGATCAATAATGAAGCAGTATCTTCAATTGATTCTGTTCTGCCTGATCCTGACCAAGGCAATGCCATCTGTTCCCAGGCGGTTTCAAATCCCTGTTCACACCAGGGTGTCTGTTCCTTCTGATGAAAGCTTAAGATCAGAAAGTATTCGGTGCCCTCCTCTATATCCGGTTTTACATATGGGACAGCAATCACAGCTTTTTTCCAGGGTTCTATGTCAGGATGAATTACTCCATGCTGCAAAATTTTACCATTTCCCTGAAGGCTCCACTTTGTATCCAGTTTATTCAGATTTGTGAAGAAATATCTGTTTAAGATTTCCACAGATCCGTTTTCAGCAGAAATAAGCCTTACATGAACCGGCTGAGCTGATTTTTTAATCTGCCACATCTCAGGCTGTGGGCGCCTGTCGGGCCAGATTGAACCATATGTTCTTGCCCCAATGCCGTAGCTGTAAAATTCTCCGCTTACTCTTTCCTCCTCAAAGTCGAGCCATAATTCAGATTGCTGTTTTATACCCTCGGTGGGATCCTTAAGGAATGATGCTGCTATCTGCCTGGAAAATATACCAACCTGATCAATAATGGCGTCGCAGATATAAACCGATGTCTCCTGTCCGTGGATTTCAGCATCTCTTCCAATATTTACGGGGAAAGGGGTATTTCTGATATTCCCCGTGACAGAAGTATGCCGGCTTTCATTATCATCAATAGTAAGATATATCGAAGAACCATCATAATTTGCTGTAACATGGTGCCAGTTGTACTCCCATTTTTCCGGCAAAGCTATTCTGGCAACATATTTCTGCCTTGTTGTAACATAAAACTCAAGAGAATCCTTCCTGATCTGTTTTATGCCAAACTGCCAGTTCCCCTTGGTAATAAGCGTTCCTGATGAGCTGCTTAGTGAGCGTGGGTATACCCATAATGTCAGAGTCAGCTTGTCGCCGTCTATTTCAAGAGCATCATCCCTGTATACCTCAACCCATTGATCATGACCATTCAGGTCAATACCCAGCCCTTTTTTCCCCGGAACAAGAGTAGCCCGTCCCATTATGTTTACCTGAATGTCATTTTCTGATTTGTCTTTAAGGAAGCGGACCTTCTCCTTAATGCCGGTACTTACAAAATCCCAGATAGCTCCTCCCATGCTGCGCGGGTGAGCAAAGAAAAGTTCCCAGTAATCATCAAGTCCTCCTCCCCCGTTTCCGGTTACTGCAAGATATTCATCCAGGAATGAAGGTCGAGGATCGTCTGAGGCAGGGACATTATAAACCTTTGTAAGAAGGTCCCTTACCTGTGGATATCTTGGTCCGATTATCTCCTCGCAGCGATGACTGAAATCGTTGCCTCCATACATCCAGTATCTTGTTCTGTCGTACTTTTTGCCTTCATCTATAACTGCACAGATATTCTCTCCTTCACCACTTTCATTTCCTGCACTCCAGAAAAGGACAGAGGGATGATTTCTATCACGAAGAACCATTTTCCTGGCTCGTTCCCTGTACATCCCTTCCCAGGCTTTGTTTTGTGAGATATATTCAGTAGCATGTGCCTCATCTCCTGTCTCATCGACAATATAAATGCCATATTCATCTGCAAGTTCAAGATATTTGTTTACCGGAGGGTAATGAGAGGTCCTTACACAATTAATATTGAACTGTTTAAGCAGGCTAAGATCTTTTCTGATTGTAGCTTCATCCATTGCATGCCCGTTTACCGGATGCTGCATATGACTGTTGATACCATTAAGTTTTACCGGAACACCGTTGAGATAAAATACCTGGTTCCGTATTTCGGTCTCCTTGAATCCTATCTGTCCCCTGATTGCCTCAACTGTTTTTCCGGATGAATTAACCAATTCCAAAATGAGTGTATAGAGATCGGGAAATTCGGCCGACCATTTCAACGGATTTTCAATATTTTCAGAGAGCCTGACCTCTGTTTTACTGTTTGGAGAAATATCTATTTCTTTGGAATTCATCGTTTTGACTAGCCTTCCTGATTTATCAAGAAGGGATGCTTTCACTGAGAAGTTTTCACTCTTTTCATCTGCGAAGCTGCGAACAGTTACAGATAAATCCAGATTTGCATCTTTATACCGGGCATCGAGATCTGTTGTTGCATACCAGTCGAAGATATGAGTTGCAGGTGAGCCATAAATCCATACATTATCAAATATTCCTGCCAGTCTCCAGTAGTCCTGATCCTCGAGATAATATCCGTCGGAATACTTGTAAACAACAACGGCAATAGTGTTATTGCCCGGTTTCAGATACTTTGTAATGTTATACTCAGCCGGTTCCTGACCCCCTTCATTATAGCCAACCTCTTTCCCGTTTATCCATACAAATGAGGCAGATTGTGTTTTTTCCATTCTGAGAAATACCTCCTTTTCTTTCCAGGTTCCGGGAATTTTGAAAGTTTTTCTGTATGATCCTGAAGGATTATATTCCTTTGGTACAAACGGTGGATTTGGGTTAAACGGAGTACTGACATTCCTGAAAAGAGGATCTCCGAATCCCTTCATTTCCCAGTTGGACGGGACTCTTATAGTATCCCATTTTTTATCATTAAAGCCTTCCTTAAAAAAATCTGATATGACACCTTCAGGTGTTTCCGAATAATGGAATTTCCAGATCCCGTTCAATGACAAATAATTTCCTGACCCGGTAATGTTATTAACCAGGGCCTCATTAAAGGTTTGATATGGAATGAGAGGGGTATGTCCCTCTTCCTGATTCGTTTCAAAAATACCCGGATTTTCAAGATAAGAATAGATATCTGAAAGGAAGGGTTTCTCTTGCGAAAATGATAGCAATACAGAAGTTGCAGATAAAAGAAAGATTGTGAGTTTTTTTTTCATTTCAGTCAGCCTTTAGAATACTATGGAAATATACATAAAATAGAGTCTGGATAGTCTTCTTTTATTATATTCGTGACGCATTTTATCAACCATAATAATCATAATCTTAAATAATTCAAAATGAACAAAATCCGTACAATCAGTTTGCTGATACCGGCAGCCCTGATGCTGCTGTTTATTTCCGCATGTAAAAAACCTTCGGAAGATAAGCTTAACATTGCCTTCGAAAAATACACGATGCCAAACGGTTTGCAGGTAATTCTGCACAGTGATCACTCTGATCCAATGATTTCTTATACAATAATGTATCATGTTGGTTCAAGCCGGGAGATACCAGGGAAGACCGGATTTGCCCATCTCTTTGAACATCTTCTTTTTGGAGGTTCAGAAAACGTTCCGACAGGTACATTTGACAGGATTGTTGAAGGTGTGGGTGGTAATAATAACGGTTTTACATCAAATGATGTAACCACCTATTTTGAGATGTTTCCGAAAAATGCCCTGGAGAAAATACTATGGCTCGAATCAGACCGGATGGGATTTTTTATTAATTCGGTCAGTAAGAGAACAATGGCAATACAGCAAAATGTTGTTCAGAATGAAAAAAGACAGGGAGAAGATAATTCACCGTACGGATTTACAGATTATGTCATTTGTAAAAACCTTTACCCTGCAAATCATCCTTACAGCTGGGAAGTTATTGGGGAAATGGAAGACCTTAAGAATGCATCCCTCGATGATGTCAAATCCTATTATGAACATTTCTACGGGCCTAATAATGCCACTCTGGTGCTTGCCGGCGATTTTGATTCGGATTCTGTTAAATTGTTGATTAATAAATATTTCGGCGAAATTAAATCGCATGGTGAAGTTGCATCACGCACTGCCATGGTTCCTTCTCTGGAAAAAAACATCAAGTTATACCATGAGGACAATTTTGCAAATGTGCCTGAGATAAATATTGTCTGGCCTGTTGTACAGCAATACAATAAAGATGCATATGCACTTGATTTTCTTGCAAAAATACTTGCCGATGGGAAGAAAGCCCCTCTCTACAAGGTACTTGTAAAGGAAAAGCAGCTTACTTCGAGGACAACCGCATATAATAATGCAAAAGAGCTGGCCGGTGAATTTACATTAAGTATCAGGGCAAATGAAGGCAAGACGCTCAGGGAGATCGAAGATGCTGTTTATGAAGCCTTTTCACGTTTTGAGAAAGATGGAATTACGGAAAAGGAAGTTGAAAGAGTCAAAGCCATGAGCGAGAAGAATTTCTATTCCCAAATTGAGAGCGTTTTCGGTAAATCACTCCAGCTTGCTTTTTATAATACTTATACTAACGATCCCGGATATATAATGACAGATATAGAAAACATAAAGGCAGTGACCCTTAATGATATAAAAATGGTTTATGAAAAGTACATTAAAGGGAAACCTCATGTTGTCACTAGCTTTGTTCCAAAAGGCAGGAGTGAGATGATTGCGGAGAATTCAATACCTGCAGGGGTTAAAGAAGAAAATATCAATGAAGCAAGCCAGGTTGAGATAGCCGCTGCAGGTGAAGAAAAAATAATTAAAACTCCCTCATCTATTGACAGGACCATTGAACCTATGGCAGGAAAGGCACCGGAAGTAAAATTACCGGTTATATGGAAGGCAACTCTTGCCAACGGCATTCGGGTCCATGGAATAGAGAATAAGGAATTGCCGCTTGTTGATATAGATCTTAACATTGAAGGGGGTTTTTACCAGGATAAGGTCACACTTCCGGGAGTAGCCAGCATGGTTGCCAGTGTTCTCCCGCAGGGAACGAAAAACAAAACTCCTGAAGAGCTTGAAGAAGAGACTGAGCTGCTTGGTTCAAGCATAAATATGTATTCCGGCAGAGAAGAAATGACAATTTCAGCAAGCTCTCTGTCAAGGAACTTTGAAAAAACAATTGCACTGATTAAGGAGATATTGCTTGAACCACGCTGGGATTCGACTGAGTTTGTGCTGGCTCAATCCCTTGCAAAAAACAATATAATCCAGTCTGAGGCTCAGCCCGGATTTGTTGGCAGCCAGCAATTTAATAAATTATTATATGGCACTGATCATATATTTGGCTATAACAGAAGAGGTACCAGGGAATCAATTGATGAGATTACTATGGACGATCTGAAAACTTATTACAATAATAATTTTTCACCCGGTATCACTACTATAAATATAGCAGGAAACGTAAGTAAAGAACAGGTACTTGAAGCTCTCAAACCACTTGAAAAAGAGTGGAAAGCCAAAGATGTGCAAATGAATGCTTATACGGCACCTGCAAATCCTGAAAAATCCCGGATCTATTTTGTTGATATGCCGGGTTCAAGACAATCAGTTATTTATATTGGTTACCTCGCAATAACTAGAGATAATCCGGACTATACAAAAGCCGAATTCATTAATTACAGACTTGGGGGTGCATTCACCAGCATTCTTAACCAGATATTGCGCGAAGAAAAAGGATTTACCTATGGTGCGTCGAGCTATTTCCAGGAGATGAAAACCAAAGCCCCGTTTATTGCATCAACGAGCGTTAGATCAGACGCAACATTCGAATCGGTGATGATTGCAAAAGATGAAATGGAGAAATACCGGAACGGTATCACGGAAAATGATCTTCAGTTCATTAAAAATTGTATGATTCTTTCAAATGCCCTTCGCTTCGAGACAAACGGTTCGCTTACCGGGATGCTGTCGACAATTTCGAAGTACGGACTTCCGGCGGATTATGTGAAGAGGGAAGAGAATGTGATTAAGGGTATGACAGTTGAAGAACATAAAGCAATAACAGACAAATATATCATTCCTGACAGGATGTATTATGTTGTTGTTGGTGACGCATCAACACAATTGAAACCGCTTGAAAAGATAGGATTCGGTAAGCCTTTACTTATTCAGAGATAATAATAAAGATCTGCGTAAATCTGCGAGAGATCTTTTTTTCTCGCAGAGTCGCGCTGATTTAAATCCCACTGAGTAGCGCAGAGTTTCAAATAACATATATCGCCTATCGCCTATCGCCTATAATAAATAATAAATTACTTCCCCGTCATATTCAGGGTTCCAACATAATAATTCGGATCTACTTTAATAACCGCGTTTTTGGTTCCAATATCGATTGTAGTGAACCGTGAGGTTGGAACTATATCTTTTCTTTCACCTGAAACATAGATCCTGAGGGGCATATTGAATCCCTGAACGCAATTATTCCATCTGAATGTCAGTGTATTATCCTTAACATAATACTCAAAAACAGGGATTCTAATGTCTCTCAGATATTGATCAAAAACAGGTTTCAGATCAATGCCCGCTTTACCTGTCATGTACTCTTCTATCTGCGATCCCTTTACCACCTTATGATAAAATTCCTTATTTAATCCCCGCAGTATACCTCTCCATTTTTCATCATCATTAACAATCTGACGCAGAGTATGAAGCATATTTCCTCCTTTGGGATACATATCCCCCGATCCGCTGTGGTTTACATTGTAAATGCCTGTTATCGGTATGTCATTTCTGATTCCCATTCGCGTCCCAAGGGCATATTCAGTTCCTGCATCCTTTCCAAAGAAATATTCAACATAAAGGTTTTCGGAATAATTTGTAAAACTCTCATGTATCCACATGTCGGCTATATCTTCATAGGTTATGCTGTTTGCAAACCATTCATGGCCCGATTCATGAATAATTATGAAATCGAATTTTTCGCCCCATCCTGTGCCGCTGAGATCTGTTCCACGATAACCATTTTTGTAACCATTCCCATAAGTAATGGAGCTCTGATGTTCCATCCCGAGATATGGCACCTCGACAAGCTTATAACCATCCTCATAGAAAGGATAAGGGCCGAACCAGTATTCAAAGGCGGAAAGCATCATCGGTGCCTGTTTGAACTGTATCTTTGCTTTTTCAAGATTTTCCCTCAGAACATAGTAATCACAATCCAGCCGGCCTTTCTCACCATTGAAGACTTCAGAAAAATGCGCATAATCTGCAATATTTATATTGACCCCATAATTATTTATAGGATTGGCAACAAACCAGTTATAAGTGGTTGTATTATTTTTCTGTTTAACGATGCTTCTCAGACGTCCGTTTGAGACATCCATAACGGAGGAAGGCACATTAACGCTTATCATCATACTATCGGGTTCATCGTACATATGATCCTTGCAGGGCCACCATAAGCTTGCCCCATCACCCTGACATGAGGTGGCAATAAATGGTTGATTGTTTTGATCCCTGCTCCATGTAATGCCTCCGTCCCACGGTGGTCTGCGGGCTATCTGCGGCTTCCCGCCGTACTTCAGTACAACAGAATAAATTTTGCCCGGAATCTGAGTTTCTCCCATCCTTATCCGGTAAACATTCCCTTCCCTTTCAAATTGAAGTGACTTCCCGTTTTGCCGGGCATCAAGTATCTCAAGCGGAGGCTGAAGGTCAATCTGCATGAGGTCTGAGCTGTTTAATACCCTGTATGAGACACTATTCACACCATAGATTGTGCTGTCGGAAGGCTTTACTACAATGTCAAGATGATAAAAGGTAAGATCCCACCAGGAGCGCAAGGGCGTAATTGAGCCCCTGAGCGAATCCTGCCGGGTAAACTTGTTCTGTTCCGTGGGAAGGTACTGGGCACCAGATGGTAGTGTCATGGTCAATAAAGTAAAAAGTACTGTGGTTCCAATTAGAAATCTCCTGTTCATAATATCAAGTTTAGTATAACAGATAAAAGACAAAAGACAAAAGACAAAAGTAAAAAGATAAAAGACAATTACCATTCAATAACCCGCTGAATGCAATTTCTGCCGGATGAACACTCTTCTTATACTATTATCTGTCTTCCACAGTTTTTATAGAATGAATATTAATACTAATTTTGCCCACCTATGAGAATAAGAGTCTATTTGCTTTTGCTGTTATCGGCTGGGGTTCTTCACACCATTTCCAGTCAGACAGTAAATCACTGGGAAACAGCAGTATTTAATTCAGATACATGGAAATACTGGATTGGCACCTCCGATCCCGGCCAGAACTGGCAATCATTATTATTTGATGATGCTTCCTGGCCTGAGGGTCCCGGTGGATTCGGCTACGGCGACAATGATGACAATACTGTTATTCCCTCAACCTGGTCGGTCTTTCTGCGGATAGAGTTCAATATTAATGATACCTCGCTGATTGAAGCTTCAATACTTAATATTGATTTCGACGATGGGTTTATTGCTTATCTGAATGGCACTGAAATTGCAAGAGCAGGCGTGATAGGGATTAATCCACCATATGACCAGGGAGCGCTGGATCATGAGGCATTAATGTATACCGGAGGGAATCCGGAATCATTTTTTCTCAACAGTACCAAATTGAGAAAAATACTCAGGAATGGGGAGAACGTTCTGGCTGTTGAAGTTCATAATGAATATGATACTTCAAGTGATCTCTCTTCAAATACCTGGCTCTCATTTGGTATCACCGATACGTCTGTTTTATTCAGGCCAAATCCTGACTGGTTTGTTCCCACCATTGAATTCACTCAGTCGGATCTTCCAATTGTGATTATCAGTACCCAGCCGGATGAGGTAATCCTGGATGAGTTTAAAATAACTGCCGATATGAAGATTATTGACAAAGGTGCTGGTCAGGTCAATTATGTTAATGATCCCGGGAATATTTACACAGGTAAGATTGGTATTGAAATAAGAGGAAAGTATTCTTCAGGATTACCTCAGATGCCTTACGGGCTTGAAACCCGTGATGATGCAGGAAACAATCTTAATGTGCCTATCCTTGGAATGCCTGAGGAAAATGACTGGATCCTTACAGCAAATTATAACGATAAGTCTTTCCTGAGGAATTTCCTTCCATTTGAATTATTCAGGAAAATGGGTTATTATGCTCCAAGAACACAATACTGTGAAGTTGTATTAAATGATGAATATCAGGGTATTTATCTTTTTGGGGAGAGGATCAAACAGGATAAAAACCGGGTTAATATAGCAAAACTTAATCCAGATGATATTTCGGGTGATGAACTTACCGGAGGATATATCTTCGTTAACGACTATTATATGGAATCAGACAGCTGGCTCAGTAACTATTCACCAATAAACAAGCCAGGTGCTGACGTTCATTTTGTTTATTATGATCCGGAGCCGAAAAATCTTACATCAATCCAGAAAACATATTTAAAGAATTTTGTCAGTTCATTCGAGGGAGTATTATACAGTCCCGATTTTAGTAACCGTACCAGGGGATACAGGGCATACCTTGATGTGAACTCTTTTGTTGACTATTTTATTATTGGAGAATTATCACGGAATGTAGATGCTTATAAAAAGAGCAGGTTCTTTTTTAAAGACAAAGACAGTAAAGGAGGACTTATTCATTCAGGTCCCCCCTGGGATTTTGACTGGGCATGGAAAGATATTACTGAAGATTGTATCAATTTCAATCAGACTGATGGCTCAGGCTGGGCCTACAGGATAAACGACTGTGAAGCATGGCCGGTACCTCCTTCCTGGGAAATAAGGCTTCTTCAGGATGAAGCATTTGCAAATCAGATCCATAACAGATATTTCCTGCTTCGAAAAACAATCCTTAGTGAGACTTACCTGAATCACATTATCGATTCAGTAGCAACTCTCCTTGATCAGGCCCAGGCAAGACATTATACAAAGTGGAGAATCCTTGGTATTAATGTGGGAACAGAAGAGTACGGGGAACAACCGGACTCATATTCAGGTGAGATCGAAAAATTTAAAAGCTGGATAAAAAGACGGCTTACCTGGCTCGATTCAAATATGCTTGGAGAATCTACTTCTGGCGGGGAAGAGCAACAGGCAATATTCAGGATATATCCAAATCCGGTCGATAATATCATGAATGTTCAGAGTGATACTTTAATTGACAGAATTGAAGTCAGGAATCTTATGGGAACTAAAATTATTGAAATCCGCGAATGCAACAATTATGTGACAACCATAAGTACCTCGCAGCTAACACCAGGACTTTATATTGTCAGAATATATTTCAAATCAGGGGAGACGGCAACACAGCGCATTGTCAGGAAATAAGAAGCAAATAATTTATATATGAAACAGATTCTTTTGTTTTTACAGTTGATCCCGGCTGTTTTAATCCTGAATACAGGGTTACTGCAAGCCC
>Ga0209254_10003193_pt1 | contig 14967 bp, 13 predicted proteins | sample FrelakmetDIP11DI_FD_187148 | JGI IMG/M metagenome (GOLD analysis project Ga0209254, IMG submission 187148) | Freshwater lake sediment microbial communities from the University of Notre Dame, USA, for methane emissions studies - DIP11 DI (SPAdes)... | ecosystem: Environmental > Aquatic >...
GCGGATGTGCGCGACGTTGATGTTCCCGGCGTGGCCGACGGCCTTGGTGGCACGTTCGGTTTCGTGCTCGCTGAAGCGCAGGATATCCATGCAGCCTCCCTGCGAGATCGACCTGAAGATTTTGGATCCGATGTGCGCGAAATGCTGAGCAGCTACTCGCCGGGCACGACTGAGCTCATGGCGGGCCAGCGCGCGATTGACGCACTCACCGCAGCGATGCGTATGCAGCTGGAGACTGTGGATGTGCTCTTGACGCCAACCACACCCATTACAGCAGTGCGCATCGGCCAGGAGTCGGTGCGCTACGGTCGCATGGAAGAGTCGGTACTGGGAGCCATGATCCGTTGTACAGCACCGTTCAACGCGACGCATCTGCCCGCGCTGTCATTGCCCTGCGGGTTCAATCGCGCCGGACTGCCCATCGGCATGCAGATCGCGGGGCGCCCCTTCGATCAAGCAACCGTATTGCGCGTGGGACATGCCTACGAACAGGCGACTGACTGGCATTTGCGCAGTCCTGTGCTTTGAAAACAGGTCAATACCGATTATTCAGGACTGGTCAGAATTGCGCTATTGGAGCGTTTACTGAGCGCTGGGGGGGGTGATGAATACCTGACCCCTTTTGGGCAGCCACATGATTGCACAGGCATATGATTGTAATAGGCTGGTAGTGCTAGTGTTGCGATGTAGGGGAGAGGGATATTTTATGTATTATCGACGCAGTTCTGATCGGGATACTTTTCACAAGTTTCGCATAAGCAGATTTATCAAAGAAGGCGGAAAATGGTACTTCTTTACACGCGAAGCGACCATGGAAGGACCATTTGAGTCGCGGTTTGCCGCCGAACAGAGACTTGCATCCTATATAAAGATAATGGACTCAGGTTTTCTGCCACGAGACAGTAAACTTTCAATTGAGTCCCTCGATTCGCCGCGTCAATAGCGAAGCTCCTGTTTTTTCAGCCGGGATGCATATGCGGTTAAGCCTATTTGGGCAGGCCGAGGTAGCGCTCACCGATAATGTTGCGCATAACCTCGGAGGTCCCACCACCGAGTGTATTGGCAAAAGAACCGAGGAAGGCCTGCGGCCAGCGCCCCGTCAGGCTGGATAATCTCGCCCTGTCCGACCCGACGATCTCCAGTGCCAGCGCGGTAATGCGCTTGTACAGTTCCGACTGAAACAGTTTCAGCATAGAACCCTCGGGACCGGGTATTCCCGTGCGCTCATTGCGCGAGATGCCCAGTAGCGTCATGGCCAGCAGTGAGCGGGTCTCGGCGCGCAATTTGGCCAGTTCATATGCGATATGGTCATCCTCAATGGCGAGTCGTCCATCCTCGAGCGTGGTATTCCTGGCCAGTTCGATCAGTTCCTCAATGGTTTTCTGGGTTTCGATCTGGGAGGGCATGAAGGCTGTGCCACGCTCGAAGGACAACTGCGCCATGCTGACGCGCCAGCCGTTATTGATGCCGCCGACAATGTTCTTAAGCGGAATACGCACTTTGTCATAGAACACTTCATGCAGGTCGCTGCCCCCGGCCATATCCCGTATTGGGCGAATCTCCATGCCCGGATTGTCCATGCGGTTGATTACCCAGCTGATCCCCGCGTGTTTTGCCGCATCGGGGTCAGTGCGTACCAGCAATTGCTGCCAGTCGGCGAACCTGGCCCAGCTGGTCCATATCTTGGACCCGGTCACGATCATATCGTCGCCGTCGATCACTGCGCGGGTTTTTAATGAGGCCAGGTCAGAACCGGCAGAGGGTTCGGAAAAGCCCTGGCACCAGATGACTTCACCCTTGAGGATGGGCGGCAGATGAGTGGCTTTCTGCTCTTCATCGCCGCAGGCGATGATGGTCGGCCCTGCGAGGTTAAGACCGTTAAAGCGGTAATGGTCTCCTGGCGCCCTGGATTGGGCGTATTCCATCAGGAAGATCAGCTGCTGGAACGTATCGAAGCCTTGGCCGCCATATTCCCTGGGCCAGTTGATCCCGGCCCAGCCGCCAGCATACAGCGTCTTTTGCCAGGCGAGGTCAAAGGCGCGGCCTTCTGCGCCGTCCGCCGGGCGCGCCTGCGCCGGCTTGTTGGTTTCCAGCCAGTCCCGGACCTGCTCGCGAAATTGCATTTGCTGCGGCGTGAAATCAAGGTTCATGGGCTGGTTCTTCCCTCAGTCCGGTGCGCGCTCGGCGAGCAGTTTCTTCAGGTGGAAGCGCTCGCTGCCGAACAGGGTGCCCAGCACCTGGGCGCGCTTGACGAACAGGTGAATATCCATCTCCTGGGTGTAGCCCATGCCGCCGTGGATTTGCACCGCGGTATTGGCATTGCTCTGTGCGGCATCAATGGCGAGCGCTTTCAGGGAGAATGTGTCAAAAGGCCCTGCAGATGACTGGGCCTGCAACGTGATGCTGGCGTGATAGAGCATGGCCCGCACAGACTCGCAGCGAATTGCCATTTCGGCGCAGTAGTGTTTGATGGCCTGGAAGCTGCCTATAGGCTTGCCGAACTGCTCGCGTTCCCTGGCATAATTTACTGAGCGCTCAAGAGTGGCTTCTGCGATACCCAGCAGCATGGCAGAGATTAACAGGGCCCCGCGCAGGAAGATGTTTTCTTTTTCTACTGGCACGAAGCACAGTGCGGGGGTCGCAGTGGCGAATCGGCGGGAAAGATGAAGCGTGCTATCAATGCACTTTTCCGTTTGCATACATTCCAGTGACGACAGCAGCAACAGGGCAGCACCGCCTTGATCAGCAACCAGTACCAGGTCAGCGTCTTCCGCTTCGTACAACAGAAACTCCCCATCAATCGAAGCGCCGATATGCAGGGGCAGTGCAGGACGGGCGCTTGCCAGGGCTATCTTTACCTCTCCCTCGAGTATCCGACGCAGGTACTCCGTGGTGCCAGATTGTGCAGCGACGTGTGCCGCCAGTACGCTGGCAAGCACGGAGGGCGGCATCAGGTTGCGCCCCAGTTCAACAAAAAGTAGCGCCTCTTCCGCGAGGCCGCAGCCGACACCATAATAGTCTTCGGGAAGACCTATACCGATCCAGCCCATGCTGGCGAGGTGTTGCAGGTGGGCGCGAGTAAATTGCGTTTTGTTGTCAGTAAGTTTGATCAGGTTCTTGACGGGAAATTCGTGCGTCAGAAAATTCGCGGCAGTATCTATGATCTGTTGTTGTTCTTCCGTCGGCAGCAGATCCATAATCGAGGCATTTCCGGGAGATTGCAGACAACCCTGTCAACTGTCGGCAGCAGCCCAGGGCCCTGCGTGATTCTATAATAGGACGCTTGTCATGATAAAGCGATTTGTCCGGGACACATGATACGATTGTCAGGTGTGGAGTAGTGGAGCGCTGCGTATGTCGATCAAGGTAGGTACATCGATAGGTATGCTTAACCCGCGTTATTTTCAACCGGTCGCAGTTGCCGCTGATCTTTTGGGTTTTGAATCTTTGTGGATGCCAGAGCACCTTGTCTTTCCGCAGCATATGGCCGGATCTCCGTTTGCCCCGCAGGACGGCGACGCATCGCATCCGCCGGTGCCACCTGAGACGCCGTTGTTCGATGTATTCGCCTATCTCTCATTTCTTGCCGGCCAGACCAGCAGAATACGCCTGGGTACCAATGTTTATCTGATGGGGTTACGCCATCCCTTTATTGCTGCACGCGCGATTCAGACACTGGACATCGTGTCAGGCGGTCGGGCTGAAGTCGGGGTAGGGGCGGGGTGGCTGCGCAGCGAGTGGAGCGCTGCCGGGATGGATCCTCGCTCGCGGGGTCGCCGCCTGGATGAGGTGTTGAGCGTATGTAAGCGTCTGTGGAGCGAGGATAGCGTGGCCCATCAGGGCGAGTTTTACCAGTTCGAGTCAGTAAAGTTCGAGCCCAAGCCTCTGCAGCGACCGCATCCACCGATCCATGTCGGAGGTGAATCGACTGCTGCTTTGCGCCGAGTTGCGCGCAGTGGCGACGGTTGGTATGGCATCGGACATACGCTGACCACGATCAGGCCGGTGTTGAAAAAACTGCGAGAGACTGTGCGTGCAGAGGGGCGCGATCCACAGCGACTGGAGATCATCACCGCCGCTGACGTGTCGACGCACGATGACCTGCAGCGTTGGGAAGATCTTGGTGTTACGCGCCTGGTGGTGTGCCCCTGGCGTCGTGGCAGCGAGGCGGTTGAAGGTTTGCAACGCTTTGCTGAAGATGTGCTCCAGCGGTAGATCGCACCATTCAATAGCCGGTAAATTTCGGTTCCCGTTTTTCCGCAAATGCGGTGACGGCTTCACGCATGTCCTGGGTGTGTGCGGTCAGGTGTTCTGCCGCCACGGAAAAATTCAGCGTGGTGTTGATACTGTGTTGTATATGCTGGTTAATGGCCATCTTGGTCCAGCGAATCGCCGCGATGGGTCCGTGCGCCAGGTCCCTGGCGAAGGCGATTGCTTCTTCAAGCACGCTCGCTGCGCTCACGCAGTGATTGACCAGGCCCATCCGGGCGGCCTCAGGGCCTGTCACCAGCTTGCCCGACATCAGCAGTTCCTTGGCACGGTGGGGGCCTATTAACAGTGGCCAGATCACGGCACCGCCGTCGCCGGCCACCAGGCCCATCTTGACGTGTGTGTCACCAATGCGCGCCGTATCCGCCATGAAGATGACATCTGACAGCAGGGCGATGGTAGCGCCCAGGCCTGCGGCAGTGCCGTTAACTGCCGCGATGATTGGTGCTTCGCAGGCGATCATCTCCTGCACCAGGTAGCGTGTGCCGCGCAACTGGTCGATGGGGCGGTCGTCCGGATTGCCGTAGCCCTTGACATCGCCGCCGGCGCAAAACGATTTGCCGCTGCCGGTGATGACGATAGCGCCAACGTCCGGATCGCGGGCAAGCACTCTAAAAATGTTCTCCAGCCCGAGGTGCATGGCGTGGTTTACCGCATTGTGTACTGCGGGCCTATCCAGCGTGAGAGTTGCCACCCGGTCTTCAATACGCACCGCCAGATGGTGTTGTTCGCGATACTGTGCATAGTCCACGGGACTTACTCCTGTCTGGATCTAGTGTTCTGCTGTGATTGCGGGTGCATCAACATCGATCACCAGTGTTGCCAGTTCCTCCAGCCACACTTCACTGTTACCCCAGGTCATCTGCAGGGAGAGCAGTCGCTTATAGAATAGCTGTACATCATACTCCCAGGTAAAGCCGGCGCCGCCAAATATTTGTATTGCACTTGCACCGATCTGTGGAAATATTTCGGCGCTATACGCCTTGCACATTACCGCCGCCCGGTGCGCCTCACGCGGATCTCCGGCATCCTGGGACCACAATGCGTAGTGCAATCCGGCGCGACCCAGTTCCAGTTGTTGCAACATATCCGCACACAGGTGCTGTATGGCCTGAAATGATCCAATGTGCTGGCCGAACTGTTGGCGTTCGCAGGCGTAAGCAACGGCCAGTTCCAGTGCGCGTTGTGCAGCGCCGAGGCCGTCGGCGCACAGTGCGACCAGCATGCGGTCGATGACCGGCGCCAATTGCGCGTTGTCGCCCAGACGTGTGCCCGTAACATTCTCAAAGCGCACCGTGGCAAAGCGGCGTGAACCGTCGAGGCATTCTGTGGGTGTGATCGTCAGTCCACTGGCAGCAGTCGGCACCAGAAAAACACCGTGGTCGGTGGTCACAAATAGATAGGTTGCGCCGAGGGCGTCCGGGACCTGAATCTTGTCGCCGTTGAGAGTGTCATTTGTCACGGCCAATTGCGCCTGCTGCCATCTGGTAAAGCTGCGCCCCGGTTCCTCCAGTGCCAGCGTGGCAGTCTTGCTGCCATCGGTGAGCGCGCGCAGCAGGGAGTCCAGGCCGAAAACGGCGGCCGCGCTGGTGGCGCCAATACAGCTGGCCCAGCAGGGGCCAGGATGCACGACCCGTCCGAGCTCTTCCATCACAATACCCATGTCAGTCATATTACCTGCGAGGCCACCGGCGTGTTCCGGGGCGAGCAAGCCGGTAACGCCCAGGTCCGTCAGCGACTGCCAGATCTCTGCCGTGGCGGGTACAGGTTCAGACCATCTGCTGCGGGTGAAGTTAGTCCCCCCATGGTCGTCAAGGAAGCGACGCATGGTGGAGCGGAAGGATTCCTGCTCTGCTGTGTAATGGGTGTCCATGGCTCTGTCTCTGCGTCAGGCTTTGGGTAAGCCCAGTACGCGTCGGGCGATGATGTTCTTGTTGATCTGGGTGGTGCCGCCAGCGATGGAAGTAGCGCGGCTGTAGAGTCGGTTGTCGCCCCAGCTGCCCCGATGTGCCTCCTCACCGAGTACACTGGCGCTGGTCTCGGCGATCATGTGCTCGATATCGCTCCAGCTCTGTTTGGTGATGGAGGACTCAGCGCCGGGGGGTCGCCCGTTCAATTCGCCTGCGATGCAGACATCGGCGAGCGCCTTTTGGTATTCACCATAAAGGTAGGTGCGTGCCAACCGCTGGCGCACGACGGGGTCCTGACTGACCGGTTTACCCTCGACCTTTCGCTCCTGCGCGGCTTGTATCAGTCTGGCTATTTTTTTGCGCACACCCAGGTGCAGATTGGCAACACCCGCGCGTTCGTTGCTCAGAGTGGTCATTGCCACCTGCCAGCCTTGGTTGATGGGCCCAAGTAGTGCCGATTTCGGCACGCGCACGTCGGTGAAAAAAATCTCCGCGAATTCCTCCGCGCCAGTCAAGGTGGTGAGGGGTTTTACGGTAATTCCTGGCAGATGCATATCGACCAGCAGGCAGGTAATGCCCTGGTGCTTGGGAACATCGGGGTCAGTCCGCACCAATAGTTGGCAGTAGTCTGCGAAGTGCCCGAGGGTATTCCATACCTTCTGGCCATTGACAATAAAATCGTTACCGTCAAACACTGCACGACAGCGTAATGATGCCAGGTCGGAGCCGGCGTCGGGTTCGGAAAAGCCCTGGCACCAGATATCGTCACCACGCCGCATCCGTGGCAGCAGGGTACGTTTTTGTTCCTCGGTGCCCCAGGTCATGATGGAAGGCGCGATATTGGCCAGCCCGATCGGGTTGAGGGCTGACGGTGCGTCGGCCCGTTGCATTTCTTCTGCCAGTACTACCTGCTCCATCACTCCCGCAGCGCGCCCGCCATACTCTGCAGGCCAGGAGATGGCAGCATAGCCAGCATCGGCCAGCTTGCGGTTCCAGCGGCGCAGTGCATCAAGCTGCTCTACAGTGAGTGACCCGCGATTGCTCTGACCGATCAATTCCTCATCCAGGTTATCCTGCAGCCACTGCCTGACTTCACGACGAAACGGCAGGGTATCGGGTGGATAGCGATAATCCATCAGCGGGCTCCAGTTCTCTTATGATTGTGACGCGATACAGCCGGGCAGTCGCAAAAGTTTATTACAAGACAAATACCTTGTAAAACATTTCCTAGGCGTGCGATACTTTTTCGTCTGTGGACGCAGCGATTTTTTACGTGACTATGCAGTTTCGTGAAATGTATTGCGTAACACCGCAACCGCAGTATTACGGATGACCAGGACAGGACGAGAATCATGACTGACGTAATGAAGGGTGTTCGTATTCTTGAGGTGGCCGAACACATGTTTGTGCCCGCTGCGTCCGCTATCCTGTCTGACTGGGGCGCCGATGTTATCAAGGTCGAGCATCATCTGCGCGGTGATGCGATGCGCGGACTCGGTAGCACCGGCGTGCTCGATCTGTCCAGGGGAGTGCATGTACTGAACGAACATTCCAACCGTGGGAAGCGCTCTATCGGTCTTGATCTATCCAGCGAAGAGGGCGTGCAGGTGCTGTATGAACTGGCGAAGACCTGTGATGTGTTTCTGACCAACAAGTTGCCCGAGGTCCTGGAGAAATTACTCATCGATGTGCCACACATCCGCAAGCACAATCGGGATATTATCTATGTGCGCGGCACCGCCTCCGGGCCCAAAGGTCCCGATGGCAATCGCGGCGGCTATGACATGACCAGTTTCTGGTGTCGCAGTGGCTGCGCGTACAGTGTCAGTCCACCTGGCATGGGGTTTGTCCTGCCACAGCCAGGGCCAGGATTTGGGGATTCAATTGGCGGCATGACCATAGCGGGCGGCATCGCGGCCGCCCTGTACAAGCGGGAGCGAACGGGCGAGCCGTCGGTGGTCGATGTGTCACTGTTGGCGGCGGGTGTCTGGTCGCTGGGCCCGACCATTGCCCTGTCCGGCCAGAGCGGAAAGCCCTGGAGTCTCGGCGGTGGAGGTGCGACGGGTTCCAGTAACCCGCTAACCGGCCTCTATAAAACATCGGATGAACGCTTTGTTTCGCTCGTCATGTTGCAGGGTTTTCACTACTGGCCGGATTTTTGCCGCCATATTGACCGCGCGGACCTGATCGACGATCCGCGCTTTGATTCTGTGGTGAATCTTGCCGCAAATGCCGGACAGGCTGGCGACATCATCCGCACGGAATTCGCCAAACATACGCTGGCTGAATGGACGCAAAAATTCCAGACGCTCAAGGGGCAATGGGCTCCCGTCCAGAACAGCGTGGAGGTCGCGGCAGACCCGCAGGTTCGAGCCAATGGCTACATCACCAGCGCTACGACGAAGGAGGGTACACACTTTGAACTGGTCGCAACCCCCGTACAGTTCGATGAGCACCCGGCAACGACGGCGCGCGCTCCGGAGTTCAACGAACACTGTGAAGAAATTTTGCTGGAGGCAGGGATCAGTGCGGAGCGTATGATTGAATTGAAGGTCGCTGGCGTGCTCGCTTGAGTTGAGCCGCTGCGACAGTAGTATCTGACCGATCGTCACATAAGCTGGTCCTGAGACGGCGCTATATACGGCAAAAACACAAAATAGTCCTGGTAAAGGAGATAAGAGTATGCGTTTGGAAGATATGATACTGGTCAGTGTAGATGATCATGTGGTTGAGCCGCCTGACATGTTCAAAAATCACCTCACGGCCGAATATCAGGCCAAGGCACCGAAAGTCTCCCGCTTGTCCAGTGGTTGTGATGTCTGGGAATTCAATGGGCAAAAGCTTCCTAACATAGGCCTCAATGCCGTGGTCGGTCGCGTGCCGGAAGAGTACGGCGTGGAGCCGACATCCTACGAGCAGTTGCGCAAAGGCTGTTATGACGTGCACGCCCGCGTTGCCGATATGAATGCCAATGGCGTACTGGGTTCCATCTGTTTCCCGTCCTTTCCCGGTTTTGTGGGTCAATTATGGTCTTCCTGCGAAGACAAAACGCTGGCCCGTGTGATGTTGCAAGCCTACAATGACTGGCATATCGATGAGTGGGCAGGCAGTTACCCGGATCGGTTCATACCACTGTCCATGCCGGCGATCTGGGATCCGAAGGTGATGGCCGAGGAAGTGCGGCGGGTGGCGAAGAAGGGCTGCAGGGCGGTAAGTTTTACCGAGAACCCGGACAAGCTGCGCCTCCCGAGTATACACTCCGCGCACTGGGAGCCGTTCTGGCAAGCCTGTGTAGATGAGGGCATGACTATCCTTATTCATATCGGCTCGGGTGGCGGCATGGTGTTTCCCACCATGGACTCGCCGGTGGAAGTGATGATCAGCACCACCCCGATCAGCATCGTGAACCTGGCGGCAGACCTGTTATTTTCGACCCTGTTGCGCAAGTACCCGACGCTGAAATTTGCACTTTCCGAAGGTGGTATCGGCTGGGTTCCCTATTTTCTGGAGCGTGCCGATTACACCTACAGTCATCACCATGCGTGGACCCACCAGGATTTCGGTACGAAACTGCCCAGCGAAGTGTTTCGCGAGCACATCTTCAACTGCTTTATTGATGACAAGGCCGGCATCAGGATGCGCGATCTCATCGGCGTGGAAACCATCATGTGGGAGTGCGATTACCCGCATTCCGACACTACCTGGCCGCGCGCACCTGAAACTCTATGGGAGAGCCTCGGCGGCGTTTCAGATGATGACATCAATAAGATCACGCACGAAAATGCCATGCGGGCCTTCGAATGGGATTTTCAGCCGTCCCGTCCGCGTGATCGTTGCACGGTCGGAGCGCTGCGCAGCGAAGCGAAGGATGTTGATTTGACTCTCATGAGGGGTGTGGGCGGAATGAAGCCCCATGAGCAGGGCACCCGGATAGTCACGGCTGGCGACATCATGAAACAGTTGGCCGATGCCTTCGTCGAGCATTAGCACGAGGTGGTAGGGGACGAGTACTATGCATGATGGCCTGAAAGGAGAGCCTCGCCTTTACATCAATGGTGCGCTGGTTGACGCAGTGTCGGGCAAAACCTACGACAATATCAACCCGGCCACCGAAGCAATTCTGGGCCAGTGCGCAGATGCGGGAGCAGCGGATGCAGAGCATGCCATCAGCGCCGCTCGGATCGCGTTCGATACCACCGACTGGTCAACCAATCATGCACAAAGACTGGGGCACCTGCGCCGTTTCGCCGACGCGATCAAGCTCGCCGCAGACGATGTTTTTCGACCGCTGCTCATGGCAGAAGCGGGCCAACCACACGCCGTCACGCTGGGTCCGGGTTGCGACGAGCCGCTCAGCCATCTCGATTGGGTATTGGAGACGGTAGCCAGTTTCCAGTGGCAACGGGATCTGCCGACCATCATGGCACAGGGCGTAAAAAGCCAGCGTCAGGTATGGCGCGAGGCGGTGGGCGTGGTAGCCGCAATCACGCCATGGAATTTCCCCCTGCAAACCAACCTTGCGAAGATTTTCCCCGCACTCGCCGCTGGTAATACCGTGGTACTCAAGCCGGCACCGGATACGCCCTGGACCGCGACTGCCCTTGGCAGGCTCGCAGCCGAGGTTGGCTTGCCAGCGGGTGTGTTCAATGTGCTTACGTCGTCTGATCCCGCCGCCGTTGGCGAAATACTGTGCGCCGATCCGCGCGTCGATATGGTGACGTTTACCGGATCAACGACGGTCGGCAAGCGCATCATGGTGGCGGCGGCAGAGACCGTGAAAAAGGTGTTTCTGGAGCTGGGCGGAAAGTCCGCGTTGATACTACTTGATGACGCCAATTTCGATATCGGTGTGCTACATGCGCTGGGCGTGTGTTATCACGCAGGACAAGGTTGTGCCATTCCCACCCGCATGCTGGTGCCGCGCGCGCGTTATGCCGAGGCAGTGGACAAACTGACACCCATTTTCAAGAGCATGACCTACGGTGACCCGACCGATCCCAGGCACATCATGGGACCGGTCATCAACCGCAAGCAGTTCGACAAGATACTGGGCATGATTCGTCGCGGGGTTGAAGAAGGCGCCACGCTTGCGGCGGGCGGCCATCCCGCACCTGACAGGAAGCAGGGGTTCTTCATCCAGCCCACACTATTCACCGATGTCAGCAACGATATGAGTATTGCGCGACAGGAAATTTTTGGGCCGGTGATGGTGATGATCCCCTTCGAGGACGACGACGACGCGGTGCGCATCGCTAACGACAGCATATACGGCCTGTCAGGCGCGATACATTCATACGACAAGGAGCGCGCACTGGCCGTGGCCAGGCGTATTCGCAGCGGCAGCCTCAGTATCAACGGTGCCGGGTTCTTCGGCGCCGACGCGCCTTTCGGGGGTTATAAACACAGTGGTGTGGGCCGCGAGATGGGTCTTGAGGGACTCATGGAGTATATGGAAGTGAAGACTGTTGGCTTTCCTGCGTAGCGACGGGGCTCGTCAGCCTCTGTGTGCAGTCTCTACTCCATTTCCAGGGATTGCTGCCCGATAGCTGTAGGAGTGCCGCGCTGTTGCAGGCCACTCTGACCGCTACCCGGATTGGAGACCATATTCAGTGTGTCGGGCAGCTGTTGTAGCAGCGAACTGCCCCATTTGTGCTGTGGCAGGGGACCAATCAGGTCACCCGCATCCACCACAGAAACGAAACCCAGAAAGGGTTGAATGGCTTTGCCGCCACCGCCGTAATTGTCCCAATGTGAGCGCGTTGCGCTGTTTACCAGGTGTTGCCTGTCAAAGGTGAGGAGCAGAAATTCGCCCTTGACGCGCATCTCACCCCAATCCGCAGACAGAAAATCGGCGCCCAGTGCGCCCAGGCTTAGCCCGATGGAATCCTCGCGAATATGCCAGTGCTCCCATGCAAGTACAAACCCGGAATCAGTTGCGGACATACGCTGTGGCGGGCCCAGCAGGTCCAGCGCCTGCGCGAGTGGCATATTCTGCTGTGGCAGATTAATAGCAGTCAGCGGTGTGCCCAGATCATAGCGCCACTGCGAACAGGCTGTTAACAGCCCGCAGACCAGCAGTGCAGCAGCAATGCGCGGTGACCTAGCCTTCATCGGGTTTATAAATGCGTGTGGAATATTCGGTCAGGACATCATGCTCATTGAAGAAAAATATGGCCCGGTCATAACGGGTATCAATACGCATGCGGTTGTATACGATCAGGATCAGGCCGTCACCTTTGGATTGCTCAAACAGGTAGTACAGAGCTGTCTCGCCATCAAGCGCAATCACCTGCGATGGTGGTCCCAGCAGCGCCAGGACATTGGCGCGCGTACTTTCTCCTTTGGTCAGTTTATCGGTAACTTCTGTTTGCCAGTTCACCTCCACGCCGCGTTTACTGTCGAATTGTGCGCAGGCACCCAACAGGGTCATACACAGGGCCAGAGAAATAAGCAGGACTGACTGTTTCATAGGATTTTCACTCATGCAGTGATAAATAAAATCAAGGATACGGTATTCAGCTGGCTATGGCCATGAGTCAATGTCTGCCGTGGGTTGCTGCGCAGTCCCTGGAAAAAGCAGTTTTTGCCAGTATAAGTGTTATCTGACGCACAAATATTCAGATTCATATTGTGTTAGTTCTTTCTGGAGGTCACATCGCGGTAGCCTATGGCCTATAGTGGAGTCGGTTGGTTTTACCGCATTTGTGTGTGGCGATCAGCCAGCTAATTATTACACGACTATGCTCCGGCATAGCGTGGAAAGGAGAGGACAAGGACTTACACTATGTCAGAAGAACCGGTAAAGATCGAATCTCCACAACAGTCTTTGTCCTCGACCTATGCTAATTTCCCAGGCCGCACCATAACGACACTGGGCCGCACCTTCAGTTCAGTCCTGGATGTCGGGCGGGAATTGCTGGCGCGGCGGCGTAGCTCCCAGCCGGCGCCACTGAAAACTACTGCCAATCTCATTGCCTTATGTCGGGAGCTACTGCAGCACCGCGGTGAGGCTTCTGGTCTGGCTCTGGCCAGTGAGGTCGTGGACGGTTACCAAAATCTGCCTGAATCACAGAGGGAGAGATTTTTCGCCAGTCTGGCCACCGAGTTTGAAGTCGACAGTGGCGCAATTTTGCAGGCTGCCGATCGCTATCGTGAGGATAGAAGCCTGGAAAATCTGTGGGCGATACATCGTGCGGCGGAGGCGCCTCGCCAGAAGCTGTTTCGCCGAATCAACACCGCGCCAGAGGGGACCCGAACACTGGTGGCGATGCGCGGTCATCTTTTAGAGGTACTACGTTCACATCCAGACCTCATGGGAGTCGATTCCGACCTCAAGCACCTGTTTATTTCCTGGTTCAATAAGGGGTTTCTGGAGTTGCGGCGCATTGACTGGTCGTCGCCGGCCAGTGTGTTGGAAAAGATCATCCACTATGAGGCAGTCCACGAAATCAACGGTTGGGAGGACCTGCGCAGCCGTCTGTGTGATGATCGCCGCTGCTTTGCCTTTTTTCATCCGGCTCTGGATAACGACCCCCTGGTATTTGTGGAAATTGCCCTCACTGACAAGATCCCGGATTCACTGGCGCCGCTGTTGGTAGAGGAGAGAGATAAACAGCTGGATAAGCGCGTCAACACGGTGGTCTTCTACTCGATTAGCAACTGCCATCCCGGTCTGGCTGGTATTTCCTTCGGTAATTTTCTTATCAAGAACGTTGTGGAGGAATTGAGGAAGGAGATCTCCACGCTAAAAACATTCATCACCCTGTCTCCGGTGCCGGGCTTTCGCAAATGGTTGCTCGACAATTCATTGGATGGGCTGGTCGCTACCGAGCTTGTTGATCGGGTGAGGGAGCCAATGGGCCGCGTGGTGGATGCGCAGGTCCATGATGCCCTGCTCAAACTCTGCGCACATTATCTTCTGAGGGTGAAGTCTGGCCTGTTGCCCCGCGATTCAGTGGCTCGCTTTCACCTCGGTAACGGTGCGCAGCTCTATGGTTTGCATGGCGCAGCAGACCTGTCAGTAAAGGGTAGGGAGCAGTCAGCGGGAATTATGGCCAATTACCTGTACGATCTGCCGAGTATCGAAGAAAACCACGAGGCCTATTTTGATCAGGGTAAAATAGCGGTGTCGCGCACGGTGAGTCGGCTGTTGGACTAGAGATTAGCGCGCTGCCATGGCCATGCGTCGGCGCAGAAATGCGATTTGCGTGGCCAGCGGCAAGTCCTTGGGGCACATATCCTCGCAGCCCAGCAGCGTCATGCAGCCGAACACGCCGGATTCATCGCCGATCAACTCATAGTAGTCTGCATCGGTGCGTTGGTCTCTCGGATCAAGTCGAAAGCGTGCAATCTGGTTGAGTCCCATGGCGCCTACGAAGTCCGCGTGCATCTGGGCAGTGCCGCAGGCCGCGATGCAACAACCACACTCTATACAGCGTTCCAGTTCATATATTTTCTCCGCCAGTTCTGGCTCCATGGCCGCCTCCATGCTGTCAATATCGATCCGCTCCAGGTTTTGCGCGTGGACCCAGGTCTCCAGCCGTTCGGACATGCCACGCATCCACTTCCCGGTATTTACCGACAGATCACCAATTAACTCAAAGGCCGGTAGCGGCGCGAGTGTGATGTTGTCGGGCAGGTCCCTGGTCAGGGTGCGGCAGGCCAGTGCAGGGCGACCATTGACAATCATGCCGCAGCTGCCGCAGATACCGGCGCGACACACGAAATCGAATTGCAGGGAAGGATCCTGCGTCTGGCGAATTTCGTTCAGGGCGATGAACAGCGTCAT
>Ga0209254_10003194_pt1 | contig 14960 bp, 15 predicted proteins | sample FrelakmetDIP11DI_FD_187148 | JGI IMG/M metagenome (GOLD analysis project Ga0209254, IMG submission 187148) | Freshwater lake sediment microbial communities from the University of Notre Dame, USA, for methane emissions studies - DIP11 DI (SPAdes)... | ecosystem: Environmental > Aquatic >...
GTACTTCGGAAAGCGCTTCGTGAAGTCCTCGATGAAGTCGAGCAGCGACCCCTGGCGGTTCTCGTTCAGCCGCTTCAGGTCACGCTCGTTGCGGTACTTCGAAGCGCGGTACTGCGGCATGGCGTCCGGCAGGTCGCGGTAGACGCCGCCGGGCCGGTAGTAGGCGGCGTGCAGGCGCGCGCCCGACACCGCCTCGTACATGTCCATCAGGTCTTCGCGTTCGCGGAACGCGTAAAGGAAGACCGCCATGGCGCCGACGTCGAGGCCGTGCGCGCCAAGCCACAGCAGGTGGTTCAGCAGGCGGGTGATCTCGTCGAACATGACGCGGATGTACTGCGCGCGGATCGGCACCTCGACGCCGAGCAGCTTCTCGATCGCCATCACGTACGCGTGCTCGTTGCACATCATCGAGACGTAGTCGAGACGGTCCATGTACGGCACCGACTGCAGGAACGTGCGCGTCTCGGCCAGCTTCTCGGTCGCGCGGTGCAGCAGCCCGATGTGCGGGTCGGCCCGCTGGATCACCTCGCCGTCGAGCTCGAGCACGAGACGAAGTACTCCGTGCGCAGCGGGGTGCTGCGGACCGAAATTCAAGGTGTAGTTCTTGATGTCGGCCATGCGCTACCGGTCTTGCCCGTACGAGTCTTCGCGGATCACGCGCGGGACGATCTCGCGAGGCTCGATCGTCACGGGCTGGTAGACGACCCGCTTCTGCTCGGGGTCGTAGCGCATCTCCACGTAGCCGGAGATCGGGAAATCCTTGCGAAACGGATGGCCGACGAACCCGTAATCGGTCAGGATGCGCCGCAGGTCCGGATGGCCTTCGAACACGATGCCGTACAGGTCGAACGCCTCACGCTCGTACCAGTTGGCGCAGTTCCAGATCTCGTTGACCGACGCGACCAGCGGGAAGTCGTCGTCCGGGCAGAACGCGCGCACGCGCAGGCGCCAGTTGTGCGTGATCGACAGCAGGTGCAGCACCACCGCGTATCGCGGACCCTCGCGGCCGACCTCGCCGTACGCGGAGTAGTCGACGCCGCACAGGTCGATCAGTTCGGCGAACGCAAGGCGCGGATCGTCGCGCAGCGTTCGCGCAACGTCGAGATGATCGGCGGCTTTCACGCGCAGCGTCAGCTCGTCGAACGCGACCGTAATGCCCTGCGCGCGGTCGCCGAGGATCGCCTTCAGTTGTTCGACCAGCGTGTCGAGGCGGCTCATGTCGACGATCGTCCCTAGCGCGCGATCGTGTTGGTGCGGCGGATCTTGTTCTGCAACTGGATGATCCCGTAGATCAGCGCCTCGGCCGTGGGCGGGCACCCCGGCACGTAGATGTCCACCGGCACGATGCGGTCGCAGCCGCGCACGACCGAATAGCTGTAGTGGTAGTAGCCGCCGCCGTTGGCGCACGAGCCCATGCTGATCACCCAGCGCGGCTCGGCCATCTGGTCATAGACCTTGCGCAGCGCCGGGGCCATCTTGTTGCACAGCGTGCCGGCCACGATCATCACGTCGGACTGGCGCGGGCTCGGCCGGAAGAAGATGCCGAAGCGGTCGAGGTCGTAGCGCGCCGCGCCGGCGTGCATCATCTCGACCGCGCAGCAGGCCAGCCCGAAAGTCATCGGCCACAGCGAGCCGGTCTTCGACCAGTTGACGAGCTTGTCGACGCTCGTCGTCACGAAACCTTCGTTGAGAACGCCTTCGATGCCCATCAGCACTCCCGCCGGGCCGCCCCAAGGGAGTGCGGCGCCCCCCCGGGGGGCCGCGAACCGATGTGAGCGTGGGGGTCCATCATCACTCCCAGTCCAGGGCGCCCTTCTTCCACTCGTAGATGAAGCCGACGGTCAGGATCCCGAGGAAGATCATCATCGACCAGAAGCCCACGCTCCAGGCGCCGAGGTCGCCCAGCACCACCGCCCACGGAAAGAGGAACGCGATCTCGAGGTCGAACAGGATGAAGAGGATCGCGACGAGGTAGTAGCGAACGTCGAACTTCATGCGCGCGTCTTCGAAGGCCTCGAAGCCGCACTCATAGGGAGACAGTTTTTCCGGGTCGGGGTTGCGCGGACCGAGCAGCGCGCCGAGGAGCATCGGGGCCGCCCCGATCAGGAGGCCGACCAGGATGAAGAGCAGGATCGGAACGTAGGTCTCGAGGTTCACTTTGACCGTCTATCCAGCCATTAACAAAAACGGCAGCGGCCTGACCCTCTGGAAGTCGCGGACGCACTGCCGATCTTCGCCGCAATGGCGGCCTGTCGTAACCCTGGTGCCGACGGTGAGACTCGAACTCACACGGCTTTCGCCGCCACCCCCTCAAGATGGTGTGTCTACCAATTCCACCACGTCGGCCGGGTGCAAAACCGCTCGGATTCTACTCGATCCGCTCGCGTGATCCGCCTCTCCCAGAGGGGGTAACGCGAGTCCCGCGCGGCCTACTTCGGGATCTGATCGGACTTCGCGGGCGCAGGCGCGCCCGGTGCCGGGGGAACGCCCGCCGGTGCGGCCGGCGCGCTGCTCGCGGGGGCCGAACCCGGAATCTGCGAAGCGGGCGACGGAACGTCCTTCGGCGCCGGAGCAGACGGAACAGACGGAACAGACGGAGCAGACGGCGCGCCCTGCGGAACCGACATCACGCCGCCGGCATCGGGTGCGGGACGACGAATCTCGGTGCCGGTGTAGGCGAGGCCGAGCGTCGCGATGAAGAACACGGTCGCCACCGCGGCCGTGCTGCGCGAGAGGAAGTTGGCCGAACCGGTCGCGCCGAACAGGCTGCCCGATGCGCCTCCACCGAAGGCGGCGCCCATGTCGGCCCCCTTGCCGTGCTGAAGCAGCACAAGGACGATGATCGAGATGGCAGAAACCACCTGCACGACGATCAGCAATGTAGTCAACCAGGTCATGAAAACTCCTCGAGTGTTCCTATGTGCGGACAGCCGCGCAGATGGCAAGGAAATCGGCCGCACTCAGCGACGCACCGCCGATCAGCCCGCCATCGATGTCTTGCTGGGAAAAGAGTTCGCCGGCGTTCGTCGCCTTGACGCTGCCGCCGTAGAGGATGCGCAGCGCGGCGGCGGCCGACTTGTCACGTCCGGCCACTTGCGCGCGCAGCGCCGCGTGCACCTCCTGGGCCTGCGCAGGCGTCGCGTTGCGGCCCGTGCCGATCGCCCACACGGGCTCGTACGCCAGCGCACCGCGCGCCAGGGCCGCCGGACCGATCGCGTCGAGGACCGCGGCAAGCTGCGCCCCGACCACCTCCTGCGTGCGCCCGCCCTCGCGGTCCGCGAGCGTCTCGCCAACGCAGACGATCGGATGCAGCCCGGCCTGCAGCGCGCGCGCCGCCTTCGCGGCGACGACGGAGTCCGACTCGGCATGCAGCTGGCGGCGTTCGGAGTGGCCGACGATCACCCACTGGCAACCAACATCCGCCAGCATTTCCCCGGACACGTCGCCCGTGAACGCGCCCGCGGCACGCTCCGACACGTCCTGGGCTCCCAGTTCGGCCGGAGCCACCGAGCGACCCAGCGTGCAGAGGTAGACAAACGGCGCGCATACGACGACGTCGCAGCGGAGCGACACCGCCTTCGGCACGAACGAATTCACCCAGTCCTCGTTCGAGGTGAGCGATCCGTTCATCTTCCAGTTGGCCGCCACCAGCGGGCGCCGCTTCGACGTCATCCGTTCATCTCCACTCGCTCGCAGGCGGACGGTCCGACCTCGAGCACGATCTTGCCGATATGCTGGCTCGACTCCATCAGCGCATGCGCCGCGGAAGCATCCGCCAGCGCGAACGTCCTGAACAGCATGGGCTTGATGCGCCCCGCCTCGATCAGCGGCCACACCACGGCACGCAGTCGATGTGCGATGCCGGCCTTGAACGCGACCGAACGCGGACGCAACGTCGATCCCGTCACGGTCAGGCGGCGGCGCAGCAGCGTCGCCATGTCCAGCGTTGCCTTGGTGCCACCGAGCAGCGCGATGATCGCAAGGCGGCCGTCGTCGGCCAGGCAATCGATCTCGCGCGGCAGGTAGTCGCCCGCCACCATGTCGAGGATCACGTCGACGCCCCGGCCTGCGGTGGCTTCCCTGATCGCCGCCGCGAAGTCTTCGGTGCGGTAGTTGATCGCACGCGCGGCGCCAAGCTCGACGCAGGCACGGCACTTGTCGTCGCTGCCCGCCGTGGCGTAGACGGTGTTGCCCATCGCGTGCGCCAGCTGGATTGCCGCGACACCGATGCCGCTCGTGCCGCCCTGCACGAGCAGCGACTGACCGGGCGCGAGGCCCGCCCGGTCGAACACGTTGCTCCACACCGTGAAGAACGTCTCGGGCAGCCCCGCCGCTTCGGCGAACGTCAGCCCGCGGGGCACCGGGAGACACTGCGCGGCCGGAGCCGTGCAGTACTCCGCGTAACCGCCGCCGGCGACCAGCGCGCACACCGGGTCGCCGACCTTGAATCCACTGTCGCCGAGGTCACCGCCCTCGATCCAGCCGGCGACCTCCAGGCCGGGCAGGTCGGACGCGCCCTTCGGCGGCGCGTACCCGCCCTTCCGCTGCAGCACGTCCGGCCGATTGATGCCCGCGGCCTGGACACGGATGAGCACCTCCCCGGCGCCGGCGACAGGCGTCGCGCGCTCGGTGAGTTGCAGCATGTCCGGCCCGCCGGGCCGCAGGATCTCGACCGCTCTCATTGCGCGATGGCAGGGGCGCGGCGCGCGCCCCTCCCGCTCCGGCCTTACTGTTGCTGCTGCGCGGCCTGGGCCGGCGCGTCGCCCGCAACGGCCTTCATCGACAGGCGGACCCGACCCTTCTCGTCGGCCTCGATGACCTTGACCTTCACCGCCTGGCCTTCCTTCAGGTAGTCGGCGACGGCATTGACGCGCTCGTTGGCGATCTGCGAGATGTGCAGCAGGCCGTCGCGACCCGGCAGGATCTGGACGATCGCGCCGAAGTCGAGCAGCCGCAGCACCGTGCCGTCGTACACCTTGCCGACCTCGACCTCCGCCGTCAGCTCCATGATCCGGCGCTGGGCTTCCCTGCCCTTGTCCTGGTCGACGCTGGCGATGATGACGGTGCCATCGTCCTCGATGTCGATCTGGGTGCCGGTCTCTTCGGTCAGCGCGCGGATGACCGCGCCGCCCTTGCCGATCACGTCGCGGATCTTCTCGGGATTGATCTTCATCTTGATCAGGCGCGGCGCGAAGGCCGACAGCTCGCCGCGCGAAGCGCCGAGCGCGTCCTGCATCTTCTGCAGGATGTGCATCCGGCCTTCCTTCGCCTGGGCCAGCGCGACCTGCATGATCTCGCGCGTGATGCCCTCGATCTTGATGTCCATCTGCAGCGCGGTGATGCCGTTGACCGTGCCGGCAACCTTGAAGTCCATGTCGCCGAGGTGGTCCTCGTCACCGAGGATGTCCGACAGCACGGCGAACTTGTTGCCGTCCTTGATCAGGCCCATCGCGACACCGGCGACGTGCGCCTTCAGCGGCACGCCGGCATCCATCATCGCCAGGCAGCCGCCGCAGACCGAGGCCATCGAGGACGAGCCGTTCGACTCCGTGATCTCGGAAACCACACGCAACGAGTACTGGAAGTCGTCATAGCTCGGCAGCACCGCGAGCAGCGAGCGCTTCGCCAGGCGGCCGTGGCCGACTTCGCGGCGCTTCGGCGTGCCCACGCGGCCGGTTTCGCCGGTGGCGAACGGCGGCATGTTGTAGTGCATCATGAAGCGCTCGCGGTACTCGCCCATGAGCGCGTCGATGATCTGCTCGTCCTGCTTCGTGCCCAGCGTGGCGGTGACCAGCGCCTGCGTCTCGCCGCGCGTGAACAGCGCCGAGCCGTGCGTGCGTGGCAGCACGCCGAGGCGGATCTCGATCGGGCGAATCGTGCGCGTGTCGCGGCCGTCGATGCGCGGCTCGCCGTTCAGGATCTGGCCACGGACGATCTTGGCCTGCAGATCGAACAGGATCGCGTCGATCGCGTTGTCGTCGGGCCTCGGCTGGCCGCTCGTGGCCGCCTCGGCGTCGAGTGCAGCGGCGACCTTGGCTTCGACGTCCTTGATCTTCTGGGAGCGTGCCTGCTTGTTGCGGATCTGGTAGGCGTCCTTCAGGTCCTGGCCGGCGATGTGGATCAGCTTCGCGGTCAGCGCCTCGTTCTGGGTCGCCGGCTGCCATTCCCACACCGGCTTGCCGGCGTCACGGACGAGTTCGTGGATGGCGTTGATCGCCGCCTGCATCTGGGCGTGACCGTGCATCACGGCGCCCAGCATCACGTCTTCGGGCAACTGGTCGGCCTCGGACTCGACCATCAGCACGGCACGCTCGGTGCCGGCGACGACGAGGTTCAGGCGCGAGGCCTTCAGCTGCGTGGCGGTCGGGTTGATGATGTACTGCCCGTCGAGGTAGCCGACGCGGGCGGCGCCGATCGGGCCCTTGAACGGGATGCCGGACAGCGACAGCGCGGCCGACGCGCCGATCATCGCCGGGATGTCGGGATCGATCTCGGGATCGACCGACAGCACGTGGATGATCACCTGCACTTCGTTGAAGAAGCCATCGGGAAAGAGCGGCCGGATCGGACGGTCGATCAGCCGGCACGTCAGGGTTTCCTTTTCGGACGGGCGCCCTTCGCGCTTGAAGAAGCCGCCCGGGATGCGGCCCGCGGCGTACGTCTTCTCGATGTAGTCGACGGTCAGGGGAAAGAAGTCCTGGCCCGGCTTGGCTACCTTGCGTGCGACCACGGTGGCCAGCACCACGGTGTCGTCCATCGAGCACACGACGGCGCCACCGGCCTGGCGCGCGATCTCGCCCGTCTCCAGCGTAACGGTGTGCGCACCGAACGCGAACTTCTTGGTGATCTTGTCAAACACTTGGCGTTCCTTTCTTGTTGAGCGCGGCGGCACGATGGACATCCATCTGCAACCCGGCACGCCGCGGTATCGACGACTCGGTCCGCTCGTTCCTTCCAGCGGGCCTTACGTCCATATCGCAGCGCGCAGTTCTGGCGAGCACGTGGCAGCAGCCCGCGTGGATCGCTCCGCGCAGGCTGTCTGCTCACATGTCCGGGACATCGACTACTTGCGCAGTCCGAGGCTGTCGATCAGCCCCTTGTACGCCTCGGCGTTCTTGCCCTTCAGGTAGTCGAGGAGCTTGCGGCGGCGGCTGACCATCTTCAGCAGCCCACGGCGTGAATGGTGATCCTTCACGTGGGCCTTGAAGTGGTCGGTGAGTTCGTTGATGCGGGCCGTCAGAAGCGCAACCTGCACTTCCGGCGATCCGGTATCCGCCTGCGCACGCTGGTACTTGGCGACGATTTCCTGCTTGTTGATATCTGCGACTGCCACGGTTTTCCCTTTCAGTTGAACACGCGGACACGGAAGGATGGGCCGTGCCGTGAAAGCCCGCGATTATAGCCCCTTTGAGCCGGCGGCCAGACCCCGGCGGGCCGCCCCCGGCCGGGTCGTCAGGACGACGGCCAGGACATGCGGCAGGTTGTCGCGCGGGCGCTCGCCGCGGGGCGGACGGCCAGTTCCGGGCGGAAGCCGAACCCACTGCCCTCCACGTCGAACGGCACTCCGGGGGCCCCGCTCTTCTGCATCACCGACACGACCAGCGGCCCGATCAACTGGTGGTCGGTCGCCCGCATGGACACGGCACCGAGCGGATTGCCTTCCGCCGGGCCGTAGGTCATGCCGGACAGGGCCCGGGCCACGGCCAGCGACTCGGTGGTGCCCGCCCGTTCGATCGCCCGCGCCAGCATCTCCACCATGACGACCGACCGCGCCTGGAAGTAGTCGTCCTTCGCCGCCGGAAAGCGGCGACGGAAGTCGAGGTAGACGCGCTCCATCGATTCCGGCGGGGCGTTCGGGTGCCACTCCGCGACCGCCCGCACGCGGCCGACGCCCGCTTCCCCGATCGCTGCCGGGGCGCCGAGGCCGTTGCCGTAGAAGGTGTAGAAGTTCGCCACCAGCCCGGCCTCGCGTGCAGCCCGCACCAGCAGGGTCAGGTCGTTGCCCCAGTTCCCGGTGACCACCGTGTCCGCCCCGCTTGCCTTGACCTTCTCGACGTACGGCGCGAAGTCGCGGACCCGGCCCACCGGGTGCAGCTCCTCGCCGACGATCCGAGCTTCGGGAAGCCGCCCGGAGATCATGCGACGCGCGTTCTCGGCGACCTCGCGGCCGAAGCTGTAGTCCTGGTTCAACAGGTACACGCGCCGGACCGAACGATCCTCGGCCAGCGCCTCCACCAGCGCCGCCATCCGCATCTCGACGTGCGCGTCGAAGCGGAAGTGCCACGGGCTGCACCGCTCGTTGGTCAAGGCCGGATCGACGGCCGAGTAGTTCAGGAACAGCGCGCGCTGGTCCGCGTTCCGCTCGTTGTGCCGGTTCACCGCCTCGATCAGCGCAGCGGCGACGGCCGAGCTGTTGCCCTGCAGGACGAACGGAACGCGCTGGTCCATCGCGCGCCGGAACATCAGGAGTGCCTCCTCGACCTGCCCTTTCGAGTCGAGCGTCAGCAACTGCAGCGGCTGGCGCCCGCCCGGCAATGCCACGCCGCCGCGCGCGTTGATGCGCTCGACCGCGAAGACCAGGTTGCGCGCGACCGCCTCGCCGGTGTTGGCGAAGGGCCCCGAGAACGCTTCGATCATCGCCAGCCGGATCGGAGCACGCGTGGCGCCCGCGACCTGGGCCCAGGTTGCCGACGGCGCGGCGACGGCCGCCAGCAGCGCGGCGACCGCTCGCCTGCGACCCGCGAACCGCGCCTCGGTCAAGGCGTGGTGGACGTCTGCGGGTTCAGACGCTCCGGCGTTGTGTACAGCTTGTTCAGCGCGTTCAGGTAGGCCTTGGCGGAGGCCGCGATGATGTCGGGATCCGCGCCCACGCCGTTGACGATGCGCCCCGCCCGCGTCAGCCGGACCGTGACCTCACCCTGCGATTCCGTGCCCGTCGTGATCGCGTTCACCGAGTAGAGCAGCAGTTCGGATCCGCTCTTCACCTGGCTTTCGATCGCCTTCAGCGTGGCATCGACCGGGCCGTTGCCCTCGGCCTCGGCGTGCAGTTCCTGGTGCCCCACCGACATCACGATGGCCGCGTGCGGACGCTCCCCCGTCTCGGAGTGCTGCGACATCGAGATCAGCTTGAAGTGCTCGTCGTGCGGCGTCACGGCCTCGTCGGAGAACAGCGCCTGGATGTCCTCGTCGAAGATCTCCGCCTTGCGGTCCGCGAGTTCCTTGAAGCGGGCGAACGCGGCGTTGATCTCGCCCTCGCCTTCGACCGGAATGCCGAGCTCGAGGACGCGCTGCTTGAACGCGTTACGGCCCGACAGCTTGCCCAGCACGATCTTGTTCGCATGCCAGCCGACGTCCTCGGCGCGCATGATCTCGTAGGTGTCGCGTGCCTTCAGCACGCCGTCCTGGTGGATCCCCGAAGCGTGCGCGAACGCGTTGGCGCCGACGACCGCCTTGTTCGGCTGCACCGGGAACCCCGTGATGCCGGACACGAGCTTGGACGCCGGGACGATCTGCGTGGTGTCGATCCCGACGTCGAGATCGAAGAAGTCGCGGCGCGTGCGCACCGCCATCACGACCTCCTCGAGCGAGCAGTTGCCCGCGCGCTCGCCGAGGCCGTTGACGGTGCACTCCACCTGGCGCGCGCCGCCGATCATCACGCCGGCGAGCGAGTTGGCGACCGCCATTCCGAGGTCGTTGTGGCAGTGGACGCTCCAGACCGCCTTGTCCGAGTTGGGGATCCGGGTGCGCAGGTCGCGCAGGAACCTGCCGTACAGCTCCGGCACGGCGTAGCCGACCGTGTCCGGGATGTTGATGGTGGTCGCACCCTCGACGATCACGGCCTCGAGCACCCGGCAGAGGAAGTCGGGCTCGGAGCGGTAGCCGTCTTCGGGCGAGAACTCGACGTCATCGGTGAACTGGCGCGCGAAGCGCACGGCGAGCTTCGCCTGCTCGAACACCTGGTCGGGCGTCATGCGCAGCTTCTTCTCCATGTGCAGCGCCGAGGTCGCGATGAAGGTGTGGATGCGGAAGGATTTCGCCGGTTCCAGCGCCTCGGCGGCGCGCGCGATGTCGCGGTCGTTGGCCCGGGCCAGCGAGCACACGATCGAGTCCTTCACCGCGCCCGCGATCGAGCGGACCGCCTCGAAGTCGCCGTTGGACGACGCCGCGAAACCCGCCTCGATGACGTCGACGCGCAGCCGCTCGAGCTGCTTGGCGATGCGAAGCTTCTCCTCCTTGGTCATCGAGGCGCCGGGGCTCTGTTCGCCGTCGCGCAGCGTGGTGTCGAAAATGATGAGGCGGTCGGTCATGGTGGCTCCAGGGTGCGGAAAACGTCCTCGTCTGCCAGGCTCCTGGCTCTGGCAGCGGTACGGCTCGAATTGTCGGTCGGGGGTCAGCTGCGCGCGGGGCGCAGCAGGTGCAGCAGCAGGCCCAACGGGGCTGGCGTGCACGGAAGGAATGCGGTGACGGAGGGCCGATGCATGAGCGCCAGACTATAGGCGGAAATGCGGGCTGCAACAACCGCGCGCCCGCGTCAGGCTGCCTTCGGTGGCTCGGGCGGCGTCGGCTTCGCCGGATTTGCCTCGCCGCGGAACCAGCGCCAGGCCCAGTAGACGTAGCCCGAGAACGCGTACCCGCAGAACAGCGTGAAGAGCGCGATCGGAGGGTCCGACGACACGACGAAGATCAGCGCGATCAGCGCGACGAGGACCCAGAACGGAACGCTGCGGCCGACGTGGAAGCTCTTGCCGCTGTAGAACGGCGCGCTCGACACCATGGTGAAGCCCGCATAGACGGTCAGCGCGAACGCGACCCACGGCAGCCAGGTCTCGCGGATCGGGAACTTGTTGTCGATCGCCAGCCAGACAAAGCCGGCGATCAGCGCGGCCGACGCCGGACTCGGCAGCCCCTGGAAGAACCGCTTGTCCACGACGCCCAGGTTGGCGTTGAAGCGCGCGAGCCGCAGTGCCGCCCCGGCGCAGTAGACGAAGGCCGCCGCCCAGCCCCACCGGCCCAGGTCCTTCAGGATCCACTCGTACATCACCAGCGCCGGCGCCACGCCGAACGAGGTCATGTCGGAAAGCGAGTCGAACTGCTCCCCGAACGCGCTCTGCGTGTTCGTGAGCCGCGCCACCCGGCCGTCCATGCCATCGAGCACCATCGCCGCGAAGATGGCGATGGCGGCCAGTTCGAAACGATTGCCCATCGCCTGGACGATCGCGAAGAAGCCCGAAAAGAGCGCCGCCATCGTGAACAGGTTGGGCAGCAGGTAGATACCGCGACGCCGCGCGGTCGGCGCGACCTCCGCTGCGATCGGAGCGGCCGGGGGCAGGCCGAAGGGACGCGCCTTGCGGCGACGGAACCTCATGCGAGTTCCGCCAGGACGGTGGTGGTGGCGTGCACGACGTCACCGACGGCAACCTTCGGGCGCGCGGTCAGCGGCAGGTACACGTCGACGCGCGAGCCGAAGCGGATGAAACCGTAGCGCTCTCCACGCCCCAGTCGCTGTCCGACCTTCGCGTAGCAGAGGATGCGGCGCGCGATCAGTCCGGCGACCTGCACGACGGCGATGCGCTCGCCGTCCGCGAGCCGCAGCACCATCGCATTGCGCTCGTTCTCGCTCGAGGCCTTGTCGAGATCGGCATTGACGAACTTGCCGGCGCTGTACTGGATGCGTTCGACGGTTCCGTCGACCGGCGCGCGATTGCTGTGCACGTTGAACACGTTCATGAACACACTGATCAGCAGCGTGTCGCGTTCCGTCATCGGGTCGTGCACCTTCTCGACCTTGACGATGCGGCCGTCGGCTGGCGACAGCACCGCGTTCGGCTGGGTCGGAACCGCGCGCGGCGGATCGCGGAAGAACTGGATGACGAAGACCGCAACCAGCCAGAGCGGCACCGACCACGCGAAGCCGGCCACGGCCCAGACGATGACGGCCACGGCGAGCGCGACCGCGATGAACGGCCAGCCCTCGCGGGCCAGGATGGGATGCGGATAGCTCAAGGGCAATGTCCCTGAAGGATCAGGGACATATGGTATCGGAACGGGTTGCCCGGGCGCTCAGGGAAGCAGGCGCGCCTTGCCGCTCACCGTCAGGCGTTCGGTGGAGCGCCCGGACTCGAAGCTCGGTGGCGGCGCGCTCGCGTCCGACGCCATCATCGGCGCCTGCCGCATCATCATCGGCTGCGGCCCACCTTCGCGCACTCCGAAGTTCACCTCTTCGACGCGCAGTCGCGCCGGGGAACTGCCCATCGCGTTGGCGGCGGACGCGAAACGCGTGTTGAGGTTCGCCGTCGCCATCTGGATCAGCTGCGCGTCGACCTTCTCCCGTGCGGCCCTCGACAGGCGGAAGTCGATGCCACCGAGCGCAAGGTAGGACTGCACCGAAGACACGGTGCGCGGGAGCGCGGCCAGGTTCTCGGTCCGCAGCGTCACGCCCTGCCTTACGCGCCAGCCGACGATCGAACGCGCGGAGCCGCTCGAGTAGACCGGATAGCTGCTGTAGCCCGACGTCTCCACCTGGGCTTTCGGATCGGCACGCTTCAGCGCCGCCGTGCCGTCGCCGACACGCTGGTTCACGAGTCCCTGCGCCTTGGTCAGGTCGGCGTCCTGCGCTTCGTAGAAGAAGCTGGCGACCGCCTCGTCGTTGGCCACCTCGATCTCGGCCGTGCCGGTCATCAGGATCACCGTGCCGGTGTTCGGCGGCGCGATGGGCGGCGTCTGCGCCGCAACGGGCATGGCCATCATGGGCATCGAGCACGTGATCAGGGCCATCAGTCGCTTCATCGCTGTCCTTCAGATCGGTGGTGACCGCACTGTAAACGCGGCGCGGCCGGCGCCGGGGTCGATCCCGGGCCGGCCGCGACTGGAGGAACCCCTCGACTTCGCGGCGCCTAGTTCTTCGACTGGTCGACCAGGCGGTTCGCCTTGATCCACGGCATCATGGCCCGCAGCTTCTCGCCCACCTGCTCGATCTGATGCTCGGCCATCAGGCGACGGCGCGCGTTCAGCGTGGTCGCGCCCGCGCGGTTCTCCAGGACGAAGCTCTTCGCGTACTCGCCCGTCTGGATGTCCTTCAGCGCCTGGCGCATCGCCTGCTTCGTCTCGTCCGTGATGATCTTCGGACCGGTCACGTACTCGCCGTACTCGGCATTGTTGGAGATCGAGTAGTTCATGTTGGCGATGCCGCCCTCGTAGATGAGGTCGACGATCAGCTTCAGCTCGTGCAGGCACTCGAAGTACGCCATTTCCGGCGCGTAGCCCGCTTCGACCAGTGTCTCGAAGCCGCACTTGATCAGTTCGACGGTGCCGCCGCACAGCACGGTCTGCTCGCCGAACAGGTCGGTTTCGGTCTCCTCGCGGAAGTTGGTCTCGATGATCCCGGCCTTGCCGCCGCCGATCGCCGCCGCGTACGACAGTGCGAGGTCGCGCGCCATGCCCGAGGCGTCCTTGTGGATCGCGACCAGCATCGGCACACCGCCGCCCTGCTTGAACGTCGAGCGCACCGTGTGGCCGGGCGCCTTCGGCGCGATCATGATCACGTCGAGGTCGGCCCGCGCCTGGATGAGCCCGTAGTGGATGTTGAAACCGTGGGCGAACGCGAGTGCGGCGCCCTGCTTCATGTTCGGGCCGATCGACTCCGAGTAGACCTGCGCGTGGTTCTCGTCGGGCAGCAGGATCATGACGATGTCGGCGTCCTTCACCGCTTCCGCCACTTCCTTGACCGCGAGGCCTGCGCCTTCGGCCTTCTTCCACGAGACGCCGCCCTTGCGCAGGCCGATGGTGACCTTGCCGCCCGAGTCCGTCAGGTTCTGCGCGTGCGCGTGGCCCTGCGAGCCGTAACCGACGATCGTGACCTTCTTGCCCTTGACCAGCGAGAGGTCGGCGTCCTTGTCGTAATACACCTTCATTGAGTAACTCCCCGTCGTTGTTGGTTAGACCCGAAGGACACGTTCGCCGCGTCCGACACCTGATCCGCCCGTCCGGACGGTCTCGAGGATCGCCGTGCGGTCGACGGCCTGGATGAACGCGTCGAGCTTCACGCTGTTGCCGGTCAGTTCGATCGTGTAGGTGCGTTCGGTGACGTCGATGATGCGGCCGCGGAAGATGTCCGCCATCCGCTTCATCTCCTCGCGCTCCTTGCCCACCGCGCGCACCTTGATCAGCATGAGCTCGCGCTCGATGTAGTCGCCCTCGGTCAGGTCGACCACCTTCACGACCTCGATCAGCCGGTTCAGGTGCTTGGTGATCTGCTCGATGATGTCGTCCGATCCCACCGAGACGATCGTCATCCGCGACAGCGAGGCGTCTTCCGTCGGCGCGACCGTGAGCGTTTCGATGTTGTAGCCGCGCGCCGAGAACAGGCCGACCACGCGGGACAGCGCCCCCGGCTCGTTCTCCAGCAGCACCGAGATGATGTGCCTCATAGATTTTCCGATCCGAGCAGCATTTCGGTGAGACCCTTTCCTGCCTTCACCATCGGCCAGACGTTTTCCTTCTGGTCCGTGATGAAATCGAGGAACACCAGGCGGTCCTTGTACTTGCCGAACGCCTCCTTCAGCGCGGGCTCGACGTCTCCCGGACTCTCGATCCGCATGCCGACGTGCCCGTAGCTCTCCGCGAGGCGCACGAAGTCGGGCAGCGCGTCCATGTACGACTCCGAATACCGGCTGCCGTACTCGATCTGCTGCCACTGCCGCACCATGCCGAGGTAGCGGTTGTTGAGGTTGCAGATCTTCGGCGTCAGGCGGTACTGCTTGCAGGTCGACAGTTCCTGGATGCACATCTGGATCGACGCCTCGCCGGTGATCACCGCGACGTTCGCGTCCGGGTTCGCCATCTGCACGCCCATCGCGTACGGAAGTCCCACGCCCATCGTCCCGAGGCCGCCCGAGTTGATCCAGCGGCGCGGCTTGTCGAAGCGGTAGTACTGCGCGGCCCACATCTGGTGCTGGCCGACG
>Ga0209254_10003195_pt1 | contig 14960 bp, 14 predicted proteins | sample FrelakmetDIP11DI_FD_187148 | JGI IMG/M metagenome (GOLD analysis project Ga0209254, IMG submission 187148) | Freshwater lake sediment microbial communities from the University of Notre Dame, USA, for methane emissions studies - DIP11 DI (SPAdes)... | ecosystem: Environmental > Aquatic >...
TTCCTGTTCCAGCGTGCGCGGCAGATGCAGGACCTGCGGCAGGCCGACCTGTTCGAGCGCGTGCGCGTCTCGGACTACCTGCTCGATAAAGACCGCCTGTTCGCCCGCCTGACACTCGACGACGAGGAATTCGCGCTCTACGAGCAGGTGTACGCGCGCCTCGCCATCGACGCCCCGGTGCCCGACCTCGTGGTCTACCTGCAGGCCCCGGTCGACGTGCTGCTCGAGCGCATCGCCCGCCGCGGCATCTCCTACGAGCAGGTGATCGAGCGGCGCTACCTCGAGCGGCTGGTCGAGTCCTACTCGCGCTTTTTCCTCGAGTACGACGTGGCGCCGGTGCTGACGGTCAACGCCGCGGAGATCGACCTGGTGGGCAGCGACGCCGACTTCGCCAGCCTGCTCGCCGAGGTGGTCCGCGCCCGCAAGGGGCGGCATTTCTTCAATCCGATGAAGAGCCTGCTGTAGTTCCCGGCGTTGATGTTTCGGGGCCGCTCGGCCATCCTAGCGGCCTCTTTCGAGGCGGCCCCATGTACACACAACTGCAGTTGCGGGACTCGGCCCGCCCGCCCGTGACAGTCGCCACCCTGCGCCGCATGAAAGAGCAGGGCGAGAAGATCGCCAGCATCACCTGCTACGACGCCAGTTTCGCGGCCCTCACGGACGAGGCCGGCGTGGACGTAGTGCTGGTCGGCGATTCGCTCGGCATGGTGATCCAGGGCCACGACACCACGGTGCCGGTCACCCTCGAGAACATCATCTACCACTGCAAGGCCGTGGCGAAGGGCCTGTTCCGGCCGTTCCTGATGGCCGACATGCCGTTCATGACCTACACCTCCCGCGATAAGGCGTTGCAGAACGCGATGCGCCTGATGCAGGAGGGCGGCGCGAAGATGGTCAAGCTCGAGGGCGGGGCGAGCCAGGTCGAGATCGTCGAATTCCTCGCCAGCCATGACATCGCCGTCTGCGCGCACTTGGGGCTAAAGCCCCAGTCGGTGCACAAGACCGGCGGCTTCCGGGTGCAGGGCCGTGAAGACGCCGCGGCCGAGGCGATGAAGCGTGACGCCAAGGCGCTGCAGGACGCCGGCGCCGACGTGGTCCTGCTCGAATGCATCCCGTCGCACCTCGGCGCGGAAATCACGAGCGAGCTGCACGTGCCGGTGATCGGCATCGGCGCCGGGCCGGACACCGACGGCCAGATCCTCGTGCTTTACGACGTGCTCGACATCACGCCGGGGCGCAAGCCGCGCTTCGTGAAAAACTACATGGCGGGCCACGACAGCCCGTTCGCCGGCATCCAGGCCTACGTCGCGGCGGTGAAGTCGCGCGAGTACCCCGCACCGGAGCACTGCTTCTAGCAGCCTCGCCGTCATGCAGATCATCACGCGCATCGCGGACCTGCGCGCCATCGTGCACGGCTGGCGCATGGCCGGCGAGAGCATCGCCTTCGTGCCGACCATGGGCAACCTGCACGCCGGGCACGCGAGCCTGATTGGCGCCGCGCACCATCACGGCCGGCGTGTGGTGGCGAGCGTGTTCGTGAACCCGCTGCAGTTCGGTCCGAACGAGGACTACCTCGCCTATCCGCGCACGCCCGAGGACGATTCGTCGCTGCTGACGGAGCAGGGCGTCGACGTGCTGTTCCTGCCGACCGTCGCCGAGATGTATCCGCTCGGCTCGGCCGGCAGCACCATCGTCGACGTGCCCGACCTCTCGGGAATCCTGTGCGGCGCGGTCCGGCCTGGGCATTTCCAGGGCGTGGCGACCGTGGTAGTGAAGCTGCTCAACCTGGTGCAGCCCGACGTCGGCATCTTCGGCGAGAAGGACTACCAGCAGCTCACGATCATCATGCGCTCGGTCGAGGACTTGTGCCTGCCGGTCAGGATCGTGGGTGCGCCCACGGTGCGAGCGGAGGATGGCCTCGCGCTGAGCTCACGCAACCGCTACCTGAGTACCGAGGAGCGCGCCATCGCTCCGACTGTCTACCGCTCGCTGGACCGCGCGCGTCGCCGCCTCGAGACGGGCGACACCGACATCGCCGCGATCGAGCTGGAGGGGCTGGAGACGCTGCGCGCCGCCGGCTTCCGGCCCGACTACTTCGAGGTTCGCATGGCGGGCACGCTGCTGCGTCCCAGCGGCCGCAACGTCGACGTGGTCGTGCTCACGGCGGCGCGGCTCGGCCGCGCGCGGCTGATTGACAATGTGCAGTGTCGGGCGAACGGCGCGATCGCGCCGGAAGGGGATAGGGGATAGGGGATCGGGGATAGTCGGAAAGGGCGGCTGCAGAGTGCAGTGTGGATCTCCGGCGACACGTGTCCACCGCGGATGATTCCGCCGCCTCTTTAACTATCCCCCATCCCCTATCCCCTACCCCCTCTCCCCAGCGCCCACCGCACCGCCTCCCGGACCACCTCGCTCGAATGTTCCCGCCGCGCCTCGAGCGCAGCCACGATCTCGACGCTGTGGTCCGCATTGCCGAGCGCAAGCGCGATGTTCCTGAGCCAGCGCAGGTGGCCGATGCGGCGGATGGCGCTGCCCGCGGTGCGCTCCAGGAATTCGGCCTCCGTCCACGCAAATAATTCGACCAGTCGCGGCGCATCGAGGCCGTGCCGCGGCAGGAAGTCCTGCTCTGCGGTGACCCGCGCGTAGCGGTTCCACGGGCACACCAGCTGGCAGTCGTCGCAGCCGTAGATGCGGTTGCCCAGGGCCGCGCGGAATTCCTCGGGGATCGGGCCGTCGAGCTCGATGGTGAGGTATGAGAGGCAGCGACGCGCGTCGAGCTGGTACGGCGCGACGATCGCCTGAGTCGGGCACACGTCGATGCATGCGGTGCAGCTGCCGCAGTGCGCAGTGATCGGAGCGTCCACCGGCAGCGGCAGGTCGGTGAAGATCTCGCCGAGGAAGAACCACGAGCCGTCGTGCCGGTCGAGCAGGTTGGTGTGCTTGCCGATCCAGCCGAGCCCGGCGTCGCGCGCGAGCGCCTTCTCGAGCACCGGTGCGCTGTCGGTGAAGGCGCGATAGCCGGCCGCGCCGACTGCGGCCGCGAGCCGGTCGGCGAGCCGGGCAAGCCGGGTGCGCAGGATCCGGTGGTAATCGCGGCCGAGCGCGTAGCGCGACACGTAGCCGAGCGCTGCATCGGCCAGCACTGCGTCAGGGTCCGCGCCCCGTGGCCAGTAGTCCATGCGGGCCGAGATCACGCGCAGAGTGCCCGGCACCAGTTCGCCCGGTCGCGCGCGCAGGGTGCCGTGCCGCTGCATGTAGGCCATTTCGCCGTGGCGGCCGGCCGCAAGCCAGGCGAGCAGGCGCTGCTCGTCCTGCGGCAGCTCGATTGCGGCGATGCCCACCTTCTGGAAGCCCAGCTCGCGGCCCCAGTCCTTGACCTGCGCTGCGAGCGCCGACGGATCCATGCTGCGTGTCGCCGTGACCGGAGGGGAGGGCTTCGGCCAGTATAATGGCCGGCATGCAAACGCAGGGCGGAGCCCTCTACACGGCCGGGCAGGTGCGCGATCTCGACGCACGCGCCATCCACGAGTTCGGCATCCCGGGCTACCAGCTCATGACGCGTGCCGGGCACACGACGCTGAACGCGTTGCGCGCACTGTGGCCGGCGGCCCGCACCATCACCGTCCTTTGCGGTCCAGGCAACAACGGCGGCGATGGCTATGTAGTGGCCCGCGTGGCCCGCGCGCAAAACCTGCGCGTCCACGTTGTCGCGCTCGGCGACCCGGCGCGGCTCGCCGGGGACGCGCGGCAGGCCTGGCAGGATTTCATCGCGGCCGGCGGCCGCTGCGAACCCTGGTCGGCGGCGCTGCTCGCCTCCGACGTCATCGTCGATGCGCTGTACGGCACGGGTCTGGCCCGCGCGGTGGAGGGTGAGGCGGCGGCCATGCTGGCCGCAGCGAACGAGAGCGGCAGGCCGCTCGTTGCGGTAGATATTCCCTCCGGCCTGCACGCCGACACGGGCGCGGTGCTGGGCATTGCGGCCCGCGCGGCGCTGACCGTGACCTTCATCGGCCGCAAGGTCGGGCTGTACGTCGGCGCGGGACCCGAACACACCGGGGGCATCGTATTCGACGCGCTCGACGTGCCCGCCGCGATCGGTGATCGCTGCACCCCGGTGGCACGCCTGCTCGACGCGAGCGACGTGGCGGCCGCGTTGCCGCCGCGCCGTCGCACGGCGCACAAGGGCGATCACGGTCACGTGCTGGTGATCGGCGGCGGGCCCGGCATGCCCGGCGCGGCGCGTCTCGCGGGCGAGGCTGCGCTGCGCGCCGGTGCCGGCCTCGTGACGCTTGCGGTGCATCCGCAAAGCCTCGTGGCAGCCGCAGCGCGGCCGGAACTCATGCACGTTGCCGCGAGCTCGGCCGACGATCTCGCAGTGGTGTTGTCACGGATCACGGTCGTCGCCGTGGGGCCGGGACTCGGGCAGGGCGACTGGGCACGCAACCTGTTCGATGCGGCACTTGCGAGCGGCAAGCCGCTGGTCGTCGACGCCGATGCGCTGAACCTGCTGGCGGCGTCGCCGCAGTACCAGGATCGCTGGGTGCTCACGCCGCACCCCGGCGAAGCGGCGCGACTGCTGGGTACGACGAATGCCGCGGTACAGGCTGATCGCCTCGGGGCGGCGCGCGAACTGCAGCAGCGCTACGGCGGCACCGTGGTGCTGAAGGGCGCCGGCTCCATCGTGCACGCAGCCGCAAGCGTGCCGGGCCTGTGCGATCGCGGCAATCCCGGCATGGCGGCCGGCGGCATGGGCGACGTGCTCACCGGTGTGATCGCCGGCATCGCCGCGCAGTGCGGGGATGCGGCGCGCGCGGCCCGGGCGGGCGTGTTCGTGCACGCGCAGGCCGGCGACCTCGCCGCGCGCCGTGGCGAGCGCGGCCTGCTGGCTACCGATGTCATCGAGCAGGTGCGCGCGTGCGTGAATCCGTCGCCGGCGTGAACGTCCCGTCGGCAGATGCCATGCGTGCGATCGGTGCGCGCCTCGCCGACGCGATCCTTGCGGCCAACCTCGATGCGCCGCTGGTGATCGGGCTGTCGGGCGATCTCGGCGCCGGCAAGACCACGCTGGTCGGTGGCTTGCTCGCGCAACTGGGCCACGTGGGGCCGGCGCGCAGCCCGACTTACTCGCTGATCGAGCCGTATCGCCTGGCCGAGCGCGACGTCTACCACTGCGACCTCTACCGGCTGAACGGCCCCGAGGAACTCGAGGACCTCGGCCTGCGCGACCTGTTGTTCGGCCCGAGCATCCTGCTCGTCGAGTGGCCGGAGCGCGCCGGCGAACGACTGCGTGCGCCGGATCTCCAGCTGGCGCTCGCGTACACGGATTTCGGGCGGCAACTGGCGCTCGAGCCGGCGAGCGCGGCCGGGCAGAAGGTGGCTGCCGCCCTACGCCTCGACCCAACCTGACGTATCACTCGTATCCTCATAATTTAATTGGATTATTCCCTCGCGGGAGGGTAGATTACGGCGCATGTCGACCCGACGGATCCTGCGCTCCGCTTTCCTGTGCGTGCTTGCGGCGTGCGGCGTGATGAGCGCCGCTGGGGCGGCGGCTCCCGCGCGAATCGACGACGTGCGGCTCTGGTCCGGTCCAGAGGGCACCCGCCTGGTGCTCGACCTGAGCGCGCCGGTGCGTCACGAAGTGTTCACGCTCGAGAATCCCGATCGCATCGTCATCGACCTGCGCAATGCGCGGCTCGCGATGCACAAGGCACTGCCGGACGGACAGGGCCCGGTGAGCAGTGTGCGCTCCGGGCCGCAGGACGACGGCGACCTGCGCATCGTGCTCGACCTCGCGTCACGCCAGACGGTGAAGAGTTTCATGGTGCCGCCGGATGGCGATGGCGGGCACCGACTGGTGGTCGAGATGCCGCCTGTTCCCGGCGCGACGCTCGCGACGCCGGCCGCCGCGCCGAGCGGTAACCAGGTGCTGGCGGCAACGTCGGCGGTGCTGGCACGCGAAACCGCGGCCGTGGTGAGCCCGGTGAAGTCCGTGGCCAGCGCCAAGGGGCGCGACCTCGTGGTGGCGATCGACGCAGGCCATGGCGGCCAGGATCCGGGCGCGATCGGCCGCGGGGGCACGCGCGAGAAGGACGTCACGCTGGCCATTGCGCGGCGGCTTGCGGCGGTGATCAACGCGGAAGAGGGCATGCGCGCCGTGCTGATCCGCGACGGCGACTACTTCATCACTCTCGGCGGCCGCACGCGCAAGGCGCGGCAGCAGGGCGCCGACATGTTCGTGTCGATCCACGCCGATTCCGTGCAGAGTCGCGACGTGAGCGGCTCGTCCGTGTACGTGCTGTCGCTGCGCGGCGCGTCGGACGAGGCGTCACGCTGGCTCGCAGAGCGTGAGAACGCGGCCGACCTGAAGGGCGGCGTGTCGCTCGACGACAAGAACGACGTGCTCGCCTCGGTGCTGCTCGACGTCACGCAGAAGGAGGCGGTGAGCAACAGCGTCGAGGCCGCGGACGCCGTGCTCGCCTCGCTGCGGCGCGTCGGCACGGTGCACGGCAGTCGCGTGCGCCACGCGGGATTCATGGTGCTCAAGTCACCCGACATCCCGTCGATGCTGGTCGAGACGGCGTTCATCTCCAATGCCACGGACGAGCGCCGGCTGCGCGACGTCGACTTCCAGCAGCGGGTGGCCGAAGCGATCCACGCCGGCGTACGCGGCTTTTTCTACGACAAGCCGCCGCCGGGCACGAAGCTGGCCGCAATCGTCGCAGCCCGCCGCGGCGGGTCCGAGCAGGGCCAGACCCTCGCCGAGCGCTGAGCCGCCCTGCCTTTGCTATCCTCGCGCACCCCGAGCGCGAGGCCGGCCTGCATGACCATCCGGGTGCTCCCCGAGCAACTCATCCACCAGATCGCTGCCGGCGAGGTGGTCGAGCGCCCGGCGTCGGTGGTCAAGGAACTGGTCGAGAACAGCCTCGACGCCGGCGCCGCCGCGGTCGAGATCGAGATCGACGGCGGCGGCGCGACGCTGGTCCGGGTGCGCGACGACGGCTCGGGCATCGCGGCCGACGAGCTGGTGCTCGCACTCACGCGCCACGCCACGAGCAAGATCGGCAGCATCGACGACCTCGAGGCGGTACGCACGCTCGGCTTCCGCGGCGAGGCGCTGCCGAGCATCGCTTCGGTAGCGCGGGTCAGGTTGGTGTCGCGGCCGGCGGACGCACCCGTCGCCTTTGCGGTGAGCGCCGCCGACGGCGTGCTGAGCGGCCCGGCGCCGCAACCGCACCCGCCCGGCACCACGGTCGAGGTTCGCGACCTGTTCTTCAACGTACCGGCACGGCGCAAGTTCCTGCGCGCCGAGCGCACCGAGCTCGGGCAGGTGGAACGACTGGTGGAGCGGCTCGCCTTGAGCCGCTTCGATGCAGGTTTCCGGCTCACATCGGCGCGGCGCGTGCTGGCCGATTTCCCGCCGGCACGCGACGAACTCAGCCGTGACGCGCGCGTGGCTGCAGTGCTTGGCGACGAATTCATCCGCCACGCGCTGAAGCTCGACCATGAAGGGGCGGGCATGCGCCTCGCCGGCTGGTTCTGCCTGCCGACCTACGCGCGCAGCCAGGCCGACCAGCAGCACTTCTTCCTCAACGGCCGGCCGCTGCGCGACAAGCTGATCGCGAGCGCAGTGCGGCTCGCGTATCGCGACGTGCTGTACCACGGCCGCCACCCGGCCTATGTCCTGTACCTCGAGCTCGATCCGTCGCGGGTGGACGTCAATGCCCACCCGCAGAAGCTCGAGGTGCGTTTCCGCGAGCCGCGCCTGGTGCACGACTTCATTTTCCGCACGCTGGAGCGCGCGCTGGCGGAGACGCGGCCCGCGCAGGCGGCAGCGGCGGAGATCCCGGCGGCCCGCTTCGACCTCGGCCGCGGCGCGGCTGCCGACGGGCCGCGCACGTCGGCGCTCGAGCTGTACGGTGCGCTCGGTGGCGGCGTGCGTGATGCCGCCGCTGCAGCGGACGGGTCCCGGCCGTGGCACGCGCCAGGCGCAGGGTTTGCTGTGCCGGGTCGCGAGCCACCGCCACCGGCGGAGCACCCGCTCGGCTATGCCATCGCGCAGCTGCACGGTATCTACATCCTCGCCCAGGCCCGGGGCGGCCTGGTGCTGGTGGACATGCACGCCGCCCACGAGCGCACCACGTACGAGCGGCTGAAGACCGCGCTCGGCACGTCGCGGGTCGCCAGCCAGCCGCTGCTGATGCCGGTGGCGTTCGCGGTGTCGGTCGCGGAGGCGGACGAGGCCGAAGCGCACACCGACCTGTTCGCGGAACTCGGCATCGAGCTGTCGCGCAGTGCGCCGACGCAGCTCATGGTGCGGGCCATGCCGGCACTGCTGTCCTCGGCCGATCCGGCAGCGCTGGTGCGCGACATGCTCGCGGACCTGCGCGAGCAGGGCGGCGGCGGGGCGCGCCAGGCGCTCGAGCGCGCGCTCGGCACCATGGCCTGCCACCAGGCGGTGCGCGCCAACCGCCGGCTGGCCGTGCCCGAGATGAATGCGCTGCTGCGCGAGATGGAAGGGACGCTGCGCGCGGACCAGTGCGTGCACGGCCGGCCCACCTGGTCGTTCGTCAGCCTCGACGAACTCGACCGGCTGTTCCTGCGCGGGCGATGAGCGGCGCGACCGGGTCGCTGCCGCAGGCCGTGCTGCTCGCGGGGCCGACCTGTGCCGGCAAGACGGCACTGGCGCTGGACCTCGCCGCGCGCTATCCGGTGGAGATCGTGAGCGTCGACTCGGCGCAGGTCTACCGCGGCATGGACGTCGGCACCTCGAAGCCGGCCGCAGCCGTGCGCGCGCAGGTGCCGCATCACCTGATCGACATCTGCGATCCCACCGAGGCGTATTCCGCGGGCCGCTTCCGGCGCGACGCTTTGGCCCTGATCCCCGCCATCCACTCGCGCGGCAACATTCCGCTGCTGGTGGGCGGCACGATGCTGTATTTCCGCGCGCTGCTGCACGGCATCGCGCCGTTGCCCGAGGCCGACGCGGCGGTCCGCGCACGCATCGAGGAGCGCGCCCGTGCCGCAGGCTGGCCGGCGCTGCATGCCGAGCTCACGGCGCACGACCCGGCGGCTGCCGCACGCATCCGCCCTGCGGACGGCCAGCGCATCCAGCGTGCGCTCGAGGTGCTGGCACTGACGGGCCGACCGATCTCGGAGCTGCAGCAGCTGGCCGAGCCGGCGCCGCTCGAGCTTGCGGCCTTCGCGCTCGAGCCCGCGGATCGCGCGGCGCTTTATGCCAGCATCGACGCGCGTTTCCTCGAGATGATGGCGCACGGCTTGCTCGACGAAGTCCACGCGCTGCGCGCCCGCGGCGACCTGCATCCCGACCTGCCGAGCCTGCGTTGCGTCGGCTATCGGCAGCTCTGGGCGCACCTCGCCGGCACTGGCAGCCTCGCCGAGGCCGTCGCGGCCGGGCAGCGCGCCACCCGCAACCTCGCCAAGCGCCAGCTCACCTGGCTGCGATCGGAGCCGGCCTGGCAGAAGATCCAGTCCCTTGAAGATCAGGAACTTGTGCCCCTCCTGCGGGTCATGGACGACATGGCCGGCCGGTGAGGGCCGGTCGATATGCTAGGATTATTCAACTTCTTGTTCGCCGGGGCGATGGCGGGGTGGCCGTCTCAGGGAAGATGTCCGCGGCGCGAACGGCAACGGCAAAAAATACGGAGAACCGATCATGGCCAAGGGCCAGTCCCTGCAAGATCCCTTCCTGAATGCGCTGCGCAAGGAGCGTATCCCGGTATCCATCTACCTGGTCAACGGCATCAAGCTGCAGGGCCAGATCGACTCTTTCGACCAGTTCGTCGTACTGCTGCGCAACAGCGTCAGCCAGATGGTCTACAAGCACGCCATCTCCACGATCGTGCCGGCACGCAACGTGCGCCTGCCGATGGGTGACGACGAGCTGCCCCCCGAGGACGCGCCGGCTGCCTGAGCCGGTCCCGGCACGGGCGGAGTCCGCACCAGTTGTTCGAACGCCCGGGTAGTGGTGAACGTGCCATCCTCGTCTGCGTCGGCCTCGGCCACGCACCGGAGCCGGACCGCATCGCAGAGTTCACCGCGCTGGCCCGATCGGCCGGAGCGCAGGTGCTCGACGTCCTGCCGGTCACCCGCAAGACGGTCGAGCCGCGCTTTTTCATCGGCACCGGCAAGGTCGACGAAATCAAGGCGCGCCTTGCCGAGCTGCAGGCCGACCTCGTGGTGGTGGACGCCGCGCTCTCGCCGGGTCAGGAACGCAACCTCGAGAAAGCGCTCGAGTGCCGTGTGCTGGACCGCAGCGGACTGATCCTCGACATCTTCGCGCAGCGCGCCCGCAGCTTCGAAGGCAAGCTGCAGGTCGAACTCGCCCAGCTCGAGCACATGTCGACGCGCCTGGTGCGCGGCTGGACCCACCTCGAGCGCCAGAAGGGTGGCATTGGCCTGCGCGGCCCGGGCGAAACCCAGCTCGAGACCGACCGCCGCCTGCTCGCGCGGCGCATCAAGACGCTCAACGACCGGCTCGACAAGGTGCTGGTGCAGCGCGAGACCACGCGCCAGGAGCGCAAGCGCGGCGCCGTGCCGACCGTAGCGCTGGTGGGCTACACCAACGCCGGCAAGTCCACGCTGTTCAACCGCCTTACCTCGGCCGATGCCTACACCGCAGACCAGCTGTTCGCCACGCTCGACCCGACCGTGCGCCGGCTGCACCTCGCGCCGGGCCTGGAGGTCGCGCTCGCCGATACCGTCGGCTTCGTGCGCGACTTGCCGCACGAACTGGTGGCGGCGTTCCGCTCGACGCTGCAGGAGGCGCGCGAGGCCGACCTGCTGTTGCACGTGATCGATGCCGCCGACCCGGAGCGCGCCGAACGCATCCAGCAGGTCAACGAGGTGCTCGAGTCGGTCGGCGCGAACGGGCTGCCGCAGGTTGCTGTCTACAACAAGATTGACCGCACCGGCGAGGCACCCCGCGCCGAGACCGACGCGGAGGGGCGCGTCGACCGCATCTGGCTCTCCGCGCATTCCGGGCAGGGCGTCGAACTGCTGCTCGCGGCCTTGCACGCCCAGCTCGGCGCCGACCTGCACCACTGCGTGCTGCGACTGCCGGCCGCCGAGGGACGGGCGCGCGCTCGGCTGTTCGCCGCCGGGGCAGTACTGCACCAGCGGCCGCTCGATGACGGTGGCATCGAGCTCGAGGTAAGCCTGCGCCGCCACGAGCTGGAGCGAATCTGCCGGGAGGCGGGCGTCGAAGTGCCGGCGGCAAGCGCGCCTTGTGCCGGCCCGGGTGCGTTCCTACAATCCCAAGGCTGCGCTGCCGCGGGTGGCTCGACCTGAGCCCGCCGACGGCACGCCAACTGACAGTCCACTCGCAATCAAGCACATTCGCCGGAGCAACCCAATTCATGGCCTGGAACGACCCGGGTAAAAACCGCAACCCCTGGGGCAACCGCCCCGACCGCGGTGCTGCCGATCTGGACGAGGCGCTGCGCAAGCTGCAGCGGCGGCTGGCGGCCATCTTCGGTGGCCAGGGTGGCGGCGGCGCTGGCGGCGCTGGCGGCGACGGTGGCGGGGACGGCAACGCCGCCATGCGCGGCTTCGGGGCCGGCACGGTTGTGCTGGTAATGGTCGCCATCTGGGCGGCCACCGGGCTGTACAAGGTGGACGCAGCCGAGCGCGCGGTCGTGACGCGCTTCGGCCAGTACGTCGCCACCACCGAGCCGGGCCTGCGCTGGCACCTGCCGTGGCCGATCGAGGCGCGGCAGATCATCAACGTGGAGAGCGTCGAAGGCTTCAGCGACCAGACCCGCATGCTGACCTCCGACGAAAACCTTGTCGACATCAACATCGCCGTGCAATACCGCCGCGCCGAGGCGCGGTCCTTCGCCTTCAACGTACGCGACCCGGAGAGCACGCTCGGCGAAGTGAGCGAGAGCGCGATCCGCGAGATCGTCGGCCGCAGCACGCTCGACTTCGTGCTCGAGCAGGGCCGGCAGGAGATCGCCGCGGCCACCAAGGAGCTGATCCAGCGCACGCTCGATTCCTACGCGGTCGGTATCGAGGTCACCTCGGTCAACCTGCAGGGGGTCGCGGTGCCCGAGCAGGTAGCCACGGCGCAGCGCGATGCGATCAAGGCACGCGAAGACCGGGAGCGCCTCGCCCTGGAAGCACAGGCCTATTCCAACGACATCCTGCCCAAGGCCAAAGGCTCCGCAGCGCGCCAGATCGAGGACGCGCAGGGGTACAAGGCGCGTATCGTCGCGGACGCGGCGGGTGAGGCCGAACGTTTCACCACGCTGCTCGCCGCGTACGAGAGGGCGCCTGGCGTCACGCGCCAGCGCCTCTACTTCGAGACGATGGAGCAGGTGTTCGCCAACGCCAACAAGGTGCTGGTGGATACCAAGGGCTCCGGCAACATGATTTACCTGCCGCTCGAAAAATTGCTGGAGCGGCGCGCACCGCAGCTCACGCTCGACGAGCAGCGCCAATCGGCCGCGGCCCGTGCGCCGGCACAGGCGGCGGAGGACACGCCCGTTACCGAGACGGTCGAGACGACCCGTGAGCGGGGGACCCGCTGATGAGCAACCGCAGCTATCTTTCGGTGATCGTGCTCGGGTTTCTCGCCCTGGTGCTGTCCATGGCAGCGTTCACGGTGCGCGAGACCGACCTCGCGATCAAGTTCCGCTTCGGCGAGATCGTGCGCACCGACTACGCCCCCGGCCTGCACTTCATGACGCCGTTGATCAACAACGTGCGCAAGTTCGATCGGCGCATCCTCACCGAGGACTACCCGTCGGAGCAGTTCCTCACCAGCGAGGGCAAGATCCTGCGCATCAACTTCTTCGTGAAGTGGCGCATCACCGACGTTGCCCGCTATTACACCTCGACGGCCGGCGGCAGCGAGGACGTGGCCAACCGCCGCCTCGGCGAAATCGTCAAGGACGGCATCAAGGGCGTGATCGCCAAGCGCACCATCCAGCAGGTGGTCGCGGCCGAGCGCACCGAGTTCCTCAGCGAAGTGCGCAAGGTGGCCGAGGGTAACGTCGCCGGCCTGGGCATCACGCTGATCGACGTGCGCGTGAAGAGCATCGACCTGCCCGAGGAAGTGAGCGAGTCGGTGTTCAACCGCATGCGGCAGGACTTCGCACGCCAGGCGGCCCAGCTACGCGCCGAAGGCTCGGCCGTGTCCGAGCAGACGCGCGCCGAGGCGGATCGCCAGCGCACCGAGACCCTTGCCGACGCGTACCGTCGGGCGGAGATCATCAAGGGCGAGGGCGATGCGGCAGCCGCGGACCTCTACGCGCGCGCACACAGTCGCAACCCGGATTTCTTTGCTTTCCATCGCTCGATGCAGGCCTACCGGCGTTCGCTCGGCAAGGAGGGCGACATCATGGTGATCGCGCCGGACGGCGAGTTCTTCAAGTACATGAAGGAATCGGGCCGCTGACCTCGAAGCCAGCGCCCGGCCCGCCATGCACTGGAACGACCTGTGGGCGGCCTGCGCCCTGTACCTCGTGCTCGAGGGCCTGCTGCCGTTCGCCAACCCCGGCGGCATGAAGCGGGCGCTCGGCCAGCTCTCGCAACTCGACGAGCGCACGCTGCGCATCGCCGGGTTCCTCAGCATGGTGGCCGGCGCCGTGCTGTTGTACATCGTGCGCGGCACCTCCTGACCGGACGGCGAACGAGACATCCATGGCCATCAACCTCGTCGTGATCGGCGCCCAGTGGGGCGACGAAGGCAAGGGCAAGATCGTCGACTTGCTCACGGAGCGCGCCGCCGCGGTGGTGCGCTTCCAGGGCGGCCACAACGCGGGCCACACGCTGGTCATCGACGGGGCCAAGACGGTGCTGTCGCTGATCCCGTCCGGCATCCTGCACCCCGGCGTGCATTGCCTGATCGGCAACGGCGTGGTGCTGTCGCTCGAGGCGCTGCTGCGCGAAGCCGACGCGCTGGTTCAGAAGGGCGTGGCGGTATACGAGCGCCTGGGCGTGAGCCCCAACTGCGCACTGATCCTGCCCTCGCACATCGCGCTCGATCGCGCCCGTGAGCGCGCCCAGGGCGTCAACGCGATCGGTACCACCGGGCGCGGCATCGGCCCGGCGTACGAGGACAAGGTGGCACGCCGTGCGGTGCGCGTCGCCGACCTGTTCCAGCGCGACCGGCTCGCGGCGCGCCTGGGCGAAGTGCTCGATTTTCACAATTTCATGCTCAGCCGCTACTTCAGCGCCGAGACCGTCGACTTCCAGCGCGTGCTCGAGGACCTGGTGGCGCAAAGCGAGCGCATCCAGCCACTGGTGGAGGACGTGAGCGAGCGCCTGCGCGCGGAGATGCGCCGCGGCAGCAACCTGCTGTTCGAAGGCGCGCAGGGCGCGCTGCTCGACAATGACGTCGGCACCTATCCGTTCGTCACCTCGTCCAACACGATCGCGGGTGCCGCGGCCGTGGGCACGGGCCTCGGGCCACGCGACATGCACCGGGTGCTCGGCATCGTGAAGGCATACACCACACGCGTCGGTGCCGGTCCGTTCCCGACCGAGCTGTTTGACGAGACCGGTGAGCACTTGTCGCGCGTTGGCCATGAGTTCGGCGCAGTCACCGGGCGGCCGCGTCGCTGCGGCTGGTTCGACGCCGTGGCGCTGCAGCGCGCGGTGCTGCATAACAGCCTGTCGAGCCTCGGCGTCACCAAACTCGACGTGCTCGACGGCCTCGACACGCTGCAGATCTGCACCGGCTACCGCATCGACGGCGAGGTGCGGGAGCGGCCGCCGCTGCTGCCGCATCGCTTCTCCGAGTGCGAGCCGGTGTACGAGACGCACCCCGGCTGGCAGGAGCCGACCATCGGCATCACCGATTTCGCGCAACTGCCGGACAACGCGCGCAGCTACCTGGCGCGCCTGGAGCAGCTCGCCGGCGTGCCGATCGACATCGTCTCGACCGGTCCCGACCGGTCCGAGACCATCGTGCTGCGCCATCCCTTCGACTGAGC
>Ga0209254_10003196_pt1 | contig 14958 bp, 16 predicted proteins | sample FrelakmetDIP11DI_FD_187148 | JGI IMG/M metagenome (GOLD analysis project Ga0209254, IMG submission 187148) | Freshwater lake sediment microbial communities from the University of Notre Dame, USA, for methane emissions studies - DIP11 DI (SPAdes)... | ecosystem: Environmental > Aquatic >...
TTTCTTAGGGGCATTCTTACCCATAGCCCCAAGCGTCGTCATGCGGTTGACTACTGTAGCGAATCGGGTGAACAAACCGGGCGGTTTGCTTGAGATGAGACAACCGTGAAGTTCGAAAATGCTAAACTGAAAATCTTCTCCAAAACCCGCCCAATCGATGATCAAGTACTGCACTCACTGCGGCGCCGATGTCTCCTTCGAGATACCGGCTGGCGACACCATTCCAAGACATGTCTGCAAACGCTGCGGCCATATTCACTACGAAAATCCAAGATTGGTGGTCGGTTGCATCGCGTCCTGGGAAGACAGAATTCTTCTTTGCCGGCGGGCAATCGAGCCACGAATCGGCTACTGGACGCTCCCTGCCGGGTTCATGGAAAATGGTGAGACCACTGCCGAGGCCGCAACCCGGGAGACGTTCGAGGAGGCAGGCGCAAGAATCATTCTGGATGCGCCATTCTCGATGGTCAGCATCGCGCATATAAACCAGGTTTACCTTTTCTATCGCGGACGCCTCGCCACCGCAGATCATGCGGCAGGGGAAGAGAGCCTCGAAGTTTGCCTGGTGCGGCCCGCCGAGATTCCCTGGAAATATATGGCATTCCGCAGTGTGACGCATTGCCTCGAACGCTATATCGATGATGTCGCCCGCGGCTGCTTCGGCTTTCACGAAGCCGCACTCGGACCTCCGGGCAAGGCAATCTGATCAATCATCCAGCCGATAGTGGATAGGCAAGGTCAAGGCGAACTGTTGACCATGCAGGCTCTCGGGTAGCATCGCGGTTTGCACGGCAATCTCCAGAAGCTCAAGGGCAGCCTGATCCAGCAGATCCGAGCCGCTTGACTGGCTGAGCTTCACCTGTGGTAGCGCAACCCCGGCAACCGTCGTCACGATCAATACAACAACGCCCTCGCGCCCCCGCTCGCGAGCCTGGTCGGGATAACGTTTGAAACGGCGCGCCTCACGGGCGAGACTCAGACGGTATTGGCGCACCCCGTCCAGGTCGAGTTTTTCCGTTTGACCGACCCCGGCCTTGGAGTCTCGCGCCGCTTCCCCGGAAACTACTACAGGCTTTTCGGTTACCGCTACGTCGTCTGTTGCGGTCGACCGTGAAAAAGATGGCAAATCCGGGGGTTTCTTCGCGGAGTTGGATTTCCTGAGTACCTCGGTTGCAGTCACGATAGACTGTTCAGCCGGAGCCGGCAGGCTCTCGAACGGGGTGCTCTCGGACTTTGTGTGCTCCGCGGAATGCAGAAACGCATCGATCGCCCGGGTTGCCGCCCGGGTTGTCGGATCAGGCAACAACGCCGGTTGCCGAAAGGATACCAGCACCGCCAGATGAAACACGATAGAGACAAGGATTGACCATTTCAGCATCCGGGTCATGCCAAGGCGCCCTTACCGTCAAAAAACAAACCCCCGACGGCAACGCCGAACGGGGGAATGTACCCGCCCCGAGAGGCGGCAGTCCAAATGGAATTTACTTGCCGAGCTTGCGCGATTCTTCTTCCATTTTGCTGGCGTACATCTTGCCCATCACGACGGCAATAACCAGAACGCCGACAATCACGCCAAGGCTCATCAAGCCGATATCGCTAGTAAATAACAATTCCCAAGCCATAAGTCACCTCCCAGTAACAGAACAGTTAAGTTTACTTCTCCGACCGCGACGCGAGATGCAACGACTCCTCGACGTCAGCCTGCCATTCTCCCTGCAACCGCCATTTTCCCGACGGATCCTCGATCGACACATACCAGCGACCGGATACATCAGCAGCTAACTCGCCACCATAAAACCCCTGCCCCTCGGACACCACCCTGACAATCTGATCCTGACCGGCACGGGTCGGATGCGACAGCTTGAGGGTCAGTACCTCAGGCAATGCCGCATCACGCTCGGCAGTCAACAGCAAACGAACCTGCTGGCCGGACCGCATGAAATCGGCACGCAAGCCGAGGTCGCTCGCATAATGATCCCGCTGCAGGCGCTGATTTATCGCCAAACCCTGCTTGTAATAATCATCGGAGACCAGGCCATCGTTGCTGACGATCGCCAGCCACAATGTCACAAAGCCGGCGACAATGACAGTTGCCGGTCCAGCCATCAAGATCCACGGCCAGGTTTCCTTGTACCAGGGCTTGCCATCGTTACGCAGTGTCATTGAAATACTCATGTCAGGGCATCAGGAAAGAGGCTTTTTCATGAACCGCGATCTTGTCGTGATTCAAGGCCTTGATATCAAAATGGATGGTGTTGGCGCCCTTCTTGCCCGATTCGGGCGGGACGCGCACGACGACGGTCACTTCCTGGTTCTCGGCACTACCAACCGAGACAATGCGCTCGCCGGCAATTTCGATCCCCTCCAGACCCTCAACCGACAAGGCGTAGCGCTTTGGCTCCTCGGTCGTATTCATGATCTTGAGGTTATAGACGTTTTCGATACGTCCGTCGTCCGCCTCGCGGGCCAGCAACGAGCGATCGCGAATCACATCGACCTTCAACGGTACCCGGGTCGCCAGCGACCATGCCGAGCCGGCAGTAATCCCGATCAGAATAACTGTATAAAGGATGATCCGTGGACGAACGAGGTGTGCGACAACCTCCTGAGGCGACCAGTGCTTGGCCAGCGCATTTTCGGTGGTATACCGGATCAGGCCGCGCGGCAGGCCGACCTTGTCCATCACCGGGTCGCAAACGTCAATACAGGCGCCGCAACCGATACACTCGTATTGTTGTCCCTTGCGGATATCGATGCCGGTCGGGCATACCACCACACACAAACCGCAATCAACGCAATCACCCATAGCGGCAGCCTTGGCATCAACGCCCTTCTTGCGCGCACCGCGCGGCTCGCCGCGCTCCGGGTCATAGGTGATGACCAGCGTATCCGGGTCGAACATCACGCCCTGGAAGCGGGCATAGGGACACATGTACTTGCAAACCTGCTCGCGCAGGAAACCCGCCTGCATGTAGAAGAACCCGGCGTAGAAGAAAGTCCAGAAAAGCTCCCAACCGGAGAGGTCGAAGGGAAACGCGGCCAGCAACTCGCGAACCGGAGTGAAGTAGGCGACGAGCGTAAAACCCGACCATAGCGATATGAAAATCCAGACCGCATGCTTCAAAGTCTTCAGGCCGAATTTGCGGGCCGTCATCGGCGCCTTGTCCAGCTTCATCCGGGCCGAACGATCACCTTCGATCCGGTTCTCGACCCACATGAATATTTCCGTATATACCGTTTGCGGACACGCATAGCCGCAGAACAGCCGCCCGGCAACGGCCGTGAACAGGAACAAGGCGTAGGCCGAGATAATCAGGAGTAGCGCAAGATAGAAAACATCCTGCGGCCACAGAACCAGGCCGAACAGATAGAACTTGCGCTCGGCCAGATGAAGAAGAACCGCCTGGCGATCGTTCCAGACAATCCATGGCAGCCCGTAGAAGAGAATCTGGGTGAACCAGACGAACCCCCAGCGCCAGGAATTCCACCACCCCTTGACGTCACGGATGTAGACCTTCTTGTGTTTCTCGTAAAAAGAAACAGATTCCGGCGTTGCCTCTGGCTTCTTGCGGTTGCTGGTGTGCTGTTTCGATTCCATGATGACTACATCCGTATCAGAATTGCGCTAAAGGCTCGGTTGCGGACGAATAACAATAACGCAATCTTGATACAAATCAGTGTTCGACTACCTACAACAAAAAAACGGGGCGGTCACCCGCCCCGTTTGCTGAATTACTTGGCGCCTTGACTCAGACTATAAACATAGGCAGTCAGAACCTGAATCTTGCCGTCGCCCAAGAATTCCTTCCAGGCTGGCATCTTGTTCTGGCGGCCGTTGATGATCGTCTCGGTAATGGTAGCTTCCGATGAGCCGTACAGCCAGACCTTGTCGGTCAGGTTAGGTGAGCCAATCGCCTGCATCCCCTTGGCGTCCTCGCCATGACAACCGGCGCAACCCGCGGAGGTAAAGGCTTCCTTGCCCTTGGCGGCGCGAGCTGAGTCGTTCGGCAAACCGGAGAGCGAGCGGACATAGTTGGCCAGATCCTTGATGGTATCCGCACCAAGCTGCGCATGCGGTGGCATAACGCCCATGCGGCCAATGTTCAGCGTTTCCTTGATCTGTTCCGGCTCACCGCCATACAGGAAGTCGCTATCGCCCAGATTCGGAAACCCCTTGGCGCCGCGTCCGTCCGCACCGTGACATTGCATGCAGTAGGTCAGATACAGGCGTTTGCCGGTTTCCATGGCCTGCTTGTCCGCAGCCAGCGCCTTGACATCCATGCCCTGGTATTTTGCGTACATCGGCTGGACAGTGGCATCCATGCGCTCGCGTTCAACCTTGTACTGACCGACCGAGGTCCAGCCCAGCATGCCAGGAAACTTGCCCAGACCAGGATAGAGTGCCAGATAGACCAGTCCGAAGATGACCGTGATGACGAACAGCCAACTCCACCACTTGGGCATCGGGTTGTTGTATTCCTCCAGGGTTTCATCCCAGACGTGACCCATGGTCTTGCCCGGCGTGAACTTTGCCTTGCCCTGGATGTAGAGAAGAACTGCGCAGGCGAGAATACTGCCCAGCACAATTACAACCACATACATGTTCCAAAAACCGCTAACGAAATCGCTCATTTGCTTTCCTCTTTTAAGCGCGGATGCGACGCGCGAGACGCCGCATCCTGATCCTGATCATCGTGCTCCGCGAACGGCAAGTTGGCAGCCTCATCGAAGCCCTTCTTGCTGCGCTTGCTGTAGGCCCATCCCACGATCGCCAGGAAGCAGAGCAACCCGGCAACCGTGACAATGGAACGCAGATCGTTGATGTCCATGGCTTATTGCTTCATCGTGCCCAGTGCCGTACCCATGCCCTGCAGGTAGGCAATCAGAACGTCCATTTCGGTCATGTCACCGATCGCCGCCCTGGCGCCCTTGATCTCGGCATCGGAATAGGTCGGAATACCCCGCACGTTGGCGAAACCGCGCATCACGCCCATCTTCTTCTCGATGTCGGCACCGACGCTATCCTTGGCCTTGGTATTTGCCAGGAAGGCAAAGGCGGGCATGTTGGATTCCGGCACCACGTCACGCGGATTCATCAGGTGAGCACGCTGCCATTCGTCGGAGTAACGACCGCCCACACGATGCAGATCCGGGCCGGTGCGCTTGGAGCCCCACTGGAACGGGTGGTCATAGACAAACTCGCCGGCAACGGAGAAATGACCGTAGCGCTCGGTCTCGGCGCGGAACGGACGAATCATCTGCGAGTGGCAGAGGAAGCAACCTTCGCGGATATAGACATCGCGGCCAGCAAGACTAACGGCATCGTATGGCTTGACGCCCTCGATCGGCGTCGTCGTGGATTTCTGGAAAAAGAGCGGAACAATTTCCAGCAAGCCACCCCAGATCACGGTAAGAAGAGTCAGAACAATAAGTAGGCCAACACTCTTCTCGATTTGCTCATGCTTGAACATTATTATCTCTCCCTAATCAGGCGTGATGACCAGCCGGAGCCAGCACCGGAGCATCTTGAGTCTTGCCGCCTGCCATGGTCTTGAACATGTTGTAAGCCATGATCAGCATGCCGGACAGGAACAGGACACCACCCAGCCAGCGGATCGCCCAGAACGGATAGGAACCCTTGACCGATTCGACGAAGCTGTAGGCCAGCGTACCGTCGGCGTTGACTGCGCGCCACATCAGGCCCTGCATGACCCCGGCGATCCACATGGAGGCGATGTAGAGCACGGTACCGATGGTGGCGATCCAGAAGTGGACCGTAATCAGCTTGACACTGTACATCTCGCTCTTGCCGAAGAGCTTCGGCAGCAGATAGTAGATCGCACCGATCGAAACCATGGCTACCCAGCCGAGCGCACCGGAGTGCACGTGACCGACCGTCCAGTCCGTGTAGTGCGACAGCGCATTCACCGTCTTGATCGACATCATCGGCCCTTCGAAGGTCGACATGCCGTAGAAGGACAGCGAGGTAATCAGGAATTTCAGGATGGGATCGTCGCGCAGTTTATGCCAGGCACCCGACAGGGTCATGATGCCGTTGATCATGCCACCCCAGGACGGCGCCAGCAGGATCAGCGAGAAGACCATGCCGACGGACTGGGTCCAGTCAGGCAACGCGGTGTAGTGCAGGTGGTGCGGACCCGCCCACATGTAGGTAAAAATCAGCGCCCAGAAGTGAACCACGGACAGGCGGTAAGAGTAGACCGGACGCCCGGCGGCCTTCGGCACGAAGTAGTACATCATGCCCAGGAAGCCTGCGGTCAGGAAGAAGCCGACGGCATTGTGACCATACCACCACTGGATCATCGCATCCTGAACACCGGAGTAGGCGGAGTAGGACTTGGTCAGCGACACAGGCATTGCCATGCTATTGACAATGTGCAGCAGGGCTACGGTAATGATGAAGGCGCCAAAGAACCAGTTGGCCACGTAGATGTGGGACACAGTACGCTTGGCGATGGTGCCGAAGAAGACCAGCGCGTAGGCGACCCAGACCAGGGTGATCAGGATGTCGATCGGCCACTCGAGTTCGGCGTATTCCTTACCTTGGGTGAAACCCAGCGGCAGGGTGATCGCCGCCAGGAGGATGACGAGCTGCCAGCCCCAGAAAGTAAAGGGAACCAGCGGGCCGCCCCACAAGCGGACATGGCTAGTACGCTGAACAGCCCAATAGGACGTTGCGAACAGGGCGCAGCCACCAAATGCGAAGATGACCGCGTTGGTGTGCAACGGACGCAGTCGGCCAAAGTGCAGGAAGCCGATATTCAGCTCCGGCCAGACCAACTGGGCGGCAATGATGACACCGACCAGCATGCCGACAATGCCCCAGATGACGGTCATGACGGCGAATTGCCGTACGACCTTGTCGTTATATGTGGTTTGCGATCCAGACATGAACCCACCTCTCATTAATGAAAAGACTGAACGACCACCCCCCTTGACCCAAGGTGGCGCATAAAAGCGAATGCTATTGTAGATTACAAACGGGGATTTGACCTAGATCAACCTACCGATTATCTAGGTCAAACTAGATCAAAGGATGTAGTGGCCCACGATGTTCGAATTACGTGGACAAAAAAAGGGTGCGTCGCAACGCACCCCAACCCCAACAGAGAATTACGCAGAGCATATCGCTCTGCACTGTTTCTATTCTCCACATGCTTCCGTATCGAACGTTGACTCAGGTCAACCTTTCTCCGAATCGTCCCTCTTGTCCGCTATGGAGGTCGGAATATCGGGACCGTCGTCGTCCATCAGGATTTTGAACCCCGGCCCTTCGAGATCGTCGAACTGACCGCTCTTGACCGACCACCAGAAGACGATGGCGATGGCGAATACGAGGACCACCGACAAGGGAATGAGCAGGTAGAGGATTTCCATCAGTCCTTATCCAGGCGCTGGATGCGCAGCGAGTTGAGAACGACCAGCAGCGAACTGGCCGACATGCCGATTCCCGCCAGCCATGGCGTCACATAGCCGGCAATTGCCAGCGGCAGGGCAACGAAGTTGTAGGCAAAGGACCACCACAGATTCTGCCGGATTATCCTGAGCGTCTTCTGCCCGCGCAACAAACCGCGACGCAGATGATCGAGATTTTCGGAAAGCAGGATGAAATCGGCCTGGGTCCGCGCGAGTTGCGCGCCGCCGCCCATGGCAACCGAAACCTGGGCCTGGGCGAGTACCGGCGCATCGTTTACGCCGTCGCCGACCATCGCAACCACCGCGCCACCGCCCTGCAGGGTGCGCACGCAATCGTGCTTGCCCTGCGGTGTGACCCCGGCCCGGACATCGGCAATGCCGAGCGTCGTCGCCACGCGTTGCGCGACCGCTGGCGCATCACCCGTCAACAGCACGATCTTCCGGCCGGCCGCCTTTAGCGCATCGATCAGCGGACGCGCTTCGGGACGCAATTCGTCGCCCAGTCTGAACAAGCCGAGACAACCCGTCGCATCGCCCAGGAGCACCACGGTATCGCCGCTTTCCAGCCAGGCGGCAGCGACTTCGGGCAAACCGCCAGCCGCCGACCCCAGGGCATAGCCCGGACGTCCGATCCGGTAGCGACGGCCGGCAATCTCGCCCTCGATGCCCTGTCCCGCCTCGCTCAGGGCGTTGCCGGCAAGCGGAAGGTCAAGCCCCGTGGCGGCGGCCCGCAAGGCGAGGCCCACCGGATGCTCGGAAGCCTGTTCGAGGGCTGCTGCAATGAGCAGGCACTCGTCGCGCGTCAAGGCGCCGGTCGGCAGCAGGTCGACGAGGTGCATCCGGCCGCTGGTCAGCGTGCCGGTCTTGTCGAAAACGAAATGCGTCGCCCGCGCCAGCGTCTCGATGGCGTGCCCGCGCGTCACCAACAGACCATCCTTGGCCAGCGCGCCGGCCGCCACGGTCAGCGCGATCGGCGTCGCCAGCGACAGCGCGCACGGGCAGGTGACGACCAACACCGAGACTGTGATCCACAAGGCCTTCGACGGGTCGACCAGATACCAGCCGATGGCGACCGCGATCGCCACCACGAGCAGCGCGGCGACGAAATAACTGGCGATGCGATCGGCCAGTTCGACGATGCGCGGCTTTTCGGTGGCAGCGCGCTCCATCAGGTGAATGATCGCCGACAGCCGCGTTCCCTCGCCAACCTGCTCGATGCGCACGACCAGCGGACTTTCCGCATTCAGCGAGCCGCCGGTCACCGGACTGCCGGGCGTCTTTTGCACCAGCCGGCTCTCGCCGGTCAGCAGCGCCTCGTTGGCCGAACTTGCGCCCTCGATCACCTTGCCGTCGGCCGGTACGATATCGCCAGGCCGCACCAGCACGACGTCACCGGGATGCAGGTCGGCGACCACGCGCTGCTCGGTGCTGCGGTCGACCGGGAAATTGGGCATGATCTGGGCAAACGCCGGCAACAGCTTGGCCAGCGCCTCGGTGACGCTGACTGCCTTCTGGCGTGCCGTCATCTCGAGGAAACGGCCGCCAAGCAAAAAGAAGACGAACATGGTGACCGAATCGAAGTACACCTCGCCATGTCCGGTCAGCGTCGCCCAGCAACTCGCCACGAAGGCGGCGCCGACGCCGAGCGCCACCGGAACGTCCATGCCAACGCGGCGCAGTTTGAGATCGCGCCAGGCATTGCGGAAGAATGGCGATGAGGAATAGAAGACCACCGGCAGGGTGAGCAGCAGGCTGGCCCAGCGCATCAGGCTCTCGATATCGGCCGTCATGTCGCCGTCGGCGATGTACACCGGATAGGCATACATCATCACCTGCATCATGCCGAAGCCGGCAACCCACAGGCGCCACAGGGCATCGCGCCGTTCCTTGCGCGAAATTTCCTCGTTCTTCGCCGCGTCGTAGGGATAGGCACGGTAGCCAATGGCGGCGATCGCGGCCAGGATGTCGGACAGCTTGACCCGTGTATCGTCCCAGCGCACCCGGGCGCGGCGCGTCGCATAATTGATGTCGACCGCCGTCACTCCCGGCAATTTGCCGACATGCTGCTCGTTGAGCCAGATGCAGGCAGCGCAGGTGATCCCCTCGAGCAGCAGCGAAGCTTCGCGCTCGTTCTGGCTCAGCAACTTGACGAAGCTTTTCTGGAAATCGGCATGATCGTACAACGCCAGTTGTTCGAGTATGGCCGGCATGGCTTCGCGCGGCGACTCGGGCAAGGAATCGCGGCTGCGGTAATAGTCTTGCAGCCCGTTGGCGACGATGGCCTGCGCCACCGCCTGGCAACCGTAGCAGCACATCGCCCGCGCTTCGCCGCCGATATCGACCGACAGATCGAGATCCTCGGGAATCGGCTGGCCGCAGTGATAGCAGGAAAACTCGCAGGAAGCTTCAGACATGCAATGAAAAAAGGCGCCGAAGCGCCTTTCTGGTTTGGGGCGGAGCCGAAGTATAGATTATTTGGCCCCCATCCGGATGGCGCCATCCAGGCGGATCACCTCGCCGTTCAGATACGCATTTTCGGCAATGTGCCTGACCAGCCCGGCGAATTCGGAAGGTTTGCCCATGCGTGACGGGAACGGCACCATCTTGCCGAGCGCTTCCTGAACCTCCGGCGCCATGCCGAGCAGCATCGGCGTTTCCATGATGCCCGGGGCGATGGTCACGCAGCGGATTCCGCTTCTGGCGAGTTCGCGCGCCACCGGCAGGGTCAGGGCGACAATGCCGCCCTTCGAGGCAGCATAGGCCGCCTGCCCCAACTGGCCCTCGAACGCGGCAACGGAAGCGGTATTGACGATCACGCCGCGCTCGCCGCCGGCATCCGGCTCGCCCTTCAGCATCGCCTCGGCAGCCAGCCGGATCATGTTGAAGGTGCCGACCAGGTTGATGTTGATCGTCCGGGCAAAGCTTTCCAGCTTGTGCGGCCCGTCACGACCGATCACCTTTTCGGCCGGCGCCACGCCGGCGCAGTTGACCAGCCCCTGCAAACCGCCGAATGTGGAAATCGCCCTATTTACGGCGTTGACCGCGCTAGCCTCGTCCGCCACATCGGTTTCGACGAAACGAGCGTTGGCGCCGAGTTCCGCCACCAGATTTTCGCCGGCCTCCCGGTTCACGTCGGCGAGAACCACCTTTGCGCCGGCTTCGACCAGCATTTGCGCAGTCGCCGCGCCAAGACCGGATCCGGCACCCGTGACCAGAAAAACCTTGCCCTTGATTTCCATCCTCTCCCTCCAGAATCCCTGCTTTCCTGCCACCCGGTCCCACTCGAAGGCCATGCGGAGAACCGGCGCAAATATTAACCTGACTAAAAGACCCGAAACCCCGGCTCCCCGCCACGCAAACAAATTTTTCTAGTACCATGTACTATAAAATTAAAATTTAGTGTAGTATTTATGTACTATTAAATTTACCTGACCCTGCCTGATTCAATTACGCCATGAACCCCATCAAAAATCTCCAAGCCCGCCCGATCCGCGTCATGCTGGTCGATGATCTCCTGATTGTGTCGTGGGGTCTCGAAATGCTGGTGCAAAGCAGAAATCCGCGCATGGAGCTGGCCGGTTCGGCGACCGACGCCGCCGGCGGCAGCGCGATCATTTACGAAACCCCGGTCGATGTCATCGTGATCGACCTCGATGGCGATATTGGCGTCGATTCCATCGCCGAGCTCTGCTCGATCTCGCCGGCGCGGGTGCTGGCGCTGACCGGCTCGCGGGATGTTTCCCTGCATGACAGCGCAATCCTGGCCGGCGCCCGTGGCGTCGTCGCCAAGAGCGAGCCGGTCGAGTCCCTGCTCAAGGCCATCGAAAAGGTACATGAAGGCGAGTTCTGGATCGACCGCGCCGCGACCAGCCGGATTTTTCTGCATCTGGCCCAAAAAACCAAGGTCGAATACGAAACGCCGGACCAGCGTCGGGTCGCCAGCCTGACCCCGCGCGAACGGCAGACCGTGGCCGAAATCAGCAAGGATGCCGCGGCCAGCGGCAAGCTGATCGCGCAACGGCTGAACATCAGCGAAAACACCCTGCGCAATCATCTCAGTTCGATCTACACCAAACTCGGCATCTCCAGCCGCCTCGAACTGTTCGCCTTCGCCAAGCTGCATGTAATCTCCGCCAAAGCCTGATCGAATCGGCGATTCCGGCGGGCAAGCCAGCCGCAGGATGATGATTGACCAGGCATCCGGTCCGCAGGGATACTCGCGCCTGCTCTATTGAACTTTTCATTCAAGTCTCTTTGCGAGGGGGGTCGCATGGACGAATCCGTAAATCTGGCGGCATGGGTCGTCTGGGGTGGCTTCGGGCTGGCCCTGGTTCTCGGCTTTGTCGCCGCCAGGACGAATTTCTGCACCATGGGCGCGATTTCCGACGTGGTGAACATGGAGCACTGGGGCCGCGTGCGCATGTGGCTGCTCGCCATTGCCGTCGCCATGATCGGCACCAACCTGCTGTACTACGTCGACCTGATCGATCTGTCGAAATCGATTTATCAGCGCCCTTCCCTGCCGTGGCTGTCGATGCTGGTCGGCGGCGCCCTGTTCGGTGTCGGCATGACCCTGGCCGGCGGCTGCGCCAACAAGAACCTGTTGCGCCTGGGCGGCGGCAGCTTGCGTTCGCTGGTCGTCCTGGTCTTCGTTGCCATTTCCGCCTACATGACCCTGAAAGGCTTGTTCGGCCAGTGGCGTTCCAGCATTCTCGACCCTGTGGCGATCGACCTCTCCGGGCTCGGCATGCAAGGCCAGAGTCTTTCCCATCTGCTCGCCGCCCTGACCGGCCTGCCGGCGAAGAGCGCATTGCTCGCCGCGACGGCGGTCGTTGCACTCTGCCTGCTGATCTTCGTGTTCAAGGACAAGCGTTTCCGGGCGCCCGGCGAACAAGTGATCGGCGGCACGATACTGGGGCTGATCATCACCGCCGCGTGGTACCTAACCGGGCATATCGGCTTCGCCGAAAATCCGGAAACGCTGGAACTGAGCTTTTTCGGAACCAATTCCCGCACGCTGGAATCGATGAGCTTCGTGGCGCCCGTTGCCTACACGCTGGAACTGTTGATGCTGTGGACCGACAAATCGCTGCGCCTCACCTTCGGCGTCGCCACCGCCCTCGGCGTCACGCTGGGTTCGCTCATCTATGCCCTCGGCGCGCGCAAGTTCCGCTGGGAAGGCTTTGCCTCGGTCGAAGACCTCGGCAACCACATCGTCGGCGGCCTGCTGATGGGGTTCGGCGGCGTCACCGCCATGGGCTGCACCATCGGCCAGGGCATGAGCGGCATTTCGACGCTGGCCATCGGTTCCTTCATTGCCCTGGCCGGCATTGTCGCCGGCTCGGTGGCGACAATGAAGTGGCAGCAGCGCTGAGGCCGCCCGACACTCCTGACCTCGAAGCCCCCGGTAGCCGCTAAAGGTTTTTGTAGGTCAGGAATACGCGCGTCTTGGGCAAGCCCAGGCTGAGGAATAGGCGTTCGGCCGCCTTGCTTGCCGATTCCGGCCCGGCGATATACATATCGCCGTCCGTGATCTCCGGGTGCTCGTTGATTATTCCCTTGAGCATCTTCAGCAAGGCTTCTTCGCGCCATTGTGTGAGGTGCGACAAGTCATGCCCGGCGACCAGCTTCGTGTAGCGGAAATTATCCAGCGCATCTGCCCAGGCGCGGGGAATATTGGGCACGTAAATGCTGCTGTCGGTCGACCCGATCCAGTACAGATTGATCGCCTGAGAGTGCTCCAGTGACATGGCATGCTTGATCAGGCTCTTGATCGGCGCGAAACCCATGTCGAAGGCAAAGAAGTAAAGCGGTCGCGTGATCTTTTCCTGCAGGATGCACTCGCCCTTGGGACCTTCGATATCGACAACCTCATTGGTCTTGAGCCGTTCGAAGAGATAATCCGAAAACAGGTTTCCCGGCAGGCGGCGCACATGGAACAGGACAGTGCGCTCGTCGCATGGGCAACTGGCGATTGGCAACTCGGCCGTGAATGACTTGCCCAGCGTCAGGGTCACATATTGCCCGGCCAGAAAGCGCAACCGTCTCGAGTGCGGCGTCTGCAGGAGCAGCAACGCCACATCCTGATTGATGAAGGTGATCGATTTAACCTTCGCGGCAATCTCCTGGAACGGAATGTCCTGCACACCGCCCGCCACCGCCGCCTCGATTTCGACATCAGTCACCGCGGTATTGGAACAGAGCAGCACATAACCCTGGATCTTCTCCGCCTCGCTCAGGGCGAAATCATGGTGACGCGTCTTCTTGACCTGCCCGGAAACGATTTTCGCCTTGCACAAGCCACAATTGCCGCCACTGCAGCCATAGTTGAGCGGGACACCGGAGCGCAGCGCGCCTTCAAGCAGGCTGTCCGAGCCCTCGATGAAGAAATCGTGGCCACTGGGCTGCACCGTGACATGAGCCGCCATCACGCGCAAGATATTGTCCCGCACCGCCAGCGGATTGGGGTAATCCGGCTCCAGCGCCGCTCGGGCTTCATTTCCGATCCAGTCGATCAGGCCATTTATTGAGCACTTCGCATCGCCATCCGGTTCCTTGCACACCTCGCCCAGCCGGTCGCGCAAGCGGTCGAGCAAATAATTGAACTGTTTGACCCGAATCTGGCTGATCGCAAGTTCCTTGCTCAGTTCGGTCACCCGCGTGGCGAGGGTTTCGACATCCGGCATGGCGCGCTCGAAGATGCGCTTGCCGAAAGCCTTTTCCCTGATCTGCACCACCCGTTTGTATTCTACGTCGTTTTCGAGCTGCGCCTTGGGGTAGGCCAGCAACAGATCATCGATGCTGACCATGCCATCAAAGGCATGCAGATCGCCCTGCTGGATCTTTTTCTGCAACTCGCTGCGAATTACGCCAATCAGGCGTGCCGCGCGGGACAGTGTGATCAACTGAGTCCGATCGGACATGGCAACCTCCCTGATACGCGAGCTTAGGCGCTCAAGTCAGCGCAAAGCCGCCGTTCATGATAATGGTTTGGCAATCTGGTGCAGCGCACTGCTGATTTCCCCGGCGCTCGCCGGCCTGACCAGGCGTGCCACTTCCTGCCCGCCGGCCATGAAAATCAGCGTCGGCCACAGCTTGACGCGAAACGACCGGCCCAGCGGACGCCCCGGACCATCCTCGACCTTGAGATGGCTCAGTGCCGGATAATCGGCCATTGCGCTCTCGATCAGCGGCTGCGCCGCCATGCAGTGACCGCACCAGGCGGTGCCGAATTCGATGACCACCGGTTCCGCCAGCGAATCGACCTCGGCGCGCGTTGTCTGGGTTGCTTCGTAGGTTTTGCTCATGGCAAGATCCCGTTTCCGATACCCGGAACATTACCCGCATATCGCGCGGTGAACAAGCATCCAGCCTGAAAATCGCGGACGAAAAAAATCCCGGTGCGTCGATCAGGACGGCATTCCGGGACTGCGATCTGGTGCCGGAGATAGGAGTCGAACCTACGACCTTCGCATTACGAATGCGCTGCTCTACCAACTGAGCTACACCGGCACACCTGTT